>Ga0066709_100005124_pt1 | contig 10692 bp, 9 predicted proteins | sample GraSoiAngelo_158_FD_79665 | JGI IMG/M metagenome (GOLD analysis project Ga0066709, IMG submission 79665) | Grasslands soil microbial communities from the Angelo Coastal Reserve, California, USA - 14_1009_16_30cm | ecosystem: Environmental > Terrestrial > Soil > Grasslands | place: USA... | reverse complement strand
GTAATTAGATCCACGGTTGGTTCGAGGCGCAGGATGAGGAGGGGCAAGGAAGGCGTGCAGGTAAAATAATATTCGAGAAGCGATCGGTTTGTTTTTGCCTGGCGCAACGGCGGATCATCGCGTTCCAGGTCGCTTAGGGTAAGAAGGCTGACCTCCGGTAATTTGAGCTTTGCCAACGCGGCGTAGCTCTCCTCATCCAGGCATAACATCCAGAGCTTGAAGTCACCGCAATTACGTTTGAGCGAATCATAGAGGACCAGGGCTCGAGCCAGATAATGACGATCAAAATACGTGCAGAAATAGCGCATGGATGAGCGACGACCTATTGAATGGGTGCATCGAACGATTTCAAGAGATAGGACATCGCTGGCTAACGCTCAATCGGCTCGTTTCCGAATTCGATCCGATCATCCTGGCTTGGGGGTGGAGATTCTATGCCATTTCACGTCTGCATAAACCTGACCGAGCTCATCGCCCGAGAAACCATCGAATCCGTCAGCGACCGTGGCCACGATTTGGAAGCTGAGCGCCTGCTGCCGACGATCGTAGAGTTTTGTCTTTGGGGTGTGAAGGGCGAGGTCGATGAAATAGCGTCCGGGAAGCAGCAAACGGCGCGGAATCATCGCGGCGATATTGTGTTTTCCCGTTGCTTCCACGGAGATGGGCGGATCCGCCATCGAGAGAGTGGAATAAAAGACTTGTTCGCGTTTAAAATTCAGGACTGAAAATGAAAGTTGAAGTCCTTCGATTTGGCGCTGCACCGCAAACGAGCATTTGAGAAGAATCGGCTCACTCGTCGTAAAAGAAGTCGTGGACCGGTCGTTCGAATCGGACAATCCGGCAAATTGAAAACTTGCTCCGGTGTCGACCGGTGAGAAATCGATCTCGGAAGCCTGAACTTGTTCGCCTCCCAAATAAGCCCCAACCACGTCGGTGGTGGGCCCTGTTTTCACGATTTCTCCTTGCCGAAGAAGAACACATCGTGAACATAGATGACAGATAGCATCCATGTCGTGACTGACAAAGATCACAGTGCGGCCTTCTTTCCCGGATACATTCTCCATTTTCTCCAGACACTTTTTCTGAAATTCGGCATCGCCCACGGCCAGCACTTCATCGATCAAAAGGATTTCCGGATCGAGATGGGCAGCGACGGCAAAAGCGAGTCGCACGTACATTCCGCTCGAGTAACGTTTCACCGGGGTGTCGAGAAATTTTTCGACTTCGGTGAAGGCGACAATCTCATCGAACTTCCTCTTAATTTCCGCTCGCGTCATTCCGAGGATCGCGCCGTTCAGGAAAATGTTTTCGCGGCCGGTCAGTTCCGGGTGAAAACCGGTCCCGACTTCGAGAAGGGCCCCAACCCGACCGTAAACGTCCACTCCACCTCGAGTCGGCTCGGTAATCCGATTTAGAATTTTTAAGAGCGTGCTCTTGCCCGCGCCATTGCTGCCAATGATGCCGAGTGCTTCGCCTCTGTTGACATCAAAGGAAACATCCTTCAGCGCCCAGAAAGTTTCCGATGTCGATGTTCCGTTGCCGCTCAAACGGTTTATCAATCGTCGCGGTAAGGTCACGAGTTCGTCGTGGAGCGTTCTGTAACCGCTCAAGCCACCGCGTCGGTGGGCGATCCGAAAAGATTTGCTCAGGTGCTGAATGGAAAGCGCAATGTCGGACATCTTTCGAAACGCGAAGGAACTAAATGATGTCAGCAAAATCGCGTTCAACGCGACGGAAGAAAAAGGCGCCGCTGCAAAGGATCAGGAACGACATTCCAACCGTGATCCAAAACATGGTAGGATTTAGAGCACTGCGGCCAACAACCGACCAGCGGAAGCCCTCCACAAATCCGACCACCGGATTGAGGGCAAATAACGCTCGCGCTCGCTCCGATGCGATCAGACTGGTGGGATAAACGACCGCGCTCGCGTACATCCAGATTTGAAGGAAGAAAGGCAACGCGTAATTGCAATCGCGATACTTCACGCTTAGCGCCGAAAACCAGAGCGCAACGCCAGTCGCCGTAATTGCGGTCAGGAGCAAGAAACCCGGGATCGCGGCCAGTCGCAGCGTTGGCGGCACACCGTAAATCGCCATGAAAACAAAAAGCATGATTAACATCACCCCGAAATCGACCAGCGTGGAAAAAGTGTGCGAGAGCGGAATCAACATTCGCGGAAAGTAAACTTTGGAAACAAGCTGGGCGTTGTTGACCAGACTGTTGCTGCTCCGTTGGGCCGTTTCCGAGAAATATCGCCAAGCGGTCAGGCCGCAAAAAACAAACAAGAGATACGGCACGCCATCACTTGGAAGTTTGGCCACCCGGCCAAAAACCACCGCCAGAATGATCGCTGCGATCAGCGGCTGGAGTGCGATCCAGATCATCCCGAGCGCGGTCTGTTTGTAAATGACCTTGATGTTCCGTTCGACCAGAATCCAAAGGAGATCACGATAACTCCAAAGCTCGCGCAGGTTCAGAGCCGCCCAGCCTTTGGTCGGACGAATCCGAAGCGTCGGTTTAGCAGTTGAGGGCTGCGGTACGACTGAGCTCACCGGCGGCCCGGCTCCGGCAACAATGATGGGAGATTCCGCGTTCAAGGAAGCAACGTTACCGGCAATCTTGTTCCTTATCAAAAAGACAAGTACTCGTACTTCGAGCGAAAAAGAGCTTGTCGATCCGTTCCGTCTCCCTGGTATCGCCCGGGATTCTCCTTCAAATCTTGACGCAAATTCTTCACGTCTTCGCCGGATTTGATCCCGAGCGCGCTCAGCCGAGCGAGCCCGGCCTGCCGCCGCTTTTCTGGAATCGTAGCGGGTTGCTCAAGCAAATTGAAAAGGAATTCGCCATCGCGCTCTGCTCTTACTGTGCAGTTTTGCTGCAAAGATTCGGCCACGTAGAAAGAGCGACGGACTCCGCCGGCCACTCCGAGGGCGAGACCCAACCAGACAGTTCCAAGAAATACGTATCGCTGCCACTGACGAACTGGGATCTGGCGGTAAAACTCGGCGATCGCGATCGAAACCGCAGTCATGAAAGCGAGTGTCGGCAACGCGATGCCGAAAGGCCGCGCCACGCCGAGGGCGGGCAGAGAAAGTATGATTCCCACAACACAGACGCCAAGAAACCGGCTGCGGGTAGGCGGCGGGCTTGCTCTGAGAAAAATCACGATGAGTGCGATTAAAAAGCCGACCCATAAGAGTCCAATGAGTTTATCGGCGCTTCCAATCATCGTGTAGCCGCCCAGCAGCCATGAAGCCACGATCGCTCGGAAGAGTTTTCCGGCCGCGCCCAAAGTGAACCGGGGCGATAGCGCGTCTGGGATCAAGAAATGCCAGAGACAGTAATGAAAACAGACGACCACGAAGAGGCTAGCCGCGGCCGCGAAAATCTCGCGCCAACGTGCGCGGTCCGGTGATGAGATTAACCACAGAAGAGGCAAGACAACCGGCAATGTGTACGCTTCTTCACGGTTAAATGTGGCGAGTATCGCGCACGCCAACATCGCGACAAAGAAAACACCGCGCTGTCGTTTCATCCAAAGAACAAAAAAGTAAGCCGTCAGGGCGATGAAAATGTAGGCCAGGATGACGTGGCTTAGACTAATCCAAAGAACGAGCGAAGCGAAGATCCTGGAGGAGACGAACAATGCAAAGACGATCGCGATCTGGACGAAACGAAGGCCAAGCTCCAACAAGAGAATTCCGAGCAGGCAAAGAAGTACTGCCATCAACGCGAGCAGAAAGATTCTCTGCAGAACGATATTTTCTCCGAAGAGCGAGCCCTGGAGATGGTAAAGAAGAATGCTGACCGGGCGTAGTCCCGGTGTTTCGATTTTGTCCGGATCGACGACGCCGTAAAAAACGGACAGAATCTCCGATCCGGAATACGGGCGAATCAAATGAAAGTCGTCCCAGTGAAACGGATATCGAAACGTAGGAGCGAATAAAACGGACCAGACGAGCAGAAGAATCCCGACCAAGGCGATGACTTTTAAGACAGATCGCATTTCATCCTTGTTCGATCGACATGTTGCTCGCTGCAGTTTCTACTGCACTCGCGGTGTCGGCAGTGGGACGACGTAGCGACCTTTGAAACCACGCTCAGTCAGCTTTGGAATCAGTTCGTCCGCGATGTGCCAGGACAACAGCAGCGCGTATTCGGGCTGGTCGGAAAAGAGCCGCGCTTCCTCCACCACCGGAATAATGGTACCCGGAACGTACTTGCCGATTTTGTAGGAGCCTTTGATTTCAAGAACGCAGTCCAGGATGCCGTTATCCAAACCGACGTAATTGATTAGCGTGCTCGCGCGCGACGGCGCGCCGATCCCGTATATCCGTCCGCCCGCGGTTTTGATTTCCTTGAGCAGCGAAAGCAGGTCGAGCTTGGAATTGACCACGGCACGCTTGAATTTTGCAAACGCATTCAAGGTGATCTCGCGTTTCTCTTCTTCCAGAATTTGCTTCACGCTCGCCTGAACAGGATGTCGATCCTTTCTCGTGGCGTAAACGCGTATCGAACCGCCATGAGTCGGAATGCGTTTGGCGTGGATCACTTCGAGCCCGTGCATCTCCAAAAGATTTTTGAGGCTGGTCAACGTGTAGTAGCGGAGATGCTCATGATAGACCGTGTCGTATTGGAGCGTTTCCAGCAGCGATCGAAAATAATGGGATTCGCTAACGAAGATGCCGGTATCGCTGAGCAACGTGAGAATGCCCCCGACGATATCGTGAATGTCTTCGATGTGCGCGAAAACGTTCGTCGCCGTAACAATTTGAGCTTTCCCTTGTTCGGCCAGCGCTTTCTCCGCCACGTCTTTATTAAAAAACGAAATCATCGACGGGATCCCCCGCTCAATGGCCAGTTTTGCGGCATTGGTTGGTTCGATGCCAAACACGCGCACTCCGTTTTTTTGGAAATTGCTCAGGAGCGTGCCGTCGTTCGAACCGATGTCGATGATTAGTTGTTTGGGTTCTAGCGGGTAGATGGAATCCACTTCGCGGGAAAGCTCGGCGAAATTTTCGCGAAGGATTTTCGTCGTGCCGCTGGTGTAGGGATACGACGGCGGGAAAAGGATGGCCGGGTCCACGATCAGTCCGAGTTGGGCCAGCTTGCAGTTTTTGCAAAAGAGCAATTCGGCGGGATAAGCGGGTTGCTCCGCCAAAGGCGTGCCGATTAGCGGCATCGTGTTTACCGGGGGTAAATAGCCGAGAAACAGGATCGGCTCCAAGTCTCGCGAATCGCAAACCTGGCAGCGGTCCACCACGATGCTTCCGCCGCTGCCGGCGGCGAGTTTTTTTTGAGTCTTCATGACGTGCGGGCCGGATTTTTGTCGGCGTTAGCCAGGTACCAAGGAATTGTCGCGGCCAATCCTTCCTTTAGCGACACGGTCGGTGCGTAGCCCAAATCACGGATGCGTTTGATGCTCGGACAGCGGCGCAATGTTCCACCTGGTTTCAATTTTCCCGATGCAATTCGAACATCGCGGCCGAAGAAGCGGGCGATTTCTTCGGCTAGTTGTTTGATCGACATTTCATCTTCGGTGCCAATGTTATAAATGCCGAGGTGCTCGCCTTTCTCCAGCACTTTCATTAATTCTGCAATCAGGTCGTCAATAAAAACGAACGCCCGCGTTTCCTCGCCGGTCCCCTCGATTGGCAAAACGACAGTGCCCTTCGTTTTTTGGCAGAGATCGTGCATGCGCAACACGAGCTGCGGAATCACATGTTCCCAACCCATATCCGGGCCGTAAGCATTGTGGGGACGGAAAATGACAACGCGCCGCATTTTTTTGCGACCGTAATTAAGGGCGAGCAATTCGCTAATGATCTTGCCGCCGCCGTAGGAGTAGCGCGGATTGAGCGGGTCGGGAATTGAGAGAGCGACGGTTTCGTCGGTCGGCACTCTGGTCGGCGTTTGGTAAACCTCGGAACTGGAAGCCACAAACAATTCTCCAACGCCGTGCGCAATGCAGGCATCAAGAACGTTGAGCATCCCCTTGACTGCGACCTCAAGCACGAGTTCGGGGCGCGTGTAGAAAAATTCCGTGCCGTTGATCGCCGCCAAATGCCAGACGGCATCGACGCCCTGGACCGCTCGGGTGACGGTTGAGCTATCACGAACGTCGCCCTCGATCCATTCAATCTGTGATTCGATATCGCGCAGACGATGACGCGACCCGCGCGATTCGTTGTCGAGTGCGCGGACGTCGTTTCCATTTTTCAAGAGCGCACGCACTAGCGCACTGCCGATGAAGCCGCTCGCACCCGTGACAAGATAACGCATGACTTATCGATAAAATTTCGGGATTCGGACCGTCGCTTTGTCGCGCACACTTTGGTTCTTGAAATAGGCGCGGAGACCCCAAAGAAACCAGCGGGAATATTCCACCATCCACGGCCCGAGACGGAAAGTGGACTCGCCGCCGTAGAGGCGATCGATCGAAACGATTGGCACTTCGCCGAGTCGTAAGCCGGCATGCTGAGCTTTGATTGCCATCTCGAAGGCGACCGTCCAACCAACCGGACGGCTTTCCAAATTCAAGGAGGGAAAAATTTCTTTTCGAAACATTTTGATCCCGGTGGTCGCGTCCGTGAACGGAGACGCGGCCAATCGGTGGAAGAGCCAGTTTGCAGAGTAGGAGAGAAAGGCGCCAATCAACGAACCGCCAAGTCGTCGCCCGCCGTGCGCGTACCGCGTGCAACTGACAAAATCACATCCGTCGCGAATCAATGCGATCATATCTTCGATCGCCAGCACCGGGCCGACTTCGTCCGCGGCGAAAATGAGGATGACGTCGCCTTCGGAGGCACCGACGCCGGCCCGGATGGCGTTAACAACCCCATGGCCGAGCGTGTTCTGGATGCCGCGCAGCTCTGGATAGATTTGGCGAACATCGTTGACGACCGCAACACTGTCATCGCCGGCCGAATCGTAGACCACTAATACTTCATGCGGCAAATCAACCACCGCCCGAAGGATTTTGAGCATGATGCGAAGGTTGATGCCTTCGTTCCGGACCGGCAACAAGATCGACAACATACGGCAACGATCCGTCGCCGGTTTCGCATGGGTCGGTGCGGTCGCCGCGACGCTGTTCATGCGCGGTAGAATTGACGGATCAAACGACAAACCGTGCGCACATCGTTGTCCATCATTTGAAAAGCCGACGGCAGCCAAATCGCTTCCTTACCAAGGCGCGTACTGTTTGGAAAATCGGAGTCATCGCGCAAATACGGTTTCTGCGTGTGCAACGGAAACCAGAATCGCCGGCAGCCGACGCCGTTCTTCGCGAGGAAGCCATCGAGTTCGTCACGACGCTCGGCCAGGGCGTCGATCCACTGTGGTTGTTCGCCCGCCTCGATCTTGAATGGGAGCACGCGGATGCCGTTAACCCCAGCCAATTCATCGCGGTAAATTCGATAGGTCTGCCGGATACGCTCGAGGCGCGCGTCGAGCTTTTCCAACTGACCCAAACCAACTGCGCCCTGAAGGTTGGTCAGTTTAAAATTGAAACCAATCCGCTCATGCACGTCCGGGCCGCCCGTGCCGCGTAATGGTCTACCCTGATCTTTCAACTCGCGCACTCGCTGAAAAATCGCCGCATCGTTCGTGACGATGACGCCGCCCTGGCCTGTGGTGATGACCTTGTTAGGTGAAAACGAAAAGCAACCGATTTGGCCAAACGTACCGAGATTACGACCGTTGTGCCGCGAACAAAACGCTTCGGCGGCGTCTTCCACGACAGCCAGGCCGCGCTGCTGACAAACGCGGAGAATATTTTTCATGTCGGCGGCGCGTCCGCTGACGTGAACGGGCACCACCGCTTTTGTTTTCGAAGTGATGGCTGCTTCCATCGCCGCGACGCTCATATTGAGAGTACCAGGATCGACATCTACTAACACCGGCATCGCGTCGGCCATGGAAACGGCATTGGCCGTGGCGATGAAAGTCATATCGGGGACAATCACTTCGTCGCCGTGACCGATCCCGAGAGCGACGAGCGAAAGATAGATCGCCGCTGTCCCGCTAGTGACACCAACGCCGAATTTTGCATCGACAAGTTTCGCGATCTTGCCCGCGAATTCCTCCGTCACATCGCCGTCGTTGAGGAAATTGCTGTCGAGAACGCCTTTTACGAGGCCTAACTCGCTGCCGGTCATTTCGGGTGACCACCAAGAAATACGCGAAGCCATGCTTGCTATCCGGCCCGCCGCAGAACGAATCCTTGGATCGGGCCGAAAGATTCTCCTTTATCCACCGAGATTATTACTCGCTCGCCCATTAGCTCGTACAAGCGGCGCGCAGCATCGTCGACGGCGTCAATGATGTCGTCCTTAACAGCTTTGCGGCCGTAACCTTCAAACTTAGCGAACATATTCACGAAAACGCGGGTGAGCAGATAGTAGAGATTAAAAGTATGCGTCTTCTCGACTGTGAACTTTCCTTCCAGAAACTCCATTAACTGGTCGTAGTGCAGGAAGTAATTGTGCCAGTCGTGTAAGGGCACGTTCGGCAGTCCCACGGCGCGACGGACTTCATTCATCGCTTCAAAACCCTCGAAGGTGTTTTCGATCATGATGTAGCGCCCGCCCGGACGCAAAGAACTCCAGATATTTTGCAGAACCTGTTTCTGTTCTTCCCACGTCATGAAATTGATGACGACTCGTTGCGAGACAACCAGATCGAACTTGCCAACGTAAGCAGACAAGTCCAAAGCATCGCCCTCCACGAGGGTCACATTAGCTAGGCCGGCGGCGGCAAAACGCTCGGCCGCTTTGGCTCGCAAATGATTGGAGTGTTCTAACGCAAGACAGCTGCGTGCCTTCGCGGCATATTTCGCGGTGGACTCGCCACCACCGCAGCCGAAGTCCGCCATCTCGTCGGTCGCCCTAATTTGTGAGAGCGCGAAGTCGGTTTCGAGTTTCCGCAGATTCTGGTCCAGTAATGAAATGGTATCGGGATCCTCCCAGTATTCGTCGATTCGGCTTCGATCGCTCATGATCTTTCTTTCGCGGGAAGAACGCTCCACAAATCGACCACCTCGATTCGGGCTGGAATCTGCAATTGCCGGTAAGCGTTGTGCGCCGCACCGACGATGACGATGTCGCTGGAGGCGATCAGTTCCTCTTTGCTCACGAACGTCGGATCTTTGGCATATTCGTCCGAGTAGAAAACCTGCGCCCCGTGGAAGCGCAGAAGTTTGCCTAATTTATATGAGAGCGATTCACGAATGTCGTCGCTCTCGGCTTTGAAAGCCATGCCGAGAATGCCGACGCGCGTCTTGCCTAGGTCGAACTGCGCCGCCAATCGCTCAACGATAAAATTCGGCAACCCTTCGTTAATCGTCATGGCGACCTGGCCGAGAATGAAATCGTGTTTCTGAAAGGCGAACAATTGCATTGTGTCCTTCATCAGGCACGGGCCCGCGGCGAAACCTGGACCGGGAATACTTGCCATTCGCGGATAACCGCGCTTCATCTTCGAAAGGAGGTTGCCGTAGTTCAATCCAGCGCGTTCGACCATCATGTAGAGTTGATTGGTCGCGGCGAACTCGATATAGCGAAAAGCGTTGCAAATGAGCTTCGCGAACTCAGCCTCCAGAGGACTCACCTCGACGACTTCGGGCGCGATTTTGGAGAAAAGTTTTTTCGCTTCCGCCACGGCTTCCGGCGATGTGCCGCTTATTAATTGCGGCAGCGCCGGAATTTCCTCGACCCCTTTTCCCTGTACTACCCGTTCGGGACAAAACGCCAGCTGCGTCTTCTTTCCGTTACGACGAAGATAATTGTCGATGTACATCGTTGTGCCTGGCGCGACAGTCGAACGAAGAATAATTGTCTGATCGTCGCGCAGAAAGGGGATCAATTCGTCAAAACAGCGCGTCAGGTTCGAAACGTCCGGGTTATGGAATTCGTCGATGGGCGTGCCAACCGTCACTACCACAAACGCGGCCCGCGTTATGGTTTTGGGGTCGGAGCAAGGCACCAGGGCGCCGCTGGCGAGAACTTTCTTGAGCAACGCTTCACCGCCTTTCTCAAAAAAAGGCAAACGGCCCGCTGCTATTGTCTCCAGCGCCGTTTTATTCGTATCCGAAATCGCTGTTTTGAAACCGTTGTCCGCGAGCACGAGCGCGAGCGGCAGGCCGACGTGGCCGGCGCCACCGACGACGCAAACATCGCAGTTGCCATCCGGCATTTTGGTCATAGGTCGATGTGCCCGCGTGCCACGGCCATGAGGATCGTGGCGCGATTCAAAGCGCTGGAAAAAGCAGGCTCGGCCAGAATCAAATTCCGAAGCGGTTTGTCGTAAATCAGGGGTTCAACATCTGGCTGGGGCTTGAAATCATCCGGCGGATTCGGGGCGACTCGAGGCGCAAAGAAACACCAAAGCCGATTGCTTAGTCTGCCCGTGTCTGGTGACAAGCTTCCGAGAAGAATCAATTCATTCGCGACGAATCCGGTTTCCTCGTGCAGTTCCTTGCGTGCCGCTTGCTCGGGACTTTCACCAAGATCGACATGGCCGCTCGGCAATTCCAACGTGAAGTCCTCGACGGCTGGCCGAAACTGTCGAACCAGGGGAAACGTTCCGTTTGGCGTTACGGCAAAAATGGACACATAATCGAGAGTGCTAATCGAGTAATGCAAAGCAACGTCGTCGCCCACGCTCTTTCCAACCAGCTTGAACCACGGCGT
>Ga0066709_100005123_pt1 | contig 10692 bp, 9 predicted proteins | sample GraSoiAngelo_158_FD_79665 | JGI IMG/M metagenome (GOLD analysis project Ga0066709, IMG submission 79665) | Grasslands soil microbial communities from the Angelo Coastal Reserve, California, USA - 14_1009_16_30cm | ecosystem: Environmental > Terrestrial > Soil > Grasslands | place: USA... | reverse complement strand
CAACATCGAGCCAATCGCGAAGGATTCAAGGCGGGGGCTTTGGCTGAGGGTATGAAGACGGCTCGGGGCGAATTCATTGCGATCTTCGATGCGGATTTCACGCCGCCGGAGGATTTTCTGCTACGCACGATCCATCACTTTACCGATCCCAAAGTTGGGATGGTGCAGACGCGCTGGACACACATCAATCGCAACTATTCTTTTTTGACGCAGGTCGAAGCGATCCTGCTGGACGGGCACTTCGTGCTGGAACACTCGGGGCGGGCACGCACCGGACTGTTTTTCAACTTCAACGGCACGGCGGGCCTCTGGCGGCGTCAGGCGATTGAGGAGGCTGGAGGCTGGCAGCACGATACGCTGACGGAGGATACCGATCTTTCTTACCGGGCGCAGCTCAAGGGATGGAAATTTATTTATCTGCAGGACGTGGAGTGTCCGGCTGAATTGCCGGTGGAAATGACGGCTTTCAAAACTCAGCAGGCGCGCTGGGCGATGGGGTTGATTCAGACAGGAAAGAAGATTCTGCCGCGGGTGCTCAGAAGTGATGCGCCGCTGCACACCAAGATTGAAGCCTGGTATCACCTGACCGCAAATCTGAGCTATCCGCTGATGATCATGCTGTCGGTGCTGCTGCTGCCGGCGATGGTCATTCGCTTTTACCAGGGATGGTTTCAGATGCTCTACATCGACCTCCCGCTGTTCATGGCGTCGACTTTTTCGATCTCCAGCTTTTATCTGGTTTCGCAGCGGGAACTTTTTCCGCGAAGCTGGCCGCGGGCGCTGTTGTATCTGCCGTTTCTGATGGCGCTCGGGATTGGATTGACTATTACGAACACTAAGGCGGTGATCGAGGCGCTCATCGGCAAGGAGAGTGCGTTTGCGCGCACGCCGAAGTACCGCGTGGAAACGAAGCAGGATCGAGTTGGGGTGACCAAGTACCGGAAGCGGCTGGGATGGGTCCCATGGGTCGAATTGCTGGTCGGAGCGTATTTCGCGCTTACCGTTTACTACGCGGTGGAGAATGAGAACTACATTACCGTGCCGTTCCTCCTGCTGTTCGTGGTGGGGTACTGGTACACGGGGCTGATGTCGTTGCTGCAAGGACGGTTTGGGGGAGTATCGCTCAGGACCACGAACCATACCAAGCCGTTTCCGGTGGGAGTTTAGGGTCGATTACCGGAGCGCGCACGCTTTGTAAGCCAATCTCATCGGGAGGGGTTCACAAGAGAATGAGACTCATGAAAGCGTTTGCCATCTCGGCACTATTGTTCCTCGGCTTACTTACCACCGCGTTCGCGGCTGACAATCTAAAGCTGAATCCCAAACTGCATTACGACAGCGACGTCAACGACGGGCTGTTGATTACCGGCGACAATCTCGATGCGGGCGTGACTTCGGGCAAGCCGGCCTACGTCATCCTGTACGGGGAGGGCTGCTACAACTCCAAGCGCCAGGCGCGGCGTACCGTGAGCCTCTATGAGAAGTACAAGGGGCGGGTTCAGTTTGTGGTTGTCGATCTGGACAAGAAGGTCTCTCCGCCTCAGCAAGAGCTGCAGAGCAAGTATTACCGGGGATATATTCCACACGTGGTCGTGCTCGATAGCTCGGGTGCGGCGCTTTATAAGTCGTCGGGCGAAATCGAAGAAAACGTGATTTCCGGCGTTCTTGACAAGGCGCTGCAATAGCACCGCTGGCCTTCCCTTGACCCCTCGTTTACAATCCTCACTCGCTGAACTTCTCATCGGGGCACGGCGGTTCTGCTGCTCCTGATTGTTCGAAGGAGGATCCCATGTTCCTCTCGCGCAGGATGTTTCAATTTCTGTGCATTGCGTTTTTGCTGATGACTGTCCTGAGCTGCGGCGCGGCTCACGATTCCGATGAATACTACGTGTTCGTGTCGTCGAATCTGCAGGTTCCTTACTGGCAGACGGCGGGGGCCGGGTTTGCCAAGGCGGCGGGAGAGTTGAAGGTTCGCTCGGATTTCACGGGACCGCAGAATTACGATGCGAAGGCCGAGCGCGATGCGCTCGATGAAGCGGTCAGAAAGAAGGCGACGGGAATTTTGCTGTCGGTGACCGATGCCTCTCTTCTGAAGGACAGCATCAACAAAGCGATTGCGGCTGGCATTCCGGTCATCACCATCGATTCAGACGCGCCGGCCAGCAAGCGGCTGTTCTTCATCGGTACCAATAACTACCAGGCGGGCTTCACGGGAGGACTGCGATTGGCGCAGGAACTCAAAGGCAAGGGTAACGTGGTTGTATTTACCATGCCGGAGCAGCCCAATCTTCAAGACCGCCTGCGCGGTTATCGCGAAGCGCTTGAAAAATCCCCTGGGATCAAGATCACGCGAGTGGTGGATATCCAGGGAGATCCTCGGATTGCGTTCGACACTACCACTCAGATGCTCGGCAAAGAGAAAGATAAGATTGACGCCTTCGTTTGCCTGGAAGCACAGTCGGGTAAGGAGGTGGCGGGCGTGTTGGGCAGCTATCACATCACCGGCAAAGTGGTGATGGCGATGGATACGGATTCCGAAACGCTGGAGGGGATTCAGAAGGGCGCGATCGCGGCGACTATCGCGCAGAAGCCTTACACCATGACGTTTGTGGGCGTGCAGATGCTGGACAACCTCTACCATCACAAACCCGCAACGCTCGACGCGGACTGGGCGAAGGACACCTTTGCGCCCATCCCCAGCTTCGTGGATACGGGGTCGGACCTGATTGACAAAAGCAATGTGGAATCCTTCCTTCAGGCCAAGAAAAGTTTGACCGGCGCGCAGAAGTGAGGGAAGAGTACTCGGACCTGATGGAACGACCCATGCGTAAGCTCTTCCTCGTTTTTTGCTTCTTTTGCCTCACGATTGCGGCGAGTTCTGCTCTTGAGCGCCAGGCGAATGCCGACTATCATGCGCGGCGCGAGGCGCTCGCCAAAAAGGCAGGTGGCGTCGTCGTGCTCTTTGCGCCGATGGAGAGTTCAACCGGCGACGCAATTTATGGTTTTCGTCAGGAAGACAACTTCTTCTATCTTTCCGGGCTGACTGAACCTGGGGCGGCGGTGCTGATCGCTGCGGCGGCCGAGGCCCAAGGCAATGCGCCCGCTCGTCCCTATTCTGAGACTCTCTTTCTGCCGACGCGCAACTTGATTCAAGAGAAGTGGACCGGACCCAAGCTTGGGCCGGAGAATCCTGACGCTCCGAAGATCACGGGATTCGACCACGTTGAAGAGATGGGCAAGTTGCCTGCTGAGGTAACGAAGGTCCTTACGGGCGCCCACCCGGCTATATACTCCGATATTGCGTCGCATGGAGAGACTTCGGCGAGCGTCGCGCCACTGGAATTCATGAAGCGAACAAATTCGTTTCTGGAATTTCAGGATGTGAAGCCGATGTTGTCGTCACTACGCACCGATAAGGACGCGGGAGAGATGGCGCTGCTACGGAAAGCGGTGGATGCCTCGGTGGCGGCGCACTTCGCGGCGTTCAAAGCCGTGAAGCCGAATGTGACGGAGCGTGAGACCTCGGCGCTGATGCAATATGAGTGGGGTAAGCGCGGTTGCGAACGCCCGGCGTACGCGCCGATTGTAGGCTCCGGGTTCTATTCGACGGTGCTGCACTATTCCGACGATTCCAAGACCATGAAGGCTGGAGATGTGGTGGTGATTGATGCGGCTGGTGAGTACTCGATGTACGCCGCTGACATTACGCGTACCTTGCCGGTGAATGGCCACTTCAGCGCGCGTCAGCGGGAAATCTATGACATCGTGCTCGGCGCGCAGCAGGCGGCGGTCGCGGCGTTCCAGTCGGGCAAGTCCAACCTGAGGCGCAACGATCCCGATTCACTCTTCAAAGTCGCTTACGAATATATCAATACTCATGGTAAGGACCTTCATGGCGAGCCGTTGGGCAAGTACTTCATCCACGGCTTGGGGCACTACATCGGGCTGAATGTGCACGATCCGGGGGACTACAACGTGCCGCTCGGGCCTGGGGTGGTGTTCACGATTGAGCCGGGGATTTATATTCCGGAAGAGAATCTGGGTGCGCGCATCGAGGATGACTTCTACGTCGATCAGAATGGCAAGCTGATCAATCTGAGCGGGGCGCTGCCGTCGAGGGCGGAGGACGTGGAGAGGGCAATGGCGAGGAGCAGTGGCCAGTGATCAGTGATCAGTGGTCAGTGGTCGGAAAGAGCGCCTGCAATCGATGTCTTACTGGCGACTGATCACTGACCACTGACTACTGACCACTGCTACGAGATGTATTCCTTGATGTATTCGTCTTTCGTGTGCACGAGTTGGTGAATGTCGCCGTCGAAGATTACTTTTCCGTCGCGCAAAACCAGGAAGCTCATGGGAACGTCGCAATACTGGCCTCGCGGCAACTCCTGCAAGCGGTTGGCCTGCTTGTCGAACTGATGCGTGGCCATGGTGAATGCGTCCTGCAGGCGGTGGGTTACCAGTAGCGAGCTGGTCTTATAGACGTCGCGTTGTTTCACAATCAATTCCACGATGGTATTCGAGGTGACGGGATCGAGGCCTCCCGTCGGAGAATCATAGAGCAACAGTTCTGGCTGGGTGATGATGGCGCGGGCGATGGCCACGCGTCGGCGCATGCCGCCGGAGAGTTCAGAAGGAAACATGTCAACCGTGTGCTCGAGTTCCACGAAGCTGAGCGCCTCCCGCACGCGGCGGTCAATGTCTGGATCGTAGATACCGCGCTCTTCCATCAGCCGGAAGGCGACGTTCTCGCGTACGGTAAGCGAGTCGAACAGCGCACTCTCCTGAAATACCATGCCAATCTTCCCGCGCAACTCGAACAGATCTTCTTCGCGCATCTGGGTCATATCGTTGCCGAGGACGACGATTCGCCCGGCATCCGGCTTCAGTAATCCCAACGCCAGCTTCAGGATCGTGCTCTTGCCCGATCCCGCCACGCCAAATAACGCTTTGGTTTCTCCCAGCGGGAGACGAAAAGAAACTCCACGAAGCACTTCGTTTTCTTCAAATGCGAGCCGGACACCTTCGAAGAGGATGGCGATGCCGGAGTGGTCTGTCGTTGTGGTGGCGGCAGCATCGAGGGGCAAGGTCGGAGCAGACATGTGAATTCACTTGTACTTCAAAACATTCATCAGGAATTGCGTGACAAAGAAGTTGACTACGATGATCAGAACCGAGGCCGTAACTACCGCCTGGGTGGTGGCGCGGCCGACGCCCTGCGTTCCCCCGCGGGCGGTCATTCCGTAATAGCAGCCAACGGTGGCAATGATGAAGCCGAACAAGACTGGCTTTACGAGCCCCATGAAGACATCCTCAAAAACCAGGGACTGCCAGGCGTTGCTCCAGTATTGCCGCGCGTCGAGGTTGAGAAGAACCTTTGCGACCATCAGTCCACCGGCCAACCCGACGAAATCGGAAATGATGGTCAGGAAGAACAACATGAACACCGTGGAGATGACTCGGGGAGTCACCAGTTTCTTCATGGGATCGGTGCCCAGGGCGCGCATGGCGTCGATCTGCTCGGTAACCACCATGGAGCCGAGTTCGCTGGCCATGCCGGAAGCGTTGCGTCCCGCTACCAGGATGCCAGTGAGCACTGGTCCCAGCTCGCGCACCATGGAGAGTGACACCAGTTGCCCGATCAATGAGATCGAGCCAAAGCGCTGCAGAGTATTGGCGCTCTGCACAGCCAGCACCGCGCCGGTGAAGAAGCCGATAAGCACCACGATGGGAAGCGAGCCCACTCCGATCAGGTCGGCCTGCTGCACCATGTCGGCAAGATAAAGCGGTTTGCGGAAGACGTTGGCAACGGACTGAATCGCCAGTAGGGTGTATTCCTGAACCGCCAGCACTTTTTCCTTGGCCAGCTCTGTGGGCGAGATCAGTTCCATGCGATTTGGAAGCTCGGCGGGCCATTGGTTGAGGAATTTCCGAGCTTGAACGGAACTATAGCAGACTCAGCTGTCAGCCATCAGCTGTCAGCTTTCAGCCGATTGTTTCGTTCGAGTGCGAGAAAAGCATCCTAATGCGACGATTGCCAAACCATCCGGTCGGTTGGGTCGCGGGCATTCGAAGCTGAAATCTCCAGTAATCATGCTGTCTTTCCCGCATCCTGGTTTTCCTGCCTGCGGTAACTTTGTCCCTTATCGGCGCTATGTTCTAATCAAAAATTCGAGCACTTGAAGCGTCGTTTGACGTGGGCCGAGCATGCCCGCAGCGGAGTCCGGAGGCGCCTTGGATTTTCTACTGAATGAAGAGCAGTTGCAGCTGAAGAAGACCGTACGCGAGTTTGCCGAGCGGGAGATCGGCCCCAACGTCATGAAGTGGGACGAGGCGGGAGAGTTTCCGCTGGACACGATTAAAGAAATCGGCAAGCTGGGGCTGATGGGAGCGGTGTTCCCAACGGAGTACGGCGGCGCGGGCATGGGGTATGTGGAGTACGTCACGATCATCGAAGAGCTTTCGCGCGTGGATGGCTCGGTCGGCATTATCGTGGCGGCACATACGTCGCTGTGCTCGAACCATATTTTTCTGGCCGGGAATGAGGCGCAGAAAAAGAAATACGTCAGCAAGCTGGCAACCGGGGAATTCATCGGCGCTTGGGGATTGACCGAGCCCTCCTCAGGATCGGATGCAGGCAGCGCGCGCATGACTGCGGTCCGCAAAGGAAACAACTGGGTGCTGAATGGAACAAAGACTTTCTGCACCAATGGCCATTACGCGGATGTAGTGGTCGTACTCGCGGTTACGGACCGCACGGCGCACACGCACGGCCTGTCGGCATTTGTAGTAGAAAAAGGCACGAAGGGATTTCATCCGGGCAAGAAAGAAAATAAGCTGGGCCTGCGGGCCAGCGATACCGCGGAACTGATCTTTGAAGAGTGCGTGATCCCAACCGAGAATCTGTTGGGCGCGGAAGGACAGGGATTTCCCGACGCCATGCGCGTGCTCGATGGCGGACGAATCTCGATTGCGGCGCTGTCGCTGGGCATGGCCGAGGGCGCCTACGACGCGGCGTTGAAGTATTCCAAGGAACGCCGGCAGTTTGGCAAGGCCATCAGCGACTTTCAGGCGATCCAGTGGAAGCTGGCCGACATGGCCACCGAGATCGACGCGGCTAAGCTGCTGACGTTTCGTGCGGCGTCGATGAAAGATGCCGGAATGAAGACGACGCAGGAGTCATCAATGGCCAAGCTTTACGCCAGCGAAGTTGCGGTGAAATGCGCCAACGAGGGGGTACAGATTCACGGCGGGTACGGGTTCATCAAGGACTATCCGGCGGAGAAGTTTTATCGCGACGTGAAGCTGTGCACGATTGGCGAGGGCACGAGCGAGATCCAGCGGCTAGTGATTGCGCGGCAGCTGCTGAAGGACTGAACCTTTTCCTGCCGCTGACTCCTAATGCAGCTTGGCATACTCCGCCTTGGCTTGCTTGAAGATGGGAATGTCCGGGTCGGCATCTTTCCACAACGTCAGAAAATCCAGATATGCGCCGCGGCTCTTGGTCGTGTCGCCCTGCAGCGCGTAGGCGCGCCCGAGTTGCAAATGCGCCAGCGCACCGATGGGTTCGTTGAGCACAATGCCACGATGCTCGAGGATTTTCTGAAATTCTTTTGCCGCTTCACTGCCTCGGTGCGCCGCAAGATACGCTTCTCCTCGCACATAGACAGGATACAAATTGGGCCAGTCATAAAAGTCATACGCGGGCAACCCCAGTTCATAAGGAGAGGCAGCCCCAAGAATAACCAGCGCCTCCTGGGGGTTTGCATGGACGAGCGCAAGCTTTGCGCGAAGCGTGGGCAGGTAGTTGAACTGTACGATCGTGTCCTCCGGAAACCTCTTGCCTAAATCATCAGCCAGGGCTCGCGCTTGGCTCGCGTCTCCTGCATAGGCAAGGGCCAGCGCCACCCCATAATCCAGATCTCGCCCCGTCGAACCTCTCTTCGCGAGATTGGCTTGCTGTCCTGCTCTCTCTGCGCTTCCGAACAACCCTTCCCGTAAGGCAGACGCTGCATAGTAGGTTGCCGCGTTTTCTTTCTGCCCTGCTCGCTGCGCGGAATCTGCTGCCTGCCGTAAGAATTCTCGCGCTTTCCGCAGATGTCCGAAATAAGCAGCTGTGTCGACCTCCAAGACTGATAGCAAGTGTTCGTCTTCCGATTTGCCGGCAGCCCGGGCTGCCTGCCTTGCCATTTCAGAAGTGTCGCCCCGATAGAAGGCAATTGCATAGAGAACCGGGGTAAGACGAGAGTCCAGACCCTTCGCTTTCGCCTTTTTGACTGTAACCTCAGCTTCTTCGATGCGGTTCAAGTATAGATATCCGAAAGCGAGGAGCCGGTAAGGCGGCCAATCGTCGGGCACACTGAGACGGAGCCATTCCAGGTTTTCTTTGAGGCCTGCTTCATATTCTCCGAGAGGTCTTAAGCACAGGAAAAGGTTGCCGTGAAAGTCGGGATCGCGCCGGTATGTCAATGCGCCAATTTCCGCGCTGCGCCGTGCTTTCACAAGATCGCCGGTCCCAAAATAGTAGTAATTTACTTCGATGTGGAGCTTTTCCCGCTCACTCACCCCAGCTCGCAACTCGAAGGCCTTCCGGGCGCTTTCTGCCGCCAAAGCAGGCTCAGCGAGATAAGCCAGGTCCGAGTAAGCCAGAGCAAAATTCGGGTCGAGTTGAATGGCTCGCTGGAGCAGCGCGATCGCGGCCGGACCATCGGGAGCGTTCAAACTGGAGTTGTAAGCTTGTAGTGCTTCAAGAGATGGAGTAGTCGCCTGCTCGAGAGGTGTGTTGTATTTTTGTACCGTGCTCAAAGACTCTCCCAGTCTCCTCCGCATTTCCGAGGCAGCCTTCCCCAGCGCATCGAGAACGTGGTTCTTGTCGTTCGCCTGCCCTTCTGTGGTCGCCAGCAAATCTCCGCTGGCACAATTGAACCGCCTTGAGAATCAGATTGTATCGGCTTCCGATCAAGGCTATCGAACCTTGCAGTGCAGCGACGCTGCTTGTCCTCTGACAAACTTCCTGAGCAATCTCGGGTGTGAGTCGCGCATTCGCCGCTTGTCCCATCATCCGCAATGTGTGATGGATTCCTTCCTCTGACAACAGGCTCAGGAAGGGCGACTGCTCCAACTCGACGGAAAGCCCTTCGCGAAGCGTTCCGTCAAATACCGCATCGCCAGTCGAATTGGCGAAGTCTCCGAGAACGATAGTGTCCTTCTCCGTCAGGCGCCGCGGTTGCCGGCTGCGCCACAAAAGTCCAACCGTCACGACGATGACGACGGCCGCCGCGACCACGCCCGTCCTCCACCCGCGGAACCCTTGTGCGTGACCGACCGCCTCACGCTTCTTCTCTGTGTCGCCCTTGACCGGGGCGACGAAGCGGTATCCCCGCCGAGGCACGGTTTCGATGAAGCGGGGGCTGTCCGCCGAATCTCCCAGTGCTTCGCGCAGCTTGTTAATCGAGGTATTGAGACTGTTGTCGAAGTCGACGAAGGTGTCGGCCGACCAGATTTGGGAACGCAACTCTTCGCGGGTGACGATCTCACCCGGTCGCTCCAGCAGGACCTTCAGGACATGGAAGGGCTGTTCCTGCAGCTTTATGCGGACGCCTTGCTTGCGTACTTCGCGGGAGCGCACGTCGACCTCAAAGATCCCGAAGCGCAGCCGGGCGGGAGGTCGACTCTCACGGGACATTCTTGGGGATCACCCCCGGATTTCAGGCGTCGAGTCTAGCACGAGCAGTCTCGAATCGAGATAAGGCGTCCTTGCAACGCACTGAAATCGTTGCGATTAGCTGCTTAGAACCAATCAACGGGCAATCAAGCCGCCGTCCATTGAGCTTCCTCCCTTCCTCCCTCAAGTTCGCCTCCACCACGGAGGTGGAGCGTGAAACTGACGATCTGGTTGGTCCCGTTTTTCCTGGCGATTGCACCCGCAGCACAAATCCAGGCCATCAACAACGACGTCTACACAGTACAGGGCGTAACGGCAGAGCGCGAAGCCGTCATTCGACGCCAGATTCAATCAATGCAGCACCCGGTCCTCCCTTATCGGATACGCTTCGTTCCCCACTGGCAGTATCTCTATGCCGCCAAAGTGTACCAACTCCACGTGCCCACGGGGATGGGGAGCAAAATGTTTACCCATCTGCCAACCCGGAGCGTTTTCGTGGATGCGGACCGCTACGATGGTCAGGAATGGCTGGGTCATTGGTTGGCCCATGAACTTGGACACCTGGCGACCAATAGTGCCTCGGAAGAGGACGCTGAAAGAGCAGCCCTGGAATACCGGAAGCGATTGCAAAAACTACGAACTAGCAGTGCCGAAAGGAAAACGCTGGTGGGTTCTCGATGAACTGATGATTATCGTCCGCCCTCGATTTCTTAATTCTTTGTTGGCTGCTTTACACTGGCAGTTTGACCTACGAGATTCAGGCATGGATTGAGCAGCTTCGCTCCGGCGATGCTCGGGTCTTGGCCCGTGCCATCTCCACGGTCGAGAATCGTGCGTCCGGATGGTCGGAGCTACTCAAGGCCTTATTTCCCCACAGCTGGAAGGCTCGCGTCATCGGGCTGACGGTTCCGCCGGGGGCCGGGAAGAGCACGTTGGTGGATCATTTGGCGCGGCTCTATGGCAAGGAAAAGCGCACGTTGGGGATCATTGCTGTGGATCCCACCAGTCCTTACACCGGCGGAGCGATT
>Ga0066709_100005122_pt1 | contig 10693 bp, 7 predicted proteins | sample GraSoiAngelo_158_FD_79665 | JGI IMG/M metagenome (GOLD analysis project Ga0066709, IMG submission 79665) | Grasslands soil microbial communities from the Angelo Coastal Reserve, California, USA - 14_1009_16_30cm | ecosystem: Environmental > Terrestrial > Soil > Grasslands | place: USA... | reverse complement strand
CGGACGCCGCGGGTCGCTGGGGTGGTCCTGGATCGCCCGCCTACAGCACTGTCGCCGGCGCCCTTACGTTTTACACGGAGCACTGGGCCATCCAGGCACTCGAGCGCGGCATCCGGGTCAACTGTCTTGTCGCCGAGGACCTGAGCAACGTCCGCTGTGAGCCTGGGCTTGGGGGCCCGATCTCCGCCAGGGAGATTGCAGCGCTCGCGGGCGTCATCGCTGGTGATGCGCCCGGTGTGTCCGGAGCGCAGGTTGACCTGGGCCTGACGCATCCACGCAGCCCAGACGGGTGGTGCTGAGGAAGCCCCTCCAATTGTTGGCCGTCAAGTGTTGTGGAAGGAGTTCTGGTGAAAAAGCACTTCACACGTAGAGATTTCGTCAGCGTTTCACTTGTCGCGGCTGCTGGGGTGGCGATCCAGGCTTGCGCGCCGTCAGTTGCGGAGCCTACCCCGGCGAAGCCAGCCGGCGCCCCGCCAACGCCAGTGCCGCCAGCCGCAACCAAGCCTCCGGCGGCTCAGCAGACGCCAGCCGCGGCGCAGCCGGCTGCCACCACGGCTCCGGCGGCAGCGGCTAAGCCGACAAAGTTCATGGAAGCTCCCATGCTCGCGCCGCTGGTCCAGGCCGGCAAGCTGCCCGCTGTGGAGCAGCGGCTGCCGTCCGACCCACTGGTGCTCGAGCCGAAAGACGAGATCGGCCAGTACAGCGACACATTCGTGTGGGCGACCACCAGCCAGACACTTGGCGACCTTTCCTCGCTGAACGCTAGCGAGAATTTCCTGAAGTGGACGCGTGACACCCAAGGCTTTCGCCCTAACGTGCTGGCCTCGTACGAGTGGAACCAGGACGGCACCGAGGTGACCATGCATATGCGCAAGGGCATCCGCTGGTCCGACGGGCAGCCGCACACCTTCGATGACTACATCTTCTGGTGGCAGGACATGGTCCTCGACCAGACCGTGAAGGCCGTGCCCCCGGCCGGGTACTCCCCGGACGGCAAACTTATGGAACTGCAGAAGATCGACGACTACACGGTCAAGTCCAAGTTCGCGGCGCCCAACCCGCTCTTCCTCCAGTTTCTGGCGCGCGCCACCGGCAACCTGTCTTCCTACATTCAGTCGCCACCGGCGCACTACATGAAGAAGTTCCATCCCAAGTACACGCCGGGGGCGGACGTCCAGCAGCTCCTGCTGCAGTTCACCAACTTCTACAACACGGTCGAACGGCCCCAGCTCACACCGTGGGTACTGACGTCGGTCAGCCAGGGCCAACGGGCTATCCTCGAGCGCAACCCCTACTACTGGAAGGTTGATCCCGAAGGCAAGCAGCTGCCGTACTTCGATCGGTCGGAAGCCAGGATCGTCCAGGACGGCAAAGCGATCACCGCGCTTGTACTCAACGGCGAGATTGACTATCAGTTCCGGAACTCGGCGAGTGGCCCAAGCGACTATTCTCTGCTGGTGGACGGCCAGCAGCGGGGCGGCTACACCATCGACTGGTGGAACCGCGGCAACGCCGGCAACGGCATCATCATCCACTATGACTTCCCCGATAAGTCGATCGCCGATCTGCTGTGGAACCAGAAGTTCCGCCAGGCGCTGTCGGTTGCCATGGATCGGAAGCGCATCAACGACATTGTGTGGCTGGGCGCCGGGCGAGTCCGGCAGGCCGCCATGCCGTCTGATTCAGCCGAGTTCAAGACCCCACGGGGTCAGGACGTCCTCAAGAAGTGGGAGCAGAACTGGGCCCAGTATGACCCGGCCCTCGCCGCCAAACTCTTCGACGAGATCGGCGTAAAGGTCGGATCTGACGGCAAGTGGCGAACGAAGCCGGATGGCTCACCTCTCGAGTTGATCGTCGACGTGATCGTCGACTGGACGGACGACGTCAAGATGACCCAGCTTGCGATGGAGGACTGGGGCAAGGTCGGAATCAAGGGTGTCGTCAATACCATCGCGGACACACTGGCCTCGCAGCGCGCCATGAACGGCGAATCGATGATGTGGTCTCGGGGCAACGCCGCTGCTGGTCTGCTCATCGCACCTGGCGCCTGGACCCCCGTCGAGTCATCCGATTACATCATCATCGGCCCCCGCTACGGGCTCCACTTCGAGAGCAACGGCACGCAAGGGATCAAGCCACCCGAGGGCTCGTTCATCGAGAAGCTCCAGAAGGCCTATGTCGCGGCCATCGCCGAGCCGACCGAGCAGAAGCGGACGGAGAAGCTCCTCGACGGTTACCAGGTCCACATTGACGATGGTCCGATCAACTTCGGCTGGACCGGTGAACTGAAATACCCTGTGGCGCGCAAGAACTGGATGCGCAACACCACGCCCACCGGGTACACGGCCTCCACGCACTACTCCCAGCCGAACTCATCGGACCCCGAGCAGTGGTTCAAGAAGGCCTGAGTCTCTGCTGCCCGCCTGAGCATCCGGAGCCTCTTTTTATGGGAGGCTCCGGGACACTGGGCAAGACAGATCATCAGTCGCTAGGCATTGCGGAAGGTGAGGCACCAGCCAGGTGTTGAGCTACATCGGGCAGCGAGCGCTGGCGGCGATCGCAACCGTGCTCATCGTCATGGTCGTCGGCTTTCTGATCATGGAGCTGCCGGCTGGCGACTATGCCTCCTATTACGTCTTGCAGCTGCAGGCTCAGGGCACCTCGGCCGGCGCGGAGACAGCTCAGGCGATCAGACAGATGTACGGCCTCGATGCTCCGATGTACCAGCGGTTCGTTGGCTGGGCTGTCCGCTTTGTCCAGGGCGATTTCGGTATGGCATTCGCCTACGGCAAGCCGGTGCGGGAGTTGATCGGCGAGCGCCTCGTGCTGACGGTCGCGCTCGCGTTGTTCAGTCTGCTCATCTCCTGGGTGATCGCCATCCCCGTCGGCGTGTACGCCGCCACCCATCAGTACAAGCCGGGCGATCACCTGTTCACGCTCATCGCATTCCTCGGCGTGGGCATTCCTGACTTCATGCTCGCGCTGGTGTTCCTTGTGGTCGGTACAAGTGTACTGGGGTTTGTGCCGATCGGACTCTTCTCGCCCGCGTTCGAGCAGGCGCCCTGGTCATTGGCCAGGGTGGTGGATCTAGTACAGCACATGTGGATGCCCGCGGCGATCATCGCCGTGACCGGGACAGCCGGAATCATGCGCGTGATGCGCGGCAATCTGCTGGATGTACTGCAACTCGACTATATCCAGACCGCCAGGGCCAAGGGCTTGCCGGAGGGGGTCGTCGTCTGGAAACACGCCGTGCGCAACGCCGTGCATCCGCTCGTGATGAGCCTGGGACTGGAGCTTCCCCAGATTATCTCGGGTACTGCGCTGGTCGGCATCGTCCTGAACCTCCCGATCATGGGGCCGATGTACTTGCAGGCTGTGCGCCAGAAGGACATCTATCTCGGCGGCACGTTCTTGATCCTGGTCACACTGATGCTGGTCATCGGCAACCTGCTCGCTGACATCCTCCTTGCGATCGTCGATCCGCGCATCCGGTACCGGTAGCAGCGCGGATGGATTCGCAATGACACTGCAGGAAGCACAAACCGCGCCTACTGCCACGGAGGTGCCCGCGGACATCCTCGTCCGCCCGGAGCTCGCCACGCTCACCGTACGGCAGTTGATGTGGGAGCGCTTCACGCGCAATCGCCTGTCAGTTGTCGCTGGGGTGGTGATCGTACTCCTCTACTCGAGTTCGGCCCTTGCGGGCTTCCTGTCGCCGTACGCGCTCGAACACACGCATTCGACTCATCCTGGCGTTGGGCCGAACGGCCTGCACATCATCGACAGCTCCGGCAACCTCCGCTGGCCGTTTGTGTATGGGTATGAAGCGCGATTGGACCTCCAGACGTACGCCATGGTCTACCGACAGACCGATGAGACTTACCCGGTCCGCTTTTTCGCCGCCGGTGACGAGTACACATTGCTCTTCGTCGTGGACACCAATGTCCACCTCTTCGGCGTCGATGAGCCGGGCAAGCTGTTCTTGCTCGGAACGGACCCGCTAGGGCGGGACTTCTTCACACGCATCCTGTACGGGAGCCAGGTGTCGCTGACGGTCGGGCTGGTCGGCATCTTCCTGACGGTCGTGATCGGCTCGCTGGTCGGCGTCTCGGCCGGGCTGTTCGGTGGCGTCTGGGACAACGTTTCGATGCGGATTGTCGAGGTTCTGATGTCGTTCCCGCGCATCCCGCTGTGGATGGCATTGGCGGCCGCCCTGCCGGCCAACCTGAATCCGATCCAGGTCTATTTCGGCATAACCATCGTGCTGTCAGTCATCGGCTGGGGGTCATTGTCGCGTCAGGTGCGAGCCAAGGTGTTGGCACTGCGCGACCTGGACTACGTAATGGCGGCTCGCCTGACCAATTGCAGCACCTCTCGGATAATCATCCAGCACCTGTTCCCGAACACGCTCAGCCACGTGATCGTGGTCGCCACGCTGGCCATTCCGGGCATGATCCTTGGCGAGACCGCCTTGAGCTTCCTGGGCCTTGGGATCCGCGCACCGATGACCAGCTGGGGCTTGCTGCTGAGTGACGCGCAACAACTCAACGTGCTGCTCGGAAAGCCGTGGCTCCTGTGGGCGATCGTACCCGTCATGGTCACGGCGATCTGCTTCAACCTGGTCGGGGACGGCTTGCGAGATGCCGCCGACCCATTTGCCGGCGAGTGAGCGGCCGACACTGATGCCGCTCATCGCGACCAACGGAACAGGGCCGGACGCCGCCGAGCACTCCGACGACCTGCTGCTGGAGGTCAAGGACCTCAAGACCTACTTTCATCTCAGTCGCGGCGTCGTCAAGGCAGTCGACGGCGTGTCGTTCGAGGTTCGTCGAGGGCGCACGCTGGGGGTACTGGGGGAGAGCGGCTGCGGCAAGTCAGTTTCCGCGTACTCGATCATGCGCCTGGTTCGTCCGCCGGGGCGGATCGAGGGCGGACAGGTTCTTCTGCACACGCGGCGCAACGGCTCCGCAAAGGGCGAGCTCGCCGTCGTGGATCTCACTGCCCTGGATGCCCACGGAAAGCGGATGCGTGCCGTCCGCGGCGGAGAGATCGGCATGGTCTTTCAGGAGCCGATGACGTTCCTGAACCCCGTGTACACGGTCGGCTCGCAGATCACCGAGGCCATAATCTTGCACCAGCACGTCACCAACGACCGCGCCCGAGAGATAGCCATCGAGATGTTGCGGCGCGTGCGCCTTCCCGATCCCCAGCGCGTATTCGAGCGCTACCCTCACCAGTTGTCGGGCGGTCAGCGACAGCGTGCCCTCATCGCGATGGCCTTGTGCTGCCATCCAAGCCTGCTGATCGCCGACGAGCCAACCACGGCGTTGGACGTCACGACGCAGGCGCAGATCCTGGCGTTGATGAGGGACCTGCAGCGTGAGTTCGGCATGGCCATCCTGTACATCACTCACAACCTCGGAGTCGTGGCCCACATGGCGGACGAAGTTGTCGTCATGTACCTCGGGCAGGTGGTCGAGCGGACCGACGTCGGCACGCTGTTCCGCGATCCCAAGCATCCGTACACGCAGGCACTCCTGAGCTCGATACCGAAGCTTGGCGCCAGGAGCCGGGCGCGGCTGCAGTCCATCCCGGGCGTCGTCCCAGATCCGCTAAACGTTCCCGCCGGCTGTCGCTTTCATAACCGATGTGCGAGCTTCATGCCCGGACTCTGCGACGCCCAGGAGCCGGCGATACGACAAGTCGAAAGTGGTCACCTTGTGCGCTGCCTCTTGTACGAGGACGAAGACGGACGAGCTCACCCCGAACCCGTGCGACGGAGCACATCATGAGTAGCACGCCGGCTCTAACCCGGAAACCAATTCTCGAGGTTCGGGACCTGAAGAAGTATTACCCCATCACACGCGGGTTGCTCCGACGCACCATTGGACAGGTGAAGGCGGTAGACGGCGTGAGCTTCGAAGTGCTCGAGGGCGAGACGCTGGGCCTGGTCGGCGAGAGCGGTTGCGGAAAGACCACGACCGGGAACTGCATACTCAGGGGAATCGAACCGACCTCTGGCGAGGTGATCTTCCACGACGCGAGCCGGGGCCCGGTCGACGTCGTCAACGCCGACGCCGCGACCTTGCGCCACGTACGGCTCAATATGCAGAAGATGTTCCAGGACCCCTACGGGTCGCTGAACCCACGCATGACGCTCCTGCAGATCGTCGGCGAGCCGCTGGTAGTGAACCGCAACATGCGCGGCCGGGACCTCGAGGCGAGCGTAGCTGAGCTGCTGCGCGTCGTTGGCCTGCGTCCCGAGTACATGCACCGCTTCCCACATGCTTTCAGCGGCGGCCAGCGACAGCGCATCGGTATCGCCCGGGCCGTCGCGCTGGAGCCGCGGCTCATCGTCGGCGACGCGCGCGTGTCTGCCCTGGATGTATCGATCCAGGCGCAAATCCTCAACCTGTTGCAGGACCTGCAGGCGGAGTTTGGACTCTCATACTTGTTCGTTGCCCATGACCTGAGCATCGTGGAGCACATTGCTGACCGCGTTGCCGTGATGTACGTGGGCAAGCTGGTAGAGACCGGTACGACCGAGGATCTATTCGGCAATCCCATGCATCCGTATACCGAGGCCCTCCTGTCCAGTGTTCCTCGGCCCGACCCTGAGACGAAAGGAGAGGAGATCGTCCTCGCTGGCGAGGTGCCTTCGCCGGCTAACCCGCCAACTGGCTGCTACTTTCATCCGCGATGTCCCTATGCGCAGGAAATCTGCACGACTGAGGAACCGCCGCTGCGAGATGTCGGCCCGGGCCGTCGCGCGGCCTGCCATTTCGCCGAACAACTGTCACTCAGGGGAGTCGCATGACCGCTGCTCAGCTTCCAAAGACGGACAAGATTAGAGTCGCCGTCGTCACCGGTGGACATCCATTCGACGTGCCAGCGTTCAGGGATATGTACAACGGTATGCCGCGGCTGGACGTGTACTTGCAGGATCTCGACAACTGGGCCGCGAGCCGGCGGAACAGCACCTACGACAGTTACGACGCGTTTGTGTTCTACAACATGCACTCGTCGGGCATCCTGTCGGTCCGCAAGGACATAGACAAGGAGATCACCGGCGCATTGACTCAGCTGGGCGACAGCAACCAAGGGATCTTCATACTCCACCACGCCCTGCTGGCCTTTCCGGACATGCAGGTCTGGTCGGACGTCTGCGATATCCAGAATCGCAAGCTGCGACTGTGCAAGCCGCCGGAGCCTATCTGCACGCTCGTGGCAAATGAGGAGCATCCGGTCACAGAGGGACTCGACGACTGGGAGATGAACGACGAGATCTACCTCATGGATACCCCGACGCAGGCCAGTCAGATCCTTCTAAAGACCAATCATCCTGAAAGCATGCCGACGCTGGCCTGGGCGCACCAGTACAGAAACGCGGAGGTGCTCTGCTATCAGGCCGGCCACGACGCTCGAGCGTTTACCAACCCGAACTTTCAGGCACTGCTAGCGCGTGGGATCGAATGGCTCGCGCGTCGACGCTAGGCGGCGTGTCCTTCGACTCCCTCAGCTACGGCCTACAGGCGGGCTACGTCCACAACTGGTTAGTGGCCGGCCCTAACGCCGCACCCGTGGCCAGCCAGGACGAGCTGCAGATCGTTCGCAGCCAGTGTGCACGCGAGCGCGGCATGCACCCGGCCCCATCAGAAGGCGCACGGTTCGAGTTCGACGGTACGAAGTTGAGGTGGGAGTACGTGCGCTGTCAGGACGATCACTTCATCGACCTGACAGCCTTCCACGATACCTGCCACTACCTGCGTGCCTGGGTGTACGCACGCCTGGTGAGCCCAGCAGCCGCGCAGCTCAGGCTGACCCTTACTACGAACGGAACCGCCAAGGTCTGGCTGAATGGACGGAAGGTGCACAACCATGAGGCGCTCGTCGATCGCAGACCTCAGAGCGTGTCCATTCCAGCCGCTTTTGATGAGGGGCAGAATGAGATCCTTGTTGGACTCGAAACCGTCGCAGTGCGGGAGTGTCCCTGGACAATGGCGCTAAAGGTCGAGCCGACCGGCTCCGTTTTCGTCCTCTTGCCGACCTCGGTCGAGGCCGTCGAGCGTCGCCAGACGCTGGAAGAGATGTTCGACTCAGCGTACCTGGACCGAGACGTTTTCGTCTGGGACGACGAGATCCTCGTCAAACTACCGGATGAGATGCCCGTCCCGGCCACCGCCGTCGTTCGGCTTCAGACGCCTTCGGGCAAGATCTACTTCGAATCTGAGAGGCTGCAGCCCGGCGGGCCAAATGACGCGTTGCTGGGTCGGCCGTATGCGGTTCCAGAGGGTCGATACGAGGCATTCCTGCTGCCTCCGCTCGAGGACTACTACGTCAGGAACATGCGCATCCATCGGAAGATCGGCCTGTGGGCCGTGCGCAGCCGCTACACGGAGGCGCCCGCCACATATGATGAGCGCCGCGTCCAAGCGCTGGAGGACGCCGCTCAGCGCGACGACGGCGTCGCCTCAGAGATCGCCAGGATGGCCCTTGGTCGATGGTCTGACGTGCGAAAGAATGTCCTCATCGAGGCTGCTCATTCGGTGAGCGCGCGGCGCGAGGGGAGTGTCTGCGATCTTGTCGCTTTGCTAGGAGTCTTGCACCGCTACGGCACGGACCCATCCTTCCCGGCCATGCTCCGGGAACCGTTGGAGCGCTGCGTACTCAGCTTCAGGTACTGGGTGGATGAGCCGGGCAGCGACGGCATGTCGTTCTGGTCCGAGAGTCGGCAGATCCTCTTCCACGTGTCCGAGATCCTGGCCGGCCAACTCTATCCCGACCGGATTTTCACGAACAGCGGCCAAACCGGCCGCTGGCACTGCGAGAACGGCGATCGCCGGGCGCTTGGGTGGCTCAGCAAACGCGGCACAGGTGGCATGCGCGAATGGGACTCCAACAGCTCCTTCGCCGAGGATGTACTGGCGCTTTCGCACCTCGTCGACCTGTCCACGAACCAACGGATCTACGACCTGGCGGCGGTCGTGATGGACAAGTTCCTGTTCAGCATGGCAGTCAACTCGTACCGCGGTATTTTCGGGTCCACGCACGGACAGACCAGCACGCCCATGATCAAGAGCGGCCGCCTGGAGGCGACGGCGGGTATCGGCCGCCTCCTGTGGGGCCTGGGTGTCTTCAACAATCACACGCCTGCGACAGTTGCACTGGCGTGCGCCACTGACTACGAGCTACCGCCCCACATCGCCGGTGTCGCCATGGATCTGCCGCAGGAGATGTGGAACCGGGAACGGCACGCGGGTGAACTCGACGATGCCGATGGTGCATGGGAAGTCAACAAGGTGACGTACAAGACGCCGGACTACATGCTGTGCTCGGCGCAGAATTATCGCCCCGGCGAGCGCGGGGGCGATGAGCACATCTGGCAAGCGACGCTGGGTCCCGATGCCGTGGTCTTCGCCAACCATCCACCGTGCTTTAGTGAAGATGACTCGCATCAGCCCAATTTCTGGCGTGGAAACGACGTCTTGCCCCGCGTAGCCCAATGGAAAGATGTCCTGATCGCTACTTACAAGTTACCGGATGGCAATTGGCTAGGGTTCACACACGCCTACTTCCCCTTGCATGCCTTTGACCAGCACACACTTCGCCAACACGCAGGCGGGCCCACCTGGGCATTCGCGCGGAAGGGCAACGGCTACCTGGCGCTCACCGCCAGCCAGGGTCTGGAGTTGATTACCAGGGGGGACAACGCGTATCGCGAGCTACGCTCTTACGGTCGGCACGCCATCTGGCTGTGCCACATGGGGCGCGTGGCGCTCGACGGCAGCTTCAGTGATTTCCAGGAAAAGGTGCTCGCGCTGAATGTGACCTTTGGCGACCTGTCGGCGCGCAGTGCGACGTTGCGCGGGGACAGCGTCTCCTTCGGCTGGCACGGACCGCTGCTGCTCAACGGGGCAGAGCAGCCCATCACCGGCTTCAAGCATTACGACAATCCCTACTGCGTTGCGGAGCTGCCCGCGCAGCGTATGGAGGTCCGTATCGCCGACCAGGTACTGAAGTTGAGCTTCGCCGACCACGGGAGCTGAGCCTTGCAGGACATCGACCCAGCCGAGATCGGCCCTATCCGCGACCTCCCAGCGGCTCAAGTCCTTCGCGCCATCCGGTTGGTACGGCAGGGCAAGGTAATCGACCTCGCCGTACCGCGATTCCGAGGTATGCCGCTCTTCCCCGGCCACCCCACATTTGAAGTGCACGCGTTCCGCACGCCGCGCGGTCTGCGGGTCGGCGGCGACAAGCCCTGGGGTGCCCACAACGACATCGGACTGGGCTACATGTCGGAGGTCGTGTCCGGTTCGATGCACTCTGGTGCGCACATCGACGCTCTCGCACACATGACAATCGGTCCCGAGGCGCGGTGGTACGGCGGCTCGACCGCGGACCAGCACCTGGGCGACTTTGGCCCAACGCGGGGGGATGGATCCAAGTTGCCGCCCATCCTCACCCGTGGCATCTTCCTCGACGTGCCGCGGTATCGTGGCATTGACGCCCTGCCGAAAGGCGAGCCCGTGACCGCCGACGAGCTTCGGTCTGTGGCATTGGCCCAGGGGGTGTCGGTCGAGCGGTGGGATGTGGTGCTGATCCGTACCGGCCTACTGAGCCACTGGCCTGATCCACAGCAGCTGGCCGATCATCGCGGGGCCGGTCCGGACCTCAGCGCCGCGCGTTGGCT
>Ga0066709_100005120_pt1 | contig 10695 bp, 6 predicted proteins | sample GraSoiAngelo_158_FD_79665 | JGI IMG/M metagenome (GOLD analysis project Ga0066709, IMG submission 79665) | Grasslands soil microbial communities from the Angelo Coastal Reserve, California, USA - 14_1009_16_30cm | ecosystem: Environmental > Terrestrial > Soil > Grasslands | place: USA... | reverse complement strand
TCGAGCTGCCGCATGACGAAGGCCAGTGCGTCGCGCGCCGCGCCGTGGACGTTGGGTAGGCAGCGGAACGTCAGCGGATCCTGCAGGTTGCGTGCCGCGCCGTTCTTCCAGAGGTAGCTGCCGGCGAGGAGCTCGGTCAGGCGGGCGAGCGTCGCACGGAGCCCGTCGTATGGTCGCGTCTCGGCGACCGCCGGGTGCAGGATCGAGAGGTTCGCCGCGAACGCCTCGAGATCCAGTGCTCCGGCGACATCCAGCGCACCGAGTAGCCGCGCGCAGTCCGCGACTGCGAGAGCCGCGGAGGCCGACGAGAAGGCGTTGTTGTTAATGAGCGCCAGGCCCTCTTTGGCGGCGAGCACGAACCCGTCGAGGAATCCGTGCGCGAGGTCGGCCATCTGCGGGAGATCGCTTTGGCCGGTCGAGCCGAGCGTCCGCACGCGCGGTAGCGGCCCTTCGTTCAGCGCTCGAATGACGAGCTCCGCGAGCTCGGGCCGAACGCCACTCGCTCCCTTCGCGAATCCGTTCGCCAGTCGCAGCAGCGTCCCGCGGACCACCTCGTCGGAGGCAAGGTCGCCCTGACCGACACGGTGGTTCAGGATCAACCTCCGGTTGAACTCTTCAGCCTCGTCCGCGTGCACGCGGATGCGTTTCCTTGCGCCGACGCCGGTCGTGAGCCCGTACACCATGAGGTCGCGCTCGAGCACGCGCTCGACGACGGCGCGTGTCATCTCCATCCTCGCCACGGCGTCGGGTGAGAATTCGACTGTCTCGCCGCCGCGCGCAACGCGCACGAACTGCTCGAGGGCGAGGTCGTCGCCGGTGAGAACGACGGTCACGCCCAGACCGCCGCAGCCGTCTCGACGATCGAGCGGAGCTTCGCGCGCTCGTCCCCGATGCTCAACGCGTTGCCCAGCACGGACGTCGCGAAGCCGCACTGCGGGGAGAGAGCGAGCCGCTCCAGCGGAAAGAACGTCGCAGCCTCCCGGATCCGGTCGACGAGCTCCTCCACCGTCTCGCGCCGCGAGGTCTTCGTCGTGACGAGGCCAAGCACGACGAGCTTGTCGTCGGGAACCGCACGCAAGGGCGCGAACGTACCCGAGCGTGCATCGTCGTACTCGAGCAGCAGCCGCTCCGCCCGAATGTGCGGGAAAAGCCGCTCCGCGAGCCAGTCATAGCCGCCCTCGACGAGCCACCGGCTGGCCTGGTTTCCCCGGCAAAGATGGAAGCCGAACGTAACGTTCGGGTGATTCCCGATCACGTGGTTGTCGAGCTCGAGCCCTAACTCGAGCCACCTCTCGGCGGGCCAGCCGCGGCTCTCATAGAACTCCCGGTGGGCCGGATCGATCAGGAGTGGGTAGTGCGGCGCGTCCAGCTGGATGTAGGTTGCGCCCAGACGCACCAGCTCGTCGACATCCTCGCGGAGGAGCTCGGCGACGTCACCGAGGAACTCCTCCAGGTTCTGATAAGGGGAGGTCGAGTACTCGGGATCCCAAAAGTTGGCGAAAAGGCTGGGGCTCGGGAGCGTCACCTTGACGACCCGGTCGGTGCGGTTGCGCGTGTACGTGAACTCCTCGGTCGCCAGCGACCGTTTCCGTCGAAGCCTGCCCGTCACCGCGAGCGGAGGGCGCTCGACGCGCAGCTCGCCGAGCTCCGCGCTCTGCCAATTGCCCCAGAGGAACGCGTCGAGGTTCCAGTCGCCGAAGCCGTCGACCGCGGCCGTCAACTGGCTCTGAAACGCCAACCGCCGCATCTCGCCGTCGGTAACGACATCGAGGCCCGCCTCTTCCTGCAGCGCAAGCGCTTCGTCTACGGCCCAGTCCTCCACCTGCTTGAACGCGGCCGGGGTCAGCTCGCCGCGGGCCAGCCCTTCCTGCGCAGCGAGCAACTCGGGCGGGCGCAGGAGGCTGCCGACGACGTCGGTGCGGGCCTCGAGCACCCGCTCACTCTAGAGCGTGGAGGCGGATCACGGTTCGCCCTTCGATGCGATCGGAGCACGACCTCCGACTTCAACTAGCGTTCTGCCCAATGCAATCGAGGAGCACACCATGACCGGGTTCCGCGAGCGACTCGAGGACGACGTGCTGCTTGGAGCCGAGGGGTATTTGTTCGAGCTGGAGCGACGCGGTTACCTGAAGAGCGGTCCGTACGTGCCGGAGGCGGTGCTCGATTTTCCCGACGCCGTGCGCGAGCTTCACCGTGAGTTGCTTCGCGCCGGCGCCGAGGTCATGGTCGCCTTCACCTACTACGGACATCGAGAGAAGCTGAGGATGATCGGACGCGAAGAGGACCTCGAGCCGCTCAACAGGCATGCGCTGCGCCTGGCGAAGGAAGTCGCGGTGGAAGGGAACGCGCTCGTGGCCGGCAATATCTGCAACACGTGGGTCTACGACCCCGAGGCGCCGGAGAGGTCGGGCGAGATTGTTCGCGAGATGTACCGCGAGCAGGTCGGCTGGGCAGTCGAGGAAGGGGCCGACTTCATCATTTCAGAGACAAACGATTACCTTGGCGAGGCGCTGATCGGCCTTGATGTGATCCAGGAGTTCGGACTGCCGTCTCTGGTGAGCTTCGCCTCGTCGAGCGACCGAACGATCGACGGCTACGAGTTTGCCGAGGCCTGCAAGCGGTTGGAGGACCGAGGTGCTGATGTCGTCGGCCTCAACTGCTCGCGCGGACCGCAGACGATGGTACCGATCATCGACCGGATCAGAGCTGCAGTCGAGTGCGCCGTCGCTGCACAGCCTGTGCCCTACCGAACGACGCCCAGCCGACCGACTTTTCAGGCGCTGCGGGACGCGAACGGCGCTCGGGTGTTTCCACTCGCGCTCGATCCGTTCCTGTGCACGCGCTTCGAGATGGCCGACTTTGCCTCGTCAGCCCGAGACTTGGGCGTGAACTACATCGGCGTCTGCTGCGGTGGCGCTCCGCACCACGTCCGCTCGATGGCTGAGAACCTCGGTCGAACTGTCCCGGCAAGCCGCTACTCCCCCGACCTGTCGCTGCATCCGATTCTCGGGGACGACGTCCAAGAGAAGGAAAGGAAGTTCGAGAACTGGAAGGACTGATGTCGCCTAGGAGGTCTCTTCGGAATGTCGCTCGGCACGGCGTGCATGTGCCAGAAGCGTCCTAGCCCGATCTCACCAGCGCGGACGTGACCGACGTTCCGGTTCGCCTCGGGCTGCGGGCGAACGCGGGTCAGTTCGCGCTCCTCGTCGCGCTCAATACATTCGTCGGCGCGATGGTCGGGCTGGAGCGAAGCGTCCTCCCGCTCGTCGGCAAGGACGACTTCGGCATCGCCTCGAAGAACGCCATCCTCTCGTTCGTCGTCGCCTTCGGCGCTGCCAAAGCGCTCGCGAATCTCGCCGCCGGTGGCCTTGCTCACCGTGTCGGCAGGAGGCGCCTGCTCCTGGTTGGCTGGTTGCTCGCCCTGCCCGTCCCGCTCCTCATCGCAACCGCCTCGAGCTGGTGGCTGGTCGTCGTCGCGAATCTGTTCCTCGGTCTCAACCAGGGGTTCGCGTGGTCGATGACGGTCGTCATGAAGATCGACCTCGTTGGTCCGAGCCGCCGAGGACTCGCACTCGGGCTGAATGAGTCGGCCGGCTATCTCGGCGTCGCCGCCGCTGCGCTGGTAACCGGCGTGCTCGCCGCGACTTTCGCGCCAAGGACGATCGTCTGGGTTGGCGCCGCCACGATCGCGGGCGTCGGAATCGTCATTGCGCTTGTCTTCATCCGCGACACCGGCGCCCATATGCTCGAGGAGCAGCGCGCGCATGGACAGGCGGGTGCCGGCAGCCTGCGTTCTGCTTTCCTGCGCGGCTCGGTCGCTGATCCCGTTCTCCGCGCCTGCTCTCAAGCGGGGCTCGTCAACAACCTCAACGACGCGCTCGCGTGGGGCCTCGCGCCCCTGTACCTCGCGGCCCACGGGGCCAGCGCAGCCAGGGTCGGCATCGTCGCTGCCGTCTACCCCGCCGTCTGGGGCGCCGGCCAGCTCGTCACCGGCTTGCTCTCGGACACCGGGAGGAAGCCGCTCATCGTGCTCGGGATGCTCGTCCAGGCCGGCGCGCTCGCCGTGCTGGTCGCGGGAGCCGGCTCGTTCGCCCCCGCCGTTGTTGCCGCCGTCCTCCTCGGCGCCGGGACCGCCCTGGTGTACCCGACACTCATTGCAGCCGTGTCCGATGTGGCGCAGCCGGTTGAGCGGGCCCAGCTCGTGGGCGTCTATCGTTTTTGGCGCGACTTCGGCCTCGTCGTCGGAGCACTTCTCACCGGCACCGTCGCCGATGCGCTCGGCGCCGGATCCGCGATCGCCATCGTCGCCGCCCTCACCGCCGGCAGCGGCATCTGGGTCGCAGCCACCCGCTGGGCCGCGGGCTCGATCTCGAGCTCCTCAGGTGCGGAGATTTAGAGACCGAGGAACGCTCTCGCTGGGCGACGCTCGCCTCGTTTGACGGACGACCCTCATCCCGGCGTGGATCTCCCCCTCGTTCGCCCTGTTTCGCGTGCAGGATCGACCTAGCCCAGCCGGTGCAGGGAGTACCGGTGTCCGACACCGGACCGTGGCCTGTACTCCTTGTCAAGCGAATCGTGCACCAACTCTGTGACCCGTCGGCCACAAGACCCCGCGCCGATTGCCGCCGATGCCGGGCTTGCCAGCGTCGGCCGCAGCGGCCGGCCTCCAAAAAGAAACTCTCGGAAGTCTTGGCGCGCAGATGCCGACTTCCGAGAGCTAAGTAGCGGGGGCGGGATTTGGACACATTTCCCCGACCGGCTCCTCTATCGGTTCACCGAGATCCGCCGAATCTGAACCCGCCCCCTCGAATCACGATTCGCGCTGGCGGCCCCGACTCCCGTCGCTCACCCTCCGGACGCCGTGCAACGCGCGGACGGTCGCAGCAGTCCACTCACGACGCAGTGGAGCCCCGCCGTGGCAGGGCTCCTCCTGGCAAAACGGTCGGATGACGAAGCTGCGCCCGCCGCGCCTCACGCGCACGGCGGCGGGTCGTCCTCGATCCGGAAGACGGCTGGATCGGCGTCCGGCGCAACCAGTGTCACGTAGACGGTCGCCGGCGTGCTGCTCGTGTTGCGGACCTCGCCCGGCTCGTCCCCGTACTCGACGAACGCGGATCCGTTCGGAGAGCTCGGCCCGTAGGTCGTCGCATTGCACTGCGAATCGACGTTGGTCACCTCGCCCGACTTCACCGCCACGAGCACGAAGCCCGGGTGGTGATGCCAGCCGCTGTAGCTGCCTGGAGCGAAGGTAATCGCCTGGACACGAACGTCGGTCGGACCCTTTGTCTGGAACTTGATCCGGTCGCTGTTCAGGTGAACGGCCGCGTTGAAGTCGGCCTTCGGGACGAGAAGCGTGATGGCGTTTCCGAAACCGGCCGATCCGAGAGCCACGGCCGCAACCGTTCCGACCACGGCGACACCGACGGCGGCGGCGAGTAAACGCCGATGCTTCCTCTTCATTCTTGTCATGACCTTGCTCACCTTCCTTTCGCTTGCATCGCTACTGCTTTTAGGACGTGACGGCCTCGACGTCGCCGCGAGAGGCACTTGCCCGTCCTGAGGTGGACGCCGACGGTTGCCTTGCTCATCCCGAGTTCGACGTGAAGCGGTCGAGGTCGCTGCCTCTCAGCTGCCGTCGTCGAGGATTGGCGCGCTCGCTCCCTGTGCGGGGTTGTTGTCCTCGGCGAACAGGTAGAGCGGCAGGCCGAGTTGCTCGAGCAAGCACCCCTCGCCACGAGCGCTGCAGAACGCGTCCCGCACGGCGTCGGCCAGCGCGTGCGCGCAGTCGCAGCCGTCTCCGTTGCCGCCGTTGGCGGCGCTGGCCAGCCTCGCCCGAACCTTGTAGGGGAAGGTTCCGACCGCGAAGAGCGAGAAGCCTGCCGGACAGCCCGTTGCGACCGGGGTCCGCGACACGTCTGCACTCGCCGTGCCTACGGCCACAGCAGCAGCCGCACCCGCGACCAGCGCGATCAGGACACCGACAAGAGCCCGTTTCGATTTCATTTCTCCTCCTTTTCCTTTCCGGACGAGGCCGGCTGGCCGAAGCGAACGAGATCGAGCCCTTGCGTGTCTCGATTGCCCTGTTCAGATCCACGCGGGAGGAGACGCCCCGGCGCTAAAGCACCGACACGGGCCCGGTAAAGGCTGGGTAAAACCCCTGCTCGTTCGGTGATAAGTTCGGGGAGTGAAATTCGGGATCCTGGGTCCGCTCATGGTCTGGCGGAACGGGCGTGAGGTTCCGATTGGGGCTGCGAAGCAGCGGGCGCTGCTGACGCTGCTGTTGTTGCGGCGGGGCGAGCTCGTCTCCGCCGAGACGTTGATCGACGAGCTCTGGGGCGAGCGGCCGCCTGCGACGGCGACGAAGGCGCTGCACACCTACGTCTCGCAGCTGCGCAAGGTGCTCGACGACGGGCTGCTCGAGACCCGACAGTCCGGTTACCTGCTTCGGCTCGAGCCGGACGCACTCGACGCCGCGCGGTTCGAAGTCCTCCTCACACGCGCACGCGCCGCGCTCGCCGACGGTGACGCGCTCGAGGCCGGAGAGATGTTGCGCGAGGCGCTCGGCCTCTGGCGCGGCCCGCCGCTGGCGGAGTTCCGCTACGAGGACTTCGCGCGCGACGAGATCGGCCGGCTCGAAGAGCTCCGCCTGGTTGCGCTCGAGCATCGGCTCGAAGCGGACCTCGCGCTCGGCCGCCACGCCGAGGCCGTACCCGAGCTGTACGCGCTGGTCCGAGAGCATCCCGGGCGCGAGAGCCTGCGCGTGCTCCTGATGCTCGCCCTCTACCGCGCGGGCCGGCAGGCCGAGGCGCTCGGGACCTACCGCGACGCCCGCGCCGCACTGGTCGAGGAGCTCGGCCTCGATCCGAGCGAATCGCTCCAGCAGCTCGAGACCGCGATACTCCGCCACGACCCCGCACTCGACGTCGCTGGACTGCAGAGCGCGTGGTCGCTGTCTCGGAACGGCGCCGGCGAAACGTCAACGGTTGCCATCGCCGCGACGAGCGGTCGAAGCTGGGTCGGGAAGGGTCGGCGAACGGTCTTCGCGGTGTCGGCGGCGGGCGCGCTCGTCGTCGCAGCGCTCGCGATGTTCGCGCTGCGTAGCGGGGGGAGTTCCCGTGCGGCGCTCGTCGCCGCCGACTCGGTCGGGTTCATCGACGCGCGCGGCGGCCACGTGAGCAGTCAGGTCTCGGTCGATCAGACGCCGACGTCCGTGGCGGTAGGCGACGGCGCCGTCTGGGCCGCGAACGCAACGGCCGGCACCGTCTCCCGGATCGATCCCCCCTCGAGAACGGTGCGGCAGACGATCACGGTCGGCGGGAGCCCCAGCGGGATCGCCGTGGGCGGCGGCGGCGTCTGGGTTGCGAACCACGACGACGACACGGTCTCGTGGATCAACCCGCAGTCGAACGGGGTCGTCCGGACGATCCGGATCGGCGCAGGCCCCACCGCTGTCGCCTATGGCTACGGCTCGGTCTGGGTCACGAACGCCGACGACCGCACGGTGACGCGCATCGACGCGAGCAACGGCGAGTTCACGGCGACGATCCGGACGAACGCGGTCGGACGCGGCATCGCCGTCGGCGGCGGCTCGGTCTGGGTGACCGACGAGGCGACGCGGAGCGTCGTCGAGATCGACCCGGCGACGAACGTCGTGACCTCGACCGCGACGGTCGGGACGGGGCCGACCGGGATCGCCTACGGCGACGGCTCGGTCTGGGTGGCGAACGCGCTCGACGGCACCGTCTCGCGCGTCGACGCGACAACGCTCGCCGTGAGAGCGACGATCCCGGTGCCGGGCGGGCCCTCGGCGGTCAGCTTCACCAAGGGCGCCGTCTGGGTGAGCGCGGAGTTTGGCTCCCGCGTCGTGCGCATCGATCCTCGACATGGCCGCGTCGTCGGCTCGACGCCGATCGGCAACCGGCCGGAAGGCCTCGCGTCGGGCGACGGGGGCGTCTGGGTGGCGGTGCAGGCCTCGGGCGTGGGCCACCGCGGGGGCCGGCTGGTCGTCCTCGGCGCAGGCCTCGGCTCGATCGACCCCGCGCAGGTTGGCTCGACCAACGTCGTCGCTCCGCTCGGCACCGCGTATGACGGGCTGACGAGCCTGCGCCACGTCGGCGGTAGCGCAGGGACACAGCTCGTGCCCGACCTCGCGGCGGCCCTGCCGTTGCCGACCGCCGGCGGCACGAGCTACACGTTCCATCTGCGGCCGGGCATCCGCTACTCCGACGGACACCCGCTCCGCGCAGCCGACTTCCGGCGCGCGCTCGCACGCGAGCTCGAGCTCAACAGTCAGTACGCGCCCGACTTCGCGCACCTCGCCGGTGCAACCGGCTGCATCCAGCACCGGAGATGCGACCTCTCCCGCAGCGTGATCGTGAAGGGGCGCTCGACGCTGACGCTCCGGCTGCCGGCACCCGACCCCCGCCTGTTCTACAAGCTCGCCTCGCTCGTACCCGTCCCGGCGGGGACGCCGCTGCACGACGTCGGCACGAAGCCGCTCCCCGCGACCGGCCCCTACGCGATCCAGAGCTACGTCCCCGGCCGCCTGCTCACACTCGTGCGCAACCACTACTTTCACGTCTGGTCGGCTGCCGCGCGGCCGGACGGCGACCCGGACGAGATCGTCTACCGCGTGATCACGAACTACGACGCGGGCGTGCGCGACGTGCTCGCCGGCCGGGCCGGCCTCCTCAGCGAGGACGTTCCCGCCGCGCGCATCCGCGACCTCGCCGCCCGCTACCCCCGCCAACTGCATCTCGACCCCCAGCAGGCAACGACGTTCGTGTTCCTGAACGTCCGGCGTCCGCCCTTCGACGACGTTCGCGTCCGGCGCGCGCTCAATTACGCCGTCGACCGGAACCACGTGGCGGCGCTGCACGGCGCCGCGCTGCTCGCGCAGCCGACCTGCCAGCTCGTTCCTCCGACCGCGCCCGGGTACCGGCGGTACTGTCCGTACACGATCGCGCCGGACGCGAGCGGCGAATGGAAAGCGCCCGATCTGAGCAAGGCACGCGCACTGATCCGCGCGTCCGGCACGCGAGGCCAGGCGGTCGTCGTCTGGTCGTTCTCCTACTTCCACAGGGAATCGCAGTACTTCGTCGCACTGCTGCGGCAGCTCGGCTACCGCGCGCGGCTGCACTACATCCCGGACATCGGCGCGTACTTCCCGGCGCTGGACAAGACGCCGACCGCTCAGGCCGGCTTCTCCGGCTGGTTCGGGGCCCCGCTGGCCGTCGACACGTTCAGCACGGTTGGGTGCCACTACCAGTCGAACCCGGCGCATTTCTGCAATCCCCACATCGACGCGCAGGTCGCGCGCCTGGCGAAAGAAGAGCCGGTCGATCCCGCCGGCACCGCGGCGCTGGCGGCGGCGATCGACCGCGAGATCACCAACCAGGCTCCCTGGGTGCCGCTCTTCACCCCGCGCCTCGCCGACCTGACCTCGGCGCGCGTCGGGAACTACCAGTACAACAACGGTTACAACGTCTTGCTCGACCAGCTGTGGGTCCGGTAGCCCCGCGGCGCCGGCGCGTGCGAGAGGCCTGCCCGATCTTCCAATCGCGGCGCGTAGGCGTCAGGCCACCGAGGCGCCGCACGGAATCCCTGAAGCGCCGTACGGCGCTTCGAGCCCAAAGCGCTAACCGCATTGGGAAAATCCCTTAGTTTGCAGGGATTTTACCTGAAAAAGTAGCGGGGGCAGGATTTGAACCTGCGACCTCCGGGTTATGAGACATGCGTTGCCAGGTCAGATAACGCAAGTTGCGGCTTTGTTCCGTCATCTCAGGTCGCCTGAGATCAGCTCAGGTTGGCTCAGACGGGCAAAGGTTCGGGCAAAAGTTTTCGCCTGCTCAGAGAACGCTAACGCCCGGCATTGAACAAGAGTCGAGTCTCTCGCGGACGGAATTGCCGAGAGCCCGCCGCGACTCGGATTGTCGTGGCCTACGGAAGAAGTCGTCGCGACGCGGAGCGGCGAAGGAACGGAGTCGCTCGGGCGTGAGGTTGGGCTGTTTGGTCTCCTATGGGCATCGAACTTTCCGCTCTGCATGCACGCATCGGTCCGATCCCGGACCTCCGTCGGCCATGTCTCGGCCCGGGCCGCCGTCCAGCCTGTCGTTCCCGGCTCCTCCTCGAAGAACGTCATTCCCCCGGTTGCCGTCGAGTCGGTCTGGACCTGCCCCGCCCGAGAGAATGTCGTTCCCTCCCAAACCCCGGAGCCGGTTGCCGGTTCGGTTTCCGACGATGACGTCGGCAAACGGGGAGCCGTCGACGTTCTCGATCTCACTCACTCGGTCTGAGCCGTAGCCGGTGACCGTCCCTCCGACAAGATTTGCTCGGACGCCGTTCGGGGCGAAGTCGTAGAAGACGGTGTCCTCGCCGCCACCGCCGACGAGCGTGTCGTCACCCGCGGCGCCTGTCAGCAGGTCCGGCCCGCCCCCACCGGAAATCGTGTCGTTCCCCGGCGCCCCTGCGATGAAGTTTGACGAGTCGTCGCCGGTCAGGATGTCGTCGGACTGCGAGCCGACGAGTCCTTCGAGGGAGTCGAGCATGTCGGCACCCTCGCCGGTCGCCGTCCCAGTCTCCAAGCTCGCTGTGATTGGGCCCCAGGTGATGAAGTAGACGACGTCAAACCCTTGGCCGCCCGTCACCCGGTCGTTTCCGCCGCCACCGAAGAGGAAGTCGTCGTCAGAGCCTCCG
>Ga0066709_100005118_pt1 | contig 10696 bp, 9 predicted proteins | sample GraSoiAngelo_158_FD_79665 | JGI IMG/M metagenome (GOLD analysis project Ga0066709, IMG submission 79665) | Grasslands soil microbial communities from the Angelo Coastal Reserve, California, USA - 14_1009_16_30cm | ecosystem: Environmental > Terrestrial > Soil > Grasslands | place: USA... | reverse complement strand
TCAGTCGAACTTGAACCAAGGTCCGTAACATATCGACAGACGGATCTGCCGTCAAGCCCGGCGAGAGAGATTCCGTAAGTAAGATCTGAGCCGCGGATTGCACGGATGACGCGGATACTGTAGCGGCGGTCTATTTTTGAGGCTGCGCGCTATCGCGCTTGCGCTTCGCGTTTTTGAGGCTGCGCGCTATCGCGCTCAGCCTCAAAAAATAGACCGCCGCCTGGAGATTGGCCATTTTGCTGATTGCTGACGATGCTGTTCCCGCCGCGGAGCGGCTTAAGAACGTAGCCCCGGGCGCAAGCCCGGGGTACGCCTGTCGGGAGACGCCAAGCCCGGAACGGGCGAAAGATTTTGCGCCGTGTCTTTTGCCCTTACGGGGCTGAGTTCAACACCAACACGAACCCCGGGCTTGCGCCCTGGGGCTACGTTCTTAAGCCGCTCCGCGGCCACCGGCGGTCATAGACCGCCGCTACAGTATCCGCTCAAAATCGTCCGAGTGCAGCGAATCAAGTTGAGCGTCCGGATTGTGGACCGTTGCCGCGCAAGTGTTGGACCGGAACGGCGTGTCCCCAGGAAATGTCATCGCTCGAAACGCCTAGGGCAGCGGCCAGGCGTTGGCGCTGCGATGGACTGGGCGTGTAGTTGCCGCTGACGATGGCCTTAACGAGTTTCGCCTCCAATCCCGCGGCGGCGACGAGTTGGTCAACGCTGATTCCAGTCTCTTCGATGTAGCGTGCTATAGGCTTCATGACAACAGCAATCTTATCATTTTATTACTGGGGCATTCAGCGCGGGGGCCCAGTTGCTTTGCAGTACTGCTCGCGCAACTTGGTTTTGAGGAACTTACCTGTGGACGTGCGAGGGATCTCCGCGACGAAGCGGAATTCGTCCGGCAGCCACCACGTGGGGAAACGGGGAGCAAGATGAGCGCGAAGGAGTTCGGGTGTGGCGCTGGCGCCTTCCTTTAAGACGATGACGGCGAGCGGCCGCTCCTGCCATTCGGGGTCGGGTATGCCGATGACGGCGGCTTCCTGGACGAGGGGATGCGACATCAGCGCGTTTTCGAGGTCGACCGAACTGATCCACTCGCCGCCGGACTTGATCAGATCCTTCGTTCGATCGGTGATACGCATATAGCCTTCACTGTCAATCGTGGCCACGTCGCCTGTGCGGAACCATCCGTCATCGGTCCACTTATCGTTCTCCTCGTCCGAATTGAAATAGCTCGCCGCAACCCACGGGCCTCGTATTTGCAGCTCGCCCATCGTTTGGCCGTCCTGCGGACACACTCCATCGGCCTTGACCGTCCGAATTTCGATAAATGGCGCGGGCACTCCTTGTTTGGCCAGGACCCCGACTTTTGCATCCTCTGGCCAGCCGGTCATGTGGGATTTCAAGAAGCTGACGGTGCCGAGCGGACTGGTTTCCGTCATTCCCCAACCGTGAATCAGCCGTATCCCATGTTTTTGATATCCGCGAATCATCGTTTCGGGAACAGCCGAGCCGCCGACGAGCATCCGCAGGCCCGGAACGACGTTCCACTTCGATGAATTCGCTTCCAGTTCGCGCAGTATCCCCATCCATATTGTCGGCACTCCCGCGCTGAACGTGACACGTTCCGACACGAGCAATTCGAGAAGGCTCGGCGGATCCAGACACGGCCCGGGCAGCACCAGCTTGATTCCCAACATCGCGGCGGCAAAAGGCAAGCCCCACGCGTTGACGTGAAACATCGGCACAACGGGCAGGGCGACATCGCTTTGCCGCAAACCGAGTGTGTCGGGCAGTGAAATAACTAAGGAGTGAAGCGCCAGCGCCCGATGCGAATAGAGCACGCCCTTGGGGACCCCGGTCGTTCCCGACGTGTAGCAAAGGCCGGCGGCGTCATCCTCGCTGACATCGATGGCCGGCAGAGAATCCGTCTGCTCCTCCAAGAGCGCTTCATAATCGTCGTACGCATGGGAAGCGGCCTTTCCGGAAATGGAAACGACGATGACGCGCTCCGGCTTGAAGTGCGCTGCCACCTGTTCCCACAGCCCAAGCAGCACATCATCAACGATGACGAACCGGCTCCGGGCGTGGTTCGCGATTCGGGCAATCTCTTGCGGATGCAGCCGCAGGTTCAGCGTGTGAAGGACGCCGCCCGCTGCCGGTATCCCGAAGTAGGACTCCAGATGCGCGTAGTGATTCCACATCAGAGTGGCGACTCGATCGCCTCGCTGTAGGCCAAAGCGATGCAACACACCCGCAAGACGATGCGCGCGTTGCCGGCATTCCTGGTATCCGTATCGATGCAGTGACCGGTCTGCCAATCTTGAAACGATCTCGACATTCCCAAACAAGGTAGCTGCCCGATCGATGAAATGCGTGATCGTCAAAGGGGAATTCATCATTTTGCCCTGCATAGGAGCTCCTAAGGAACTACTACTGTAGCACCCCGATCCGTCGATAAGAGGTGTCGGCGCTCCCATGGACGGGTTGAGCGCCGCCTGAGGATCGTGGGCGGTCACAGACCGCCCCTACAGTGGTTTTCACAGGTGTGAAGGACGGTCACAGATATGGCGATGTCCGGCCCTGCGAAATCAGTCGCTTGGGTGATGGCCGCAGACTTGCTATGGCCTGGACATGCTTTTCCTGCTACTCATGCTCGCGCAAGTTCAAAGGGGGCTCCCAAATTCCGAGGAATTCATCGAGGCGGCAAAAGCCGAATTGGTTTTTGAGCTGGATGAAGACGAACTCCTCAAGGGCTACGCGTACCGGCGTACGACAAGCCACGAGAAGCTGGGGCGTGACGGAACTGCCAAAGAGACTGAACTGATCGAACACGAGATATTTCATTCCGACCGCGGTCGATATGAGAAGTTGATCAGCAGGAACGGCGTCCCGCTTCGCGACGAGGAGCTGCGAAAGCAGGACGAAGAGCTGGCACGGAAAGGCTCGATGAAAAGAGACTCCCGACCGCCATTCGCTCCGAAGTCGCGCGATGACCAGCGGGCGATGATTGATGACATGTTCCGCGTCTGGGACTTTCAGATGGTTCGCCGGGAAATTATTGCCGGCCGTCCTGCTATCGTTATCGCTTTCGCACCGAAACCCGGCGTCGCAGCGAAAACGTCGAGCGGGAAGTGGATGTTCAAGAATGCGAGAGGAGTCGCATGGGTCGATGAAGCCGATCATCGCGTGGTGCGCATCCGTGCCGTGGTTAACAATGACATTTCGGTCGCATGGGGAGTGGTTGCGAAACTACACAAAGGCACCGAGATCATTCGCGAGTGGAGAAAGGTAAACGATGAGGTCTGGCTGCCCTCGTGGTCACAAAAACGTATTCACGGCAGTGCATTCATGGTCGGGTTCAATTTCATCGAGATTGAGCAATATTCGGATTACCGGAAAGTTGATGTCGAAACGAAATTACGATTCGGCAGTCCAAACTAGGTCGTTATCGTCATGAGACAAATCCTGCTGATCATTGCGTTACTGGCAACCGCGACTTCCGGCGCGTGGGCGCAGGATGCGGAACCGCAAGTTGCGCCAGGCGCGGTCATCGAAAAAGTCGAGCTCGCTGGCATACCTGAACAGAGTCTTACGTCCGAGCTGAGGAATGACATTCAGAAACTCGCCGGGCAGAAGTACGACGCTCAGATTGCCGAAGATGTTGCGGGACGCATTCAAACAGAGCTCCCCGAATACGTCGCCGCTCCGAAGACTCTTCAGGGATCGGATGCCAATCGAATTCGACTGGTGTTCCTGGTAGGCCTCATCCCGGACGACGACACGCTTGGCTCGAACATCAATGCTCGATACCCGATTGCCGCCGTGGAGATCGCAGGCGTTCCGCGGTCGAAAGTCAGCGATGCGCTCTACAGCGACATGCAGAAAATGGTGGGACAGCGGCTGAACCACCCTGAAGCGGAAATGTTGGCCGAGCGATTAAGGTCGGAACTGGGACCCGGCTACAGCGTCTCCAGAAAAGTGCGGCGAAGCTTCACGCCCCGGCAACTGACGATTGTCTATGAGGTCTTCAAGAACCCATGGCTTCCTTTTCATCAACCCCGGTCTTTTATCGGCTATCACTCCAAACAGGGGCCCAGCTTCGCCTTGAATGCGAGCACGAAGGTCGGCCAGCAGCGAACGCAGATGATCACATTCGGCGGAGCCAATGATGGTGATAACCTCATCGAACGTTTCGCCGGATACCGCATCGGATATGAGAACGTACGCCTCGGTACAGACCGGCTAGGTCTCAAGTTCGATTTTTCCACCTACCGGACACAGTGGAAGACACAGACGTTGAATGCATTAGAGCTGGATTCCAGCGTCCCCGGGATCTATCGCCGCCGCCGCGGCCTCGAGGCGTCCGTGGCCTTCGCCTTTAATCCAAGCCTTTATCTAACCGCCGGCATCACGGCGAATGAACTGGAAATGCAGTACCCAACGGCGCACTTCGAACCGGCGCGCGGCGGAGTTGCTTCGCTCCGGTACAGACGCGTGTTTGGGACCGGAGACCGACAGCAGGGCGTTGACGTGCAATACGCCGTGCGCACGGGTGCGCATTCTCTGGATAGCAACTTCATTTATACGCGTCACTCCTTCGACGGCCGCTACACGTATCAGCACGATCAACATGCCGTCGGTTTTTCATTCGGGGGCGGAAGACTTACTGGAAACGCGCCCCTCTTCGAGCGGTTCTCATTGGGCGATACACAGACGCTGCGGGGCTGGAGTAAATACGATTTTGCGCCGCTTGGAGGAAACCGGGCGGCACATGGCTCACTGGAGTATCGATACAACGAGCTTCAACTCTTTTACGATGCCGGGTCGGTTTGGGATACCGGAGATCGGATCAAAGTCAGGCCATCGATCGGCATTGGCGTTGGTTCCAAGATGAAAGGAAGGTTCGATAACGGCAAAGAAGAGGTGCCCTTTACACTGGGAGCTTTCTCGTTGATCCTCGCTGTGCCTCTTCGTGAAGCCGGATTGCAGCCGACCATCATGCTGGTCGGGCGATTCAATATGTAGAAGAAGTCGATTCCACAAGAAATGCGACGTCGATCCTGTTACGGGTTCGTGTTGTTTCTGCTCTTCTTCCGCATAGGCCATGTCCATGGTCAATCGCTGAACGTGCGTCTGGACGGCAATCAGCTGAAAATCAGCGTGCCCCAACTCCGATTTTTGACAGGTGAAGCGCTTCAGCGTCTGCACGACGGCGCATCCATCAGCTATGTCTTCGAGACCGCAATAACATCGGGCCGTGACGGAACCCGCCTGGCGCAGGCAACGCATCGATTTATCATCAGCTACGATCTGTGGGAGGAGAAATTTGCTATTGCCCGCACGGATCAACCGCCGCGGTCCGTTTCGCATTTGAGTGCAGCGGCGGCAGAAGCGTGGTGCCTTGATTCACTGGCGCTACCGGCCGGGGGCATCAGCGCGGATATGCCTTTCTGGATTTCCCTCGAATACCACGCCGAAGAAAGGCAACGATCCTCCGATAACCGCGACAATTCCACCTTTACGCTCGGCCGGTTAATCGATATCTTCAGCAACAGGAGTCAGAAACAGCAGCAGCGGGGGTCGAGGGAAGGCGGTCCGTTCCGGCTGTCCGATCTCCGCCGATCGGAACCGCATAACCCGGGAAACAGGTGAATCGGCTTCGAAACAGACTGATCGTCGTTTTTCTTGCCTCGACAATCATTCCGCTTCTTGTGACGTTGGGCATCATGACGTCTCTGCTGGAGCGGAGTCTGAGCTACGCCACCACCGGTGAACTGGATCGGCTTTCCAAATCGCTCGAAGAGCTCGGCCGTAACTACTACCAGCAATCGCGAGAAGCCTTCCGCGAAGATGCACAGTCGGGCGAATTACCGCGTCAGACTTTCACAAAAGCCCGGCAGGGCGAATGGCCGAATGCCATTGCAGATTTTTGGGAAAGCGGCGAGTCCGAACGCTTCGCACTTTCCGGAACTCAGAATGATCACCTCGATTACTTCGTTCGCCGCGGCGATGAAGTGTGGGTGTACACGCGCGCTCTCGGCAATCTGCAAATGGAGAGGCTCACGAAAGAATATCGTGATGCTCGCGAATTGGTTGAGTTGGCAAAAGCGCGCGATCTGCGGCGCGGCTTCAACACAACCTTGATTATTCTGGTGGCCGCGGTCTGGCTCGTTTCTCTGGCCTGGCTGATCTACGTGGCGAACCGCATGAGCCAGCCCATACAGCAACTGACTTCGGGGCTTTCAGAGCTCGCCGCTGGAAACCTTCAAACCAGAATTGATATTCAACGAAACGACGAATTGGGACGTGCCATTACCGCCTTCAACGACACCGCACGCGAGCTCGAGCAAAGCCGCGATCGTCTCGTCTACCTGACACAGGTCGCAAGCTGGCAGGCGCTTGCCCGCAAAATGGCACACGAGCTGAAGAATTCACTGACACCGATCCGCCTTACCGTCGAAGAGATCATGGCTCGTCAACCGGAAGGTGACCGGAAATTCATGGAACAGGCTGTCGAGATCGTGGTGGACGAAGTCGAAACGCTCGAGCGCCGGGTTCGTGCGTTTTCGGATTTTTCCAGTGAGCCGGCGTTGCAGCCCGCTCTTGTTGATGTCAATGGACTGCTCGAAGAGCGTGTGTCGTTTCTGAAACCGGGTCATCAGGAGGTGAGTTATAACCTGGAGCTTGATCCGGCGCTGCCTGCCGCATGGGTCGATCGCGATCATGTGAAAGGCACGCTGACGAACCTTCTGGAAAATGCGGCTGAAGCTGCCGCCGAAGGCGGAAAAGTTCTTGGACGAACGTTTGCCTCCGAAAACGAGGTTTGTGTCGAGATACACGATTCCGGTCCGGGCTTAAGCGAAGAAGCCTCACGCACGTTGTTCGAGCCGGCGATCACTTTCAAAAAGCGTGGAATGGGCCTGGGCCTCTCCATCGCTCGCAAGAATGCGTTACTGTGCGGCGGAGATTTGATGTTGATCGGCGGCAAACTCGGCGGGGCCGGTTTCCGGCTGGTCCTGCCGCGAAGGAAACTGTAGGCGCGGTCTATGACCGCGCGTATTTCGTTGATTCTAGGAAAAACTCGCGGTCATAGACCGCGCCTACAGTTAAGATCAGTTTTTCGTTCCAGAGCCGATTCGTTGTGCAAAGCCTATGGCATCGAAAAAGATACTCATTGTCGACGACGAACCGAATATCGGGCTCTCCCTCCAATTCATCCTGGAGCACGAAGGGTATACCGTTTCAATTTGCCGCTCGGCCGGAGAATTCCGGCGCGCCGCCGATCGGCGGGCGGACGCATACCTGCTGGACGTGAAATTGCCCGACGGCAATGGCATCGGTCTTCTTCGATTGCTGCGCCAGAGCGACAACCGCGCTCCGGTAATCATGATTTCCGGCGACAGCACGATCGCCGATGCCGTCGAAGCAACTCGCGCCGGCGCATTCGATTTTCTCGAAAAGCCACTTGGCCGCGACAAGGTCCTGCTCGTGGTGAAGAATGCTCTGGAGCAGGCCTCGCTCCGGGGAGAAAACGAGCGGTTCCGCGAATTGGTCGGTGACGGACCAAAGATGATCGGCTCGAGCCCGGCTTTCCTTCACGTGCTGGAACAGGCTTCGCGTGTTGCCGGTTCCGACGCGCGGGTCCTGCTTCTGGGAGAATCGGGAACCGGAAAGGAGCTGCTTGCGGCATACATTCATCGTGAAAGCCCATTTGCAAACGGCCCTTTCATCAAGGTGAATTGCGCGGCCATACCGCAGGAACTGATCGAGAGCGAACTCTTCGGCCATGAGAAGGGCGCATTCACAGGAGCGACGGCAACGCGGCGCGGCAAGTTTGAACTTGCCGACGGCGGCACCGTGTTTCTGGATGAAGTTGGAGATCTGCAGGAATCCTCGCAGGCAAAGTTGTTGCGGGTCCTCGAGGAAGGGGAGTTTCAACGCGTCGGTGGCGAGGAGACAATCCACGTCCATGTTCGCGTGATTTCCGCCACCAACAAAAACCTCACCGGGTTAATCGCTCAGAACGAATTCCGTGAGGATCTGTTTTACCGGCTCAGCGTGGTGCCGGTTCGGGTACCGCCACTTCGGGAGCGCTGCGAGGATATACGCGCGCTGGCGGAGTATTTCCTGGTGGAATTCTGTGCGCGAAACAACTTCAAACCCAAGACTATTGATGATGAGGTTTTTGCCGTTCTTCGGGACTACACCTGGCCCGGGAATGCCCGGGAGTTGAAGAACACGGTTGAACGAATGGCGATACTTTCGTCCGGAAATATCATTGCTGTGGAGTCCCTCCCACTTGAAATTCGCTGCCAGCCCGCCGCCCCGCCGACCCTGCAGCACGTCCGGGAGACCGCCGAGCGGGATCGCATCCTTCGGGTTCTCGAGCAGACGGATTGGAATGTATCGGCTGCGGCGCGGGCCCTGAATATCGAACGCACGAACCTGCACAAACGGATTCGAGCGCTAGGTCTCTCGAAGGACAAGTAACCGCTTACTTAGTTTCTGTCTCGAAACCGGTAGATCTACCCATGAGAACGATCGCTCAACTGTAGGCGCGGTCTGTGACCGCGCGTTTTTCCTGCAAGTCGAACGTTTTGCGCATTGCGGAAAAGACGCACGGTCACAGACCGCGCCTACAGTTTCGGGAATTTCGAGTTTTGGGACAGAAACTAGTTAGGGCTCGCGCACTGACCAATGTTCAATTCCCAATGCTCAATTCTTATCCGAACAGAGGGAGGCTCTTGGCAATGATGCGAATCGGCTGAGAATTGGGCATTGGGAATTGAACGTTGGTCAGATCCTGGGTCCTGGCGAGAATCAAACAAGGGGCCAGCAAAAGCTGGCCCCTTGTTCCGGTCATCGGACTGATTCTACGGCAACGTGATGTGACCGTTGTCCTTGGCCTTGATCTGAGTTACTTCCTCACCACATGCAGTAGCAGCCGGCTTGTTGTACTGGTCGCCCTCGTAGCTAGCGATCCAGTAGTATGTCGTGTCGCCCCCCGTCGGGCCCACCAGACAACCATTCACCGTCGATGCGTATCCGGTTGCCTTGTTGATATCAACCGCTTCTGGAGTGCACACCGGCGTGCCGTTGCCATTGGCGCCGTTACATCCTGTGTACAGACTGAACGTAACCTTGTGGGTTTCGCTAGTTCCATCTGGCCCATTGGGCCGGATGTCGAATGTCACGTTGTCCTGCAACACCCACGACTGATTGCTGAGCCCGCTGGGCTGCTTTGGCTCGTCATCATTCGTGATCGTACAGGTCTGTGTGCCGCCGTTAGCCACCACCACGTTCGTGCACTTATCATACGTGGTCGCGTAGCCTGCAACTGCGGGTTCGGTGATCGTGTAAGTTCCCGCGTCCAGGTTGAGCGTGTTCTTGCCTTTAAGTACATCCGCACCGTCCTGAAGGAATGCGGTCGCTGCGCCTCCACCCACCTGGAAGCTGAAGTCTGTCGCATGCTTCACCAGGCCATTGTCATTGATGACGAGCTTCTTCACGATCAGGGTTCCCGGCTGGTCGGTGTTCGTGATCGTGCAGCTCTTCGCATCGCCGAGCGCGAGCGTGATCGAGCCGTCCCCCGCGCAATCTCCAGTGATAACGCCGGCGTAGCCATCCAGGTTTGTTTCACTGACGTTGTGCGGCCCGGCGCTGAAGCTGTTCTGGACACCACTCGTCACAGAGGTGCTGTCGACGAAGAGTGGAAAGTTCGCGACTTCCTTCAGCCCGCCGTTGTTATTGTGGACAACCTTCGTGACGGTGAGCTTCGGGCTGATTACGCCATTGGTGAACGTGCAGGTTGTAATCTTGCCGGACTGTATCTCGACCCCGGTGATCCGCTGGTTGGCGGAGTCGAACGCCACAGTGTCACTGGCCCCCCCTTCGAGCGTGCATATTGCGCCGGTGAGGCTCCAGCCACTGGGGATGGAATTCTCGGTTACCGTGAGGTTCGTCGTCACCTGAACGCCAATGTCAGGTGACGGTGTGCCGTCGCTGACTGTGTAGTTCGCGTCCTGCGGTGCAAACGGTGCGGGAGGGCCGACAGTGAAGCGGAAGGGCGTTGTGTCACCGCCGGCGTCCTTCTTAATTTTCAGGAAACCCGCGCCTGGCGTAACGATGCAGTCGAACGGGTTGTTGTTGCCGCCGTTCCCAGCCGAGGGATAGGTGCAGACATTGACAAGGCTGCTGCCCGCCGGAAGTTTAGAGGCTCGAAGATGCACTTCGACAACCGTGTCCTTTGTCTCGGGGTGTAAAGCGCTGGCGGCTAAAGCGGTGGAGACGCAGGGTGAAAACTGATTTTTGGCACAGTTTGTAAATGGGTCGCTCTCGAGGATCAGGTTGTCCGTGATGGTGGTAGACGCGCTCAGGGTGTCACCACTAATGTGGCCAAAGGCGCTCGTTACAACATCGTTGACGGCGTAAGGGACCGGAGTTGGTTGCGAGCACCGGTCGTTCCGCGCGTCGGTGCAGCTAAACAGGTACACCGGCTTGTTCGTTGCCTGGGGGACGACCCGAACGACCGCCGGGTTCGCGTTGAAGTTCGCCACGCGGGTGCATATTGCGAAGTCCACCATGGTGTTGTTGTTCGTATCGAAGAGAATGCAAATATCACCTGTCTGGCCGGTGCCTGTCCAGGAGGCAGTTGCGTCCCAGGCCGCCACGTATTTCTTCACGGCCGCGCTGTCGTCAAGCC
>Ga0066709_100005115_pt1 | contig 10698 bp, 7 predicted proteins | sample GraSoiAngelo_158_FD_79665 | JGI IMG/M metagenome (GOLD analysis project Ga0066709, IMG submission 79665) | Grasslands soil microbial communities from the Angelo Coastal Reserve, California, USA - 14_1009_16_30cm | ecosystem: Environmental > Terrestrial > Soil > Grasslands | place: USA... | reverse complement strand
CACTGCGACGAAGCGAAGCGCCTGGCCTTCCGCTGCATCGGCTGGAATATCGTCGGCCAGCGCAATTCGAGAGGGCGACCCGTCGGGGATGGTGATGGAAACGGCCTGGCCGGCGGAGACCGGTTCTGGCGAAGGAAGCGGCCCGGGCGGTTTCGTGATTGGCGCAGGGTGTTGCTCCGGCACGGAGGCCACGGTGCTCGGGGCCGCGAGGGCTCGTCTGGGATGGTGCATCTGTTCAATCACTGTTTCGGGGACTCCTGCCTTGGCCAGGCGAATGATCTCGTCCGTGGAGAGATTGAAATTCGTCCTCGAGGAACGGATGTGGCTGAGGATCACACCCGTCGGCACCTTGGCCTGCAGCATTTCGAGAATGCTCTCATTGGTGAGCGTCGAATCGGACGGTACGGGCGCCGGTGTACCAGGCACGATCGGAGCCGGAGGCGGCGTCACGCGGAGCTCAACCGTCGGCGGGGCGAGCTTGCGGTGCGTCGTCCACCACCAGCTGCCGGCGCTGGCCAGTGCGATGATCAATCCGGCCGCGATGCTGATGACCGCCATGGGGGAACTCTTCTTATCCGCTCGAATCCGGTCCTTGTAAAGCATGCCTGAATCGGACTCGTGCTTGAGAGCGTTGAGGGCCATCTGCACGTCGTTCATCGTCTGCCAGCGATGATCCGGGTTCTTGCGCAGACAGCGCGTGATCACTTGCTCGAGCTGGGGTGGGACGTCAGGCGCGATCTCGGCAATCGGCTTGGCTTCATCGCGAAGTATGGCGGAGAGCGTGGAAAGCGCTGAGTCTCCGCCGAAGGCGCGTGACCCCGTCACCATTTCGTACAACACTACGCCGAGCGAAAAGATGTCAGAGCGCGAGTCCACTTTTTTGCCCTGAGCCTGCTCGGGCGACATGTAACTCACCGTTCCCACGATGGAGCCTTCCACTGTGAGTGGAGCGTCGGCGATGGTCTGGGTCGCGTCACCAACCTGGCTCATAGGGCCGCGGTCCGTGAGCTTCGCGAGGCCGAAATCGAGGATCTTGACCAGACCGGAATCGGTTATCATCACGTTGCCGGGTTTTAGATCGCGATGAACGATGCCCGCAGCGTGCGCGGTGCTGAGGGCACCAGTCATCTGGACGGCGTATTTGAGCGCCTGCGGGACGCGAAGACCGCCCTTAGGGATGAGATCGGCGAGCGTCTTTCCGGTGACATACTCCATAACCATAAACTCTGTCTCGCCCTCGGAGATTATGTCGTGAATGACGATGATGTGGGGGTGGTTCAACCCGGAAGCGGCCTGCGCTTCCTGAATGAAACGGCGCCGGCGCTCCGGTTCGGCCGCGCTATCGCCGGCTAGGACCTTGATAGCCACGAAGCGATTGAGACGCGTGTCCCGGGCCTTATAGATGTCGCCCATGCCTCCGGCGCCCAGCTTTTCGAGAAATTGATAGTGCAGTACAGTTCGGCCGACCATGGCTATGCCACTCTGAGAGCTTACTAGTGTGTCACACTCGGGAGGGCTATGTGGCGCGAATTTGAATTTTCACGCGATGATGTCCCGGATCACGTTCCCTGAAACGTCCGTCAGGCGGAAATCGCGTCCGCTGTACCGATAAGTGAGTTTGGTGTGGTCGATCCCCAGCAGATAAAGAATGGTCGCGTGCAGATCGTGTACGTGCACCGGCTTCTCGACCGCTTTGAACCCAAATTCGTCCGTGGCGCCGTAGATGGTTCCGCCCTTTACTCCACCGCCCGCGAGCCACATGGTGAAGCCGAATGGATTGTGATCGCGGCCGTTCTGCACACCACCGCCTCCGCTGCCGATCTCGACCACCGGCGTGCGGCCGAACTCCGATCCGCACACGACCAGCGTATCCTTCAATAGGCCTCGTGATTTCAGGTCCTTGATAACAGCAGCGAACGGCTGATCCGAGTCCTTTGCATTTTTGCGATGGGCTTCAATGTCGGTGTGCGCGTCCCACGGGTCGCCCTTGGCGTAATACACCTGCACCATGCGCACGCCTCGAGCCGCCAGCCGGACCGCTATCAGGCAGCCGCGGGCGGTGCTCCCGGGACCGTATAACTTCAAGGTCGCGTCGGACTCCTTGCGGATGTCGAACACCTCCGGAGCTTCCGTCTGCATCCGAAACGCCGTTTCCATGGCCTTGATGGTGGCATCTAGTTGCTGATCCTTGATCGACTCGCGCTGCATGCGCATGCGATCGAGCTTTTCCAGCAGATCGAGCTCGCGCCGCTGCTCATTCAAGCTGAACTTGTCGTTGTAGATGTACGAGATCAGCTTCTTCGGATCGAATTTCTTGTCGATCAGGGCTTCGGTCTGCCGCTCGACGACCTTGTCTGAAATGTACGTCCCCTGATGAATTGCAGGCAGGAACGCGTTGTTCCACAGCGGGGGCCCGACGGTGGTGGGCACGTCCGGGCACAAGACCACATACCCGGGCAGATTCTGATTCTCCGTTCCGAGCCCGTAGGTGAGCCATGATCCCAGGGATGGCCGCCCCGTCTGGCTGAAGCCCGTGTTCATCATGAGCATCGCAGGCTCGTGGTTGGGAATGTCGGTGTATACCGATCGGATCCAGCAGATGTCGTCCGCGACTTCACCCACGTGCGGGAACAGTTCGCTCACGTCCATCCCGCACTGGCCGTACTTCTTGAACTTGAACGGCGACATCATCAGCGCGCCGGTCTTGCGTTCGGTCGCGATGCTGCCGCCGGGTAAAGGCTTCCCGTGATACTTTTCGAGCGCGGGCTTGGGATCGAAACTGTCCACCTGCGACAGCCCGCCGTTCATGTACAGGAAGATGACGCGTCTGGCTTTAGGCTGGTAATCGAGCTTTCGCGTTTCGAACGTGCCATCGTCGCCGGCTGCGACGCCGGCCTTGGCCAGCGATTCCGCGATCATTCCAGCAAACGCCGCCATTCCGAATCCGTTTCCGATCCGGCAGAGCACGTCGCGCCTGCTCAGCGGCATTCCAGCTTTGTGTCGGCCCATAATCACCGTCAGTTAATAAACAAGAACTCGCTCGAGCTCAACAAGACCTTCGCATACCGGCCCCACGCCGTGACTGGAAGCATCGGTTTCTTCTCTTCGGTCCCCGGTCGCCTCCGCCCCACGCCGGACATCATTCCGTCCGGCTGGAACTGCTGCGGCATATCGGGCATGGCTGCTTCTTCGTGGTCTTCACTCGGGGCGGGTTTCTCTGCTTTCTTATCCTTGGCCTGCTTCTGCTCCTCGTATTCTTTCATCGGCTCCGCCCGGAGATATTCCAGCCCGGTCAGGGTCTCTTCCGGCGTCGCCGGGCGGCCGAACACGAGCCGGTACATTTTCTGGATCCGGGCAGTGTTGTCCGGCTCGGAAGCCACGCGCTGGGCCAACAGCTCCGCCTGCTGCTGAACGAAATCGCTATTCATGAAGAACAGCCGCTGCAGGGGCACGTTGGTCGTGTAGCGTTTCTCGGCCGAAAGGTTCGGGCTCGGAAAATCGAACAATTGCAGGTAATCGTCCAGCTTGTACCGGCTCACCTTGCCGTAGACCGTGCGCCGGCGATAATCCGGCGTCAGGTCCGCCGATGGCCCGCCGATCTTCGTGTCCAGAACGCCGGCGGCCATCAAGATCGAATCGCGGATCTGCTCGGCATCCATCCGATGCCGGTTGGCACGCCAGTAAAAGCGGTTCGCCGCGTCTTTTTCGTAGTTCTCTTTGGAGTTTTCGTCGCTCAACTGATAGGCTGCGCTCAACATGATTTCGCGGTGCAGTTTTTTGATGGATTTGCCGTTTTCGACGAAAGTTTGGGCCAGGTACTCGAGCAGCTCCGGATCCGTTGGCCGCTCCCCTGTCACGCCGAAATTGCTGGGTGTGTCCACGATACCCGTCCCGAAGTGCCCGCGCCAAATGCGATTCACGATCACACGCATCGTGATCGGCTGCTGGACAATCTGCTCGGCAAGCTCCAGCCGGCCGCTGCCTTGCCTGAGCGGGACGGTGTCCTTCGTCAGAACCGAAAGGAAATGCCGCGGCACTTCGCCGCCGAGATTGTACGGGCTGCCGCGCACGTTCAATCGGGGCTCTTGCGGCTTTTCCACTTCCGCGACCCCGTGTACATATGGGAAATGCGGAGGCTGTTCTTTGCGCAGCCGTTCGATGTCCGCGCGCAGCGCATCGATGTGCGCCCGGCGTTCCGCGCTCAACTGCCGTTCAAGACCCCATCCGCGGAAGACCAGCAGGCCCGGTTTTTGCCGCTCCGGCGCCTGCATCGGATCCTCTCCGGTGGAAAGATCGCGTTGGAAGACGTCGGTCCACAGGTTCATCTTTTCGAGCGCCAGCGTTTTGAGCTCGAGTCCGCAGCCAGGGCAGAAATCGTCATTGGTGACGAACTCGTTGGGAAGATTGGCATGCTTCTTCTTTTTCGTTCCCGGCAGCGCCTTGGCCTCGATGATCTCGTTTTCCTCCTTGATCTCGTTCCTCTCGAACATGATGTCGACGAGACTGTTCTGGAACTCCTCGGCGAGTTTCTTGGCTTCCGACGCCGTTCCCTTGCGCTTGATCATCTCTTGCCACTTGACCAGATACTGATAATGCGAAGGCGGCTTAGCGAGAAACCGGATCCAGCGCTCCAGCAGCTGGTAATCGAGCTTCTCCTGCTCGACGACGGCGGGAATCTCGGCCTTGTTATCGCCCGTGACCCTCCAGGCAGCCTGCATGTATTTCGCGGCCTGGAAGGCGAGCGTCTCAGCGAGTTGCGTGCTTTCGGTGCTCATGAACTCGCCAACGAGCTTTTGCCGCGCCTCAATCTCTTTTTCGCGTCTCTTGAACTCGGCGGAGACGCTCTGCGGCACCTGCGGATATTCGTGGTAAACCGTATTCAGGAAAACGCCCGCGAGGCCATAGTAATCTTTGGCCGGGATGGGATCGTATTTGTGATCGTGGCACCGCGCGCACCCGACGGTGAGTCCCAAGAAACCGCGCGAAACGACGTCCACGCGGTCATGGCGCTCATCAGCACGCGTAATCTCGACCGCACCGTTGTCGTAGAACCAAGGGCCCTGACCCAGAAAACCCAGCGCCGGAAGCATTTTCCAGCGCGACTTCTCGTCGAGCAGATCGGCTGCCAGTTGCGCCTTCACGAACAAGTCGTATGGCATGTCATCGTTGAGAGCCCTGATCACCCAATCGCGATAAAGATATGCAAACGGATACGGATTATAACCGCGGCGCATCGGATCGAGGCTGCGGTAATCATCCTCACCGTAGCGGGCCACATCGAGCCACATCCTGCCCCAGCGCTCGCCGTAATGTGGCGATGCAAGCAGGCGATCCACCACTTTGGAGAATGCGCCGGGCGAGGTATCTTTCTCAAACGCCTCGATCTCTTCAATGGTTGGCTGCAAGCCGGTGAGATCGAGCGTCGCCCGCCGGATAAGAGTTCGTTTGTCCGCCGGCCTGACCGGCTTCAGGCCCTGCTGTTGGAGCTTTGCAAGAACAAAACGATCAATATTGGTGTTCGCCCAAGTTTCGCCGTCGAGCTGCGGAACCTTGGGTGTTTTCAGCGCCTGAAATGACCAGAATTCGCGCTGTTCCGGCGTGATTACGTATTCGCCCGCCTTTGCCGTCACCACAGGTTTCGGCGCATCCGGCCAGATTGCGCCGGCCTTTACCCAAGCGGTGAGATCTTCGATTTCCTGGCGCTTGAGCTGGCCGCCCATCGGCATCTTGAGCTTCGGATTTGTCTGCCGGACGGCTTGAATCAGGAGACTCTTTTCGGCATCCCCCGGCATGATCGCGGGGCCGGATTTTCCGCCCTTCAGAATGGTCTCGCGGCTATCGAGGCGGAGGCCGCCGAGTTGCGAATCCGTATGGCAGGAGTAGCAATTGGCGGCCAAAATCGGCCGGATACGGGTTTCAAAAAAATCGGAATTGTCCGCGCCATAGCTGATGAGTGCAACACTCCATAAAGCCATTCGCGCGGCAGACATAGCCCTCATAAAGTATACTGAGTTTCGCTTGCGACAGATCCTGTTTCTGTTTCCAGTTCTTCTTGCGGCCCAGTCGAAACCAGGGGTCAAGACCCCCGGCGTGCAGATTCCGATGGCTGCGCTCAAGCCGGACGCTGTATTTGAAGTGCCGGGGGCGCCGGATTGGATCGCAGTCGACGAATCGGTCTGGATCTCGAACATGCCGAAGAACAGCGTCGCGCGCATCGATCCTAAGACGAACAAAGTGTTGGACACGATCTCTGTGGGCAAAAAGCCCTGCTCGGGGCTTGCGATCGGGTTCGGCAGCTTGTGGGTTCCGAATTGCGGGGATCAGACGCTTTCCCGCATTGATCTGAAATCCGGAAAGTTAACGGCCACATTTCCGGTGGGCATCGGCGACTCCGAAGGCGGGTTGGCGGTGGGCGCCGAAAGCGTCTGGATGATGACCGACAAGAAAGGAACACTGGCCCGCATTGATCCCGCCGATAACAAAGTGGTCGCCGAGATCTATGTCGCGCGCGGTTCCTACACGGTCGCTTTCGGCGAAGGATCGGTTTGGGTGACCAGCACCGAAGAAAACCTGGTTAGCCGCATCGATCCAAACACGAACCTCGTCGTTGAGTCCATTCCGGTCGGAAGAGCGCCGCGTTTTCTCGCAGTGGGGGAAGGTTCGGTCTGGACCCTCAATCAGACCGAGGGCACGGTTTCGAGAATCGATCCCAAAACGAACAAAGTCATCGCTACGATCGAGGTTGGGGTTCCTGGATCAGGCGGCGACATCGCGACCGGCGAAGGATCCGTTTGGGTGACGTCGTTCGGGTTCCCGATCTCGCGTATCGATCCGGCCAGCAACAAGGTCGAGCAGCAGTTCGTTGGCGAAGGAGGCGACGCCCTTCGAGTCGGCGCCGGCTCGGTTTGGCTGTCAAACCTGAAAGCCGGGGTGGTGTGGCGCCTTGATCCGAAGCGGATCCAGGCCACACTGGCGGAATGAAATCGAATCTACCAATCCCGGCGGAATGAATCCCGGCCGAATGAATCCCGGAAGGACTGACGCATTTCCCTGGCCGCCCGCTGGGCTTCGAGCCGCGCTTCCCGCAACTCTCTCTTCATCTCTCGGTTAGCGCGCCTTATCTCGTCGTCGGCTTGCGCCATGGCCCGTCGAAATTCTCGTGCAGCCTCGATCCGCGCCCGCCGGACTTCGCGAGCCGCCTCAATCCGTGCCCGTCGCGCCTCGGACGCAGCCCGCCGGGACTCCCAACGGTCCCGCCAGCAATCTCCAAAGATCGGCAAGGCCAGAATCAGAAGCAGCATTAACAGAGCTAGTTTCATTCGCGTGCTCCTTCTCACGTAATACGGCGAATCGCGGCTTTGGTTTCGTTGGATACGGTTATTTTTTATCATTGAGCTAAGCCCTTCCCAATGACCAAGACCTCTCTGGATAAGAGCAAGATCAAGATTCTACTGCTCGAAGGCATTCATAACAGCGCCGTCGCATCATTCCGTGCCGACGGCTACACCCAAATCGAGTACCATCAAAAATCCCTCGCGGAATCAAAGCTTTTGGCGTCCGTCCGCGATGCGTACTTCATTGGCATTCGCTCGAACACATATTTAACGGCCGGAGTTTTGGAGCACGCCCCACGGCTGACGGGTGTCGGGTGCTTCTGCATCGGCACGAACCAGGTCGACCTGGACGCAGCCCAGGAGCGCGGCATCCCCGTGTTCAACGCTCCTTTTTCCAACACGCGCAGCGTCGCCGAACTCGTCCTGGCCGAGATCATCCTGCTGATGCGCGGGATTCCGCACCGCAATGCTATGGCCCATCGCGGGGAGTGGGTGAAAAGCGCGGCCGGTTCGCGCGAGGTGCGCGGCAAGTGTGTGGGGATCATCGGCTACGGCCACATTGGCACTCAGGTCGGCGTGCTTGCGGAAGCCCTGGGGATGCAAGTAATCTTTTACGACATCGAAACCAAGCTAACGCTGGGCAACGCGCGGCCGATGCCGTCACTTGACGCGCTGCTCGAGGCCGCAGACGTTGTTACGCTACACGTGCCCGAGACGCCGCAGACCAACCGGATGATCGGCGGGCCGCAGTTGGCGCGGATGAAGCCGGGTGCCTTGCTGATCAACGCCGCTCGGGGGACCGTGGTGGACATCGATGCGCTGGCCGCGGCCCTCCACTCAAAGCATCTGGCGGGCGCCGCCATCGACGTGTTCCCCTCCGAACCGAAGACCGCCGGCGAGGAGTTTGTCTCGCCCTTGCGGGGCTTCGACAATGTCCTGCTGACGCCCCATATCGGGGGCAGCACCGTGGAAGCGCAACAGAACATCGGCATCGAAGTCGCGGAAAAATTGATTAAATACAGCAATAACGGCTCAACCTTGAGCGCGGTAAACTTCCCCGAAGTTTCGCTGCCGGAGCATCCCGGCAAGCATCGGCTTCTGCACATCCACCGCAACCAACCCGGCGTGCTGTCGAAAATCAACGGCGTTTTTTCCGAGGAACAGATCAATATCGCCGGCCAGTATCTTCGAACTAACGCCAGAATCGGTTATGTAGTGATCGATATCGAGACCGGCGAGCGGGCGGTATCTTTACGCATCAAGCAGAAGCTGGACAAGGTCGCGGGGACTATACGAACACGGGTGCTGTATTGAACATAGCGGCGAAATCATCGATAACGTCCGATGATCGATCGCCAGCGAATTCCGGCGAGCGACAGAAATGACGTCAGACCGGCTAGCGCGCTCACTTTGGTACCCTCCACGTTGTTCCAGATCACCGGAACTTCGATAGCGCGATACCCCAATCCCTGGGCGATCACGAGGTCCTCGACATCGAAGCTGAACCCATCGAGCTGCTGGCGCGGAAAAATCTCGCGCGCGGCGCTGGCATGGTACAGCTTAAATCCGCACTGCGTGTCGCGAAAAGGCAAGCTCGTGAGCAACCGCATCACCACATTGAACAGGCGGCCCGACAATTCGCGAAACGCCGACTGGTGCACACCGACCAGAGACCGGTCGACCGCGCGCGAGCCGATCGCCACCTGGGCACCGGCCCGGTCCGCCTCCGACAGGAGCTTATCGAGTTCTCCGATCGGCGCGGACAAATCGGCGTCGGTAAACAGGATCCAATCTCCTTTGGCTTCAAGCATTCCGTGGCGAACCGAATATCCCTTGCCGCGATTACCCGGATTCCGGAGCAGCCGGATCGAGGGACTCTTGCGCCCCCATTCCTCCACCAGTTTTGCTGTCGCGTCGCGCGAGCCGTCGTCGACCACCACAACTTCAGCAAAGGAAAACTGCTTCTGCCCGAGATAAGCGAGGACGGCATCGAGCGTCGCCGGAAGCCGCTTTTCCTCGTTATAGGCGGGAATGACGATGGAGACCGAGAGCAAGAATGAATTGTAGCCGATCATCCTGCAGCAAGCAGGGCGCCCCAACTAAATCCTGCACCAAAAGCGGCGAACACCACCGGCATGCCGGGCCGGAAACCGGCCTGCTGCGACCATTCGGCGGCGGCGATCAGCATCGACGCGGAAGACGTATTTCCGTAGCGGCTGATGTTGGAAAAGAATCGCTCAGCCGGCGCCTCGAGCGTCTGCGCCACACGGTCCATCAGGTTTTGGTTTGCCTGGTGCATCAGGAAAACCTCGACATCTTCAACGGATCGGCCGGCGGCGGCGAGCGTTTCCTGGATCGACCTGGGAATCTTGCGGCTGGCTTGCATGATGACGCTGCGGCCGTTCATCTCTAGCGGCCCCTGCAACGGGAGGTGAAGATCGTTGGCGAACGCGCCGTCCGAGTGGAGGCTCGAAGCTACGATCGAAGCCGCTCCTTCACGCTCGCTGATAAGGCAGGCGCCCGCGCCGTCGCCAAAAAGTATCAAGACGTTGCGATCCGCCGAGCCCTGATCGACGATGGTTGACATCTTCTCCGAGGCGACCACCAGAACATCCCTGTACTGCCCGGCAAGGCGGTCCGCGAGCGCCATTCCGAACAGGGAGCCGGCGCTGGCCATCGGCAGATCCAGAGCCGGGACGCCCGCCAGTCCCAAGCCGGCCGCGACCGTCACGGCCGGGCCTGGGAAGCGGCGCTCCGCCGAGCCGCTTGCAACGATCAACAGGCCTATGCGGGACTGGTCTGTGCCGGCGCGCGTCAGGCAGTCTCTCGCGGCTTTTACAGCCATATCGGCGACCGTTTCTTGCTCGCCCGCATAGCGCCGTTCGCGGATTCCGGAGACAGAAACAATCCAGTCCGGTTCAACGCCCAAGCGAGCAGCCAGCATTTCGTTAGTGACGACCCGCGAGGGGAGGTAGGCGCCGAAGGCCCGCAGGAACGCCATGGGTTCAGGCGCGGTTGTCGAGATAAGCTTCGATCCGGGCGACCGAGTCGAACTTGCGCGGATTCAGGTCCGCGTCGGGGACTTCGATTTTGAACTCGCGCTCGATCGCGCTCACCATGTCGGGCAGGGCGAAGGAATCGAGAATACCGGATTCGAACAACGACTCATCCGCTCCCGGATTGACATCCTTATGGGCCACTTCGCGAATGATTTCGAGGATCTGGGCTTTACGGTTCATCACGGTGGGCTAACTTTCCCCGATTCTAACATGGGCTTATGGAGCACGAAGACGCATGGCATACTAGGAGGAATACCAGGATTGACGCACTCTTCGAATAGCGAACACGTTGCCGTTTTCGGCCT
>Ga0066709_100005114_pt1 | contig 10699 bp, 11 predicted proteins | sample GraSoiAngelo_158_FD_79665 | JGI IMG/M metagenome (GOLD analysis project Ga0066709, IMG submission 79665) | Grasslands soil microbial communities from the Angelo Coastal Reserve, California, USA - 14_1009_16_30cm | ecosystem: Environmental > Terrestrial > Soil > Grasslands | place: USA... | reverse complement strand
CTCGTATACGCAGGCACGCCGAAACGGCACGCACGGCAACTGGTCGAGGCCGAGGTTGGTCTTGCAGCAGGCCGCGAGGGTCGGCGACAACGGCTCGCTGCCGCGCGTCGCGCCGGACGGACGAGTCTGGCTCACAACGGCGAGCTTCGGCCCATCGAACGGGCCGTTCACCATGTCGTTGACGTCGTCGAGGAACGGCGGGCGCACGTGGGCCCGGCGGCGGGTAATCGTCCGCCACCAAGTGAACAGCTACGCGAACACGACGTTCAGAGCCGCCTTCGGCGAGGCGTTCATCGTCGGCCCGCGCAAGGTTGGACGCTTCTACCCCCTCTACGTCGCCTACGAGGACGCAGGATCGGGCAACACCGCGACCTTCGTGCGTGCCTCCTTCGATGCCGGCCGCCACTGGAGTCGTGCGATCCAGGTGAACGACGGCAACGGGCAGTCCGACGCGCTGCAACCGAATCTTGCGGTCGCCCCCAACGGCACCGTCGCGGTCGCGTTCTACGACCGGCGACTCGCCTGCCCCGCGCGCGACTCGCTCGAGGCCGTCGTTGCTGGCCTCGGCTTCGATCCGCGCGCGCCCTACGGGCGCACGAACTACTGCATCGACACGGCGATTCAGTTCTATCGCCCCAAGCTGCGTCCGGTCGGTCACAACATCCGACTCTCCGCGCATAGCTGGGACCCGCAACTCTCCTCGCCGCGGTTCAACTGCATCTGCAACCCCGCGAGCTTCATCGGCGACTACTTCGGGATCGACTCGCGCGGCGGCTTTACCTACACCGCGTCGGTCGAGACCTTCAACGCGGCCGGCGAGAATCCGGGTTGGCACCAGCAACAGCTGGTGTCGAAGATTCGGACGCCTTAGTTAGTGCCAGATCTAACTCCAGCGTTCCCAGCGGACCAGGTCGTCCACCGACCGGCGCGCCTGCGTCAGCCGGCTCGACATCGCGCTCCAGTTCGAATCGTCCGCGGGTTTGCCGATCGTGATGCAACACGCCACGTCGACGTCGTCCGGAATCGCGAGCAAGCTCTTGAACGGCTCCATCGCCTCCATGAAGACGCCGAAGACCCCGGCTGCGTAGCCCTCGTCGATTGCCCCGAGCAGGATCAGCATCGCCGCGGCCCCGGCGTCGAAGTGCCAGTACGGGATCGGCCAGTCGAGCTCGCGGCCGTCGATCAACTTGTCCGGCCTCCGGTACCGATCGTGGTAGTCGTCCTCCCGAACGCCGACGACGATCAGCACCGGAGCCGCCGTGATCCACCGGTCGTCCTTCGGGACGCGCCCGGGCACAGGGCTGCTCTCCTCGAGCAGCTCTGCGATGCGTCTCCGCGTCTCCGCTTCCGTGACGACGAGCAGCCGCTGGCCCTGGCTGAACCCGGCGCTCGGCGCACGCCGAACCGTTCCGACGATCCGCTCGATCGCGCTGCGCGGGATTGGCTCCGGCTCATACGCTCGCACCATGCGCCGCCGCCGCAGGATGTCCTTGAAGTCCACCGCGCGAGAATACGCCCCGTGATTCGCCGCCATGTCATCGTCCGCGGGCGGGTGCAAGGCGTGTTCTTCCGAGACTCCGTGCGGCGACTCGCGCAGCAGTTCGACGTCTCCGGTTGGGTCTCCAACCGACTCGACGGAGCGGTGGAAGCCGTGCTGGAAGGGGACGAGGATGCGGTCGAGCGACTCGTCCGATTCGCCCACCGCGGCCCGCGGGGAGCTCAGGTCGAGTCGGTCGAGGTCACGGCCGAGGAGCCGGAAGGCCTGGCCGGATTCAGCGTTCGCTAGGTACGGGCTCGCTTCCGGGGGGATCTCCCTTTGGGGTCACCTCGCAGCGGGGCTCACCGGTTGGGACGCGACCGTAACGGCGAGGGTCTGACCCCAGCCTTTGGGGTCAGGTCCCAACGGGGCTCCCGGTCGGGACGTGACCTAACGGCAAGGGTCCCCCCGGCCCCCTCCACCGGTCCGCGCTACGCGCGGACGAATTGCGCACGCTACGCGCGCTTATTCCCATTCAATCGTTGCGGGCGGCTTCGAGCTCAGATCCAGTGCGACGCGGTTGACGCCGGGGATCTCGTTGATGATCCGGCTCGAGATCGTCTCGAGCAGATCGTAGGGAAGACGGGCCCAGTCGGCGGTCATCGCATCCTCTGACGTCACCGCGCGGATGACGATCGGATACGCGTACGTCCGCTCGTCGCCCTGCACTCCCACGGAACGGATAGCGGGCAGCACAGCGAAGGACTGCCAGAGGTCGCGATAGAGACCCGCGCGGCGGATCTCGTCCTGCAGGATCGCATCGGCCGAGCGCAGGATCGCGAGCCGTTCCGCGGTCACCGCCCCGATGATGCGGATCGCCAGTCCCGGGCCCGGGAAGGGCTGACGCCACACCATCCGCTCCGGCATGCCGAGCTCCTCGCCCACACGCCGGACCTCGTCCTTGAACAACAGCCGCAGCGGCTCGACGAGCCGCATGGACATATCGGCCGGCAGGCCGCCGACGTTGTGATGGGACTTGATCTTCGCTGCGACCTCGTCGTCGCCCCCCGACTCGATCACGTCCGAGTAGAGCGTCCCCTGCACGAGGAAGCGGATGTTCCCGAGCTTGGCGGCCTCCTCCTCGAACACACGGATGAACTCCTCGCCGACGATCTTGCGCTTCTCCTCCGGATCCTCAACGCCCTCGAGCCGCGAGAGAAAACGTGCCTCCGCCTGCACATGGACGAGCGGCACGCGGAAATGCCCACCGAAGGTCTCGACGACTTGCTCGGCTTCGTTCTCGCGCAGCAAGCCGTGGTCGACGAAGACGCACGTGAGCTGGTCGCCGACCGCCTTGTGCACGAGGAGCGCAGCGACCGCCGAGTCGACGCCGCCCGACAGCGCGCAGAGCACGCGCTCGCCGCCGACGGCGGCGCGAATTCGCTCGACCTGCTCCTCGATCACCGCCGCCGGCGTCCAGGCAGGCGGCGCGCCCGATACGTTGTAGAGAAAGTTCTTCAGGAGGTCGTTGCCGTGCGGCGTATGCACCACCTCGGGGTGGAACTGCACGCCGTAGAGCCGGCGCCCGGGCTCTTCGAACGCGGCCACCGGCGTCGAGTGAGACCTGGCGACGATCTGTGCAGCGAGGGGAGGGGCGGTCACCGTGTCGCGGTGTGACATCCACACCGTCTGCTCCTCCGGCAGGCCGGCGAACAGCTCCGACGCGACGGCTGTCAACTCGGTCTTCCCGAACTCGGAGACACCCGTGCGCTCGACCATGCCGCCGAGCTCGAGGGCGAGCAGCTGGGCGCCGTAGCAGATCCCGAGGGTTGGAATGCCGAGCTCGAACAAAGCCGGATCGACCCGCGGCGCGTCCTCCGCATAGACGGAGGCCGGGCCGCCGCTCAAGATCAGTGCATGAGGGTTACGGGCTCGTACCTGTGCGGCCGTGACGCCGTGGCCGACGAGCTCGGAGTACACGCGGCATTCGCGCACGCGCCGCGCGATCAACTGTGCGTACTGCCCACCGAGGTCGAGCACCAACACCGGGCGTTCCTCGGCAGCCCGCTCTCGCAGCGGCAGAACCTCAGCGCCGATAGTTCGGCGCCTCCTTCGTGATCGTCACGTCGTGCGGATGGCTCTCGCGCAAACCCGCAGCGGTAATGCGAACGAACTGCGCACGCTTCATCTCCTCGATCGTCGCCGCGCCGCAGTAGCCCATCGCCTGACGGAGCCCCCCCACGAGCTGGTGGAGGATGCCCGCGAGCGGACCCTTGTACGGCACTCGCCCCTCGATGCCCTCGGGCACGAGCTTTTCCACGTCCTCGACGTCGCCCTGGAAGTACCGGTCGCGAGACGACCCGCGGGCGCGCATCGCGCCGAGCGAGCCCATGCCGCGGTATTCCTTGAAGCGCTCGCCCTGGTGGAAGATCACCTCGCCCGGCGCTTCCTCTGTGCCGGCGAGGATCGACCCGGTCATCACGGTGTCGGCACCAGCGGCGATTGCCTTTGCGACGTCGCCCGACGACGACAAACCGCCGTCTCCGATGATCGGGACCCTCGACACGAGAGCGCACTCGTAGATCGCCGTCACCTGCGGAACGCCTACGCCGGCGACGACGCGCGTCGTGCACGAGGCGCCAGGCCCTTGACCGACCTTGACGGCATCGGCGCCTGCATCGATGAGACTCTCCGTTCCTTCGGCGGTCGCAACGTTGCCGGCGATGACCTGCACGTCCCACTCGGACTTGATCCGACGCACCATTTCCGGCACCGCCGCCGAATGGCCGTGCGCGGTGTCGACGACGAGCACGTCGACGCCTGCGTCGACCAACGCGCCCGCCCGTTCCCACGCGTCGGGCCCAACGCCGACCGCCGCACCGACACGTAGGCGCCCGCGCTCGTCCTTCGTTGCCTTTGGAAACTCGATCCGCTTCTGGATGTCCTTGACGGTGATGAGACCGCGCAGCCGCCCATCCGCGTCGACGACCGGCAGCTTCTCGATCTTGTGCCGGTGCAGGATCGCCTCCGCCTCGGCGAGCGTCGTGCCGACGGGGGCAGTGACGAGATCGTGTCCGGTCATCAGCTCCGACACCGGCTGCGTCGTGTCCGGTGCGAAGCGCAGGTCGCGGTTCGTCAGGATCCCCACGAGCGTGCCGCTCTCGTCTGTGATCGGGACGCCGGAGATGTGGTACGTCGCCATCAGTGCGAGCGCGTCCGCCACGCGCGCGTCGGGCGGCAGCGTCACAGGCTCGACGATCATGCCCGACTCCGAGCGCTTCACCTTGTCGACCTCCGCAACCTGCGCTTCGATCGAGAGGTTGCGATGGAGGATGCCGATGCCGCCTTCACGCGCCAGCGCGATCGCAAGGCGCGCCTCGGTCACCGTGTCCATCGCGGCCGAAACGATCGGAATCTCGATCGTGATGCCGCGAGTCAAGCGCGTGTCGGTGGAGACATCGTTGGGCAAGACGCGGGACTCGGCCGGAACGAGCAGCACGTCGTCGAACGTCAACCCTTCCTTCCCGAACTTCCGGTCGAGCTCCAGCAGCCGCTCGACCTGATCCGGCGCTAGCTCGACTCCCATCGCGCAACGCTAGCAGGCGGCCCCGACATCAGCCCGCCACCGGTTCGAGCTCGCGCACTTCCACGGAGCTCTGCAGGCGCGCTGCCTCGCGCGGCTCGAAACGGCCGGCGCCGACCTCGAGCGTCGACGCCGCACCGGCCGCGACCGCACTGCGCAGCGATTCCTCGACGGGCCGTTCGGCGAGCATGGCGACGAGAAACGCCGCCAGCAAAACGTCGCCGGACCCGACCGCCGAGACGGGCTCGACCCTGGGCGCATCGGCGCGAAACAGGGTGCGCTTCCGCTCGGCGCGGAAGAGGCCGAAGCTCCGATACTCGGAGGTGATGAGGACGCTGCGTGCGCCCATGTCGGCGATGCGGTCGAGCGCCATGGTGTAGTCCTCGTCGTCGCCGAGCTCTTGCCCGACGAGCCCCTCTGCCTCGCGCTGGTTCGGAGTGACGAGGAACGGCTCTGCCTCCACACCGAATCGAAGCGGTGGCCCCTCCGAGTCGAGCGCCACGCGAACGTGACGCCGGTTCAGGTCGCGGATCGCCTCTGCGTAGAAGGAGTCCTCGACGCCGCGCGGCAGCGTCCCGGCGAAGACCACGATGTCCGCGGCACGAGCCAGGTAGCTGATTTTGTCGAGCAGCATCGTGAGCTCCTCGGGCTCGACGTGGGGCCCCCACTCGTTGATCTCCGTGTAGGTCCCTGCAGTCGGATCCACCACCGCCGTCGAGGTGCGCGATTCGTCCCCGATGCGCACGAAGTCGTTGAGGATCGCTTCCGACGTGAGCTCCTCGACGATGCGCGTGCCCGTCCGTCCGCCCGCCAGTCCTGTCGCGACGACCGGAACGTCGAGCCGCTTCAGCGCGCGCGCGACATTGATGCCCTTGCCCCCGGCGAGCGTCAGGCCCTGGCTCGCACGATGCCTGTGACCGAGCTGGAAATTCGGGACGGTCAACGTCCGGTCGAGCGCCGAGTTCAGGGTCACGGTCACGATCACGAGAACCAGTTCCCGATGTGTCGGAGCGTCCGACCGGCGTAGAACCCGACCTTGCCGCCGAATCCGGGCTTCGAGACGGAGCTCCCGGCAACGAGTGGACGTCGCGCGACGAGCCGGCGCCCCGAATAGACCCGGAGCTCGCCGACCTGCAGACCGCGTTCGACGGGTAGCGCGAGGGCGGCCGGAGCGATCACGCGCTCGACGAGCGGTTTGTCGATCCGCAACGGCTCGGCCAGCGCCCTCTGCACGACGAGCGGAACGGCAGGCTTCCCGTAGCCGACGCTCGCGCGCCAGTACACGTGCCCGGGCTTGACCACCCACACCGGCCGGTACCGCGAGATGCCCCAACGAAGCAAGGCGGCGAGGTCGATGTTGCGTTGCGAGCGGGTCGGGCTGCCGAGCACGGTCGTGTAGAGGGTGACGCCGTTGCGGCGGACCGCCGCGACTTCGCACCAACCGGCGGCCGCCGTATGTCCGGTCTTCACGCCGTACAGGCCGCGGAAGACCCCAAGCAGGTCGTTCCAGGTATGCAGGTGCCGGCGTCCCGCAATCGTGTCCGTCCGGAGCCGCACGACGGCGCGAATGCGCGGGTCGCGCATCGCATCCTGGGCCAGGCGGGTCACGTCGTGGGCGGTTGAGTAGTGCCCCGGCACGTCCAGGCCGTCCGGCCGGACGAAATGTGTCCGCTCGAGTCCGAGCTGTTTTGCCTTGTCGTTCATCAGCGCAACGAAAGCCTTCTGGTCACCGTGGCTGACGTAATCGGCGAGGGCGTCGGCTGCATCGTTCGCGCTCTGGATCAGCGCCGCCTTCACCAGGTCGCCGACCGTCAAGCGCTCGCCGGCGCGAAGGTTCACTGTCGACTCGCCCACCTTGGCGGCATCGGAACGGACGCGCACGATGTCGTTCCACTTGGCATGGTCGAGCGTCACCAGGACGGTCATCAGCTTGGTGAGGCTCGCGATCGGGACCCGTCCCCAGGCGCCGTGCTGGACGAGCACCTCGCCGGTCACCGGGTTCTCGACGAGGTACGCGCGTGCATTCACGCGTGGCGCGCCGGCATACGCGGCCATGGTCGAAACGAAAGCGAGTGCCGCGGCGGCTCCGGCGACCCAGATCCGCAGAGGGATCACGAGTGTGAAGGCTAGCGCTACTGAACGCGGATGCGCTGTCCGACATGGAGCGCTGTCGGATCTACCCCCGGGTTGAGCGTCAGGAGTTGCTGCACCGTCGTCGAGTATTTCTGTGCCACCAAGCCGAGGGTGTCGCCGCTCTGAACGACGTAGTACTGCGCACCCGGCGTGGTCGTCTCGGTGCTCGTCGACGCCGTCGACGCGGTCAAGACGAGCTTCGTGGTCGTCGACGTCGAGGTTGTCGTCGACGAGCTCGTCTGCAGCGCGCCGACGGTGGCCGACTTCGAGTCGGAGTGGCCGCTGAGACCCGCCTTGATCAGGATCACCGCAATCGTGACCGCCGCGAGGAACGCAGCCGGAGCGCCGTACCGCGTCAGCTCGTGACGCCTGCGCGGATCCATGGTTCTGTCTTACCAGCCAGAAACCGCCCAAACTTCGCGGGCGTACTTCGAGGCCTCGGCCGCCGCAGCGCTGCGCCAGTCCATGCCTGAGACCCGAAACGCGTAGATCACGTTCCGAGCCACGTTGACGAGCGCGCTGGCCGGACCGCTAGTGAACGCCCTCGCGACGTCGGCCGGAGTCGCACCCTGCGCACCGACTCCGGGCAGAAGCAGAATCGCCCGCGGCAGGAGCTTCCTCGCCTCGCCGACGGCGCGTGGATGGGTCGCGCCGACCACAGCCCCTACCGACGACAGACCATGCTCACCGACCAGGTCCGCACCCCATTCCGACACCAGCTCCGCGACCTGGTGCCACACGTGGCGACCGTCGGACAGGACGAGATCCTGAACCTCGCCTCCGCCCGCGTTCGAGGTCTTCACAACGCAGAAGATGCCCGCGCCGTCCCGCCGGCAGGCGGCGAGATAGGGATCGAGCGAGTCGCGTCCGAGATACGGATTCACGGTCAGCGCGTCGGCGAGCGGGGCGTTGCCGTTCGACGGCTCGAGGAACGCGGAGGCATACGCGCGCGCCGTCGAGCCGATGTCGCCGCGTTTCGCGTCCACGATCACTTGCAGCCCCGCCGAGCGGGAGTAACCGCAGACCTCCTCGAGAGCGCGCACCCCGTCCGAGCCGAGGGCTTCGAAGAAGGCGACCTGAGGTTTCACCGCAACAACGTACGGCGCGACCGCATCGACGAGTCCGCGGCAGAAGCGCGAGCACGCATCGGCCGCCTCCGGCCGCCCGAGGTGGGCCTCCCCCCTCAGCTCGACCGGCAGAAGGTCCGGCCGAGGGTCGAGCCCAACCACGAGCTGCGAGCGCTTGCGCTCCACGGCCTCGGCGAGGCGGTCGGCAAAGTTGGTGGTTGCGACTGCGGCCACGTCCTGAGCCTACTTTCCCTCGAAGACAGCGAAGGCCGCTGGACGAGGCGCCGCTCGCCGGCGCCGTCATAGAGGAGGGGCGGGCTTGGCCCGTCCCTCCGTCTAATCCCGAACTCGCCTGCAAGCAACGAAGCCAAATGCAGCGAAGGCCGCTGGGTCGCGGCCTTCGCACTTCTTCGGAGGAGAGTCTCGGAGCTAGCCGCCGGTCTTGACGGCCTGCTTGAGCTGGCTCCCCGCGGTGAACTTCGGCACCGTGGCTGCCGGGATCGTCACCTTCTGCGACGGATTGCGAGGATTCACGCCCTGGCGCTCTGCGCGCCGCTGTGTCGTGAATTTTCCAAAGCCGGTGAAGGCCACTTCTCCTCCGCCCTTCAGCGTGTCGGTGATCGAGTCGAGGAAGGCGTCAACGGCCTTCGCCGCGTCCCGGCTCGAGAGGTCGGCCCGCTTCGCAACCTCGTTAACGAACTCCTGTTTCGTCAAGTCCCTCTCCTCCTGTCGACGGTTCGGACCACGGGCAAAGACCCTAACAGTCGCCGAGGACTGGCTCAACCATGCGGTTTTGCGGCACTTTTTGTGGCGTTTTGGAGGTCACTGGCCCGAAAAAAGGGGCGTAGCTCCACTGTCTCCCGGGCCAGAGCCTCAGCGCCGCCCTCCTCGCGATCGACGACGCAGATTGCCGTTTCGACCGTCAGGCCCGCGTCACGGAGCGCTGAGACCGCCTCGAGGAGCGCTCCGCCGGAGGTGACCACGTCCTCGACGAGGCACACGCGCTCGCCTTCCTCGTAGCCGCCTTCGATGCGATTCGCGGTGCCGTAGTCCTTCGCCGCGTCGCGGACGATCACGAACGGAAGGCCTGAGGCGAGCGAGCCTGCGGCTGCCAGCACGACCGCGCCGAGCACGGGTGCGGCTAGCCGCGTCGCATCCGGCTCGAACTCCTCGACCGCATCGGCAATCCGCTCCCCAAGCACGCGGAGGAGATCCGGTTTCGTCTCGAAGCGGTACTTGTCGAGGTAGTAGCGAGAGCGCCTGCCCGAGCGAAGAAGGAAGTCGCCTTCGAGATAGGCGTGCTCGCGGAGCGCAAGCCTGAGCTCGTCGTCGGTCAAGTACCGCGGGCTTTCCCGAGGATCTCGCGCGCTAGGGGCAGCAGTCGCTCGGCTCCCGGCGAGCCGTTCGTCAGCGAGAGCATCGACCCGTCCTCGAAGTAGAGATCGGCCCGGTCACGCTGTGCGGCCTGGCGCCGGAGAAACGCCGCCCCGGCAAGCATCCCGCCGAGGACCCCCAGAAGGACGGCCACGCTACGGCGCATCCGGCTTCTTCCTGGTCGTCGGCTTGCGCGCCGCGGTCTTCTTTTTGGAGGCGGCGGCGGTCTTCTTCCGCGCGGCCGGCTTTCTCGCCGGGGTGGGCTTCGCCTTGATGCTCCGGAGCGCGGACTTGAGGTCGTAGAAGACGAGCCCGACCGTCGGATTGCTGCCCGTCGTGGCCAGGATTGACGTGGCACCGTCCCGGACGACGAAGACACTTCCCTCTCCCGTCGCCACCTCGAGCTGGGTCAGCTCGCTGTTCCCACTCTTGAGGCCCTCTGCCGCCGACAGCAGCTCCGAGGCGGTCCCAACCAGCCCCGCGGTGCGGGCGGGATCGGCGAGTGTCGAGCCGGTCACCTTCCCCTTCGCGTCGAAGATGACCGCCGCCTGGATCTGCGAGGAGATCTCGGTCAGGTCGGCGAGTGCCTGCTGGGCGTCCATGACGGAGCAAAGCATAGGGATACTGCCCGGCCATGAGGGTGCGAAGGCGGGACCTGGCGCGGAAGTTCTTCGCCGATCGCGGGACCCACCTGGCGGCGATGATCGCCTACTTCGCGCTGCTGTCCTTCGTCCCGCTCACGTTCCTATCGCTGTCGCTGCTCGGCCTCACCGGTCGTGCAGACGAGTCGTCGTTCCTGGTCAAGGAGATCAAGAAGACGCTGCCTGGGACGCCCATCAATCAGATCATCAGCCTCGTCCATACGGTGCAAGACAACGCGACGGCGCTCGGAATCGTCGGCGGAGCGGCGCTGCTCTGGACGTCGCTGTCGCTCTTCAGCGTGCTCGAGTCCGCTTTCAACATCGTCTACGGCCGCCCGAATCGGTCCTTCCTGCACGGAAAGGGCCTTGCGGTTCTACTGATGGTCGGCTCGCTCGTGACGCTGTTCGTCGCGTTGCTCGCCGG
>Ga0066709_100005112_pt1 | contig 10700 bp, 6 predicted proteins | sample GraSoiAngelo_158_FD_79665 | JGI IMG/M metagenome (GOLD analysis project Ga0066709, IMG submission 79665) | Grasslands soil microbial communities from the Angelo Coastal Reserve, California, USA - 14_1009_16_30cm | ecosystem: Environmental > Terrestrial > Soil > Grasslands | place: USA... | reverse complement strand
GAGCTCCCAGGTCGTGATCTCGAGCTCGTCCTGCTCGAGCGGTCGGCCGACGAGCCGTTCGCAGTCGAGCGCGTCCCCCAGGTTGCCCGCGGCCCAAACCGCGAGGAGCGCTCCGATGATCACCTCGCCGTCGAGCCTCGGGGCGGCTTCCGTCACGTCGTGGCCGAGGTCTTCGAGGAGCCGCGCAGCGGAACGCACTGCCTCGACGCAGTCAGGGTCGATCGCCGTGTCGATCGGCGGCGTCGAGGTCCAGCCGATGCGCAGCCGCCCGGGCGGGCGGCCCACCTCCTCGAGGAACGGTCGCTCCGGCGGGGGCGCGAAGAAGGGGTCGCCGGGCTCGGGCACGGCGGCGATGTCCAGCAGGACGGCGTTGTCCCGGACGCTCCGGCTCATGGCGTGGCGGATCGCGAGGTTGCCGATCGACTCGCCGCCGGGGGCGCTCGAGACGCGGCCACGTGACGGCTTGAACCCGAACACGCCGCAGCACGACGCGGGGATCCGGAGCGAGCCGGCGCCGTCGCCGCCGCTCGCGACCGACGTCAGCCCGGCCGCAATCGCCGCCGCCGACGCGCCCGAGGAGCCACCCGTCGTCCGATCGAGCGCCCACGGGTTTCGCGTGGGGCCGAACAGCACCGGCTCGGTCGTGGAGTGGTTCCCGAACTCCGGCGTGCTTGTGCGGCCCACGATCACCAGGCCGGCTTCGCGGTAGCGGGTGATGAGCGGGCTGTCCCTGGCGGGAATGTAGTCGCGCAGCGCACGCGAGCCGTTGGTCTGCCGCACGCCCGCCTGCGCGCAGCCGAGGTCCTTGACGAGGAACGGCACGCCCGACAGGGGCCCCGGCGACAGCGGCTTCGCCGCGATCTCCCGCGCGGCCTCGAACAGCGGCGTGATCACCGCATTGAGCTTCGGATCGATCTGCTCGATCCGCGCGATCGCCGCATCGACCAGCTCGAGCGCCGAAACCTCACGGCGCCGGACCAGCTCCGCCTGGGCAATCCCGTCGAGCTGCCAAAGCTCGGTCACGGCCGCTCCAGCCCCGGGTCCTCGTGGACCGCCTCGCCTTCGACGAGGGTCAGCAGCACCCGGGCATCGCCGAGCCTGTTCGTCGGCTCGCGGGCGATGTCCCGATCCATGACGACGAGATCGGCCAGCTTGCCCACCTCGATGGAACCCGTTCGATCGTCGCGATGGTTCGCCCATGCAGCGCCGAGGGTGAACGCCCGAAGGGCGGTCTCGAGATCGATCGCCTCGTCCGGCAGGAACGGCGGCTCGTCCCGCTTCGCGGGTGAGACCCGGGTCACGGCGACCTCGATCTCGGCCATGACGTTCGGGGTGCTGACCGTCCAGTCGCTGCCGCCGACCAGCCGGGCGCCGGCGCGGTACATGCTCGCGATCGGGTACTGGAGCGCGGCGCGATCGGGACGGAGGAAGGGCAGCGTGAGCTCGGTCATCTGGTCGTCGTTGCACGCCCAGAAGGGCTGGACGTTCGCGCCGGCATCGAGCGCCCGGAAACGCGGCCAGTCGGCCGGGTCGACAAGCTGCAGGTGGGCGAGATGGGGGCGCATGTCGGTGTGGCCGTTGGCCCCCCGGGCTGCCTCGACGGCGTCGAGCGCCTGGCGGACCGCCCGGTCGCCGAGGGCGTGGAAGTGCACCTGGAAGCCGAGCGAATCGAGCCGCGTCACGCAGCTCTTGAGTCGCTCGGGGTCCACGAAGTCGATGCCGCGGTTCCCGGTTGGATGACCCTTCGCGTCGAGGTACGGTTCGAGCATCGACGCGGTGTAGTTCTCGGCAACGCCGTCGGTCATGATCTTGACGGTCGTCGCCTCGAGGCGGCCGATCGAGGACCGTGCGCGCTCCTCGACGAAGCCTTCGATCTGCTCCTCGCCCTGGTCACGCTCCCACCACTGGCTGGCGACGACCCGGGCCGTCAGCCGGCCCGCCTCCGCGAACCGGCGGTAGCCGGCCAGCCATGCCGGCGTGACCCACGCGTCCTGCCAGGCCGTGATCCCGAGCCGATGCAGGTACGCCTGGGCGAGCTCGAGGCCGGCCGCGATCTCGTCGACCGTCGGCTGTGGAACCAGCCGCCGCACGAGCTCCACGGCGCCTTCGTGGAGCGTGCCGCTCGGCCCGCCGCCGGCATCCCGCTCGATCCGGCCATCCGGTGGGTCCGGCGTCTCGGCCGTGATCCCGGCGCGCTCGAGGGCGCGGGTGTTGACCCACGCACCGTGGCCATCACGGTTGATGAACAGGGCCGGCCGGTCCGCGACGGCCCGGTCGAGGTCGTGGCGTGATGGCGTCCCGCCCGGGAAGGCAGCCATGTACCAGCCGTTGCCGAGGACCCAGTCGAGGTCCCGGTGCGCCGCGGCGTACGTGCCGATCGCACCGACGTACGAGTCGATGGACGCGGGCAGCTCGTGGAGTGGACAGCGCAGCAGGTCGACGCCGGCCATCACGGGGTGGCAGTGCGCGTCGATGAAACCTGGAAGGAGCGTCCGGCCATGGAGGTCGATGCGTCGCGTCCGGGGACCTCCGAGGTCGCCGACGTCGCGTTCATCGCCGACCGCGGCGATTCGCCCGGCTCGTATCGCGACGGCGCTCGCGACCGGTCGCGCCACGTCGAGCGTCGTGACGGAGCCGCCGACGAGCACGAGGTCGGCAGGCCCGGCGCCGCTCGTCATCTCCGGAGTGTGCGCCGGCCGCCGGGCGAGCAGCTCACCCGGCGATCGACGTCATGGCTGCTCAGTCGGGCGGCAGCATCTGGTACATGAGCTCGGTCTCGACGCCGCGCTGCCGGTTCCGGAACTCCTGGATGACGTACCAGACCACGCCGAGCAGGGCGATCACCCCGACGAAGGTCACGCCCGTCGCGTTCAGGTAGTCGAGTGCGCTCTGCTCGCCGCCCGTGATCGTCTGCACGATCGGCGAGATCGCCGCGAACCAATAGAGGGTGAGCGTGAACGCGAGCCAGGCGAGCCCGATCAACGGGAGCCAGCGGAGATAGGGCGCGTCCTTGACCAGGTCCGGCCGGGTGAATCGCGCCAGGAGCGCATTCACGCCGGGCAGGATCCAGCTGAGACCCGAGGCGACGACCGTGAACCAGGCCGATGCGACGAGGTTGAGCTTGCCGTCGAGATTCGGGTCGGCATTCGGCGCCAGGAACCCGAGGCCGATCCATTTGAGGATCGAGAAGTTCGAGAACAGCAGCAGGATGACCGCCATCCCCAGCGCGAACAGGATCGCGTTGGCCGGGGCGCGAAGGCGTTCCGAGATCGCCCCCATCCACTCGGGCACCTGGCGGTCGAGGCTCCACGCGAGCGCGACGCGGCTGATGAAGATCACGTAGACCGGCATCAACAGGAACGGGAACAGGGTCGACGCCGCGCCGACGGTCGCCCAGATCGGCCACAGGTCCGGCCGCGTGATCGCGCCGGTCAGCTGGAAGTAGTTGAACTGCCCGAGCGGGGCGGACGGGTCGCTGACATAGCCCCACGCCGCGGCGCTCCAGCCGATCTGCCCGTCCAGGCCGAGCTTGCGGGCCAGGATGTCCGGGTAGATCGAGTTCATCAGCACCGCGAGCCCGAGGGCGCCGATGACGGCGATGAGCACGCCGCGCTTGACGTTGCCCCGGACCTCGCCACTGATGTACGCCGAGTACTGGAATCCGATGAACTGGAACAGCATCACGCTGGCCATGAACATCACCGGCCACGAGGTGAGCGACTCGGGCCCGAAGTTGAACGAGTCGCCGGTGAGCCCGGCATCGGTCGCCGCCTTCGCGAGCGAATCGACAGTCGTGCCGTTCGCGAACTTCGGCAGGTTCGTGGCGAATTGGCCGGCGTCGAAGAAGACCAGGCCAAAGACCGCCATGAGCGCCCAGCCGACGATGCCCAGCACCGTCAGCCAGGTCACGATCTTGTGGAACGTCCTAGTCGGCCGGAGGACGACGAACGCCACGATGGCGATGACCACGAGACCCGCGAGCATGCCCGGGATACCCGTGATCGCGCCGCTCGTCGCGTCCGTGAACCAGCCGTTCGCGCCGTTGAAGAAGTCGTTGCCGGTCCCGATGCCGATGATCCGGCCTTCCATCTGGATGCCGCGCAACGTCAGGACGGTCTCGAACTGCAGGAGGGCGATCGACGCGAAGACCAGCAGCCAGCTCTCCATCCAGCCCAGGAACGGCCCGATCCTGGGGACGATCCGGCTGGTGAAGACGTAGTCGCCGCCTGATCTCGGCATGACCGTCGTGAGCGAGGCGAAGATCAGGGCCAGAAGGATGCCGAAGGCGCCGACGGTGAACGCCACCCACGCCCAGTTCGTGAGCCCGCCGACGACCGCGATGGGCACGAACGGCAGGACCGCGATCGTCCAGGCCCCGCCGAGCGTGCCCCCGATGAACGCGGCCGTGTTGAAGAACAGCGCGTTGACGACGCTGACCTCGCGCACCAGCCCGGACGACTGCCGAGTGAACAGCATCTTGCCGCCACCGACGCCCATGCGATCCTCCTCGCTCCCACACCGCAGGCCCGAAAACCGCCACAACGCAGGGGACGCGGGACACAGCACGGACCCGACCGGTGCCGCCACTATACTGCGGCGACCATGGCCTCAGACCGGGTTTTCGGTCCCGCCGGGGGGCGGCCGGAGACCCGGCCCGACGACCCTCCGGCCGAGCCGCCGTCGGACGCTCGGCCCACATCCGGCGCGAAGCCCGATGCGAGCACAAACGGTCACTGCAGCACGCTCCGCGATCCCCTCGCCGAGGCCCTGCGCCTGATCGACCACGCCAGCGCCGCCGGGCTCCGCGTGCGGCTCATGGGCGGGCTGGCGTTCCACGCGCAGGTCCCCGAGTGGACTGCTCGCATCGAGCGCGAGCGGCGCGACATCGACGTGGCCACGCGGGCGCGCGATCGGCCAGGCCTCACCGAGCTGATGACCTCCTCGGGCTATCTCGCGGACAGGCAGTACAACGCCCTGTACGGTCACAAGCAGCTGTACTTCGTCGACGAGGCGCGCGGTCGGCCGGTGGACGTGGTGGTGGACCGGCTGGAGATGAGCCATACGTTCGACTTCCGCGACCGGCTCGAGGCCAGCACGCCGACGCTGCCCCTCGCGGAGCTCCTGCTGTCGAAGCTCCAGGTTGCGCACATCAACCGCAAGGACATCCTCGACGCCGCAGCCCTGCTGAGCGAGTACCCGCTGGGCGCGGGCGACGACGCGACGATCAACCTCAACCGCATCCGTGCCCTGACTTCGACCGACTGGGGCTGGTGGCGGACGCTCACCGGCAACATCGAGCGAATCCGGCGCTACCTCGCCGACGAGCTGCAGCCGGGCGAGCTCGAGTTCGGTCGGCCCGCACGCTTCGCTGCCGCGAGCCAGCTCGACGCGTTGCGGCGCGCCGTGGACGACGCCCCGAAGTCGACCCGTTGGAAGCTCCGCGCGCGGGTGGGCGAGCGGGTCCAGTGGTACGAGGAACCGGAAGAGGTGGGCCACGGGCGCTGACGCCCGAGCCGGCTAGAGCTTGATCACCGCCAGCACGTTGATGAGGATCGCGAGGACGGCGAGGATCGCGACCATCAGGCCACCGGTGAGCAGGATCCGGCGGACGTCGCGGGCGACGTAGGCGTACTCGTGCGCCATGCGCACCGAGAGCGGTGCGTTGATATCGGCCCGATCGACGTAGTCCCTCTCCTGGCCGCGCGCGCGTTGGCGGAGCGACTCGGCGATGGCCGCGCGCTCCCTGGCGTTGGCCTCGGCCTCGAGCTGGGCGGCGCGGTCAACCTCGGACTCGGTCAGGCTCGACGAGCTGCGCAGCGGCATGTCATCGAATGAGTCAACCGCGGCGTCGAGATCGATCGGTTGCGTCGCCGGCCGGGGTAGCTCGGACGCCCGCCCGGGCGCCATTTCGGCGGGTCGGGCGGGGCGCTTCGCAGCCGCGCGCGACGAGGTTCGATTGGGATATCGGGTTCGCTTGGCCATGGCCGCGGAAGGATAGCATCGGCCTCCGGCGCTCCCGGATGTGCCGCCGCCAATCGGCGGGCGATAGACTCGATCCACCGCCGCGGAGGACGACCTGATCGACATCGACGCGCTCGTCTCGGCCAACATTGGTCCGATCATCGGCGGGCTGGTCATCGTCGTTCTGGCCCTCGCGTTCGCGGTGGTTGGCCTCATCCGGCGGGTGCGCCGGCTGGGCGCGCGGCTCGAGAGCATCACCCAGGGCAGCGACGAGCAGTCACTCGAGGCGGTGCTCGGCAGCCATCTCGATCGGGTGCGCCAGGTCGTCAAGGACGTCGACACCGTCGCGGCGCGAGCGGCGGTCATCGAGCGCGACCTGCAGGGCACCTTCGGCAGGATCGGCCTCGTCCGGTTCAACCCGTTCGAGGACACCGGCGGCAACCAGAGCTTCGCCCTTGCGCTGCTCGACGGACGAGGTGACGGCTTCGTGGTGAGCAGCCTGCACGCTCGCGCGGGCACGCGCGTGTACGCGAAGGCCATCAGCAGCGGTGCTTCTGAGTCGGCACTCTCCGACGAGGAGGCCGAGGCGCTCCGACAGGCCCTGGCGAAGCCGGTTCCAGGCGGGTCGGCCTGACGATGGTTCCCGGGATCGAGGTCGTGCCAGGGGAGCTGTCACGACGATGGGCGATCCTTCGAGCATGCCCCCAAAGCAACCCGCGCCAGATCCGATGATCCGAATGCGACGTCGCGGTCGGGTTCGGCCGCTTGAGCAGATCCCGGTCTGGCACGGGTTCGAGACGATCGCTTCGCCGGCGAGCGGCGGGGTCGAAGGCGAGACACCGGAGTCGAGTGGGATCGACGCGCTCCTCGACGGGCTGAACGCGGAGCAGCGTCGGGCGGTCACCCATGGTGAGGGGCCCTTGCTGGTGGTCGCCGGCGCCGGCACGGGCAAGACCCAGGTCATCACGCGCCGCATCGCCTGGCTGATCGCGACCCGGCGCGCCAGGCCGTCCGAGATCCTCGCTCTCACGTTCACCGACAAGGCCGCCGAGGAGATGCAGCTCCGAGTCGACCAGCTCGTGCCCTATGGCTATGCCGATACCGCGATCTCGACGTTTCACGCCTTCGGCGACCGCCTCGTCCGGGAGTTCGCGTTCGAGCTTGGGCTGGCGCCCGATGTGCGGGTGCTGTCGCGGCCCGAGGTGGTCGTCTTCCTGCGCGAGCGCCTGTTCGAGCTGGACCTCGCCGAGTACCGGCCGCTGGGCGATCCGACCCGGTTTCTCGGGGCGCTCGCCTCGCTCTTCGCCCGCTGCCGCGACGAGGACGTCTCGCCCGAGGCGTACCTCGCCCATGCCGAAGGGCTGACGGAGCGAGCCCGAGAGCTCGAGGCGGTGTTCGCGACGGCGACGGAGGTTGGGGACGCCGATCGTGATGGCGCTGCTGCGGCTGCGGAGCACGCGCGCCGCCAAGGCGAGCTCGCGCGCGCGTACCGCCGCTACACGACACTCCTGCGCGAGCACGGGGCGATCGACTTCGGCGACCAGGTCGCGTTGGCGCTCCAGCTCCTGCGCGACTCGGCAGCAGCCCGAGAGACGCTCCACGCTCGCTACCGGTACATCCTCGTCGACGAGTTCCAGGACACGAACCGTGCCCAGTCGGAGCTCGTCGCGCTGCTCGCCGAGCGGCATCGCAACGTGACCGTCGTCGGCGACGACGATCAGTCGATCTACCGCTTCCGGGGCGCGGCGATCAGCAACATCCTCGAGTTCCGCGATCGGTACCGCGGGGCGCGCACGGTCGTGCTCCGCCGCAACTACCGCTCGCTGGCGCCGATCCTCGATGGCGCCCACCGGCTGATCCGGCTCAACGACCCGGATCGCCTGGAGGTGCGCGTCGGGATTTCGAAGCGGCTCCTGCCGGAGCGGAGCGACCGAGCCGCGCAACCCGTGCGCCATCACGCCTTCACGACGGTCGGCGAGGAGGCCGACTGGATCGCGAACGAGATCCGGAAGCGCGTGGACGCGGGGGCGCGACCGCGTGATCACGCCGTGCTCGTCCGCGCGAACGCGGACGCCGACGCCGTGCTCCGTTCCCTCAACGGCGCGGGGCTGCCATGGCGCTTCTCGGGCACGTCGGGGCTGTACGCGCGGCCCGAGGTGCGGCTCCTGCTCGCGCTGCTCCGGGCCGTCGCCGACCCCGGCTCGAGCGTTGATGTCTATGCGATCGCGGCGTCGGAGCGATTCGCGATCCCGGGAGGCGATATCGCCGAGGTCGCCGGGTCGGCTCGGCGGCGGCATCGCAGCGTGTTCGAGGTGCTCGAGGAGCTCGAGGCGCAACCGGGCTTGCGAATCTCGCCTCCGGGTCGCACCGCGCTGGCGAAGCTGACCGGCGACCTGCGCCGGTACCGGGAGCTCGCGCAGCGCCGGCCGGCTGGCGAGGTCCTGTACGCGTTCATGCGCGACAGCGGCTGGCTCGCCGAGCTCGCCGGCGCGACCACCGTCGCGGCGGAAGAGCAGCTGGCGAACATCGGCCGCTTCTTCGACATCATCCGTACGCAGTCGGCCCTGCTTGCCGACGATCGAGCAGTGTTCCTCGCCCGCCACCTCGCGACGCTGATCGAGGCGGGCGACGACCCGGCGACAGCCGATCCCGATCCGGATGTGGATGCGGTCCACGTGATGACCGTGCACAAGGCCAAGGGCCTCGAGTTCCCGGTCGTGTTCCTGCCCGGTCTCGTCGTCGACCGGTTCCCGGCCCGCTCGCGTCGGGAACCCCTGGCGATGCCAGTCGAGCTCGTCGACGAGGTGCTGCCCGAAGGCGACGGACACCTCCAGGAGGAACGGCGCCTTTTCTACGTGGCGATGACCCGCGCCCGGGACGAGCTGATCCTGAGCCACGCCACCGAGTCGCCGAGCGGTCGTGCCCGGCGGGTGTCGCCGTTCGTCATCGAGGCGCTGGACCTGCCGACGGCGGGCTTCCGCGGTGAAGCGTTCCCGTCGACGACCCACGCCTCGGGGCCGTTGGAGCGCATCGCCGCGGCAGAGCCGGCTCCAGGGCCGCCGGAGGCGGAGCGACTCCCGATCGACGGACCGCTGACGCTCAGCCACTCGGCCATCGACGACTACCTGACCTGCCCGCTCCGGTACAAGTACCGCCAGGTCGTCCGGGTGCCGACGACGCCGCACCACTCGATGGTCTACGGCGCGGCGCTCCACCAGGCGGTCCAGGAGTTCCACCGGTCGCAAGCGCGCGGCAAGCCGCTCACCGAGGAGGAGCTCATCGGTGTCTTCGAGAAGGCCTGGTCGAACGAAGGCTTCGTCTCCCGCGAGCATGAGATGGCTCGCCTCGAGGCCGGCCGCAGCGCGTTGCGCCGATTCCGCGAGACACAGCTCCAGCCGGGCGCGGTCGTTCCGGCGTGGGTCGAGCGCGAGTTCGCCTTCGCCCTCGGCGGCAACCGGGTCCGGGGCCGCTTCGACCGCGTCGATATCGTGCCGCTCGCCGAGCCGTCGGCCGAGGTGACGGGCGCCGTTCGCGAAGTCGCCGACGCGCCGTCGGTGCTCCGGGCGGACGTGATCGAACCCATGCTCGAGCTCCTCGGCCCGGAGGAGGTGACGATCACCGACTACAAGACGAGCGACGTCCGCGACCCGGCGATTGCCCGGCAGCGGGCACGGGACTCGCTCCAGCTCCAGATCTACGCCATGGCCTACGAAGCGATGACGGGTCGGCTACCCGACGCGGTCCAGCTCCATTTCCTGGACACCGGGCTCGTCGGGCGGGCCGACGTCGAGCCAGCACGGCTGGAGAAGGCACGGAGCCGGATCGCAACGGCCGCCTCGGGCATCCGTGCCCGCGACTACACGCCCCGGCCGAGCGCCCTGAGCTGCATGTACTGCCCGTTCCGCGACATCTGTCCGTCGAGCGTCGCGACCTGAGGGTGGCCGCCGAGCGCATCGCCGTCGCCGCGATCACCCTCGACTTCGGGAACACGCTCGTGCGCGTGGACCGGCAGGGACTCCGCGGCGTGGTCGAGGAGACGAGCGAGGTCCTGGCCCGGCGCGGGATCGTGCATGACCGGCCGGCGTTCCTCGCGACCTGGGCGGAGGAGCGAGAGCGCCAGTTCCGCGAGGAGGTTCCGCTGTTCCGCGAGGTCGACGTCGGGCAACGGGCCGTTCGCGTGCTCGCTCGCCTGCGCGGCATGGCGCCGCCGCCGGTTGACGAGCGGTGGGACGACGCCGCCGCCGCCGCACGCGTCCGCCCAGGCGAGGTCGATGACGTGGTCGACGCGTACAGCGGCGCGTTCATCCATCGGATCTCGCCGGTGGCCGATGCCGCTGCGACGATCCAGCACCTCGCCGGTCGCGGCTTCCCCCTTGCGATCCTGTCCAACTGGCCGCTCGCGCTCACCGTCGACCGGTTCGCCGACGCGCAGGGCTGGACGCCGCACCTGCGGGCGATCGTCGTCTCGCAGCGAGTCGGGACGATCAAGCCTCACGTCTCGATCTTCAGGGCGGCCGAGGCGGCGCTCGGGATCGACGGACCCGTCGACGGACGGATCCTCCACGTCGGCGACGACTGGGCCGCCGACGTCATTGGCGCGCATCGCGCCGGCTGGCGTACTGCGTATCTGCGGAACCGGCAGCTCGACACTCCGCTCCCGACGTCCCAGCCCGGCGACGACGACGACGGCGATGCGCGTGTCGAGCCTGACCTCGTCATCGACGAGCTGTCCGACCTGG
>Ga0066709_100005108_pt1 | contig 10701 bp, 10 predicted proteins | sample GraSoiAngelo_158_FD_79665 | JGI IMG/M metagenome (GOLD analysis project Ga0066709, IMG submission 79665) | Grasslands soil microbial communities from the Angelo Coastal Reserve, California, USA - 14_1009_16_30cm | ecosystem: Environmental > Terrestrial > Soil > Grasslands | place: USA... | reverse complement strand
GATGAGACCATGCCCCTCAGAGGTTCAGGATCCGGGCCAGCTCGCCGAGATCTCGGATCTCGTAGGTCGGCGGCGCGACCCCAGGCGGCAGGGGCTCCTCGTCCCGGTTGATCCAGGCGGCGTCCATGCCGAGCTGCTGGGCGCCCAGCACGTCCATGTCGGCGCGGTCGCCGACGAACAGCGACTCCGCCGGGCGCACGCCCAGCCGCGCGAACGCGGCGTCGAAGATGTCGCGCCTCGGCTTTCGCCAGCCGACCTCGTCCGAGACGACGACGGCGTCGAACAGCTCGACGACCCCCGCCCGCTCGAGGATGTCGAGCGCCGTCGGTGTGTAGTCGAAGTTCGAGACGACCGCGAGGCGGTAGCGTTCCTTGAGCCGGCGCAGCAGCGGGCCGTGGTGCGCCGGGAACTCGGCGGCGCGCCCGAGCGCCCCACGGTGGGCGTCGATCAGCGTCCGTCCGAACCCGACCGGCAGCGCGGTCTCGTCCAGCCCGAGCCGGCGGAAGAAGTGCGCGAAACGCTCCGGGGCCGCGACCTCGCGATGGTCGATCGCGCGCAGGCGCTCCGCCTCCCGCCAGCTGTCGCCGAGCGCCTCGTAGCACGCCTCGAGACCGATGTGGGGCGCCTGCGTCTTCAAGATCGCGTGCAGCATCCCGGCCGAGGAGCGCACGGTGCGCCCGTTGATCTGGATCTCGGGCATCCGCTCGCGGTCGAAGCGGACCAGCGTGTCGAACAGATCGAAGAGAACGGCGGCGTAGAGCCTCAGAGCGGCTTCCTCCCGGTATAGCCCTCGTCCAGTCCGTGCCAGTGGCGAATCTCGCGCTCGCCGTACTTCCAGCAGAGGTTGACCTCCTCGCCGCGGCGGAGGTGGGGAAAGTCGACCAGCCCGAGGCCGAGGTCCTTGGGGACGCCGCCGAGCTTCAGGATATCGTCGAGACCGCGCTGGATCTCGCTCGTGAGCCGCTCGATGCGCTCCTTCTCGGCGCTCCAGGCCCGCCGGTCGAGCACGGCGCCGCCGGCCCCCGCGATCCGTTGCTGCTCGGCCTGCAGACGATCCCGCGCCGCGCCCGCATCGGTGTGAGCCGCCATCACGCGTTCCATGATCCCCGTGAGCCTCGGGATGAGAGCCTCCACGTCGCCGGCCGTGAAGTACCGTTCAGCCACGGATTCCCCCCTCGACGAAGATCGCGTGCACTTCCCTGGGCCCGTGGACGCCCCGCGTCAGGGTGAGCTCGATGTCGGCGGTCCGGCTCGGGCCGGTGATGAAGTTGATGACGGCGCCCGTCCCGGGCGGCGCGCCGTCCCCGTGCCAGGCCTCGAGGAACACGCCGACCTGGTGCAGCGACTCGACGAGCGCGGTGCGATCGAACACGGCGACGTGATAGGGCGGCAGCAGGGATGTCGAGCGCGGGCGCCCGACCCCCGACATGAGGATGAGGGTGCCGGTCTCGGCGACGGCGAGATCGACGCCCGTCAGCCCGAGGTCGGCACGAGCCGCGATCGCCCGGAGCCGCTCCCGCGACGCCGCGTCCTCGGCTTCGGCGGCCGGCATCTCGTGGACGTCCAGTCCCGCGGCCTCGAGGGCGTGGGACAGATCGGCGCCGAGCACCCCGGAGTGCCAGCTCACCAGCTCGCGCGCCTCGCGCTCACGGGCGATGCCGCCCACGACGGACGGCACATCGTCGACGGACGCGACGCGGTAGAACACCCCGCCCACGCGCTCGAACTCGCGACGGAACTTCCCCAGGGTTTCGGGCCACCGCTCGGCCAGCTCCCAGCGAATGGTGTCGGCCTGGAGGGCGGGATGCTCGGGCCGCGTCGCCACCGAGGCGGCGAACAGGCCTCGCGTCTTGCGCATCTGGTCACGGATGCGCGCGAAGAACTCGGCCTTGGTGCTCACAACGGAAGGTCTCGCCGCGCCGACCAGCGCTCCTGAAAAGTGCGCGAGGCCACCGCCGGCAGGTCGCGTGTGCTCGTCCAGTCGCCCAGGCAGAACGGGAGCCGGCTGATCGCTCCGTCACGGGCGAAGGGGCGCTGCAGGAGGCGGCCGGCCTTGGCCGCGAGCCGATACAGCGCCGGGCGCATGAGCACCCGGGCCAGCACTTTGAACGCGACGCGCTCGACCCACGGCGCGATCTGCTGTTCGCGTACCTCGCGGCGCAGCTCGATGAGCATCCGTGGGATGTCGATGCGGACCGGGCACGCGTCGGCGCAGGCGCCACACAGCGAGGATGCGTGGGCCAGATCCTTGACGGAGCGTGAGCCCTCCAGCATGGCCGTGAGAAGGATGCCGATCGGTCCAGGATACGTGTAGCCGTACGCGTGGCCGCCGATCTGCCGGTAGACGGGACACACGTTCAGGCACGCGCCGCAGCGCAGGCAGTAGAGCGCCTCGCGCAGCGGCCCTCCGAGCTGGGCGATCCGGCCGTTGTCGAGCAGGACCAGGTGGAACTCCTCAGGGCCCTCGAGCTCCCCGGCCCGCCGCGGGCCCCTGACGAGCGTCGTGTACACGGAGAGCTTCTGGCCCGTCGCGCTCTTCGCGAGGATCGCGAGGAAGACCATGAGGTCGGTCAGCGAGGGCACGACTTTCTCGACTCCCATCACCGCCACGTGCACCCGCGGCAGCGAGGTGACCATCCGGCCGTTGCCCTCGTTCGTGACGAGGACCACCGTGCCCGTGTCGGCCACGGCGAAGTTGGCGCCGGTGATCCCGAGGTCCGCCTGCAAGAACTTCTCGCGCAGCTCGCCGCGGGCGATCTTCGTCAGGACCTCGGGATCGGCCTCCACCCGGCGCTTGAACTCGCGGCTGAACAGGTCGGCCACCTGCCCCTTCGTCTTGTGGATCGCCGGCGCGATGATATGCGAGGGGCGCTCGTGGGCGAGCTGGATGATGTACTCGCCGAGGTCCGTCTCGACCGGCGTGACGCCTGCCCGCTCGAGCGCCTCGTTCAGGTGGATCTCCTCGGTCGCCATCGACTTGGATTTCACGGCCATGCGGGCGCCCGTCCGGCGCGCGATGTCGACGACGATCGTGCGCGCCTCTTCGGACGTCGCCGCGTAGTGGACGTGTCCACCGAGCCGCTCGATGTTGGCGACGAGGGTCTCCAGGTGGTGATCGAGGCGCTGGAGGGTAGCTTCCTTGATCGCCCGCGCCTGGTCCCGGAGAGCCTCGCCCTCGGGGAAATCCTCGAAGGCCTCGCGGCGGAGATCGATGAACTTGGTCGTGGCGATCGTCAAGGCTTCCTGCAGGAACACGTCCCTCATGGCGCCGCCGGCGCGCTGTCGGAAGGGAGTCGCGAGCTCGCCGTCGCTCAGGGCCGGCCTCCGTCGAGCAGCTCGGCGAGGTGCAGCGCGCGGACGCCCGACTTCCGGCGCTTGAGGCCCCCGCTCATCTGCATGAGGCAGCCGGCGTCGCAGGCGACGAGGCAGCCCGCGCCGGTGGCCTCCACGTTCGCGAGCTTCTTGGCGAGGATTTGCGCCGAGACTTCGGGCAGCCGCACGGCGAACGAGCCGCCGAAGCCACAGCACTCGTCGGCCCCGGGCAGCGCGACGAACTCCGCTCCCCTCAGGTTGCCGAGGAGGGTTCTCGGACTCTGGGACTCCTGGAGCCCCCGGAGGAGATGGCAGGAATCGTGGTAGGTGACCCGTCCGGGCACGGAGGCGGTGAACTCCGTCACCCCGAGCTCCCTGACCACGAACTGCGAGAATTCGTGGGTGCGCGCCGAGACCTCCCTCGCCTGGCGCGCGAGCCGGGTCGAGGCCAGGAGCCCAGGGTATTCGTGCTTGACCATCCACGCGCACGAGCCCGAAGGCACGACGACGTGCTCCGAATCCTCGAACAGGGCGACGGTCCGCGCGGCGACCGCCGCGGCTTCGGCGTGGTAGCCCGAGTTGAACAGCGGAAGACCACAGCAGGTCTGGTCCGGGGGAACGTCCACGGCCACGCCCAGTCTCTGCAGCAGGCGGACGATGGACACGCCGACCTCGGGGAAGAACAGGTCGCCGAGACACGTCACCATCAGCGACGCGCGCCCGCGCCCCGTCATGCGTGGGGCGGCGGCGGGGTCACGACGACCAGCACGAGAAGGGGGACGGCGCCGTCGTTGACGAGCCCGTGCTCGACGCCGGCCGGCGCGACGAGCGCATCGCCGACGTCCAGGGTGTGCTCGGCGGCGCCGAGCCGGAAGCGCCCCCGGCCTTCGAGGACGAAGTAGAACTTGTCCTGGTCTCCGTGCGTGTGGGGCTTCTGGTCCTGGCCGGGGGCCACGCAGTAGAGGTCCAGCTGCGCTCGCGCGGTGGTGGCCAGCGCAATCTTCGCCATCTTGTCCGGCTGGAGCTTCGCGTGATCCTTAACCCTGATGCGCATCGGCCGCTCTTGCCAGCAACTCTACGGGATGAACGAGCGCCACGTCCAGACCGCGCTCCCGACACCCCCAGGCGATCTGCAGAAGGCAACCTGGATTTGCCGCCGCGACCACCCGCGCGCCGGTCTCGACGATTCGCGCGAGCTTGCGTTCGAGGAGCTCGCGTGCCATCCCGGGCTCGAGGAGATTGTAGACGCCGGCGCTGCCGCAGCAGAGGTCGCTGTCGGCAAGCTCGACGAGCCTGAGCCGGGGGATCCGGCGCAGAAGCTGGCGCGGTTCCTGCCGCACCCGCTGGCCGTGGGCCAGGTGACAGGCGTCGTGGTAGGTGACCGTCATATCGAGGGGCCCGAGCGGCAGGTCGGCGCCGGCCAGGAGCTCCGTGACGTCGCGGACCCGCGCGGCGAAGCCAACGAGGCCGGGGATCCGGTGGCCGTATTCCTTCATCGCCGCGCCGCAGCCCGCGGCGTTGGTGACGACGAAGTCGAGGTCTTTGGCAAACGCGGCGGCCAGTGCCCGCGCGCGCGCGGCGTGGGCCTCCACCCGCCCGGCGTGGAGCTCGAGCGCGCCGCAGCACCCCTGTGACTGGGGGATCACGACCTCGTAGCCGGCCAGCGAGAGGAGGCGGGCCGTGTCCCGGTTCACGCCCGGGTAGAGGTGGCGCTGGACACAACCCGTGAGGAGTCCGACTCGCCCGACCACACGCCCGCAGGCGGGGACGACGTGGGGAAGCGGCGCGGCTGCGGGGACGTCGTCGAGGAGCGCCTCCATCGCCGCGAGCCGCGGCAGCCGCCGCAGGACGCCCGTTGTCCGCACGAGCGCTCGGATCCCGGAGCGCTTGTAGAGCCTGAAGAGCGTAAGAGTCGCGCCCAGCCGCGCCGGCTCGGGAACGACCGAGAAGACGAACGCCTGGAGCAGCCGGTGCTTCGCAGGCGGCCCGGCGCGACGGAGCTGGGCGCGCGTCGCCTCGAGGAGCGAGCCGAACCGCACGCCCGACGGGCACGCCGTTTCGCAGGCGCGGCAGCCGAGACAGAGGTCGAGATGGCCCTGGAAGGTCCGAGTGAGCCCCACCCTGCCCTCGGCAGCCGCCCGCATCAGGTAGATTCGGCCGCGCGGAGAGTCCATCTCTTCGCCGAGCACGCGGTAGGTCGGACACTGTGGAAGGCAGATCCCGCAGTGCACGCACTTCCGGATCTCGTCGAGGTCGGGAGCGTCGGCGGCGCGGAAGGCCGTTGCCATCAGAGGCCCCCGACGAAGCGGCCGGGGTTCAGCACGCGCTTGGCATCGAACTCGTCCTTCAGCGCTCGCATCAGAGCGAAGGGGCCAGCCTCGAGCGGCCCCCACGGGTCCACGGCCTTCCGGAGCTCGGCCGACCCGCGCGCGATGACGACGCTTCCCTTGAGCTCGGCGAGCCATGCGCGCAAGCCCGCCGTGGCCACGGCCATCTCGGCGGCGCTTGCGTGGCCGACCAGGACGCGAAACGTCCCCAGGCCTGCGCAACCGCTCATCGAGATCTCCGCTCCGGGCGAAGCCGTACGGACGGCATCGCCGATCGCCCGTTCGGTTGCCGCCAGTCGACCGGCGAGCGAAGCCACGTGGAGAACCGTCTCGTTCGCCTCGGGCATCGACGCGCGCGCGGCCCTGCTCCAGAACCCCTCCGACAGCGGCACGACCCGCGCGCCTTCGGCTGTCGCCAGCGTGCCCAGGTGCTCTCCCTGTGTCCGGACAGCCTCCGCCACGCTCCCGATGGAGACCGCCACGCCCGCGGCCGCCCCCTCCACCAGGACTGATCTCAGTGCCCGGTCGTTGAAGAACTCGATCCGGTTCGGTTGAAGCGGCGACGCGATGACGCGCTCGACGAACGCCTGCGCCGCCTCGCTCGAGGCCAGCAAAACGAGCCACGATCGCTCCGCGTCGGGCAGCGGATGGAGCCGGAGCGTCAGCTCGCCGAGGACGCCCAGCGTGCCAAGCGCGCCGACCATCAGCTTGGGGACGTCGTATCCACTCACCGATTTCACGACCTTCGACCCACCCCAGGTCACGACGCCATCGGCCTGAACGAAGCGTACCCCGAGCAACAGGTCGCGCATCGTGCCATACCGTACCCGGAGCGGGCCGGTCGCGTTGGTCGCGGTCATGCCGCCGAGCGTCCGGGTGGCGGCACCCGGAGGGTCGAGCGCCAGAAACTGCCGTCGCGGGGCGAGGAGGGCGGCGAGAGCGCCGGCGGTGATCCCGGCCTGTACGGTGATGGTCAAGTCGTCCGGGTTGTATTCGAGTACCTGATCGAGCCCAGAGAGGTCGATGACCACGTCCACGCGCGCCGGAGGACGCCCGAGCTCGAGGGCGCTCCCGCCTCCTCGCGGGACGACGACTAGGCCGTCGTCGTGGGCGAGCGCCACGATGCGGCTGAGCTGGTCGATCAACGCGGGGCGGACGACCCAGCGCGGCAGCTGACCGTCGACGGCGGCGGCGGCGCGGGCGCCCGCGTCGTCCCGCACCCGGTCGCGCCCGGCGATCGTGACGAAGGCTTCGCCGATCGAGCGCGCCGCGACGGGCATCGCGCCTCTAGATCCAGGCGCCTTCGGGCACGCGGGGTCGCGCCGGCCGGAACCCTTCCCCGCAGGCGGGGTGCGACGGCAGCAGCTTGCCGGGATTCATGATCCCGCCGGGGTCGAAGGCGCGCCGAAGCCGGTACATGAAGTTCAAGTCTGCGTCGGCGTACTGAAACGGCAAGTTCTTCGCCTTGTCCAGACCGACCCCGTGCTCGCCCGTCACCGTCCCGCCCATCGCGATGCAGGCGAGCAGAAGCTCCTCGTTCGCGGCCTTCGCCCGCTCGAGCTCGTCCGGCACGCGGTCGTCGTAGAGGATGAGCGGATGGAGGTTCCCGTCTCCGGCGTGGAAGACGTTGGCGATCTGGACGCGGTGACGCGCGCCGATCGCGATCAGCTCGCGCATGATCGCCGGCAACTTGGAGCGCGGGACGACGGCATCTTGCAGGAGATAGGTCGGTGCGAGCCGTCCCACGGCGCCCGCGGCCTCCTTTCGGCCCTTCCAGAGGAGCGCGCGCTCGGCGTCGTCGTGCGCCACGCGCACCTCGAGGGCCCCGTGCTCCCAGCAGATCCGTGCGGCGCGCTCGCCTTGCGCCTCGACCTCGGCGGCCGGACCGTCCAGCTCGATCAGGAGAACGGCGGCGGCGTCCTTCGGGTAGCCGGCGCCCGTGCCCTCGTTGATCGCGCGGATCATCAACTCGTCGAGCATCTCGAGCGCCGCCGGGACGATGCCGGCGGCGATGATCGCCGAGACCGCCTCCGAGGCGTCCTCGAGCGCCGTGAACGAGGCGAGGATGGTCTTCACCGCCTCGGCCACGTGAAGGAGCCGGACCGTGGCCGCGGTGACGATGCCAAAGGTGCCCTCCGAGCCGACGGCCACGCCCACCAGATCGTAGCCCGGGCGCTCCGCCGTCTTGCCGCCGAGACGCACGAGCTCTCCGGCGCCCGTCACCAGCTCGAGCCCGAGGACATGGTTCGTCGTGATCCCGTACTTCAGACAGTGCGGGCCGCCGGCATTGGTCGCGACGTTGCCCCCGATCGACGAGACCATCTGGCTCGAGGGGTCGGGCGCGAAGAAATATCCGCTGTTTGCGACCGCTCGGGTCAGAGAGAGGTTGATCAGGCCGGGCTGGACCGTGGCGCAGCGGTTCGGGAGGTCGATCTCGAGAATTCGGTCCATCCGGTTCGTGCCGATCATCACGCCGCCGACCAGCGCCATGGCACCCCCGATCAGTCCGGTGCCGGAGCCCCGTGGCACGATGGGCACGCGCTCGCGGCGGCAGAGGTTGACGATCGCGACGACTTCATCCGCTCCCGTCGGCAACGCGACGGCGTCGGGCGCACCCTTGTAGAAGGTATGCATGTCGCACTCGTAGACGAGCCGACCCTCGGGTGAGCGCACGAGACCGTCGGCGCCGACGATCCGCTCGAGGTCCGCGAGGAAGGTGCCGCTCAGGGGCATGACGCCAGGTGCCCCCCGGGGTGGACTACGAAATCTTCCAGGTGTCTCCCGAGGTCAGCAGCTTGGCGATGTCGCCGGGGCCGCGCTCCGAGATGGCCTTCTGCTCTTGCTCGAGGATCAGATCCTCGTAGACCGGCGCTTCGACGGCCGAGACCACACCGACCGGGATGGGGAAGTCGGGCGCGAAGAGATCGGCGAGGAGCTTGGCGGCGTTCACGTTCTTCTCGTCGTGGATCCAGAGGGTGCTCTCGGGCACGTCCTTGGCGCGAACGACCTTCGGCGTGACGCCCTGCATGATCAGGGCGCGCCGGTCGTCCGGCGGCCCGAAGAGCAGAGGCTTACCGTGCTCGAGCCGGAGCTCGTGCTGGACCTTCGACTCCCGGTCGTAGATGACGTTCCACGCCAGGTCATTGTAGACGTTGCAGTTCTGGAGGATCTCGATGAACCCGGTGCCCTTGTGGGCGGCCGCCCGCTTCAGCATCTCGTCCATGTGCGGGATGTTCCGGTCGACGGTTCGGGCCACGAAGGTCGCGCCGCACCCGAGCGCGAACGCGAGCGGATTGACCGGACGGTCGGCGGAGCCCACCGGCGTCGACTTCGTCACCTTGCCGAGCTCGCTCGTCGGCGAGTACTGGCCCTTCGTCAGCCCGTAGATCCGGTTGTTGAAGAGAAGGATCGTCAGGTTTACGTTGCGGCGCAGGACGTGGAGCATGTGGTTGCCGCCGATCGAGAGCCCGTCGCCGTCGCCGGTGACCACGAAGATCTTCAAATCGGGCCGCGCCACCCGAAGCCCCGTCGCGATCGCCGGCGCCCGGCCGTGGATCGTGTGGAAGCCGTAGGTGTTCATGTAGTACGGGAAGCGGCTGGAGCAGCCGATCCCGGAGATGAACACGATGTCCTCCTTCGGAATACCGAGGTCGGGCATCGTCTTCTGGACCGCGGACAGAATAGCGTAGTCCCCGCAGCCCGGGCACCAGCGCACGTCCTGATCCGACTCGAAATCCTTCTTCGTGTACTTCGGCACTTCTTTGGCTCCCGCTTCGCTCGGACTCATGGCTTGCTCCCGAGAAGCTGATTGATCGCTTCGTAGATCTCCTCGGACGGCAGCGGAAGGCCGCGCACCCGGTTGAAGCCGACCGCGTCGACCAGGTACTCGGCGCGAAGCACCCGCACGAGCTGCCCGGTGTTGATCTCGGGCACCAGCACCTTGCGATATTCGCGCAGGATATGGCCGAGGTCCGGCGGGAGTGGATTCAGATGACGCAGGTGAATCGAGGCGACGGACTTGCCGGCCGTCTGTGCTTGCTCGACCGCGGCCGTGATCGCGCCGTAGGTGCCGCCCCAGCCGACGACGAGCAAGTCGCCGGTGGCCGGGCCGTTGATCGTCGTCGGCGGGATCTCCTGCGCCACTCGCCGTACTTTCTCGGCCCGCGTGCGGACCATGTGGTCGTGGTTATCGGGGTCGTAGGAGATGTTTCCGGTGACGTCCTGCTTCTCGATGCCACCGATCCGGTGCTCGAGGCCCGGGGTGCCCGGGCGGACCCACGGCCGCGCGAGCGTGGCCGGGTCGCGGAGGTACGGGAAGAACCCTTCCCGCTCCGTCCTGAACTGAATCTCGATCGGCAGCAGCGTCGTCACGTCGGGGATGAGCCAGGGCTCGGAGCCGTTGGCCAGGAATCCGTCGCTCAGCACGAGCACCGGCACCATGTACTTGGCGGCGAGCCGCACGGCCTCGTAGGCGATGTAGAAGCAGTCGCCCGGCGTGGCGGGGGCGAGGACGACCACCGGCGCCTCGCTGTTGCGACCATACAGCGCCTGCATGAGGTCGGCTTGCTCGGTCTTCGTGGGCATGCCCGTCGAGGGGCCCGCCCGCTGGATATTCAGGACGACGAGCGGCAGCTCTGCCGTCACGGCCAGGCCGATACCCTCGCTCTTCAGCGCGACCCCGGGACCGCTCGAGGCGGTGACCCCGATCGCCCCGCCGAACGAGGCGCCGATCGCCGCGGTGACAGCCGCGATCTCGTCCTCGGCCTGGATCGTCCGCACCCGGAAGCGCTTGTGCAACGCCAGCTCGTGCAGGATGTCGCTCGCCGGCGTGATCGGATAGGCGCCGTAAACCAGGGGGACCTTGGAGCGCTGCGCGGCGGCGAGAAGGCCCCAGGCCAGGGCGCGGTTTCCCGTCATGGCCCGATAAAGTCCCGGCGCCATCTCGGCGGGCTCGATGGCATAGTGCTCGACGAAGATCTCGGCCGTCTCGCCAAAGGCGTGGCCGGCCTTGAGCACGCGGGTGTTGGCCTCGGCGATGTCCTTGTTCTTGGCGAATCTCTTC
>Ga0066709_100005107_pt1 | contig 10702 bp, 9 predicted proteins | sample GraSoiAngelo_158_FD_79665 | JGI IMG/M metagenome (GOLD analysis project Ga0066709, IMG submission 79665) | Grasslands soil microbial communities from the Angelo Coastal Reserve, California, USA - 14_1009_16_30cm | ecosystem: Environmental > Terrestrial > Soil > Grasslands | place: USA... | reverse complement strand
GTTGGGTTGTACGGGATGAGGTTCACCTTGAAGACCCTTGGGTCGAGGAGGCTCGCGAGCGCTTGCGCCTGTTCGAACCTGTCGTTGACGCCGCCGAGCATCACGTACTCGACGAATACCTGACGCCGGCGCAGCGCGAAGTAGCGTTCACACTCCGCGAGCACGTCGGCGAGCGGATACCGGGCGTTGACCGGCATCAGCTGGCTGCGCAGCTCGTCCGTGGGCGCATGAAGCGAGAGGGCGAGCCGAATCGGTTCTTCGACCTCGTCGACGAAACGCCGCAGGCCCGGCAGCCAACCGACCGTGGAGATCGTGGTGCGGCGCCACGTGATCCCGAGATCGGGCAGGCCGCGCGCCGCTTCGAGTACGGAGTCGAGGTTGAGCATCGGCTCGCCCATGCCCATGAAGACCGCGTGATCGATTGACTCGGCGCGCCTGAAATGCAGAGCCTGGTCGAGGATCTCCGACGGCGTCAGGTTTCGGCCGAACCGCATCTGACCTGTGGCGCAGAACGTGCAGGTGAGCGGACAACCGGACTGCGACGAGAGGCAGAGGGACCTCCGGCCGTCCCGGTAGTGCATGAGGACTGCCTCTACGGGATGGGCGTCGTGGGTGCGAAACAACGCTTTCCTGGTGCCGTCGCGCGCAGTCGCTTCTCGCTCGAGCTCGAGCGTCGAGAACGGCACCTCGTGCTCGAGCTCGCCGCGCAGCTCGCCGGGAATGTTGGTCATCTCCGAGTAGCCGGTGACGCCGCGGGCTGCCCACGCCCACACCTGGCCGGCGCGATAGGCCGGCTCCCGCCGCTCGTTCAGACGTCGTTGCAACAACACCCGATCCACGGCCGCCAGGGTAGCGTTGCGCATGGCCCGGCCTCGTCAGCCCTGGTGGAAAGGGGCGCTCCTCTATCAGATCTACCCGCGCTCCTTCGCCGACTCGAACGACGATGGCATCGGCGACCTGCCAGGCGTCCGAGCGCGCCTCGACTACCTGCAGTGGCTCGGAGTGGACGGCATCTGGCTCAATCCGACGTTCCCCTCGCCGAACAGGGACTGGGGCTACGACGTAGCCGACTACTGCGGCGTCCATCCCGACCTGGGGACGCTCACGGACCTCGACGAGCTGACTGCCGCGGCCGCCGAGCGAGACATCCAGGTCGTGCTCGACCTCGTACCCGCACACACCAGCGAGCGACACGCCTGGTTCCGGGAGTCACGCTCCGCCCGGGAGTCGCCGCGTCGCGACTGGTACATCTGGCGTGACGAAGCCGACGAACAGCAGAGCGTCTTCGGTGGTAACGCCTGGACGCACGACGAGGCGACGAATCAGTACTACCACCACCTGTTCTTGCCCGAACAACCGGACCTCAACTGGCTGAACCGCGAGGTCCGAGACGCCTTCGAAGACATCTTGCGGTTTTGGTTCGACCGAGGGATCGCCGGCTTTCGCATCGACGTCGTGCACGAGATCGTCAAGGATCCGCCCGCTAGGCCGAACCCTCCGCAGATCCATGACCTCCTGCGCCGGTGGCGGACGCTGGCGAACGACTACGAGCCTGAGCGACTCCTCCTCGGCGAGACCTGGCTGTTGGACCTGCACGAGCTCGTGACCTTCTACGGGTCCGGCGCGGACGAGCTTCACCTCGCCCTCAACTTTCCGTTCATGTTCGCCGGCCTCGAGGCTGCCGCGCTGGTGGACGTCGTGAAACGAACCGAGGAGCTGTTGCCCGCGGGAGCGACGCCGGTCTGGGCGCTCTCGAATCACGACGTCGTCCGCTTTCCGACCCGGATCTGCGACGAGAACGACGCCAAGGCGCGCTGCGCGCTGCTGCTCTTGCTCGGTCTTCGCGGGACCTCCGTCCTGTACTACGGAGACGAGCTCGCGATGCGTCAGGTCGCGATTCCACAAGAGCGGGTGCTCGACGTGGACGGTCGGGACGGCGCGCGTACGCCGATGCCCTGGGGTGACGTCGAGTGGCGTGATCCCTGGCTGCCCCTCGGCGACAACGTCGCCGGAGTGGCGGAGCAGCGAGCCGACCCGGACTCGGTGCTGACGTTTTGCAGAGAGCTCGTCGCGCTACGCCGGTCCCGCGAGGATCTGACGACCGGCGGCTACGCGAGCATCGACGCAGGTCCCGGAGTGTGGTGCTGGCGTCGAGGAAACGAGACGGCAATCGCGCTGAACCTGTCCGACACGCCGGCGTCCCTCGAGCTGGGCGGCGAGATGCTGCTTTCGACCGCCGGTCGCGACGACCCCTCGAGTCTCGAGCCCTGGGAGGGGATCGTCCTCGCGCTTACGTAGCGCAGGACGGCGTGTAGCGCCAGGCGTCCTGAATGGCGGAGCGCTCGCCGACGACGAGCTCGACACTTCGGCCCAGTACGCGCTCGAGCCCTTCCTGGTCTGCGTCGGCCGGGTCCGCCACTGCGACTTCGATGCGCCCGTCGTCGGTGAAGCGGACGGGAACGGCGAACATCCGCCGTGCAACCTCGAGCGGAAGCAGCCGAGCGACCTTCGGGTCGAGTGGGTGACGGACGAGATCCACGTACCTGAGGCTCGCCTGCTCCGCGAGAGCGCTGGCCAGCTCCGGCTCGAACAGCCAGCCCCGCGCCAGCAAGGTCTCGCCCAGCCTCATGCCGGTCAGGCGTGCCTGCTCGAGCGCCGCGTCGAGACGCTCGTGGGTGACCCAGCCCTTCTCCACCAGGATCGACCCCAGCATGGGGCGGACCTCTTTCTCGAAGTAGCCGTGATCGAGACGAAGGGGCGCGGACGAGCCCGAGGCGATCCTCAGGCCCCCACCGACGAACTGCTTGTCCGACGAATTCATCTCCACACCTTCCAGGTCAGTCATCGGCTTTCCCGGGTTCCTGGACGATCACCCAACGGGTTGACGGGTTGAAAGCTGCAAAATGAGCCAATGATCGACCTGCGCTCCGACACGCTCACCCAGCCGACGCCCGCTATGCGGGAGGCGATCGCTCGGGCGGCGGTCGGCGACGAGCAAAAACGGGAGGACCCGACCGTCAACGAGCTCGAGCGAAGGGGGGCCGAGTTCCTCGGGCAGGAGGAGGCGGTCTTCCTGCCGACCGCGACGATGGCGAATCAAATCGCCCTGAACATCCTCGGCAATCCCGGGGACGCGCTCCTCGTCGAGCGCCACGCGCACATCATGCTGTCGGAGCTCGGAGGACCGGCCGCTCATTCCGGTCTGCTGACGATCGGGCTACCGGGGACGAACGGGCGGTTCTCGCCGGACCAGGTCGTCTCCGAGCTCCGCGACCGGACGAGCGTGCACGTGGCGCCGACGCGCCTCGTCGCCGTCGAGAACACACACAACAGCTCGGGCGGTCGCGTCTGGCCGCTCGCAGAGATCGATGCAATCGTCGCCGTCTGCCGCGAGCATGACCTGCGGATCCATCTGGACGGTGCAAGGCTCGTGAACGCTGCGACCGGCAGCGGCGTCGTGGCCGCGCGCATCGGCCGGGGCTTCGACACGGTCACGCTCTGCTTCTCGAAGGGTCTCGGCTGTCCGCTCGGCGCCTTGATCGCCGGCTCGGCCGAGCTGATGGCACGCGCGCGCCGGGGCAAGCACTACTTCGGGGGCGCGATGCGACAGGCGGGAATCGTCGCGGCGGCTGCGCTCTACGCGCTCGACCACCACGTCGATCGGATCGGCGACGACCACGCCCGGGCGCGGCGTCTCGCCGCCGGTCTCGCCGCCGCCGGTCTCGGCGTCGACCTAGACCAGGTCGAGACGAATTTCGTCCAGATCGACGTGGGCGCCGACCGCGCTGGGGCGATCGAGCAGATAAAGGAGCGCGGCGTGTTGGTTTCGACCACCGTTCATCCGACCGTCGTCCGCGCCGTGATCCACCTCGATATCTCGGACGAGGACGTCGACGCCGCGGTCGAGGCGATCCCCGCCGCACTCGGTGCTACTCGTACTGGAGCGCTTCGAGCACGTTGAGCCGTGCCGCGCGCCGCGCGGGGAAGATCGCGGCGATGATTCCGACCACGATCGCGGCGAGGGCGAACACAAGGAGCTGTCCGATCGGGACGGAGAGGATGATGAAGTCCACCCGCGCGATCAAGAGGCCGGCGAGCACGATTCCGAGTGCGATGCCGATCGCCGCGCCGATGAGCGCGGTGATCACGCTCTCGTGGCGGATCATCCGCCGCACCTGTCGACGCGTCATCCCGATTGCCCGCAGCATCCCGATCTCCCGCGTCCGCTCGAAGACCGTCAGGACGAGTGTGTTCACGATCCCGAAGAGACTGACGACGACGGACAGGGCGAGCAGCACGTAGAGGATGTTGAGCACAGAGCTGAGACCCGAGATCTGGTTGTCGATGAACTTCTGCCGCGTCGCGGCCTTGGCGTTCGGGAAGTCCTTCAGGGCTCCGTCCAGCGCTGCCTTGTTCGCGTCGGTCTGGCCACCCTGCATGCGGACGAACGAGTAGAGGTTGTGCGGATCCTGGACGAACCGATCGAAGGTCGCGGTCGAGATCGTCACCCGGCCGAAGGGCGAGCCGCCGGTCGGCGGGTCGAAGATCCCCTTGATGGCGAACGTCTTCTGCTTGCCGTTCGGGAAGGTCAGCTGGACCGGCGAGCCGAGTGTCAGTTTGTGGTCCTTGGCATACCCCTTGTCCACGAACGCGCCGTCGGCTCCGAGGTTGGCGAGCACGTCCGGCGAGCCCTGTTTCCAGTTGAGATCGAACATGCCACGTGTCGCCGGATCGACGGCCGTCGTGTTGATCTTGTGGCCGAAGGCGAGCGACTCGCCCGCGCGCACATCTCCAACCGCGACCACGCCCGGCGCCTTAGCCACCGCCTCCGAGACGGCGATCGGGAAGGGAGAGAAGTTGTTCTGCGCCGTGATCGCGTAATCCGCGTTCTTCCAGATCCCGTTGACCGCTCCCCGGAAGCTGGAGACGATTCCCGCCGCAAGCATCGAGACCAGCGTCACGAGCGCCAGTCCGATCATGAGAGCCGACGCAGTGGACGCGGTCCGTTGCGGGTTACGCCGTGAGTTGTCGCGTGCGAGCGAGCCTGCAGCGCCGCCGATCCTGGTCGCAGGCCAGCCGAGCGTCCAGGCGAACGGGCCGACGAGTCGCACCGATAGGAGCGCGATCCCGAAGAAGACCACGAGCGCTCCGCCGAGCATGAGCAGCAGGATCTGTGCGGTGCTGAGATTCGGGACGAAGAGACCGAGGAGGAGGCTGCCGAAGCCGAGCGCAGTGAGGAGTATGGCTGCCGGCAGGCGGTACCGTGCGAACCTCGACTCTGGCAACGTCGCCCCCTCGCGCACGGCGGCGATCGGTGGCACGCGCGTCGCGCGCAGCGCAGGCCGCAGGCTGGCGAGCAGGGTGACGAGGATTCCGACCAGGAGCGAGACGAGAACGGTGCGCGTCTCGAGCGTCAGGCCGTTGTTCGGCAGCGTGAACCCGACGGCGTCGAAGAGCGAGAAGAGGCCTTTCGCGAGGCCGAGGCCGGCGAAGAGCCCGACGATCGAGGCGAGGGTGCCGACGACGAGAGCCTCGAGGACGATCGACCGAAGCACCTGCCGGCGAGATGCGCCGAGCGTGCGCAGCGTCCCGAATTCGCGCGTGCGCTGGGCGATCGTGATCGAGAGCGAATTGGCGATCACGAAGCTGCCGACGAAGAGCGCGACACCGCCGAAGCCGAGCAGGAACTTCTGCAGGAACGAGATGAAGGAATCCGTCTCCTTGGCGTCCTCACGCGCCTGTCCCTGGTTCGTCCGGGCCTGGGTACCTGATGGGAGGATCGTGCGGATCTCCTCCATCAGCCTCTGGTCGGAGACACCCGACTTCGCGGACACTGCGATCTCGTCGAGCTTCCCGGGCTTGCCGAACAGCTGCTGTGCAGTCGGGAGGGCGAAGCCGGCGAGCGTCGCGCCGCCGATCGTGGACACGGAGCCGAACTTGACGATGCCGGAGAGTCGCAGTCGTTTGACCGGGCCGATGGCCTGCACGCCGATCTGCTGACCGATCTCGAAGTGCTCCTTCCCTGCTGTCGCCTTGTCGATCACGACCTCGCCGGCCTTCGGCCAGGACCCTTCGACGAGTGTGAGCGGATTGAACGGGGAATTGCCTCTCGCGATGCTGAAGCCGAGGTTCGGTGCTCCGCCGTAGACGATCGCCTTGCCCTTCTTCGAGATCAGCTGTGCCTGCCCGTTGACGCTGCCGTCAGCCTGGGCGACGTCGGTGAGGGCTCGGACCTGCCCGAGCAAGGACTCGTCGAACGCAGGAGCAGTCACTCCGCTGTCACCGCTCAGCTTGAACGCCGACTTCCCACTGATGACGACGTCGGAACCGTTGCGGCTCTCGTTGAAGATCGAGTGGAACGCCTTGTTGATCGAGTCGGTGAGCACGTACGTGCCGCTCACCGTGGCGACTCCGAGCACGATCGCGAGCGCGGTCAGGACCGTGCGCAGCTTGCGACTGAACAGGCCGCGGAGCGCGAACGCGGTCACGACTCGCCGAGCTCCTCCATCGCGGCCACGATCTCGTGAGCTGAGATATCCCGAGCTTCCCGGACGATGAGTCCGTCGTCGAGAAAGAGAATTCGATCGGCAATGGCCGCGGCGCGCGCCTCGTGCGTCACCATCACGATCGTCTGTCCGAGCTCGCGTACCGAGCGGTTGAGGAGCTCGAGGATCTCGCCGCTCGTCTTCGAATCGAGGTTTCCGGTCGGCTCGTCGGCGAAGATGATCGTCGGTCTGCTCACGAGTGCGCGTCCGATTGCAACCCGCTGTTGCTGGCCGCCGGACAGCTCTGAAGGACGGTGGTCGCGGCGCTGCGCGAGCCCGATCTCCCCGAGCAGCTCGTCGATCCAGCCCTTGTCGGGCTTCTCTCCGGCAATGGAAAGGGGTAGGACGACATTCTCCTCGGCGTTCAGCATCGGGAGCAGGTTGAAGAACTGGAAGACGAAGCCGATGTGCCGGCGGCGGAGCTTCGTCAGGTCAGTGTCGCTCAGCTCCGTGATGTTCGTGCCGGCGATGGTCACGGTGCCGGTCGTCGGCTTGTCGAGTCCGGCGAGGATGTGCATCAGCGTCGACTTGCCCGAGCCCGACGGGCCCATCACTGCGGTCAGCTGTCCCTTCGGCACGTCGAGGGAGACGCCGCGGAGAGCGTCCACTGCGGTTTCGCCCTCGCCGTAGCGCCGAGTCAGGTCGTTCGCCGAGACGACGGGGCCCGCGCTCGGCGCCTCCCCGGTCCCCGCGGCGGGAGCTGCAACTGCTTCGCTCATGTCTTCCTCCACATTCGGTCGGTTCGAGTGTTCCAAGACCCAGCTCGAGGGACAAGGCGGCTGCCCCGTGGCCCCAGGGTACGGTTAACCGCCCCGGTCAGCGATCGCCTGCCGCCAGGAACCAGATGACGAAGGCTCCATAGACGGCGATCAGGAGTGCGCCTTCCCAACGCCTGGAACGGCCGTCCCGGATCACGAACGCGACGAAGAGCGCTGCCCCGCCCATCGCCGTCAGCTCGATCGGGCGGAACGCCAGGGCCAAGGGATGGGCGAACGCAAAGGAGACGAGCGCGACGACCGGGATGACGAGCAATCCGACCTGCGCGCTCGAGGAGATCGCGATCTCGGTCGCGAGTTCCATCTTGCCGCGCCGCGCGATGATCACCGCGCCGCCGTGCTCCGCCGCGTTGCCGACGATCGCGACGATCACGACGGCGATGAAGAACTGCGAGAGGTTGGCGGCCTCCGCAAACGCCTGCAGCGAGTGCACCAGGATCTCGCTCACGACCGCGGTGGCCGCCGTCGCCGCCCCGAGCGCCGCAAGCGAAGCGGGCAGGCTCCAGCCTTCGTCGCTCGAACGCTCGTGCGGCGTCCGCCGGCGAAGATCCACGACCGTGATCACGAGGTAGATCGCCAGAAGCGCCACCGCCGGCCCGATGCTGAGAAGCGCGAGCGAGTGGCGGTCGGGGTCCCCGTGCCAACCAGGAATCGAGGGGATCAGCAGTAGCAGCACGGCCACGAACACGAGACCGAGTTGCATCAGTAGCGACTGGCGATTGAGCCGGGCATTGTCCGGGCCGAGGACCAACGCGGCGCCGAGGACGAGCAGGATGTTCGACACGACGCTTCCGGCCATCGAGCCGCGCACCACGTTCGGAAGGTTGTCGGCGATCGCGATCAGGGCGATGATCACCTCGGGCGCGTTGCCGAAGGACGCGTTGAGCAGGCCGCCGATCCGCGGGCCCGTGTGCTCGCCGGCGTGCTCGGTCGCCTCGCCGATCAGCCACGCGAGAGGTACGAGCGAGACAGCCGACAGGATGAAGAGGGGGACCTTGCCCGGATGCGCGGCCAGGTCGACGACAAAGGTGATCGGCGCAAGCGCGAGCGATGCCCAGAGGAGTCGTCGCGCCACGACGGCCTAGCCTAACGCCCTAGCGGATTCCTCCTGTTCATGTCAAGTCTTGCGGCGCGGGCTCGCGGACGGGACAATTCCGGCATGCAACCTCAGACGCAGCGGCTCGCCGCCGTGACGGTCACTGAGCTGCCGCTCCGGCCGCAGGACGAGCTCGAGTGCCGGCGCTGCGATGTGCACTGCGACAAGGTCGTCTATCCCTCCGCCTGTGTCGAGCGTGCGTGTCCGTTTCTGTACGCGTTCGAGGAATTCGGTCACACGTACATCGGCTGCATGCAGCGCGTCTATGGCGCCGAGATCGACCTGGAGATGTTGCACGAGGCCGAGGCCAAGCGGGAGGGGTTCGGGGCGATGCGGACGACGCGCGCGCCGCTGCCGATGTGCCGCGTCGAGGTGGAGGAGTGCTACGGGTCGGAGCGCTTCGGCGAGCTGGGCTGCGTCAATCCGGAGTTCCACGAGCTCCCGGTCGGAAGACCCACCTTCAAGGTCTTCGCTCAGCTAGCGGACTGAGCAGCGCGTAGCCGGCGAGCGGGCTGAGGGCTGCCAGCACGAAGGCGGGCCGCCACGACCAGTGGTGGACGACTGCAGCGAAGGCGATCGGCGCGACGATCGATCCCGCGGAGAGGAAGGTCTGTTGTAACCCGATCGCCGCGCCGCTGCGGGCTCGGCCGGCCGCCTCGGCGGTAGCGGTGAAGGAGAGGCCGTTCCAGGAGAGGGCAAACGTTCCTGCGAGGACGAGCGCGGGGATGACGATCCACGGCGACGCGTCCAGCAGGGCCGTGGTGAGCCCGACGATAACCGCGAGGCAGAGGGCGATCCAACGGAGCAGGACGATTCGCAGTCTCAGCCGATCCGAGAGGCGGCCCAGGACGACGCGGGCTACGCCGCCGAGAACCTGGGTGGCAGCGAGTCCGCCCGCCGCGACGGCGGTCGAGACACCACGGCGGTCATGAAGGAAGAGGACGAAAAATCCGATCAGACTGAGTTGCGTCGTCGCATAGAAGGTGCTCGCGATGCAGATCCGCCAGACGCGCGGGTCGCGTAACGGCCGCGCGACGAGCGAGTGATCATCGGCGCGTTCTGTCCGAAGCAAGATCGCGCCGACGATCGCCGCCATTCCGCAGCCGGTCGCCAGCCCGTCGAAGGCGGCACGCAAGCTGATGTGCGCGTTCAGCAACGGCAGGGCAATCGCGGCAACTGCACCACCGAGCGGAACCGCCATCTGCCGGATCCCGAGTGCAAAGCCCCGTTCCTCCTCGTCGAACCACGCCATGACGGCACGTCCGCTGGCAGCGTTCACTCCTGCCCCCACAGCTCCGGTCACGCTCAGCGCCGCGACGAGTAACGCGAAGCTCGGGGCCCGCCCCGCCCACACGAGGCCGGTGGCGGCGCCCACCTGGCCGAGAGCGATCACGGCGCGCTCGCCGATCCTGTCGGCGACGATCCCCCAGAGCAGGAGCGTTCCGACCGATCCGAAGTTCATGGCTGCGAGTACGACGCCGACCTGGGTCAGCGTCAGCCCGTAGTGCTGGCGAAGCGCCGGCGCAATCGCGGGCAAGCCGAGCAGGATCGCCGAGTTGGCTGCTTGCGCAACAACGCCGGCAGAGAGGATCGTCCAGCGATATCTACGAGCCGGCGCGGGCGTGAAGGTCACGAAGCTTCCGGAGCTCCTCGGCGTTCGGCCCCTTGCCGTCCCGGCCAGGAACTTCGAGCACGACAGGGAGATGCTGCACGTCGGGATGGGCCAGGAAGACTCCGAGTCCGTCGGCGATCAGGCCGTCGCCGATGTTGTCGTGCCGGTCGAGGTTCGAGCCGAGTGGGGCTTTGGCGTCGTTCGCATGCAGCGCGCGTAGACGGTCGAGGCCGATGCGATCGTCGACCTCTTTCAGCAGCGCGGCCCAGGCCGGCGCGTTGCCGACGTCGATCCCGGAGACGTACAGGTGGCACGAATCGAGGCAGAGGCCGAGTCGCTCGTGCCGGCCGAGCGCCTCGAAGATCACCGCGAGCTCCTCCACCGACCGGCCGATCGTGCCGCCCGCTCCCGCCGAGTTCTCCATCAGCAGCCACGTTCTCTCGTTGCACCGGTCGAGAACCTGCGCAAGCGCCGGCACGACTCGTTCCAGCCCTGCCTCGAAGCCCGCGCCGAGATGGGTTCCGACGTGGAAGACGACTCCGTCGACGTCGATCGAGCAGGACGCCTCGAACGTGGCGCGCATCGTTTCGACGCTCTTGGCGTAATCGGCCTTGTCGGGATCGGCGAGGTGCTCGTGGTATTACGAGTGGACGAGGTCGGGTAGACCGAGCTC
>Ga0066709_100005106_pt1 | contig 10703 bp, 6 predicted proteins | sample GraSoiAngelo_158_FD_79665 | JGI IMG/M metagenome (GOLD analysis project Ga0066709, IMG submission 79665) | Grasslands soil microbial communities from the Angelo Coastal Reserve, California, USA - 14_1009_16_30cm | ecosystem: Environmental > Terrestrial > Soil > Grasslands | place: USA... | reverse complement strand
ACCAAGCACTTCCGCGCCTTCCGCGCCAAATCGGGCTACTTAAGCGGTTACGTAACCGATTCCTAGACCTCCACTTCGATCGCGGGATTTTTCAACGGTTAGTAAAAAAGCACTACTTTTCATTGACACCGGCGCAAAAGAATGACATATTTTCCAGAACTAACTAACACACGGTCAACTGTTAGGGGGGTTATGTACGCTCACGTGGAATTGCGTGTCTACCGGGCTGTCAGACTTGGCAGTTCTCTGATTCTGGCGTTACTGTTGATCGCCTCGCTGCAGCCATCCTTTGCGCAACTTTCAACCGGCACCATCACCGGGGTGGTACGCGATACCACCGGCGCCATCGTGCCGAACGCGTCCGCGGTCTTGAAGAACGTCGAGACCACAGTCGAGCGCCGCACGGTGACGAATAACGCGGGCAATTATTCGTTTACGAATGTGACGCCGGGCCGCTACACCATGCAGATCAGCGGGACCGGCTTTCGCGTAAACCAGGTGGCCGAGTTCGTTCTGACGGTGAACCAGACGCTCACGGTCGACAGCGTTCTGGAAGTGGGCAACCTGGAACAGACGGTGCAAGTGGAAGCCTCGGCCGAGCGGCTGCAAAGCTCCACCGCCGAGTTGGGCGCCGTTGTGGATGAAAAGCAGGTAGCCGATCTCCCATTGAATGGCCGGAACTTCACGCAATTGCTCTCACTGACGCCGGGTGTGGCTCCGGTCAGCGTGTCGCAGAACGCGGGTGCGGGTGGCTTCGGAGCGGCGATCACGGCGGGCGCCCAGTTCCAGTTTCCGGCCATCAACGGACAGACCAACCGCAGTAACTTCTTTCTGACGGACGGAATCAACAACCAGGGCCCGTTCTTGAGCACCTATGCCGTGCCGCCCATTATCGACACCATCCAGGAGTTCAAGGTCGTTTCGCATGACGATCAGGCGGAGTTCGGCGCTTCGCTCGGCGGCATCATCAATGTCGTGACCAAGTCCGGCACCAATAGTCTGCACGGCACGGCGTTTGAATTCGTCCGCAACGACGCCTTCGACGCCCGCAACACCTACTTCGATAAGGTGCAAACGTTCAAGCAGAACGAATTCGGGTTCTCCGTCGGCGGACCGGTCATTCTGCCCAAGCTGTACAACGGCAGAAACAAGACATTTTTCTACGGCGCGTTCCAGCAGTTCCTATACCGCAGCCCGGCAAATGGCTATTTCCGCGTGCCCACCGACGTGAACTACAACGGCGACCTGAGCGACATCCCCACGCAGATTTATAACCCGTTCACCACACGTGAAGATCCCGCCCACCCCGGCAGCTTTATTCGCGATCCATTCCCGGGCAACCAGATCCCGGCCAGCCTGATCAACCAGCAGATGGTGGCGTATGCCAAGGCGACGCTGCCCGCGGCAGGGCCCAAGCTGAATGGGAACAACAACGCCCTGGACGCAACTCCATTTCATCAGAACCAGCGGGAATATACCTACCGTGTTGATCAGAGCATTCGCCAAAGCGATTTCATCTGGTTCCGTTACAGCTCAGCAGACCAGGACAACACATCGTCGGGTGGCCGTCCCGCGTTGGTGAGTGTCGCTAACCGGCCCACTCAAAACTACGGCTTAAGCTGGGTTCACACATTTAGCCCCACGACTGTGATGCAGGCGCAGTATGGCCGCTCGCGCGTTCAGGACAACGGCACCACGCGCTTCAAGGGGTTGCCAGCAGACTTCGCCAGCAGCATCGGGTTCGCCGATAGTTTTGGCGGCGGGTTCATCGGCGGTAAGAGCGTGATACCTGCCATCCAAGTGGATGGCTTCTTTAGCGGCGGCGAAGGCGACAGTCTCAATCCGAATTTTGGCAACGTGCACCAATATCTCGCCAATGTCTCAAGGATCGTCGGCAATCACACCTTCAAATGGGGTGGCGAGTACAGCGCCAGCACGTTTGAATCGATCTACCGCAGTGCGAACACGAATTTCTCCGCACAGCAGACCGGTAATCCCTCAAACTCAGCCGAGCCAGGCAGCGCCCTGGCCTCGTTCCTGTTGAACGTGCCGGATAACGCTGGCCGTCGCAACGTGCATGAGACCACCCGCCCCGGCGGCGTCATGAGCTTTTACTTCCAGGATTCCTGGAAGGTGACCCCGAAACTCACGGTGAATATCGGCTTGCGCTACGATCGCACGTTCCAGCCGCCGTACGGTACCGATGCCACCATCGGCCAGAACGGTGGCATCGAGACCGGAGCTATTAATTTCAATGACGGCACTTACGTCGTACAGAAATTGCCGCCACCTTGCAGCGAGCGCGAACATGCCCCCTGTATTCCTGGGGATGGTACGCTGCCGGCGCATGTAGTGGTCGATCCGCGTGGGAAAATTTATCACGACACCACCAAGAACTTCGGTCCGCGCATCGGGTACGCGTACCGGCTCGGCCAGAAGACGGCGATTCGAAGCTCGTTCGGAGTCTTTTGGGAAAATTGGGCCTCGGTCACCCAGACGGCGCAAAATTATGAGGGTGCGTGGCCCGATATTGGCCAGCAGCTCGCCAATAACCTGAACAAGCCGACGTCTTCGCAGCCTACGCCGAACGTGGTTGGCCAGAATCCTTTCTCGAGCGGTGGCGGCCTGTTCCCCGCGCCTACGCCTTTCGATCAGGTCCAGTGGTTCATGGATCCATATGCCCGGAACCCATACTCGATGCAGTGGAATTTCGGCGTGCAACATCAATTCAACGAGGCCACCGTGGTAACGGCGAATTATGTCGGCTCGGGAAGCCGGCGCTTGAACGTGGGTGGCTACTATAACGTGGCGCTCACGCCAGGACCGGGTGATCCCCAATCACGCGCTTTGTTCCCATACATTCACCCGACCTTCTTTGACCGCTCCATCGGCAAAGGCAGTTACGAGGCGCTCCAGTTCCACTTCGAGAGACGGTACTCGAAGGGACTTGCCTATCAGGTCGCATACACCTATTCGAAATCCATCGACATCGGATCATCGGGCTGGTATGGCGTGGAGGGCCAGTCGGTGACCGACCCGTATCACATCGAGCGCGACCGCGGCGTGTCGGGATTTGATCTCACGCACGTGCTCTCGATTAATACGGTTTACGACTTGCCCGTGGGAAAAGGTAAACGATTCAGTACCAATAACGGGGTCCTGGACTATATCCTGGGCAACTGGCAGTTCAACAATGTGTTCCTCGCGCGCTCGGGCGCGCCGTACAATGTAATCGTCAGTGGCGATGTGGCTAACACCGGTAACGTGGGTTGGGCAAATTACGAGCGCGCCAATCTGGTGGGCGACCCGCACCTGGATAAGCCGACCTGGAACGAAGCCATCAACAAAGCGGCGTTCCAGATCCCGGTTCAGTACACGTTCGGCGACCTCGGGAGGAACCGATTGCGCACGCCAGGGTTCTGGAATCTGGACACGTCGCTGTTCCGGACGTTCCCCATCCGGGAAGGGCTCAGGCTCGAGTTCCGTGCGGAGGCATTCAACATTTTCAACACTGTGATTTACGGCTTCCCCAACGCCGACATGGCGGACACCGCCAATTTCGGCAAAGTACTCTCCACGGCGAATAGCCCGCGCCAGTTGCAGCTTGGCGCAAAGATCATCTGGTGACCGTAGCCCGCGATCTTATCGCGGGCTCTCCGAACGCAATGGAACCGGCGTAGTGCGGCTCAATTCGGCGTATTGCCGCGCCAGTTCCGTTTCGCCCAGCCGCGTGTAGATCAGTTGCAGCAGATTGTAGATCTGCAAATCAATGATCACGCCGCCGGGATCTTTCAAACTCAGCGCACGCTCCCCATCATTGCGAGCCTCCGCATAGTTCCCCAGCCGAAAATTCAGCTTGCCGCGCTCGTAACGCACCGCGCGCACTTTTGGCGCCAGCTCGACCGCGCGATCCAGATGCTTCTTACTCTCGCTCAGGCGGTTGCGTTTCATGAGAAATCGGCCGTAGTTATAGTCGAGGAAGGAATCGAACTGCGGTCCATCGTTGATCTGCAGGGCTTTCTGATAGGCCTGCTGGGCTCTTTCGATCTCGCCCAATGGCTCCAGATTGAGCGCCAGGTAGTCGTACGCTCTCGGGTTGGCCGGCTGGAGAGCAATTACTTTCTCAAACTCCGCTGCGGCTTCCGCGGGCCGCTTGGCGCGATCCATTAACGCGCCCAACTGGAAATGCGCGGTGGCATTTGCGGGATCGATCTTGCAGGCCTTCTCCAGCAGCGACTGCCCCTGGGCCGTTTCGCCTTTCATGACGAGCAGCTGACCCGCCAAGGTAAGCGCCTGCGCGTTCGAGGGCGCCAAAGAAACGGCTCTCTGCGCCATCACGTCCGCGCGGGGGTACTCACTCATCGAGAATAGAAACCGCGCAAACTCCAGAGGACCCCGCGCATCCTGCGGCGCCCGCTGCACGTATTGCACGAACAGAGACTCCGCCGCCCGGAACTGCTTTTGCGCCACGCGCAGCCGCGCTAGATCCAGCAGAAATTCGTCGCAAGGCGGCGCGGCGGTCTCAAATGGCACGAGCAGGCTCTCCGCCGCCGCGACATCTCCACGGTCCAGAGCTTTCGCGGCAGCATCTGCCGGGGCGCACGTCTGAGCGCGCGCAACCGTCGCCAGTAGGCCCAGGCAGACTGGCGCCAGCCTCATGGCTCCGCGACCTTCAAAATTTGGTCAGCCGGGATATCGTGCAGTACTTGCACCTTGCCGCTAGGCCAACGCAGCTCGATTTCGCGAATGCGCGCATCGGTCCCCAAGCCGAAATGCACGCGCTTGTCGGATGAGCTCGCATACCCCGTGGCCGTGGTCACGTGATTGTATTGGACCAGCCCGGATTCGCCCGTCAGCTTGATCTTCGTCCCAATCCCATCCCGATTGCTCTGTCGGCCTTCAGGCTGGATCAGGATCCAATGGCTTAGTGCCGGCGACGTGTTGTACAGGATCTCCGCCGGCCTGCCGATCACTGAGACGACCGCATCCACCCGCCCGTCGTTGTTCAGGTCCCCGAACGCCGCGCCCCGGTGCGCCGCCGGGACGTTCATCGCCGTCCCGGCTTGCGGCGAGACATTGCGAAACGTACCTTTGCCCACGCTCGCGAATACTGCGTTCGGCTTCCGGTATTGATGATTGCCGTAAAGCCCCACATTTTCGCTGACGTGCGAGTTGGCGATGAAAAGATCCTTGAGACCGTCATTATTGAAATCGTACACACCGACGCCCCAGCCGCTCATGCGATGCGAGGCGAAGCCGATTCCAGACGGATAGGTCCAGGGCATGAAGAAGCCGCCTCCCTGATTGATGTAGAGCGGAAACGTCTCGCCTTCGAGCGCCGTCACGATCACATCCGGACGGCCATCATTATTTAAGTCTCGAAAATCCGCGCCCATGCTGGACACTGGTATCCCATCCTCGGTGAACGCTACGGCGGCTTCCACGCCGACTTCCACAAATGCGCGGCCGGGCTGGTTGTGAAACAGGAAATTCCTTTCGTTATCGTTGGCCACGAAGATGTCGACGAAGCCATCGTCGTCGTAGTCCGCAATCGCTACGCTCATGCCTTTGCCGATGTGCTGCGCGATTCCGGTGGCCGCCGAGACTTCCGTGAACGTGCCATCGCCATTATTGTGGTAGAGAAAATTCGGCAGACCCTGAAAATACGCCGAAGAGCAGGAAAGCCGCCGGCCGGTCTCGCCGCATACGCGCGCATTCGCCAAGGTCCAGTCCAGGTAGTTCGCCACGAACAAATCGAGCCGCCCGTCGTTATCGTAATCCACCCACGCCGCGCCAACCGACCACAACTTTTTCCCTGCCGCGTCCCGCCCGCTTACGCCGGCACGCTCGGTCACATCGGTGAAGGTTCCGTTGTGGTTGTTGTGATACAGAATGTTGCGATCGAATCCGGTGACGTAAAGATCGGTCCAGCCGTCGTTATCGAAGTCGGCCGCGGCGGCCCCCATGCTGTAGCCTGCCCCTGCCACGCCAGCACGCGCCGTGACGTCGGAAAAAGTGCCGTCATGATTATTGCGGTAGAGGCGGTTGTGGAAAGATTCGTGCGCCTTGCTCAGGCTGGGGATCTGGGCGCCGTTCGTGAAGAAAATGTCCAGGTAGCCGTCGTTATCGAAGTCCAGTAGCGCCACACCGCCCAGCACGCTGTCGATGATCGGTTTCGTGTCCGTCGTGCTGTTTTCCAGCACGAAGCGGATGCCCGACTGCGTCTGCCGGTTCTCGAAGCGAATCTGCGGGGGGGCGGTGCTCGGGACCACCACTTTCGGCTTTTGCGAATGAACGGCCGCCGAAGTGAACACGGCACACGCGAGCGCGGCAAAACACCATCGGCGAAACGTGATCTGCTGCACGGATTTCCGCATTGTAACGTTTCGTCGATCCGTTAGTACACTGTTGTCTATGCGCAGAGCTGTGCCGGCGGCGTTGCAGATTGTCCTCGCAGTTTGCGGTGCACAGGCCTTAGCTCAAACGCCTTCGAATTGTCACGGTCCGGCCGAGATCGAGCGCGCTCTCACCAGGCAGCCATCCGCCGATGCGTATAACGCGCTGGGCGCCTGGTTTGCCGGGCGCAATCAGATTCCCTGCGCGATTCCGGCTTTCCGTTCCGCGATCCGCCTCCAGCCCAATGCATCGGATGGCCATTTCAATCTGGCGCTGGCGCTTATGGAGCAGCGCGATTTCGACCACGCGATCAATGAGCTGCGCCAGGCGGCCAAGCTCAACCCAAGCAGCGCTCAAGTGCATACGGCTTTGGGTGCGGCTCTTCAGGATGCCGGCGAGCTCGTTGCCGCCGAGAACGAACTCAAGACTGCCCTGGAGCGCGATCCGCGTTCCGTAACGGCTCTCGATCACTTGGCGCAAGTCTTGACCGCGCAAAAACGCCACGCCGCCGCCATCCGCTACTTGCAGCAGGCCGTCGCGCTCGAGCCCAAGGATCCCAATCTTCGCATCGCTCTGGCTGCCGCCTACGCAGAAAATGGCAACACCAATGAGGCCATCGACACGCTGGCCAGTCTGGTGAAAGATGAGCCCGGCTCATCACTCGCGCATTTCAACCTCGCTACCATCTATGCCCGTGAGAAGCGCTTCCGTCCATCCGCCGACGAGTACCGCGAGGCCCTGCGGCTCGATTCCGGTAATGACGTAGCGCGAGTCTCTCTGGTGAAGACTCTCGTGGGCCTGGCGGAGTTCGACGAGGCCCTGCCGCTGATCCAGGACTACGCACAGCGAAAGCCTGATGATTTCGAAGCGCACTACGTCTTGGGAACCGTCGAGCGCGGGCTGGGCCGATACGAGCCTGCTGAGCGCGAACTGAAACGTGCCATGCAAATGGACCCGAACCACTACGATGTCCGCTACAATCTCGGCTTCGTCCTGGCGAAGCTAGGTAAGCCGCAGGAAGCGCTGCCGCACCTGCAAAAGGCGCTGGAGTTGCACCCCGGTTCGGCAGAGGCGCGCTTCCAGCTCGCAGGTGTGTTGCGTGCACTCAACCAGCCCGAGCGTTCGCACCAGGAGTTCCAGAAGTTCGAATCGGAAAAGCAGCAGGGCGTGCAGGAAAATGTCGCGGCGGTCAAAGCCACGGCAGCCAACCGGCTGCTCGAAAGCGGGGACGCGGCCGGGGCCGTTCAGGCTTATCAGGAGGCGTTGAAACTCGATCCAAATAACGCCAAGACCTATTACAATCTCGCGCTGGCCCTCGACAAGACGGGCGACCGCGCGGGCGAGCGCGTAGCGCTCGATAAATCGATCCAACTCGATCCCAAGCTGGCACTGCCGCAGAACCAGCTTGGCCTGCTCGATCTCCAGGATGGCAAACTGGCGCAGGCCGAAACGAAGTTGAAGACGGCACTCTCGCTCGATCCGCAATATGCCGAAGCACAGAACAATCTGGGTGTGCTCTACGGCCAGCAGGGGCGCAACCGAGAGGCAGAAGCGCTGTTCCGCCAAGCCGTCGAGAACAACCCTCAATATGCTCAGGCGTTCGTCAACCTGGGCCTGATCCTCGCCAGCCAGGATAAGTTCGCGGAAGCCGCCAAGGAAATGGAGAATGCCGTTCGCATCGCGCCGAACCACGCCGGCGCACTGACGGCACTCGGCATGGTGCAGACCCGGCTCGGCCGGGCGCCGGAGGCGATCCGCGCTTTTCGCACCGTGCTCGAGCTCACACCGAAAGCCCCCGAAGCCCACCTGCACCTGGGGATCGCGCTGGCCGACCATATGGATCTCGAGGGTGCGCTGGCCGAGTTCTCTGAAGCCGTCCGCCTCAAGCCGGATTCCGCAACCGCGCACTATAACAAAGGGCGCTCGTTATTCGATCTCCGCCGCAACGAGGAAGCCAGGCGCGAGCTTGAAACTGCGGTGCGCCTCGATCCGCGGAATTCGACTGCACTCTATCTGCTGGCGGTTACTGAGAAACAGCTCGACAATGCCGCACGCTCAGCCGATCTCCTGCGGCAGGTCGTCACTCTCGATCCGAAGAATACCGACGCGCATTACTTGCTCGGCCAAAACTTGGCCAAGCTCGGCAAGGATTCCGATGCCATCGCGCAGTGGAAGAAAACCACGGAACTCGATCCGGAACATGCAGAGGCGCTCTACAATCTGGCGCGCCGCTTAGGCCAGATCGATCCGGCCGCGGCGAAACCGTATCAGGAGCGCTTTGTGGATCTGCAAAAGAAACGCCGCATCACCGAGCGTGCCGATACGCTCGGCAACTTTGCGCTTGCAGCCGCGAGCGCGCGCGACTGGAACCAGGCAGTTGCTCAACTGGAAGAAGCCGTCGAAGTCTGCGGAGAATGCCGCTCGAAAGGCGACCTTCACAAAAATCTGGGCCTGATCTACTGCCGCTCAGGCAACCTGGAGAAGGGCGAGCGCGAGCTGCGCATAGCCGGCAGCCTGAAGCCCAACGATCCCGACGTCAAGAAGTCTTTGGAGATTCTTCAAGAGCTCAAGAGCGGCAGACCGCAAAAGTAGTCCAGTCCCCGCTGCAGAAAGGCGTATCTTGCACAAGGCTGGACATTAAGTTGGATCTCGTTTCGTCTATTGCGTAGATTAGACGATCGGCAGTCTCTGTGTTCAGCAGGGAAGCGCTCCGCAGCCCAACCGGCAACCGGGATGGAGGTGTCCAGTGGCGAACCAGCGCCGTCGCTCTATTTGCGTCAAGACGCGCGATTGCTACAATGGCAAAAGACCTCCGGCGCTATCGTCTAACGGTTAGGACGGAGCCCTCTCAAGGCTTAAATACGGGTTCGATTCCCGTTAGCGCTACCAAGCATTTTTAGATCAATCAGTTAAATTTTGGGCGTACATGAGGCTGCCCTTGAAGAGAGCTAAACGGAAAGGTAATATGCCTCCATGCGACATGACGTGGCGCGACATAATCAGCCGCTCCCACCGCAATCCACATCTGTTGCTCACTCGCCGCGAGCCGCGAGTAACGCCGCCAGCAGGGGGTGAAATGTTGGCGCTAACGGGTTGGTCACCGTGACTCCACGCCAGGTAAAACCTTCTTGCAGGTCTTCCGACAGAAGCAAGCGACATTCGGCTTCCGCCGAAGCCGCCAGTACAACCGAATCCCAGATTGTAAGGCCATGGTCGGATGCCAGATCAGTTGCGTTGACCATTACAGTGGCGGAGGTCTCGATCAGAGGGTATGCGTCGCGCCAGCTCAGGACAGCTGCTCGCGCGCGCGCTGGCCGACGCTTTGCCTTCCGGACGAGTACATTGAACAGTTCGCCCAACGTCTGAACGGGGAGTACGACAGCCTCTGGGGGCAATCGCTGAATCAGGTCCAGCGTCTTGTCGCGCATGGCCGCTCCGTTGGTACCCTCGGCATAGGCCAGAATATTGGTATCCAAGGCGACTTTCATGGCGCGTCGTCGTACAACTCGTCACGGGTCCAGCGGCCGACACTCACAGCTCGTTCTGTTCGGAGCCGGGCGAAAAGAGCGGCGCGCCCGCCCTCTGCGGCCCGCTCCTCATCGGCGATCGGCGTGATCTTGGCCACAGGCTTGCCGTGACTCGTCACGATGACACTTCGACCCTTCTTCACAGTTCGAAGTAATTCCGAGAACCGCCGGTTGGCGTCCGCGGCTGTAAATGCTTTGTCCATGCTGGTCTCCGTAATGTAGTGATATTAACTACTATAGCGTAAACTTGGCTCCCACGTCGATGATACTTGATCCATGATCGGGATCCGTTGCTCACTTTCGAGTTTCTGAATATGCTGAGCGAGTGGGTGTAGCATCGGTCAAATCGAATGTACAAACCATGTACAAGACCGCGTTTTTTGACGCGATTCCTGAGATTGTGGCGTTCGCAAGTTCAACAAGTTATAGAAGGTAAAGCCCGATTAGCCGTAGCCAACACAGTCATCGTGCTTTTCTATAGACACGGTGAGAAGCTGCGGCAGATGTGGAAGGGCACATTCGGCGCAAAGCAAAGGGAAAGAAACTGATGCCGAGTCCGCGCACCAGCAACCCTGTACTGCATTAGGATGAGTTCTCCGGCGCTAGAGACCGGTTATTACAATTGATGCCAACCAAAGTGGAATTCGTCCTCACCATATGGTAGTTCACGTAATCGCGAATGAGCCGCCGCAGGTGTTGTTCGTTCAGCGTGCCTGGTTCAACACATAAAAGTACTAGTACGTACGTTACAATGTCTGAATGCGAGGATTCGTACACTTT
>Ga0066709_100005103_pt1 | contig 10705 bp, 7 predicted proteins | sample GraSoiAngelo_158_FD_79665 | JGI IMG/M metagenome (GOLD analysis project Ga0066709, IMG submission 79665) | Grasslands soil microbial communities from the Angelo Coastal Reserve, California, USA - 14_1009_16_30cm | ecosystem: Environmental > Terrestrial > Soil > Grasslands | place: USA... | reverse complement strand
CGTCGATGTCGCGAATCCGCGCCGTCGTATCCATGTGCAGATAGCCGTCGGCGACGTCGCGCAGCAGAACGTCGATGCTCTTGAGTGTTCCTTCCGTCTGGCCGGCGAGTATTCGCGCAGTATTGACGAGCTCTCGGCTCGTGTCGTCGACGGCGAATTGATAAGCGCGCCACTGATCGTACGCATCCGTAGCCACGTTCGCGACAATGAACAGGATGCCGAGCAGAATGACCCAGCGGCGCAAGCGCTCGGCCGGCGCCGAATCGGCAAATGAAGCGTTCTGCTGCGTTCCGTCGGCCATTCGCTAGCCCGTGTCGGCAACGCGTATCCCGATCACCGATCGGACTGCATCGAGCAGCGTTTCGCGGCTGAACGGCTTCGCCATGACGCGTTCAACGCCGAGCGCCTGCGCAGCCGGACCTGCACAGTCAAGGCCGGCGCGGAACTGTCCCGAACTGGCGATGATCGGTACGCCGGGATACGTGCGGCGGGCCGAGCGCAAGCGCTCGACACCGAGGCAGCGCGGCATGTAGACGTCGACGATCACGAGATCGACCGACGGAGACGGTTGTGCATTGTCGCCGGCGACGCTCTCCACGCAATATCCCTCCGCCGTCAGCCATTCGGCCAGAAGCGAACGCATGAGCGGGTCATCTTCGATAATCACAATGCGCGACATCACCGGATCCGGCGCGCAGACGTAATCTGCGCTCTATCCAGCAATTAACGCGCGTCGTCGCTTCGGTCGAATTTCGCTGTGACGTGGTGCAGTTACAGGCGAAATCGTCGAACAAAACGTCAGCGCAACACATCGACCGCTACGTCGAACATGTAGCCCGCGCCCCGCTCCGTCTTGATGTATTCCGGATGCGACGGCTTCGGCTCGATCTTGCGTCGCAGCCTGAGGATCTGGACGTCGATCGAACGGTCGTAAACTTCCGCGCGATTGAGCCGCGAAAGCTCGAGCAGCTGATCTCGCGAGAGAATCCGCCGCGGCGCGGCGCAAAACGCCTGAAGCAGGCTGAACTCTCCGTTCGTAAGCTCGATGCGTTCGCCGTGCGGTGACATGAGGCGACGCGTGCGCAGATTCAGCTCCCAGCCGCCAAAACGGTACGCCCGTCGCTTCTCGTCGCGTGCGGGCAGAATGTCCTGCAAGACCTTGTAGCGGCGCAACACGGCGCGGACGCGCGCGAGCAGCTCGCGTGGGCTGAACGGTTTGGTGATGTAGTCGTCGGCGCCGAGCTCGAGGCCCATGACGCGATCGGCCTCGTCTTTCTTTCCCGTCACCATGATGATCGGGATCGTCGATTCCGCGCGCACCTTCTTCGCGAGCTCCATGCCGTCTTCGCCGGCAAGACGCAGATCGAGCACGATCGCGTCGATCGCTTGCTCGTCGAGCACGCGCGCCATCTCCTCACCGGTGGCAACGGTCGTGACCCGCACGTCGTTCTCACCGAGATAATCGGCGATCAGTTCCCGCATCGCGGGGTCGTCGTCGATGGCAAGGATGTGGGGTGCGTTGTCAGTGGTCACGGCGTTCACCTCATGGACGAAGTGTATATCCGTGGCGGGCGCCGCGGGCGGAAGGGCGTGTTACAGTCGTAACGGAGCAGCTCGCCGCACCCAAGCCGCCAAAGCGCGCTGCCAGGACAAGGCAAAGCGCCGCGGGTACGACGAGGCACAGCAAGCCGGCGACGATAAATCCGAACGCTCCAAGTGCCGCGCCGATCGTGAAGGCCGCGATCGCGGGCCACATTCGCGCGAAGCGTCGCGCTGCCGCATCGCGATCCGGCGCGGGCGCGCTCGTCGACACGATTGCGAGCGCATCGATCGTCGCCTGTGTGACATTGCCGGTCATGATCGTCGTCGGCGGCAATGCTCCGAGCTTGATGCGCATATAAGCATTCTGCAGTCCCATCGCAAAGACGGCGAGCATTCCGGTGACCATCGCCGCCGCCGAATTCTCGGGACGAATCGCGGATCCCATGAGCGTTGGAGCGCATGCGGAAATCACGAGGAAGAACGCCTCGGCGATCAGGAGCGGCGGCAACGGTCTGCGTCCGCGCCGCTCCAATGCGCGGACGGCCAGCACGGTCGCTGCGATTGCAAGGACAAAGACCGGCAGCGCCAGAAGCTTTGTCTCGACGCCGTCTGCGTGATGCACCAACGCGGCACCGATCAGCACGAAGTTGCCGGTTACGTGCGACGTGAACAAGCCGAACAGTCCGACGAACACCGCCGTATCGACGTACGATGCGACGAAGCTCAGCAGGATCGCGTCGATCCGCTCGAGGTGATCGACCGATATCTGCGGATCTTTCATTGTCGTCTAATCGAGTGCAGCAGATCCCAAGGCGCGTCGTTATGCGGCGCCATCGAGCCGACGTTTTCCGCCGCAGGCGGCGCGTCGCCGGTATGCTCGATCCAGCCGCCGCCAAGGTCCTTGTACAGATTGACGAGCGTTGTCAAACGTGCCATCCGTGCCGATACCAGTGTCTGTTGCGCGGTATAGAGTCCGGTTTGCGCGGTGAGCACGTTCAAGTAGCTGTCGACGCCGTTTTGAAAACGCTGCTGCGCGAGATCCAGAAATCGCTGCGATGCGGCAACGTAGCGCGTGAGCGACGCGACCTGGTCGTCGTACGTGCCGCGCGCGGCAAGATCGTTGGCGACTTCCTGAAACGCCGTCTGGATCGTCTTCTCGTACTGCGCGACGTTGATGTCCTTTTGCACCGTTGCCACGTCGAGGCTGGCGCGCAGCTTGCCGCCTTCGAAGATCGGCACGACGATCGACGGAATGAAGCTCCAGGCGAGCGAAGCGCCGTGGAACAACGCCCCCAACGCGGCGCTTTCCAGTCCCGCGCTTCCCGTCAGCGTGATCGACGGAAAGAATGCCGCGCGCGCGGCGCCGATGTTTGCGTTGGCCGCGCGCAGATTCGCCTCGGCTTGCATGACGTCCGGACGGCGCGTCAGCAGATCCGACGGCAGGCCGGCCGGAATGTCGGCCAGGATCGATTGGGAGTTGAGCGGCATCGCCGCCGGCAGATCGGCCGGAAGCGGCTGGCCGAGCAGCAGCACGAGCATGTTTTCATCCTGCGCTCGCGTGCGCACCTGCGCAGTGTAGTTGGCCTTCGCTTGCTCGACCACCGTCTCGGCCTGCCGTAGCGACAGCTCGGTCCCGGTGCCTGCCTCGAATAGCTGCAGCGTCAGGTTGTACGAGCCCTGCGCAGTTTCGAGCGTCCGCTGCGTGACCGCGATCAGCTCGTCGTCCGCCAGGATCGCAACATACTGGTTGGCCACCTGTGCAACGAGCGCGATCTGGAATGCCTTGCGCGCCTGCGCGTTGGCGAAGTATTGCTGCAACGCCTGGTCGTTCATGCTCTGCAGCCGGCCGAAGAAGTCGAGCTCCCACGACGAAAGCGATAGACCGACCGAATAGTCGTGGGTCGCGGCATTTTGTCCGGTGGTCGTGAGCGGCGCGCGCTGCGCGGTCTCGTTCGCGCCGAGGCCAAGCTGCGGAAACAGATTGGAGCGCTGTATCCGGTACTGCGCCTGAGCCTGCGCGATGTTGAGCACCTGTACGCGCAGGTCGAGGTTGTTGGCGAGCGCGATGTCGACCAACCGCTGAAGCCGCGCATCGGTGAGAAAGTTGCGCCAGCCGATATCGACGGCGGGCGGCGTGCCGCTGCTGGAATCGGCCTTGTACGCCGGCCCGGTCGGATAGTTGGCGGCGACCGGAGCGTCGGGCCGTTGATAGACCGGCTGGAGCGAGCAGCCCACCAACAGCACCGTGACTGTCGCTATTGCAAAGACACGACGGCGGTTCATGGCGTGGACCTCGCGGTGCCCGGCGTCACCGATGGAACGGGAGACGCTTCCGTCACGCGACGCCTCGACTTGAACACTTTTTCGGTGATTACGAGGAAGAACATAGGCACGAGGAACGGCGCGAGGAACGTCGCCGTCAACATGCCGCCGATGACGCCGCGACCGACTGCGTTTTCGGCGCCCGATCCAGCGCCCGACGCAATCGCGATCGGCAATACACCGAGAACGAACGCGAGCGACGTCATCAGGATGGGTCGCAGCCGCAGACGCGCGGCCTCGATTGCGGCTTCGATCGCAGACTTGCCTTCCTTCTCGAGGTCGCGCGCGAACTCGACGATCAAGATCGCGTTCTTCGACGACAATCCGATCGTCGTCAGCAACCCGACGTGGAAGAACACGTCGTTTTCGAGGTGCAATACGAATGCTGAGGCGAGCGCGCCCAGCAAGCCAAGCGGCACGACCATGATCACCGAAATCGGAATCGTCCAGCTTTCATACAGCGCAGCGAGGCTCAAGAACACGACGAGGATCGACAGCGCATACAGTATTGGCGCCGATGATCCGGACAACTGCTCCTGCAACGAAACGCCAGTCCATTCGTGGCCGACTCCCGCGGGCAGATCCTTCATCAGACGCTCCATCTCGGCCATCGCCTGACCCGTGCTCTGCCCCGCCGGGGCTTGCCCTTGGATCTCGGACGACGATACCCCGTTGAAGCGCTCGAGCTTCGGAGAGCCCCAACTCCAATGCGCCGTGGCGAACGACGTGAAGGGCACCATGGTGCCAGCCGTGTTACGCACATAGAGCCCATTCAGGTCTTCGGGGTTCATCCGGAACGGAGCGTCGGCCTGAACGTAAACGCGCTTGATGCGGCCGTCGGTGTCGAGGAAATTGTTGACGTACTGCGAGCCCCACGAAATCGAGAACGTCTGATCGACGGCGCTTAAGTTGATGCCGAGGGCGCTCGCCTTCTCGCGATCGATGTCGATCTTGTACATCGCGTTGTCGGGCATGCCGTTCGCGCGCACGAGCGCCAGATTCGGATCCTTCGCCGCTGCCGCGATCAGCTGATCGCGTGCTTGGATCAGCTTGTCGTGGCCGACACCGCCGCGGTCCTCGAGCTCGAGATCGAACCCGTTGGCGGTTCCCAACGCGGGGAGCAACGGCGCGTTCACCGGAATGATCAGCGCACCCTGGTAATTCGCGAAATGTTTCGCGGTGCGTGCCAACACTGCCTGGGCCGACAGGTCCGCACGCTTTCGCAACGACCAATCCTTGAAGCGGACGAACACGAAGCCCTGGCTTTGGCCGCGCCCCGCGAAGTTGATGCCCGCGACTTCGAAAGTGCTGTCCACCGCAGCGCTTTCCTCGTGCACGAGGTAATTCGAAACCTCTGCCAGTGTCTGCTCGGTGACGGCCTGTGTCGTGTCGGGAGGCGCCTGCACCTGGACATAAGCGATGCCCTGGTCCTCCTCCGGGAGAAACCCCGTGGGAATACGGACGAACATCAAGGCCACGGCGACGATCACGGCCGCGTAGACCAACAGCCATCGGCCGAAGCGATTCATCACGTGGCGCGCGCCGCCGAGGTATCGATTCCTCGTGTGCTCGAACCCGCGATTGAATCCTCCGAAGAACCGCCGATGGAGCGCGCCGAAGAACCCGCGCTTCGGCTCCTCATGTTCGGCCGGCTTCAGGATCAACGCGCAAAGCGCCGGCGTCAGCGATAGCGCAACGAAGACCGACAAGAGCATCGCCGAGACGATCGTCAACGAGAACTGACGATAGATCGCGCCGACCGATCCACCCGAGAAGGCGACCGGGATGAACACCGCGCTCAACACCACGGCGACGCCCATCAGAGCTCCCGTGATCTGCCCCATGGCCTTGCGGGTCGCCTCGCGTGGCGACAACCCTTCGTCCGCCATCACGCGCTCGACGTTTTCGACGACGACGATCGCGTCGTCGACCAGCAGCCCGATTGCGAGGACGAGACCGAACATCGTCAGCACGTTGATCGAGAACCCGGCGGCCTTCATGACCCCGAATGCTCCCAGCAATACGACCGGTACGGCGATAGTCGGAACCAGCGTCGCGCGGATGTTCTGCAGGAACAGGTACATCACGAGGAAGACGAGCGCGACGCCCTCGAACAGCGTTTTGACGACCTCGGTGATGGAGGTCTTGATGAATGGCGTCGTGTCGTACGGGTACACGACCTCGAGACTCTTCGGGAAAAACGGCTTCAGCTCATCGATCTTGGCGCGCACGGCGGTCGCCGTCGCGAGCGCGTTCGCGCCGGGCTCGAGCTGAATCGCGATGCCCGATGACGACTGCCCCATGTAGTGCGAATCGACGAAGTAGGTTTCGGCGCCCCGGTCGATGCGCGCGACGTCGCGCACGCGCACTTGCGAGCCGTTGCTGTTGACTTTCAGCAGGATGTTGCCGAATTCCTCGGGCGTGCGCAGCAGCGTCGCTTCCGTGATCGTTGCGGTCAGGCGCTGGGTCGGCGGCGCGGGCGTCCCACCGAGCTGTCCGCCCGCAACCTGCACATTCTGCATTGAGATGGCGTTGCTGACATCGACCGGCGTCAACTGGTAGCTGTTGAGCTTGGCCGTATCGAGCCAGATGCGCATCGCGTACTGCGTACCGAACACATTGACTTGACCCACGCCGTTGATCCGGCTCACCGGGTCATTCAGGTGCGACACGAGGAAATCGGAGATGTCGTACCGCGACATGCTCTGATCGGTCGAGATGACGCCGGCGATCAGCAGATAGCCATTGCTCGCTTTCGTGACCGTGATGCCGCGCTGCTGCACCGTCAGCGGCAGCTGCGGTGTCGCGAGCGACAGCTTGTTCTGGACCTGGACCTGGGCGATGTCGGGATTTGTTCCGGCGTCGAAAGTGACGGTGATCACGGCCTGGCCCGAATCGTCGGACGTGGACGACATGTATAGGTAGTGATCGAGGCCGCTCATCTGCTGCTCGATCACTTGCACGACGGTGCTTTCGATCGTCTCGGCCGACGCGCCCGCGTATTGCGCGGTGATCTGCACGGACGGCGGCGCGATCGTCGGATACTGCTCGATCGGCAATCCGACGATCGAGAGTGCACCCGCGAGCGAGATCAGGATCGCGATAACGATCGCGAAGATCGGGCGGTCGATGAAGAACTTGGCCATGGTGTCCGCCGGGCGCTATTTCGTTGGCAAGGAAACGGCGCGTGGCTGCGCGGGCTTCGCGTCCGCAACGACGCTTTGCGCCGGCGCATTCTGTGTCGCAGCAGCGGAAGCGGCCTGACCGGGAGCAGCCGGCGCAGCTTCACTCGCCATTACCGTCGTTCCAGGCTGCGCCTTCTGCACACCCGTCACGATGACTCGATCGCCTTCGTCGAGGCCGCCATCGACGATCCACTGATCAGCCTGGGTGCCGCGGAGCTGCACGGTGCGCAGTTGCACCTTGTTGTCGGACCCCACAACGAGTGCTGTCGCCTGGCCCTTCTGATCGTGTGTAACGCCGACTTGCGGCACGAGGAACGCGTTCTCCGTCACGCCCTCTTCGACGCGAGCGCGGACGAACATTCCGGGCAGCAGCACCGCTTTTGGATTGGGAAACACTGCGCGCACCGTCACCATGCCGGTGGTCGGATCGACGGTGATGTCGGTGGTTTGCAGCGATCCCGTTTCAGCGTATTCGCGTCCGTCTTCCAAAGTCAATTTCACTTGCGCCTGGTTGGGACCGTTGAGCTTCAACTTGCCGCTCGCGACGTCGCGCCTCAGCTGCAGGCCTTCGACGCTCGATTGCGTGACGTCGACGTAGATGGGATCGATCTGCTGCACGGTGCTCATCTGCGTCGCTTGACTCGCTTGCACGTACGCGCCTTCGGTGACCAATGAAATGCCGCTGCGACCGCTGATGGGCGACACGACGTCGGTGTAGCCGAGATTGATCTGCGCCGTGTCCACCGCGGCCTTGCCGAACGCGACGTCGGCCTCCGCCTGTCCTTGCGACGACACGGCGTTGTCGTAGTCCTGTTTGCTGACGGCGTTAGTCGTAACGAGCGTCTTGTAGCGCTCCGCCTGAGCCTTCATTGCAACGAGGTTCGCCTGCGATTTTTCGAGCGACGCCTTGGCGCTGTTGAGCGTCGCGATATAAGGCGCGGGGTCGATCTTGTAGAGCCGTTGCCCCGCCTTGACGTCGCTTCCTTCCTTGTAATCGCGCTTCTGCACGATGCCGTCGACACGCGCGCGTACTTGCGCGACGAGATACGGTGTGGTTCGTCCCGAGAGCTCCAGCGTGACCGGCACGGTCGTTCGGTGAACAGTGACGACGGAGACTTGCGGCGCCTGCGGTGCGCTCGGCGTTTGTGCCTTGCTGCATGCGCCGAGGAGCAAGGCAGTCGATACGACGGTCAGCAGTGTCCGCGGTGCGAATGTGAATGACGCATTCATGTATGTCGATGCCATGGCGACGAATCCAATTTAATCGAGTTTCGTTGGCGCACATCGGACAACGTCGCGACGACTGCGACGCACCGATGGCTCGCTGGTTCTACTCCCTGGTACTGCTCCGTGGCTGGATAATGCGGGCGCAGCGTCGCGAAGGCGTTTCAAACAGCCCTTGAACGCATTGCAGCTGTAACGGAACTTGTTAGGCCGGCTAAGCGCGTCCGTCCCTGTCGAGCACGCCGAACAGGAACGCACCCGACCACGCAAGAAGCATCAGACCATTCAACGCTTCCACGCTCGCGACGACGCGCAATGCGCCGATCGGCACGAGGTCACCGTAGCCGAGCGTCGAGTACGTTTCCGCCGCGAAGTAGAAGAAGTCGAGAGCGGCGTTGCCGCTCGACCCACGCAAGCCCCCGAACCCGAGCACATTCGCACCCACGGCGAAAGCGCACGCATAAAGCGCGATTTCGGCAAGGTGCGCAGCTACGAGCGCCGCGAGCAACAACACGACTCGCTGGTGAGTCGCGCGATGTCCGGTCGCCGCGCGCGTGAGCAGGCGCAGCGCCTCGTAATGAATCGCCGTCGTAACGGCAAGCATCGCGATTGCGAGTGCGGCCGCACCGGCAACCGCCGTATCGATGGAATACACGCGCATTGAACGACGTCATTTGTCGTCTTCGATTCGTATGCGTGCACTTTCCGTCGAAACCGTATCGACTCGATTTCACCTTCGTTAAGTTCGAAACCCTGCGAGCGTAACTTGCGCTTCTGCTTTCGAAAATACGAGAGCAACGGCCGACGCGCCCAATGGCGTCGTACGCAGCGCTCGCTACTGTTATTCGTTATCCGTTCGAGGAGTAAGCCCGGCCCCGAACTGTCGCCTAAGTCCCCCTAGCGCCCGGCGGCCAACGCGCGAGCGAGCGGTTCGGCGATGTCCCGGCTGACGAGTGGTTTGCGCAGCACGTCGCTGACGCCGGCGGCATGTGCGCGTTCGGTGAGGCGCGCGCCGCTGTAGCCGCTCATGAGGACGATGGGAATGTCGGACCGCAGGCGCCTGATCGCGCGCGCGAGCTCCGTGCCGCTCAAGTCCGGCATCGTTTCGTCGGTCAGGACGAGATCGAAGCGACGCAGGTCGGCGCTGAACGCTTGCAATGCAGCGACGCTCGAATCGAACCCGGCCGGCTCATAACCAAGCTCGGCCAGCGTCTCCTCTGCAAACATGACGAGCGAGCGCTCGTCATCGACGATCATCACGGCCTCGCCGTTTCCGCGCGGCAAGTCACGCGCCGTTTCGACGACGGGCCTTGCGGTTTGACCGGCAACGGGTAGCCAAATCGCGAAAATCGTCCCTTCCCCGACTTTCGTCGCGACGTCGATCGCGCCACCGAGGTCGGCGACGATGGCGTGCACGAGCGACAGCCCCAGGCCCGTGCCTTCCCCGACGGCTTTGGTGGTGAAGAACGGATCGAACATCCGCTCAAGCACCGTCGGCGGAATTCCCGGACCAGTGTCGCTCACCACGAGCCGAATGTAATGGCACTGTGAAAGCGTCCCATGCGAGAGCAAACGGCGCTCCGGCATCTCGACATGGTCCAGTGCCACCGTCAGCACACCGCGCTGCTCCATCGCGTGCGCAGCGTTCGTGCAGAGGTTCATCACCACCTGATGGAGCTGCGTGGCCTCGCCAAGGACTGCAGCGTTGCCCGCGTCGAGCGCTTGCTCGAGGCGCACGTCTGCTGGCAGTGACGCTGTCAGCATATCGAGTGTCTCCTCGACGACCGACTGCACGTGCACGGGCACGCGCTCGCCAAGCTCGCTGCGGCTGAACGCGAGGATCTGCTCGACCAGTGTCTTGGCGCGGCTTCCCGCATGCATGACCTGATCGATGTGCCGCCGCGCCACGCTTCCGTCTGCCACATCCTTTTGCGCGAGCTCGCCGTAGCCGAGAATCGCACCGAGGATGTTGTTGAAGTCGTGCGCGATGCCGCCGGCGAGCGTGCCCATGGCTTCCATCTTCTGCGATTGGCGGAACTGCGCCTCGAGCCGCTCCTTCTCGGCCTGAATCTCCTTGCGCGCGGTGATGTCGTTATTGGTCTCGAGCGTCCGCGCGGGCCGCCCCTGGTCGTCCGTCTGCAAGGCCCAGCGGCTTGCGACAACGACTTTCGACCCGTCACGCCGCCTGTGGATGATTTCGCCCTCCCAGCGCCCGTCGCGAATCAACTCAGCGGTGATGTCTTCCAGCGGCGCGGGAAAGATCGTCTGCATCAGGTCGTGCGAAACCTTCCCGATAGCCTCTTCTTTGGTCCAACCGTACAGCTCCTCCGCACCGCGGTTCCAGAATGTGATGACGTCGTTCACATCGCGTACGAAGAAAGTGTCACGCGTAAGATCGAGGAGCGCCGCCTGCTCTCGCAGCGCGTCTTCGG
>Ga0066709_100005102_pt1 | contig 10705 bp, 12 predicted proteins | sample GraSoiAngelo_158_FD_79665 | JGI IMG/M metagenome (GOLD analysis project Ga0066709, IMG submission 79665) | Grasslands soil microbial communities from the Angelo Coastal Reserve, California, USA - 14_1009_16_30cm | ecosystem: Environmental > Terrestrial > Soil > Grasslands | place: USA... | reverse complement strand
TGTAGGCATCAGCCGCGACAGCTATCAAGAGTAGCAGCTGGAACCAATCAAGGGTCGGGGGGCTCCTTAGGACCGTCCCCCTCCCGGTAAGAGTCAGTGTGTGAGTCAGGATTGAATTGGATGTGGACGGTGCGAAGCTCAAGACGCTTGCGTACGCGTTGCGCGCCGCCACGTCCTGGTTGACCAGGTATATGAGCAGTATCACGACTACATTAAAAGTCAGGACTTTCGCGAGGAAGCGGAGCTTCAATCTACCTCGCCGGCGAAGGGAAGCAAACTTAAGACTTACGGACGGGACTGGCTTGGTAAGGCTTAACAGCCCTCACCCTTGGCCATTTTGCAGGGATGAAACTCGAGGGTAAGGTACGAAGTGCCGCATATGTGGGGACTCTCGTCCTCTTCCTCGTTATGTTCGCCGTCCTTCTTTTCGTCTTCACGCGCCGGGTCGACGGCGTCAGCATGAGACCGACGCTCGAGGCGGGTGACATGGTTGTCCTCCAGTTCGGCAACATCAGCGACGTAAAAAAAGGCGACATTATCGTCTTCAACGACCCAATACTCGGGGGCTGCGAAGACTTCACGATAATACACAGGGTCGTCGGAGTGGCGTCAGACGGCGGGCTGATCACGCAGGGCGACAACAGGCTGACGAACCCGGTTGCTGACGAACCGAGCGGGGGCCCGTACGTCCGCCAGCAGTGCCTCGTCGGGAAGGTCGTCTTCGTCATCCCCTACCTTGAGAGGCTGGCAGACCTGCTCCCCTATCCAACGAATTACGTCTTGGCGGCCTTGATCATACTCTTCGTAATCATCTCGGAGATGACTGCGGGAGGGAAGAAGGAGCCCTTCGACTAGGGGCGAGAGGGGCTCTAAGGTCGGTGAAGACGAGAGGGCAGAACAACGAGATTAGGTTCAGGGTGATAGCCTACAACGCGGCGAGGATAGCGAACCTGGCCTATTCTTTGGTCAGAGGGTTTCTACAGAGCCGCGAGAGGCCCCAGCTTAAATACCCTTTAAATACCGATTAAATTTTTGCTCGCTCACATGCCTCAGACGAAGGCTATCGTCAGCATCGAGAACGTCGTGGCTTCAGCATCGATAAACCAGACGGTCGACCTCAACCTGATAACGAAAAACTTCGTCGACGTCGAGTATCATCCCGACCAGTTCCCGGGGCTCGTCTTCAGGCTCAAGAATCCGAAGACGGCCACCCTGATCTTCAGTTCCGGGAAGATGGTATGCACGGGAGCCAAGTCGGAGGAGCAGGCTAGAAAGGCCGTGGAGGAGGTCGTGAGGCGGCTGAAGAAAGGAAACATTCCAATCAAGAACGAGGCAGAAGTCGAGATCCAGAACATCGTGGCTTCAGCGAGTCTCGGCGGGAAGGTTCATCTCGAAGAGGCGGCCCGGCAGCTCTCGAAGTCGATGTACGAGCCCGAGCAGTTCCCGGGACTCATCCACCGGATGGCTGACCCGAAGACCGTAATCCTCCTCTTCGCCTCCGGGAAACTCGTGTGTACCGGCGCGAAGAAGGAGAGCGAGGTCTACAGGGCTGTGAACAACCTTCACGTCACCCTAGAAGAAAAGGGGCTCATGGTCTACTAGCGCGCCCACCGACCTGCTTTACGATAGCGTTGAGGTCTTCCTTCGCGATTGTGTTTTCCGCGAAGAGGGCGTCGCCGAGCTCCAGTATGTCGGTCAGAGGGTGTAGGCTCACCTGATCCCTAGCGAGTCTCTCTCGCCCACCCTCCAGTCTGTCGATCAGGACAGCGGCGTCGCGCACCTCCGCGCCTTCCTGCCTCACGGCGCCGCAGGACGACGACATCGTCTCGCCCGAGGCGATCAGGTCGTCGATGACCAAGACTCTCCACCCCGGTTTTACGGCCCCCTCCACTCTCCTGGGTCTTCCCTTCTCCTCCTTCCTCACCGAGACCATAGGTACCCTTAGCGTGAGGGCGATCGGGGAAGACCACATCAGCCCTCCGACTGGAATACCGGCGAGTGCGTCGAAGTTCTTTAGGCCAACTCCCATCTTCACGAGCTCGAGGAAGGCATCGAAGACCACGCGGTAGGCTCCCGAGAAGCTCGGCAGCTCCTCTAGGCTGATCAGGTAGGAAGATTCCCTCCCGTTTGGGAGGGTGTAAGTTCCGAACTGAAGGGCGCCGGCCTTGACGAGGGCGGCAGCAACCGACTCGACTAGGCTCTTACGCTTCTTCCACGACAAGACGAGTTCTACCTCATTTCAGTTATATAATAAAGGAAGCTTTGATTTGGTGCTTGCCCGAGATCTGGATTCCGTACGGCGATACGGAAAGCCTCGTCACTCTCGGGGCGGAGAACCTCGGGGAGTTGATCGAACCCGTTCAGGATAGTCTCGCCGAGGAGGAGGTCGAAAGGCTCAGGGGAAGCCTTGCGGAGTTCAGCGACCTCGTCATCTGCGACTGTAAACCTTCCACCCTCGAGGTGGTGAAGCGGCTACTCGGTGAAGGAGCAGTGGAAGGAGGTAAGAGAATAATCGCGGCCGACCCTCGTAGGGTGGAGTCCCGACTTCCTGAACTCAGGGGGCAGGTGCGGGGAGGTGGCGAGAAGGTGAGCCTTCCAAACGAAAGAATCGACCTCAAAGTCCCCACTCAGCTTGAGGAGGATACGTCGAGACTCGTTCTCTCAACGGGGGAGCCAGACCCGCTCCTAGGAATACTCGACTCGAAGGTGGCCCTCCCCTTCGCCTTCGTTACAAACTCGAGAAGGCTGGCTTACGAGTCACGAACCTCCGACGAGCCGGCTCCCTTCTCACAGACGTCCTCCGCCGAAGCCCTGAAGGGAGTCGCAGAGAGGTTCAGGAACTCGACGTTCGTCACTGTAATCCCACGCGGCAGCAGACCTCACAGACTGCTCAGGGATGCCTCCTTCGACGCGGTGAAGAACAGCTTCGTCACGCTCTCCCCCCCGCGGGCGCGAGCCGCGATCATCGGGGTCGGCGGAGAGGGGTACGATGACACGTTCTCGGATGCGCTCCGGCTCGTCTGGAGCAGTATCGGTTGTGTGAAGGAGGCGGGAGAGGTACTGCTCGTCTGCGAGTGCGGAGAGGGGCTCGGCTCCGATGCCCTAGAGATGCTCATCACGGGGAGGATGAGCGATCAGGGGACGACGAAGAAGAATAAGGAGGTCTACGTCGAGGGTTTGGAGGAGCTTCACTACCTGAGGAAGCTGAAGGGAAGCTATAGCGTCATCCTGATGTCCGGTCTCCCGGAGCTCTATGCTCGCACAAAACTGGGCTTCGCGACCGCCCGGGGCTCGGCGGAGGCGGTGGGTAAGCTGTTGGGGAAACTCGGACGAACCGCGAAGGTCAACGTCGTAACGAGGGCGTGCGAGTGCTCCCTATCCAGTGACTAGCTGCAAAGTGGCGATGTTCTGAGGGATTGGGACGGATGCGAGCGCGAGAAGCAGAGCAGCTGCGAAGAGTACCTTCTTCGCCCTCGAGACCTCCGAGACTTCGTCTAGGGTACTGAGGCGGGCGGGTCTCCCGGCTATTACCAGAACAATCACGGCCATGATCCAGTAGTTTGGCGTGTCGAGAACCAGGAGGGCGACTATGCTCAGGTAGGTCGTTATCCGGAGCCCCCTGTAGCCGAGGATGCTTTCGCAGAGCTGCCCGCCGTCCAGCTGGGTGGCCGGGAGCAGGTTGAAGAAGCTCAGGATCAGTCCTGTGTCCGCTGCCGCTGCTATCGGCGAGATGAGCTGGCTGCCCGAGGCGGTCGGCGGTCCACCCCCGATGAGGTTGAGAAACGAGACAATCAAGCTCTCCATGATGCTAGGGTTGGGCGTCGTGAGCTGGATGTTGGGGAGGGCGGTGAGGACGCTCTGCACCTGCGCCATCGAGACTGTGGCCGCGGTGATCACTCCAATTGCGTAGAAGAGAATGCAGAGAACTATCGCTACGATAGGTCCCAGGAATCCCGTCCTGAAGAGCGCGTCGCGGTTCACGGGCGGTTCCCTGTGGACGAGGACCGTTCCGAAGGAGGGAAGGGCAGTGAAAGCGGGGAGCCCGGGGAGGAAGTAAGGGACGGGCGCCCGCGTCCCCCCTTCTCCTCGACCCGCGCTCCGGCTGTGCACAACCTCATGGAGGCCGATGACGAGAATCAGGACCAGGACGTAGGCCAGCCCCATCAGGACGGGCAATTGCTCCGGCAACAGCTGCTGGTAGACGATGTACTGAAGCCACCCGTAGGCGACAACCGCCGCCAGGGTGAGGAGTCCGAGGACGACAGGGGCCCTCGAGGAGCCCTTCTCCGTCGGCGCCTTCCTGACCAGGAGGACGCAGTCGTCCCTGCTCCCCGTGAGACGCGGTACGTACCCCTTCGGTCTCAGAGTCTCGTAGAGACTCTCGAAGGCCCCCTTCGCCTTCTCATCGTAGACTACCTTGTACTCGGCCTCCCCGTCTGGAAGGACGAAGGAGTCCTTGACCGAAAAGGCTCCCCTTACTATCGTGTCGAGGTCGATGGTGGTGAGGACCGACAAGGAGCAACAGGCGCGCGCCTCCCACCCTTTATTTGAACTGTTTGGAACCCAATAAGGTTTAACCAGAACTCGTCCGCTCGAGGTGGTGGGAGATTGCAGAAGGTCGTTGTGGGGAGGGTAGCGGATTACGACATAAGACACTGCGTCCAGGCGGACATCCCGGTGGTCGTCACGATAAACATGAAGACACTCCCCGAACACTACTCGGACTACTTCTACTACGAGATACTCTCGGAGTTTCCCGAAACCTTCCTCGTCGCGGAGCTCGGGGATAATGTCGTCGGCTACATCATGTGTCGCATCGAGTACGGCTTCTCACACTTGAGAAGGTTCGGCCTCGCGAGGAAGGGACACATCGTCTCCGTCGCCGTTCTCCCTGAGCATAGGGGGAAGGGGGTGGGGACGAAGCTGATAGATTACGCCCAGGAGCAGATGGCAAAGAAGTCGTCGCGCGAGTGCTACCTTGAGGTCCGCGTATCAAACATTCAGGCAGTCGCTCTCTACGAGAGGTTGAACTACAAGAGGGTTAGCAGGCTGGAGGGTTACTACAGGGACGGGGAGGCGGCGTACTTGATGGCCGCACCCCTGGAGAAGTATGAATGAAAGCGCACCCCTCTCCGGGCTCGCGAAGGTGCTGGATGAGGTTAGGGCAACTCAGAGTAAGAACGCGAAGGTCGAGAGACTCTCGGCCTACCTCAGAAACCTGAGCGCCGATGACGCAGCGCTCGCCGCACGACTCGCGACCGGCCGCTCATCTCCTCGCGGCAGCAGGGACGAAACGCAGGTAGGCTACTCCACGATCTGGGAGCTTCTGACCGAGATCTCCGGTACCCCCGCCAAAGCGATCTCTGAACTGTACTTGAGGTACGGGGATCTCGGGGAAGTTGCCCAGGAGGCGCTGAAGAGCAAGCGGGAGACGACCCTCTTTGGGGAGAGCATCACCATCGCCGAACTGCAGAAGACATTCGACACGATGGCGAGGAGCAAGGGGAAGGGGTCATACTCTTCCAGAAGGGCTCTGCTGAAGTCGCTCCTCCTGAGGTCTTCGCCACCTGAAGCGAAGTACGTCGTGAAGATACTCACGGGGGAGATGAGGACCGGCCTCGTTCAGGGATTGGTCGAGGAGGCTATCGCAAAGGCATACGCGATACCGAAGGAGGAGGTGGCCAGGGCACACCTCCTGGCCGGCGATATAGGACTCCTCGCCTACGGGGCTCGTCTCGGCGAGCTCTCCAAGGTGACGATGACTCACTTCCGGCCGCTAAATTTCATGCTCGCCGAGCCGATGGCTAGTCCGACCGAGGTCGCGGATTACTTCAAGAAGCCAATCTTCGCCGAGTACAAGTACGACGGCGTGAGGGCACAGCTTCACAAGCTGGGAGGGAAAGTAAGAATCTTCTCCAGGCGACTGGAAGACGTATCGGAGAGTTTTCCGGAGGTATCTCGGGCGGCCGCCTCCATCGAAAACGACTTCATCCTTGACGGCGAGATAGTGCCGTTCAGGGACGGGAAGCCCCTCCCGTTCCAGTTACTCCAGAGGAGGCTCCGGCGGATAGAGAACTTTGAGGACGCCGCGCGTAACGCCCCCGTCGAGTACTTTGTCTTTGACATCCTCTTGCTCGGTGCCGAGGAGCTCTTCGACCGCCCTCTGAGGCAGAGGAGCATCGCGTTGGCCGCAGCTATCCGAGGGAGCGGGCTGCTCCCGGCGGAGAGGATCACCGTCGCGAGCGGGGAGGAGATCGCAAGGGCGTTTGCCACGAGCAGGGCGCTTGGGTACGAGGGGCTGGTGCTCAAGGACCCTGAGAGCGCCTACGCAATGGGGAAGCGGGGTAAGAGCTGGGTGAAGCTGAAGGAGGAGCTCGACACCATTGATGCGGTCATTGTGGCGGCTGAGTACGGCCACGGAAAGCGCGCCGGCGTGATCAGCGATTATACATTCGCCGTCCGGGGGAGAGACGGCTTGAAGACGATCGGGAAAGCCTACTCGGGTCTGACGGACAGCGAAATAGGTTCGATGACTGAGAGAATCAAGAAGCTGACGATCAAGGATTACGGGTACCGGCGATCGGTCAAGCCTGAGATAGTCCTCGAGGTTGCCTTCGACAGCATCCAGGAGAGCGATAGGCACGACAGCGGCTATGCGCTCAGGTTCCCTCGCATCAAACGTATCAGGGATGACAAGACCGTGAGAGAGATCGACACCCTGGAGAAGGTCGTCTCCATCTTCAACTCTCAGAAGGTAAAACTCGCGGAGAGGTAGAACTTCCGAAGCTCTGAGGAGATATTCGCGAATGAAGACGTCTTTCCTTCGCCCACCATCCTTTCGAGGAATTCGAACCTGCGCTGGAGTTCGTAACTCATTCTCCTCTCCGAGTAGCCAAACCCCACTCCTCTCTTCACCAGCTTGTGAGACTCCTCGGGATCTCCCTCCCAGGCAACCCCGTCACCCCTGAAGAGCTGAAGGGGTGTGTCGTGCATTTCAACCACCTCGCTGACGAACCGTCTCCCGCCGTCGGCGCTCTTGACGATGAAGACGATCGCGTCTATGAGCGACAGGAGGGCACGCGATACCGAGAGGGGGGGCTCGGTGAGCCTAGCGACGAGTGACTCTACATTGGGGGCATGAAACGTCGTCACGCATCCCGAGCCCGCCGCCGCCGACTGGAAGAGCGCCTGGACCTCCTGCCCCCTTGCTTCGCCGAGAATGACGAAGTCAGGCCTCTCTCGAAGGCTCAGCTTAACCAGGTCGAAGAGGGTGATGCTGGTGCCCGCCGCCGGAATGTTCCTTGTGTGAAGGGGTTTCCACCCCGAGTGGGGGAGAGCGATCTCTCTCGTATCTTCGATCGAAATTATCTTCCATGAAGGGTTGAGTACCGTCGCCAGCGAGTTAAGGAGGGTAGTCTTCCCCGAAGCTGTGACCCCCGCGATCACGACGAAGCCCTTCAGCTCCAGGAGCATCCAGAGGTAAGCCGCCACCTTAGAGTCTAGAGTACCGCACTTGATCAGTTCGCAGAGTGTGTAGGGCTCGACCCTCTGCTTCCTTATGCTGAAGCTGCTTCCCAGGCTGGTCACCTCCCTCCCCCAAGTAGCGGCCAGCCTGAAGCCTTCGGGGAGGACGGAATCTACTATCGGAGAGACGGTGGAGATCGACCGTCCCGACCGATGGACGAGACGTGTCACGATGGCGTCGAGTTTCTCCTGGGTCAGACAGACGTTCGTCTCGAGCCAACCCCTGGAGTTGAACCTCCGGTGCCACACCCTGATGAACCTCGACGGGCCCTCGCACGAGATGTCTTCGATCTCGGGGTCCCGAATCAATGGGTCGAGGAGGGAGTAGCCGAGTATCTCTCGAGCGAGAAAGTGTCCCGCGCCCTTCAGCTCCTCCGGACTGAGCTTCTTCGAGTAGGGGCCTGCTCTCCTGAGTTCCGCGAAGAGGTAGCCTATCGGGTCTATCTCCATGACGGGCGACGGGGCGAGCCACGAAGAGAGGCAGCTGATCGCGTAGGCGACCGTTGAACGGAGAAGAGGGTCGAGGTACGGCTCCTTTACGAGATAGAACCCACGTCCACCCGCCTCGTAGACGTAGACTGCGAAGGATGATTTGTGCGAGATGCCACCCTTCGCGAGTATCTCGTAAGGTACAAGATAGTTCCCCAGGAGTGACCCGTCCCTGGGCGGTTCGAAGGAGAGAACCTCCAGGGGTTCTGAGAGGCTAGAACTTGACTTCAATGCTGTTCCCCCCAACGAGTAGCGTCACCTCTCCCCTCGTCCCCGGAGGGAAGGAGAGAGCGCACAAAGAACTCTGTGACACGAGTCCGCAAGAGGAGAGCGGAGCGGCGGTCTGCCCGTAACTCCTGGAGATCGCTGCGTCCTCCCACCCGTAGTTGAAGAGCCAGACGTAAGACCCGGTGGTGTTCGATTGAGTGGCGACGACCCCGACCAGCTCTCCTGCGGCTCTCGCTTCGCCTTCCGCCCCAGCGGTGAGCATCGATGCTCCTGCCTTCACCGAGACGAAGGAGAGGAAGCTCGCAGTCGTCAGCAGCGCCATCGTAACTACGAGCATTGACAGGGAGCCGGCGATCTCGCCGATTCCCCGCCTACTGAATTTCAAGCGAATCAACCCCTCCTGTGAAGAGGATCTGAAGCTGGTGTCGTGAGCCCGCGAAAGGTAGGTACAGCGCGAATGAGCGCGACTCCAGTCGTCCGATGACGGGGATAGGGTTGACGCCGCTCCCGGGCGAGGTAAGGGCACCTCCCCCGGGAAGGATGATCTCGCAACTACGAGCGCCGCCCAGTACGATTTCGTGCCACCCCGCACCCACCCAGAGAGAGTTTACCGCGTACCCATCGACCCAAGACTCCCCGTCTGCTTTGATGATCAACTCTCCCGAGGCCGCGGCGTAGACTGAGAAGAAGGTCGTGGCGTCCTCAGCGCAGAGGGACTTGACACTCGTGTAGGACGAACCCACCAAAGCGAGGATACCCGCCGAGGAGGAGGCTTCGTCGATGTCCAACTCCACCATTGTATCGGGGGCTGAAGCGTTAACCGCAACGAGAACAAGCGGAGGGGAGGCGAAGATATGACGGACGTCGTTGAGGAAGACGAGATTTCCAGAGTTGGTGGGGCGGGGGGCCTGCGAGTAGACGAGGTACGAGAGGGAAACGACCATCGCGATTATGACCAGGCTCGAGTAGACTTCGACGACCGCGCGGTGTCGTCTGCGCTCACCCTTCGACGTTGAAAGCACGCGCAAGCTGATCAGCTACGATGGTGATCGTGAATGAGGAGAGGCTTGGCAGGGTGGTGGTCGCCGCTATCTTGAACCTGGCGGCTAGAAGGCTGCCAGGCTTCATCGACGCATCCCCCGAGATGAGAGAGACGTTGTTCCCGATGACAAAGCTCTGATTAGCCGCTCCGTAGGCGAGAGCGAAACTTGAGATTCGAAAGTCTACGTTGCCGTCGTTCTTGACGAGCAGTGTAATCGTCCGCCTGTCGTCCGCTACATTGACATCAATCAGGGAGACGGAAGGATTGCGAATCTGCGACACCACCGTCTCCCTGAACTGAGTGTAGAGGATACCGCCGAGGGAAATCGTCATCGCGACGAGGAGGACGGTCGCTATGAAGGGGCTAATCGCTGGCCGTCTTTTCATGCTACATTATTCCCATAATTTATTTAACCGCCCCCTAACTCATCGCACTCCGAAGATCGAGAGCGAGAGGAGAGTCGCGGCGATCAGCGGGGGCATCACCACGAGATTCCTGAGCGAGAGCGTGTAAGCCTTGGTCACGATCAGGCCGCTCAGCAGTGAGGTCAACGATATGGAGAGGGCGACGCCCGGACCCTGCGATTGAGCGGCAAGGTTCGGAAGGAAGGAACCCAGAGAGCCTATTCCCGAGAGAAACCAGACGGCGCCCCCGGAGATGAGCGGAACGAAGACGCCCAGGACTGCGTAGGGGAGGATTGAAACCGAGAGCGAGTGGCGGGCATCGGATATCCTCCGGAATGAAACGGAGAGCCTGTCGAGGAGTTCATACCCCCCGCCCGTCTGAAACGCCACCGCCAGGATCGACATGGAGACTCTCACAAGCCATGAGCCGTGAGTGATTCTCTTCTGAGCCGCGACCGGGTCGTATCCAAGGTCGAGAAGGGTGCTGAAGATACGAAGCGAATCGCGGGTGGAGGGGAACCTCGCTGAATATTCCATGACCCTCGAGAGTGCGACGGGAAGGCTGGCCCCTGCCCTGCTCTCCTCCGCGAGGTCGTGGAGAAGAAGCCCTATCTCGCTCTCTCCCGCGTGCAGAAGGCCGAAGTGGCGACGGCTCGAAACGACGAGTAGGAGTGAGACGGAGAGCGGCGGAAGGAGCGACTCGATCGGTGTCAGGTACCCCAGGTACATCGAGAGGCTGCAGCTCGACCAAACCGCCACAAGGAGGGCGGTGCTAGCGAACGGATATTCCCTGTCGTGAATCGCCGGCTGGACCCCGTCGATCAGGAGGATGATTCCGACCGTCGCCCCAACAAGCAGAATGTGTGAAAGCAGTAGCAGGTTCACGGAGCGCGGGTTTAGGAAGGTCGTCGCCACCATCTGTATCCCCACGGGGAAAATCGAGAGAAGTGTGAAAGCAAACTCGGTCATGGACGAGGTTAGCCTTGCGAACCCCTGCCACTTCTCTTCGAGACTTGCG
>Ga0066709_100005101_pt1 | contig 10705 bp, 9 predicted proteins | sample GraSoiAngelo_158_FD_79665 | JGI IMG/M metagenome (GOLD analysis project Ga0066709, IMG submission 79665) | Grasslands soil microbial communities from the Angelo Coastal Reserve, California, USA - 14_1009_16_30cm | ecosystem: Environmental > Terrestrial > Soil > Grasslands | place: USA... | reverse complement strand
GAAGAAGTCATGGGTTGAGGCGACAGACCCGAACCAGCACTTGGTCTGGAACTGGAAGAATGAGCAGTGGGTTCCCGCTAAGCGAGCCTAGAAGCTAGGATCGCTGTTCGATCGGCACGTAGGGCGTCGCGGACGGACCGACATACTCCGTCAACGGGCGGATTATTCTATTATCCGCGTACTGCTCGTAGATGTGAGCAATCCACCCCGCAACTCGATTACAAGCAAAGACTGCCGGCATGAGATCTCTCGGAACACCCAGCTCGTTAAGGACGACTGCAGCGTAGAACTCGATGTTGGGCCTGAGATGCAGCTTCTCCCAGACCTCTTCCTCAAGTCTAAGAGCGATATCAAGCCACTTGCTCTGTCCACTTCGCTTCGTCAGATCATCGGCCACGCCCTTCAGTATCACCGCCCTAGGATCAAACGTGTGGTAGATGCGGTGGCCGAAGCCCATTATCCGGTGGCCTGCTGAAATCTCATCCTCGACGTACTGGTGAACTCGGTCTATGCTCCCGATCTTCTCTAGCATCTCCATAACACGCTGATTGGATCCTCCGTGCAGAGGACCAGCAAGAGCGGCGACGGCACTCGTCACAGCCCCACCAAGATCGGCAAGGGTCGATGTCGTAACCACAGCGGCGAACGTGGACGCGTTCATCTCATGGTCCGCGTAGAGAATAGAAATCGTATCAAAGGCCCGCCTCGCACCCTCATCTGGCTTCTTCCCGAAGAGCCCATAGAGGAAGCTCGCTGCGTGGTCCAGCTGGGGGTTAGGATTGACTAGGGGTTTCCCTTTGCGTATCCTCTGGAATCCCGCAACGATCGTAGGCAGGGTCGCGGTCAGTTCCCGGGCCTTGCGTCTGTTTGCCTCCTCAAACGTCTCGGCCTTCTTGGCGGGATAGGTTGCGATGAACGATGCCGCTGTCCGGGCTACGTCCATCGGGTTTGCGGCTTTGGGCACGGTCTTGAGAAGCGACTTTACCTCTCGGGGTAGTGGCCGGTGCTTGGCAAGGTTCTTCTTGAAATCTGCCAATTCCCTCTTGGTCGGAAGCTTTCCGTTCCAGAGCAGGTAGACTACTTCTTCGTATGTGGATTTCTCTGCTAGTTCCTTGATGTCAATGCCTCGATATCTCAGAATTCCCTGCTGACCATCGATGAAAGTGATTGCGCTTTTCCCGATTACGACGCCCTCGAGACCTCTCTCGATCTCCGTAGTCGCCTGGCCCGACAACTCCAAGTCCCAAAATGCCTAGCCAGTGTTCACTGTTAATTAAGGACTGTGAAAGTTAGATTGCTATTATTACGAACCGCGACCTATCTTCTTCCTGGAGATAGACAACGATCGAGGACCCGGACGCGGCGAAGCCCGACAAAATGCTTCAACCTCTGAAAGCCGGCTCAGAACTCTAATCCAAAGCGGAAGGGCATCGATAGGAGAACGGGGCAGAAAAGCGAGCATCAAGAGCCAATCAACGCGAATGCGACGAACGCCATTCTTGAACCTTGTCAATCTCGCGCATGGAGCGTCGAACGGAGAGAAGGATTGACCGCTTTGCCGAATGTCACCGCAGAACAGATTTCGACTAAGGTTACAGGCAGCTATCTCTCACCGGCCCGCATTCCGATTTCCACAACGTGCCTCTTCGTAAGTATCGTTCGACGATTGTTTGCAGTATCCGAATCATGTGCCTCTTAGTTTCTGTTTACCGGAACCAAATTGCAGTAACCGAGTTGGAGGTCGCTGCACTTATTGTCTGAGTGGAGAGATGGGAATTAGACCCTGTTTGTTCTCCCTGTAGGCTCTATAGGCGAAGAATACGATTTGAAGTTGGAGGAGGATCAGAAGGGCGCCGATAGACGTGTCTATGATTCCGGAAAATGCACCTGTCACGGCGAGTCCGTAGATCATTGAGGCAGTGAATGCCCATCGTCTTATGCTCCAGCAAGCATATGCGAGAACGAAATAGAGAGTGGTGAGTGAGATTGTTATGATGAAATATGGAGGCCCTAAGAATCCAGGCACATCGACATAGATACCCGCTGCCAGGGATGCAGTGATGACACCGCTGACAACTAGCCAGAATATGGTTGCTTCAACAGCCAGACTCCTCTGCTTCCCTGCCCCCTCTCTCATGAGCTAGAATCCATTGAAGCGCGTAATTAGCAGTTTTGCAAGGTATTGGTGCCTAGTCTCTGGGAGGATCTACTCGACTCCCGTGTACATGTGAATGTCTACTTTGGTGAATACGTCGTGCCGTACAGTCACGTTAATGGGGACAACGAAAGCGCAGCCCCATACTCGAGACGGGTAGCCCGAGCAGGATAGGTTAACCTTGTATGCTCCTGGCTCCAGTCCAACCCTGTAAGTTCCAAAGTAACCGCACAGCTCTGCGGTCCAGTTCAGGGGAACGTCGATAATTGCTCCGGCTGGCGAGATCACCACGACGCGTTCACGGACTGGGAGGTGACTTTCTATGTCCTCAGCCAGATTCGTGGATTCGATTCCTCCACAGGTGGGAACCAGTCTGCCGCTAAAGACAGCTCCGTATATCCCTTGACTATGCCAAGAGCTCGTCGCCGTGTAAAGTACAGCGAGATAGTTACTCCAAGATGGTGTCAGCCCGTTGAGACTCAGAGCTGTAACCAAGATGATGCCGGCGATGAGAGCAGTCTTCATCACGCTTCAGCGTCTGGAAGATTCTAGACGATTCCCGTGTACATGTGAATATCTACTTTTTTGAATACACCCTGCCGCACAGTCACGTTAACGGGAACGACCGTGGCACAGCCCCACTGCCGATGAGGTTGGAGCGTGCACGAGAGAATGTCCACAGAATAGTTCCCAGCCTTCAACCCTACCCGATAGGTTCCTAAAAGTTCGCATTCTGCTACCGTCCTGTTCAGAGGCACGTCAATAACTATTCCACCAGAAGAACGCACCACGATGTGCTCTGACACAGGAGGATGTGCTGCCAAGTCGGCTGCGTCCGCAGGACCGCAACCCCCAAACACAACTCGACCGCTGGAAACCATTCCGTATATTCCCTGGCTCTGCCAAGCGCTGGTCGCAGTAGCTAGATAGTCGGTCCAGAGAGGAGAAACCTCGTTGAGACCCAAGGCCGCGAGCAAGACGATCCCCGCCACGAGAGCAGTCTTCAGATCAACCATCGAGCAATAATGGTGAAATGAATTAAAGCCTTTATCGGACGGAAAATCTCTTGTCCGCCCGTCTCACATTGCTTTTGCTCTCCGTAAGAATGCAGCGAGTAGGCGTTTGTAGACTTGGTTCGCCCGCCGATGGACTCGTCACAACAGTGAGCGCACATCTACTTCTCGTCGAAGGAAGACAATCTTGATGCCTGACCAGCGTAGTCAGGGTTCCGCTCATGATTTCTTAGGATACAGAGTATGCTAGTGAATCTTGGTATTCGCCGAGATGTCGACGATAGCGAACTTATTCGGCTCTATGGTGATAGTTATGGGATTGATTATGCTCACGCAGCTTGGTACATCATAGCACCATGTTACGTCAAGGGAATAGATTCCGGGGGCAAGTCCGACGCTGAAGCTTGCCCTTACCTCGCAGTTCCCCATTGGAATCCAATTTAAGTGGACGGTGATTGGGAGGCCTGAGGAAGTATGTACCACTAGTTCAATCTTGGGAAGTATCGGCTCCCAGAAAGCTGGGATTGGTCCCTCCCCGCACGAACCCCCCACGCTGAACCAGACATTACCTGAAACTCCTTGAGTCTGCCAGAGAATAACGCCCTCTAGGGTCGAGAGATAGTCAACCCATGGTGTCTGGAAGGCGTTCAAGCTTATGCCGCTAGCTAGGAGAATCGCCGCGACGAGAGTTATCTTCACAACAATTCATCCGATCCGGAGATTGTCACAATAATAACTCTTGCCGAAACAGGGCAATCCCTGTTCGAAAACTCTTGAAAGGTGGTGGCGAAATATGGAGATATCCGAGCGCATCCCAAAAATGCCCCTGCGAGGAATATTATGATGACACTGCTGATAACTATCCTTAAGGTGGCGGCTTTATAGCCAGACTCCTCTGCTTGCGCGCCCGATCTCTCGTGGACAAGAAAAATTAGGTATTGTAATCGCAGTTTAGATGAAGCCTTTTTTTTGGAATTATGAAGGAATTCTATTGAACAGACGTGTCCTGCTCGATGCTTACCGAAGTGAACGTATCGGTCTGGACCGTCACCCCACTTGGGAGGAGACTAGCGCAGGTATAGGTTCGAATGGCTTCGTGGGCACAGCTGGCAAGGTCAACAGAGTATAGCCCTGGGCTCAATCCAACTCGGAAGGTTCCAACCATTTCACAGCCCACTAGTGTCCAATTCACGGGTACCTCGATTAGGCTTCCGACCGAGGACCGGACGAGAACCTTATCGTGCCAAACTAGTCCGACGAGAAGTTTGGCGCTTTGTTCGCAGCATGAAGGCAGCAAAGGGCCACTAGTAACGGTGCCATCGATCCCTTGGGCCTGGAAGGCTGTAGATGCGCTGAAAACAGCGGAGAGGTAGCCACCCCACGACATCGAGAGACTATTCAGGGCGATACCTATCACGACGATGAACGCCGCCGCGAGGGCAAGTTTCATCGAAACCATCGAACAGCCGTTATTGGTGATTATTTCCTGCCCCGTCTTTCATGAACCAGAATCGATTGAAGCGTGTAATCACCGGCTGCTAAGGTCATTCGGTGCTTCTGGAGAGATCTATCCGAATCCTGTGTACATGTGGATATCTACCTTCGTGAACACGCCCTGCGCTACCGTCACGTTGATGGGAACAACGAACGCGCAGCCCCAGGACCGATGAGGCTGGAGTGTACAGGAGAGAATGTCTACAGAGTAGTTGCCAGGCTGCAGGCCGACGCGGTAGGTTCCAAAGTACTCGCACACCACGCGTGTCCAGTTTAGAGGCACGTCGATAACCATTCCATCTGAAAAAGTCACCACGACGCGCTCAGCCACGGGATAGTGACCTGACAACTCTGCCACTACGTCTGCACCGCATGCTCCGGGCACTATGTTGCCACTATAGTATGTTCCGTATATCCCCTGCCTCTGCCAAGCAGTTGTCGCCGTGTAAAGGGCTGAGAGATAGTTGTGCCAGGGTGGCGAAACCCCATTGAGACTCAAGGCCGCGAGCAAGACAATCCCGCCCAACAGAGCCGTCCTCACATCAATCACCTCTCAGTAGTCGCTGAATGCATTAAAGCCTTATCGGACGCTAGTGACTGCCTCATGGCGAGTTGGTCCCATGGCGGAGGAAGTGTGGTTACAAGAAAACGGGAACACGCTGGGGGCACTGATTGCTTTCAATGTTCAAATTTTCCGTTCTTTCGGTCTCCTTTTTCCAAGTTATATACGCCACCTTCGAATCATTTCAGCATTTGCGGTTCAACAAGGAGGCGTCTTCTGTCTATGACGGAGGAAAGTCCCTGTTTAAGCATGAGCTACTGATACCGCTCTTGCTCGTTCTATCATTGGTTTTTGCTATCCCGCTCCTCGGTGGCATACATGTTGCGCGCCTCCAACCAATAGTGTCGAAACCATCCGCTAATGAGGATTCGACTCGGATTGAATCTCCCCTTGTGGGTGAGAATGCGAGAACCAATGGTTCTGTTTCGACTAGATCAATGACGCCGTCAGCACCCATGGGTATCTCAGGAGAAGCTCGACTTGTCACGGTGGTAAACCTAACGAGTCTTCCGAGGAAAGAACTCTCGCAAAGCCGGGAAACGAATTTCACTTCACAGTCTCTCGTTGCGAATTCTTCCTACCTACTCCCCCCCAAGGTCGGACAGACCAACATGAGCAACATCGATCCCCCCTCAATCATTACGAGCTTCGCTGGGCTCAACATGTTTTGTGCTTTCTGCGATCACATCCCTCCCGATGTTCAGGTTGCCGCTGGTCCAAGCTATCTTATGGAGCTAGCGAATTATGCAGGACTAGTCTACACAAAGTCGGGGAGAACTGTGGGCGGTGGGGTATTTGCACTTTCAACCTTTTTTGGGACAGGTAGTGACAAAATTACTGATCCGAAGCTAATCTTCGACCTTCTAAGTGGACGATGGTTCGCTTCGATCAGCGATGAGACCGGGAACAACATTATGCTGGCTGTTTCGAATACAAACGATCCGAATGGAGTATGGCACGTTTACTCGGTTATGAGTTCATGTGAACAACCGACCTGCTATCTGGACCGGCCAACCATTGGTGTAAGCAATACGGAACTCGTCGTGAGTACCAACAACTTTCAGGGTTGTAACGCCAGCTTCGGCAACTGCAATCCAGGCTTCGTGGGAGCTGAGTATTGGGTTTTGAACAAGAGCGATATGACGGAAGGCTCATCTTCAGTTAGCCTTACTGCCTTCGGCCCAGACAGCACGCTAGCGCCCGCCTACCCTGTGAAGTCTCTGAGTTCTACACAGGTCGAGTATATGGTCAGTGCCGGTGTAACAACCACCGAAGAGGCGACGAGCACGATCAAACTGTTCGCGCTCACTGGAATTCCACCAGCACCGATTGGTGGGACAACACCGACCATTCTTACCATGTCCCCTTCGGTTTCTATGACCGTTCCTGGCACACAGCCAGGAAGCAATCCCATGATCGATACGGGTGACACGCGGGTCCTAGATGCTGCATGGTTCAGCGGGAAGTTGTGGTTTGCCTTGAATGATGGTTGTACGCCTTTGGGAGACATTCCGGTAAGATCCTGTTTCAGACTGACAGAGATCGACACTGGCTCTACTAATGTCATTCAAAGTTTTGATTATGGCCAGAGCGGTTTGTACCTCTTCTACCCCGCTGTGACCATGGATAGCATGGGAAACCTTGCCCTGGTCTATGGCTACTCTGGTCCTTCAAATTATCCTAGCTTTTCAGTAACAGAACAAGCGGTCAACGATCCTCTCAATACCCTTGAACCGTCACAAACCATTGCAACCGCAAGCGTGGCTGATAACCAATGCTGTCCGGAAAGGTATGGAGACTACTTTGGGGCATCTGTTGATCCAGCGGATCCTTCTATGGTCTGGGTTGCAGGAGAATACGTTTACCCCCCGGGGATTACAACATGCACGCTTCCTGGTGGTAATCCTTCCAACTGTTGGTCAACGTTCATTGCTGAAATGAGAACTTCGGACTTTACCCTTACAGCTAATCCTTCTAGCCTGACTGTCGGAGCATATCCTATAACCTCGCCAATCACCCTGACTAGCTTACGCGGCTTCTCCTCAACAATCGACCTTGCCCCGCAGGTCAGTGTATCCATAAGTGCAGTGAACGTCGATGACTCGTACGGGCGAGACTTCGGTCTGGTCTTTGACACTCCCTTGAACCAGCTTTTCGCCAGTGCTCAAGCCTATTCCGTAATAGGCACAACTAGCCCTGGCCAAACCAGTTTCTCCTACTCGAATTCATACTCCAAACCGCTCGGTTCTCACTTCCTCGAATTCGGTGTTGACTCTTATCCAGGCCACTGGCACGTGCAGATTATGGTGAATGGCGTGTTAATGGCCGATATCGATGTGGACGATAACCATTTTGTTCATCTGGCTTTCGGGGTGGGGGGAGTAACGGTCTCCGGAGGCCCATCGGGAGCGACCCCTCCCAGCGCTTCAATAAGCCCTGCATCCGTAACACCGACACCAGGAGGATCAGTAAGCTCGGCCCTGACGATCTCAACGTCGCCCACAACGACTCCTGGAATATACATTGTTACTGTTTATGCGGGGAGTGCCGCTCTGCTCTACTCGGCGGCATTAGTTGTCCAGGTGTACTCGGACTTTAAGGTTTCATTAAATCCAAACTCTCTGAACGTTAACCAGGGAGTCCCTGGAACCTCCACGGTCACCGTTACCAGTTTTGCCCAGTTCAGTGGCACTGTGACGCTTTCAGCGGGAAATGTACCCTCCGGTTTTAGTGTGGCTTTCAACCAGGGAAGTCTTTCTGTGCCCTCTGGTGGAAGCGCCTCCGGTGCAATGACAGTCTCTGTTAGTGGCTCTCCAAGCGCCGGTACGTACGTCTTCAACCTCCTGGCTAATGCCAGCTCTCAGTCGCACACGATCCTGGTCTCAGTTGTCCACACTGGTGACTTTAACATCTCTGCAAACCCCGGAAGCCTCTCCATCCTTCAAGGGAAGACGGGTACGTCCACAATCACCGTTGGCAGCCTCGACGGATTCACAGGTACGGTGTCGCTAACGTCCACCGTACTGCCTTACAATAATATTACAACGTCTCTCAGTTCCAGTAACGTCGGGCTAAATTATCCCGGTTCTGCGCAAGTGACTCTTACCGTTTCTCCATATTGCACGGCACGCGTAGGCTCGTACACGGCTACTGTGAAGGGAACGTTCGGAAGCATCATTCATTCAGTAAATATTCCTGTTACTGTGACGGATAACTCTCTATGGTGCGGTAGCGGTAGCGTTGCCGCTGGCACGTTGATCACGCTGGCGAATGGAACTCAGGTCCCGGTTCAGACCCTTCGGGTGGGCATGCAACTACTATCGTACGATATGACCACTCATCAGTATGTTACCACTACCATAACCCGGCTCACAAGCGTACTAGTGAGTAATCTGATGATTATCCAGACCGGTATTGGCGCGCCCTTACGAGTCGACCAGAACCCTCTCCAGAAAGTCTACGCCAAACTCCAGAACGGAACGATTACACTAATCTCAGTTACAGATTTGAAAGTGGGCTACTACCTCTTTCAAGCGATTAGCCAGACATGGGTGCCTATAACCGCGATCAGCTATATCAACCAGGGGCAATACATCATGTTCGATATCTACAACACTGCTCCCGGAAACTACATCGCCAATGGATACCTAGATCCCACAAAACAGGGACCGGGACACTAGGTGGAACCAAGAACATCTCTAAACCTCGCCAGCGGGCAACTCCTCGGTCACTTCGCAACCGTCCGACCGACCAAACTAGCAAAGAGTATGAGTGTAAGCAACAATATCGCGATCCCTATGTTTCTCTGAGTCCGATCTCGCGGCGGTCGGTAATGGAACCCTCGCGACGGCGGGAGAAATGGTTGAACCGCAAATTGCGACGCTTGCTTCGATGAGAAACAAGAGACGACTCGGGCAGAACCGGAGAATATCAAAGTAAACTTGTTACTCATTAAGGAATACCAAGATAGAGCGAACATGAAAGCCTTTTTCAAACCCTAGTTGGTGACCCGTTCACCGAGATCGAAGAATTGCCAGGTAAAACTCATAGAATAGCTGTCCTGCCGGGTGATGGAATCGGCCCAGAGGTCGTAGACGCGACCCTTGCGGTTTTGAATGCGGTCCAGAAGGTTGACGATGTCAGGCTGGAGATGCTAAAGGGTGATGCAGGTTTCTACTGCATAGAGAAGTTTGGGACGAATCTTCCCGATAAGACAGTGGAGATAATCAGAAAGACGGATGCTTGCTTGAAAGGTCCGATGACGACTCCCGAGGAGCCAGGCTCTCCACGAAGCGTGGCAGTTACGCTTCGATCTATGTTTGATCTTTATGCCAATGTGCGCCCTGCCCGTAGTCTTCCGAACGTGCCCTCGCTCAAGCCCAACATCGACATGATCGTTGTTCGGGAGAATACCGAAGACCTGTACGTTGGCAAGGAGTTTGAAGTGGCCCCCGGAGTAGGCATTGCGATAAAGATCAACACGAGGACCGCTTCTGAGCGGATCGCCAAGTTCGCCTTCGACCTAGCGAAGAGGAGACGGAAGAAACTGGCGTTTGTACACAAGGCGAACATTCTGAAAATCACTGATGGAATATTCAAACAGGCTGTTCTAGATGTGAGTAGAAGATATCCGGATGTGGAGGTGGAAGATATACATGTGGACGCGGCGACCATGCAGTTTATCCGGCGACCAGAGAGCTTCGATGTTGTGGTCGCTACTAACCTCTATGGCGACATACTTACCGACGAGGCGGCAGGACTCGTTGGAGGGCTGGGAGTCGCAGCCGGGGGAAACATTGGCGACAGTTACGGGATGTTCGAGCCCGCTGGCGGCTCGGCACCGAAGTATACGGGTCAGAACAAGGTCAACCCTGTTGCGATGATCGAAGCGTCCCGAATGATGCTAGACTTCCTAGGAGAAGAAGGGGCGGCCAAGAAGGTGGAGAAGGCGACCATGCAGGTCCTGGAAGAAGGAAAAGTGTTGACTTTTGACCTGGGAGGTCGTGCGAAGACCAGCGAGATGGGCGAGGCCATCGCCAAGAAGATTCTCTCACTGGGTCCTACATTCTCTCTGCAAGCTCAAAGCCCAGCAAGCTGACCACAGACTTGAGCACGGCACTTGTAGCCTCGACCAAGGCGGCTCGCTGCAGCTTCAGCTCTTCGTCCACCAAATGCGATATGTCGGATTTCTCGTAGAACTCGTGGAATCTCTGAGCGACCTGATTGGCGTAGAAGCAGAGTAGTGTCGGGTTCAGCTCCTCGGCCGATCTAGCAAAGATTTCAGGAAACCGCGCTAGCGAGAGAATCAGGTTCTGCTCGACAGGCTCATTGAGCTGGTCGAAAGTCTTGGGTCTCTCCAACTTTCCCAGTTTCTTGAGAATGCCCAGTGCTCGTGTATAGGCGTAGTTGATGAAGGGCGCGCTGTTTGCTTCGAAGTTCAATGCTCTGTCCCATACGAAGTTGGTCGATTTCACAGCTTCG
>Ga0066709_100005099_pt1 | contig 10705 bp, 10 predicted proteins | sample GraSoiAngelo_158_FD_79665 | JGI IMG/M metagenome (GOLD analysis project Ga0066709, IMG submission 79665) | Grasslands soil microbial communities from the Angelo Coastal Reserve, California, USA - 14_1009_16_30cm | ecosystem: Environmental > Terrestrial > Soil > Grasslands | place: USA... | reverse complement strand
CCGATCGCCGAGGATTCTTTCCACAAGTCGATGGCCTTGTGGGGACCTGGCTTGCTCTTGCGGCCCCTGTCCCTCGTCCTCCTCTCGATCATTGTTGTAACGATTGCCTTGTACATCGCCCGCACGCGGCGCAAGGCGGTGCCGGCATGACCGTGAATGGGCGCATCGTGACCAGCCTGGCGATGGTCATGCTGTTTGTCTTCTTCGTTGTGCAGGCGTTTTTCTTCCGGCACGAAGCCGCCATGATGCCGCTGCTCGTCGGATTGCCCGGCTTCATCCTCAGCCTCGCGCAGCTCATCGTCGAGATCAGACCGCATGGCGGCAGAAATAAAGACGAGCCAATCATTTCCGGCCCTGAAGGGACGATCATACTGTGGATTGCCGGCTTTACGCTGGGCGTCATCGCCTTTGGATTTGTCCTTGGCGCTCCGCTTCTGCTTGCGGCCTATCTTTATTTTGTCGCCGGCGAACGCTTGTCTATCTCCGTCCTGGGCGGTGGCCTTTGCGTTGCCGTGATGCTTGGACTTGAACGCCTGTTGCATATCCCGCTTTTTGAAGGCTTGGTAATTCACCATCTTCTCTGAACCAGGATGGCGCTGCATCAGACGGGCAGGGTCGCCGAAGCGGCTGCCATGTATAGGCTCTCCTTAAGGCGCACCGTTAAAGCCTGATAATGCTGGTGCCGGTGCCGGCAAAACCGTCCATTTCCATCAGCGCCTTTGGCGCCTCGACGAGGCTGATCGTCTTGCCGATGAGTTTCTGTGGCTGGAGCTTGCCCTTGAGTATCATTTCCAGCATCGGTCCATAGCGATGCGCCTGCATGCCGTGGCTACCGCGGATTTCGATCTCATGGGCGATGACCTTGTCCATCGGTATGGAAGCGCGGGCATGTTCAGCAAGCATCAGTCCCACTTGCAGATGCCTGCCGCGCCGGCGCAGGCAGGCGATCGAATTGAAGCAGGTCTTGGGCGACCCGAGCGCATCCATCGAGACATGAGCGCCGCCCTGTGTCATCTCGCCGATCGCTGCTACGACATCGACTGTCTTCGCCGCATCGATTCCGGCAACGGCGCCGCAATTTCGTGCCAGCTCCAGCTTTTCAGGAGAAAGATCGATGGCGATGACATTGGCGCCCATAGCGGCGGCGATCATGATCGCCGACAGGCCGACGCCGCCTGCGCCATGCACCGCCACCCATTCGCCGGGCTGGACCCGGCCCTGATCGACGATGGCGCGGAAAGAGGTGACGAACCGGCAACCGAGGCTGGCTGCGGTGGCGAAGTCGAGCGCGTCGGGAAGCCTGACCAGATTGATATCGGCGAAATCGATAGCGACATAGTCCGCGAACGATCCCCAGGCGGTAAAGCCCGGCTGAAATTGCTTTTCACAGACCTGGTGATTGCCGCTGGCGCATTCGGGACAGCGTCCACAGCCACTGACAAAGGGAACCGTGACGCGATCGCCAGCCTGCCAGCGTATCACTTGGCGTCCCACCGCGGCGATAGTGCCGGCAAGCTCGTGACCCGGCACATGCGGCAGCACGATATCGGGATCATGTCCCATCCAGCCATGCCAGTCGCTGCGGCACAGGCCGGTCGCCTCGACCTTGATGACCACGCCTTCAAGCTTGGGGGTGGGATCGGTGACTTCGGTCAGGACGGGCGGTTGCCTGAAGGCTTCGTAGAAGATAGCTTTCATGACAGACTTTCACTCCGGCTGGTGGCACACCGCTTCGATATTATTTCCGTCGGGATCGAAGACGAAGGCGCCGTAATAATCGGGATGATAGTGCGGCCTGAGCCCCGGTTTGCCATTGTCGCGCCCGCCGGCGGCGAGTGCCACGCGATGGAATTCATCGACCGCCTTACGTGAGGCGGCGGCGAAAGCCACATGCTGGCCGCCTTTCGGCTTGTTGCCGGTGCCGATCCAGAAATAGGGCTTCTGCTCCTCGCCGAAGCCGGCAGCATGGGCATCCTCGCCCGCCTGTTCGGGCGTGACTTCCATGATGACGCTGATGCCGAGCGGCTTCAGTGCCTTCTCATAGAAGGCCTTGGCTCTCTCATAATTCTTCACCGAAAATCCGACATGATCAAGCATGCTGTCCTCCTATTCCGGCAGCGGCGCGCCGGGTCTGGCGAGCTTCTTCATCTCATCCATGGTAAAATCGCATTCATATTGCCCCTCCGCGTAAGAGCCGATCGCATAAGCGTCGAAGGTGACGGTCGCCTTGTCCTTCCAGAAATTCCAGCTGTTCATCGACTGCAGATGCTCGACGATGGTCGTTTCCTGGTAATTCGGGTCATCGGCCGGGTTGAAATCCTGTCCGTCATTCTTGTCTTTCTTCTGTTCGAAGATCTGCTCGATGCAGCGGGCCTTGAGTGCCGCGATCCCCTCGGCATCGAAGAGATCGCCCGGCTTCATTTCCGTACCGCGATCAAGATCGATAGTGATGCCGGATGTTCCGCCATTGCCATGGGCGCCGCCGCTGAAATCCCAGTTTTCCACCTTGGCCGATATGAGCTTCGGCGAGGTATAAGTGAGCGCCATCGCCGCAACGGAAGAATAGGTCATGTCATCGCGGGCAGCCTCGCTCTGGCGCCCCAAAGGCGCACCCTTGCCGATCTTGGTCACCCGATTATTGAACAGGATCTCTCCCTTTGACTGCGGCTTGACGAATTTGATCAGCGTGAAGTCGATATCATAGTGGCGGGGATCGGCGTCCTGCTGGATGAAGACGGGCATCAGGCGTGATCCGGTGCCAGGCCCGCTTTCCGGCTCCGCCAACAAGAGCTGGCGGCGCTCATCGGTCTGGCTCAGGATGCAATTGGCCTGCTCGGCGCCCTGCTGATAGCCGCAGCTGTCCTCGCGGCTCTTCACCCATTTGCGCTGCGAAGCGCCCAATGACTTGCGATCGGCACCGACAAGTGAATCGCGCAAAGTCGCATAAGCGGTCGCCATCGCATCATCGGCCGCCTTGAGCTTTGGATCGGTGCAGATTGCTTTTTCGATGCTGCTGGCCGCCTTGGCGCAATCGAAAGCCCGTACTGGCACGATACAAGCAATGAGCAAGAGCCCCGCGAGCCAGCAGATTTTGAGCAACTGCATGTCTTTCCTCATTTTCCTGGCCTGGGATCGATGGGCGTGATCACCCCGAGACCGAGCAGATCTTCCAGGAGTTTGGCCGCGGCAAGCAGGCGGTCTTCGCCCCGGCAAGGTGCCGCGATCTGGATGCCGACCGGCAGATGCTCTCTGGTGAAGCCGGCCGGGATCGAGATGGCCGGCGAGGCCACATTAGTGAAAGCATAGACGATCGCCAGCCACTCGACATAGTTCGAAAACTTTTGGCCGTCGCATTCGGCGACATAGCGCTGTTCAACCGGGAACGGCGCCACGATTGTGGACGGGCAGAGAATGAGTTCGTAGCGTGTGAAGAACTCACGCATGCGGGCGAACATCACACCGCGCTGCATTTCGGCGCGCGCGATTTCACCGCCCGTGAGCTTCAGACCCTTCTCGACATTCCAGATGACGTCGGACTTGAGTTTATCGCGATGATTTTCGTAAAGCGTCTTGAAGCCCGAGGCGTATGCCAGCGCCCTCAGCACCTGAAAACACTCATGCGCTTCGGTGAGATCGGGGTGCGCCTCCTCGACGATAACTCCCGCATCGGCGAGCTTGAGCGCTGCACGCTCGACGATCTCCGCTACTTCCGGATCGACCGGCGTGATGCCGAGATCGCGGCTGAAGGCGACCCGCTTCGGTTTCCATCCCGAGCGCGCAGCAGCGAGATAGGAAACATCCTCGCGCGGCAACGACAAGGGATCGGCCGGATTGGCGCCCACCATCGCATCGAAAAGCAGAGCGAGGTCTTCGACATTGCGTGCCATCGGTCCTTCTACGCCAAGCGTCCCATCGATCTTGCCATAGACGCTGGCCGCCACCCGTCCGGGCGATGGGCGCAGGCCGGTGACGCCGCAGAAGCTCGCCGGATTGCGCAAGGATCCCCCCATGTCGGAGCCATGCGCCACCCAGGCCGTGCCGGTCGCGAGAGCCGCTGCCGCCCCGCCCGATGATCCTGCCGCCGAACGCGACAGATTCCAGGGATTGAGGGTGCGCCCGAAAACTTCGTTGAAGGTATTGGCGCCGGCGCCGAATTCCGGCGTGTTCGACATCGCATAGACGATGCCGCCTTGATCTTCGAGATTCTCGACCAGTATGTCCGACTTATTTGGAATATGGTGGGCGAAGATCGGCGAGCCCTGCGTCGAGCGCACGCCCGCGACATCATTCAGGTCCTTGATCGGGATCGGCAGGCCGGCGAGCCGGCCGCGCTCGGCAACTGACTTCTTCATCAACGCTTTGGCATGATCGCGGGCTCGCTCGAAGCACAGCGTGGGCAGCGCATTGACCACCTTGTCGACTTGCGCGATGCGCGTTTCGAGTGCATCGAGACAGTCGAGGGGCGTGATCTCCTCACTGCGCAGCAGCGAGACAATCTCATTGGCGGTCAAACGGATAAGTTCGGTCATGGCAGCCCCGCGAAAGCTGGGATTGAATCCATTTGCGGCCCATGGGTCAATGGAGGTAGAACGCCGCAGCAATTCCTGAGGAGACCAGAACATGAACGTGAAGGCATCGGCCAAAGGCCTCAATGAAGCTTGGGTTGAACGGCGCGCCAAAGCGGTGTCGCGCGGCATGGGCATGGCCGCTCCAGTGATCGCGGCGCGCGCCGAGGATTCCGAATTGTGGGATATCGAGGGCCGCCGCTATATTGATTTCGGCGGCGGCATCGCGGTGCTCAATACCGGCCATCGCCATCCGGCCGTGATGAAGCGGGTGCAGGAGCAGCTTAATGCCTTCACCCATACCTGCTTCACGATAGCGCCCTATGCGCCGTTCATCGAACTCGCCGAGAAGCTCAATGCCATTGCCCCGATTTCGGGCGACAAGAAGAGCCTGTTCCTGACCACGGGTGCCGAGGCGGTCGAGAACGCCATCAAGATCGCGCGCGCTCATACCGGGCGCAGCGACATCATCTGCTTTCAGGGCAGTTTCCACGGCCGCACCAATCTGACCATGACGATGACCGGCAAGGTCGTTCCCTACAAGACGAAATTCGGCCCCTTCGCGCCGGGCGTATGGCATGTGCCCTTCCCGGTCGCCCATAAGGGCGTAACGGTCGAGGACACGATCCACGCCATCGAATGGCTGTTCAAGGCCGATGTCGAGCCGTCGCGGGTCGCGGCCATCGTCATCGAGCCGGTGCAGGGCGAGGGCGGCTTCTATATCGCGCCCAAGGAACTGATGACGGCCTTACGCAGGATCTGCGACGAGCATGGCATCGTCTTCATTGCCGATGAGATCCAGTCGGGCTTCGGACGCACCGGCAAATGGTTTGCCATGGAGCATATGGGCGTCGAGCCTGACCTGATGACGGTCGCCAAGTCGCTTGCCGGCGGCTTTCCGCTCTCAGGCGTCGTCGGCCGCGCCAAGATCATGGATGCGCCGGAGCCAGGCGGTCTCGGCGGCACTTATGCCGGCAACCCGGTCGCCTGCGCGGCAGCACTTGGCGTGTTCGATGCCTTCGAGCAGGACAAGCTCCTCGAAAAGGCGAAAGTGCAGGGCCAGATCATGCTCGAGCGCTTGAAGGCGATTAAAGCCAGGAACAAGGGCATGCCGATGGGCGATATCCGGTCCTTGGGCGCCATGTGCGCCTTCGAGCTCGTCACTGAACGCGGCGGCGACAAGCCGGACGCGGCCGGCGTCAAGGCGCTGGTGGCGAAATGCCTCGAACGTGGCCTCCTGATCCTTAGCTGCGGCGTCTATGGCGACACGATCCGGCTCCTGACGCCGCTCACCGCCTCGGAAGCCATCCTGAAGGAAGGCCTCGACATCCTCGAATCCGCCATTGTCGGAAACTAAGGCTCTATCCCGAAACTAAGACCGGGCGACGGAGTTACCCTCCGCCGCCCGTCTTCAGAATAGTGCTGCTTCGGGAGAACCCTCCATGCATCGCCGCCTGTTTCTATCCATCATGGCCGCAGGCCTGGCAGTGGCCATGCTTCCGGGCATGGCAGCGGCGCAGAACCGCCTTCCCTATCGGGGCGCCGAGACCGTCTATTTCGAAAACTACGAGCAGCCGGGAACGATCATCATCGATACCAGCAAGCGCGCCTTGTTCTATATCCTGAGCGATAGCGAGGCGATTCGTTACGGCATTGCCGTCGGCAAGGAAGGTTTTTCCTGGGCCGGCATCGCCGAGATCGGCCGCAAGATCGAGTGGCCGCGCTGGACGCCGCCCGCCTCGATGATCAGGCGAAGGCCCGAGCTTGCCAAATTCGCCGGTGGCATGCCGGGCGGGCGGCCGGACAATCCCCTGGGTGCCCGCGCTCTCTATCTATTTGCCAATGGCAGTGACACGCTCTTTCGCATCCATGGCACCAATGAGCCGCAATCGATCGGCACTGCAGCCTCTTCGGGCTGCATCCGCATGCTGAACGAGGAAGTCGTCGAGCTCTATGACCGGGTAGAGATTGGCACCAAGGTGATCGTGCTGTAACTGGCAGGTGTCCGCAGTCATGCCGCATCTCCCGGGGCCCAAATACGTCAAACGTGCTTCTGGTAATCCTTCACATCGGCAAAATCGATCTTGGGCCAGCGTTCCTGTTCATATTGCAGAAGGAATTGACTGCCGGCCAGGAAGACCGGCGCCTTGTCGAGATCATGCGCCATGCCCGAGCGGTTCGCTTCGATGAAGCGATCGAGCTCCTGAGGATCATCCGATGAGATCCACCGGCACACCGAGAAGCGTGGCGTCTCATAGGCGATCGGCAATCCATATTCGACTTGCAGGCGTTCGGCCAGGACATCGAGCTGCAAGGCGCCTACGACGCCCACCATGGCATTCGATCCGTCATAGGGGAGGAACAATTGCACCACACCCTCTTCCGCCATTTGCTGCAGCGCCTCGCGCAATTTCTTCGCCTTCATGGCATCCTGCAATTTGATGCGCCGCAGAATTTCCGGCGCGAAGCTCGGCACGCCGCGGAACACCAGATCCTCGCCCTCGGTGAGGGTATCGCCGATGCGCAAGATGCCGTGATTGGGGATGCCGACGACATCGCCGGCATAAGCTTCATCCGCCAGCGCCCGATCCTGGGCGAAGAAGAATTGCGGCGCAGACAGGCTCATCGGCTTTCCGGTGCGCACCAGCTTGGCCTTCATGCCACGCTGCAATTTGCCCGAACAGACGCGCAGGAAAGCGATGCGGTCCCGGTGATTGGGATCCATATTGGCTTGGATCTTGAACACGAAGCCCGACATTTTGGGCTCGCTCGCTTCCACCATGCGGCTCTGAGCCTGCTGGCTGCGCGGCGAGGGCGCATAGCTGCCCAGCCCGTTGATGAGATCGCGGACGCCGTAATTCTTCAGCGCCGAGCCCCAGAACACCGGCGTCAGATGGCCTTCGCGGAAGGATGTGAGGTCGAAAGGCTTTGAAGCTTCCCGGGCGAGCAACACTTCTTCCTGGAAGGGTTTTATCTCATCGGCGGGTAAGAGGCCTGCAATGGCTGGATCGTCCGGACCCGAAAGCTGCGCCGGTGTTTGCTGCGAATCGAGGCCGCGCAGCGTGTTGCGGGCAAGATCATAGGTTGCGGCGAAACTGCGCCCCCGCCCGACCGGCCAGGTCATCGGCGTCACATCGAGCGCCAGGGTCTTTTCGATCTCATCCAGGAGATCGAAGGGATCGCGCGTCTCGCGGTCCATCTTGTTGATGAACGTGACGATCGGAATGTCGCGCAGGCGGCAGACCTCGAACAGTTTGCGGGTGCGTGCCTCGATGCCCTTGGCCGCATCGATCACCATGATCGCCGAATCGACGGCGGTCAGCGTGCGGTAGGTATCCTCGGAAAAGTCGGCATGGCCCGGCGTGTCGAGGAGATTGAAGACATAGCCCCCATATTCGAAGGTCATCACCGAGGTGACGACGGAAATGCCGCGCTGGCGCTCGATCGCCATCCAGTCGGAGCGGGTGGAGATGCGGTTCTTCTTGGCCTTGACTTCGCCCGCGAGCTGGATCGCGCCACCGAACAGCAGGAATTTCTCGGTCAAGGTGGTCTTGCCGGCGTCCGGATGCGAGATGACCGCGAAAGTGCGCCGTCGTGCCACCTCGGCCGATGCGGCGGATGCTTGCATGATATTCATGATTTTGGGCTCTGTTTCGGGGGCTCCCTAGCACCCCAATCCTGTCATGTCATCAAGGATCATTGCAGTGCAACATGAGGCGGTCTAAAAGGCACTGAGCTGAGACCAAACAAGACCGATGGCTGAAACACACACCGACAAACGGCCCCTGTCGCCGCATCTCCAGATCTATAGGCCGATGCTGACCATGATGATGTCCAACATGCACCGCATCACCGGGTCAGCGCTCTATTTCGGCATCATCTTGCTCGTCTGGTGGCTCACCGCTGCCGCCATCTCGGCGGATTATTTCGCCATCATGCAGGCGTTCTTCGGCCACTGGTTCGGCAAGCTCGTCCTGTTCGGCTTCACCTGGGCCCTCCTCCACCATATGCTGGGAGGATTGCGCCACCTTCTATGGGACACCGGCCACGGCTTCAAGCTCTCGACCATCGAATGGCTGGCGCGCCTCAATCTCGCATCGTCGATCATTCTCACCCTGGTCCTGTGGCTCGGCGTCTATTGGGTGCGGGGCACGCTATGAGAACGCCGCTCGGCATGGCGCGTGGACTGGGCTCGGCCAAGACCGGCACCGAACATTGGTGGCTGCAGCGCGTTACGGCGATCGCCAATATCCCGCTGGTCATCTTTCTCATCGTCTTTATTCTCTGGCATCTGGGCGCCAACCGTGCGGCGCTGATGGCGAGCGTCAAGCATCCGCTGATCGCCATCGCGCTCGCAATGTCGTTCCTCTCCATCCTTTGGCATATGCGCCTCGGCATGCAGGTCATCATCGAGGACTATGTGCATGGCCGTTGGCGCATAGTTTGTCTTCTCGGCAATGTCTTCTTCACCATCGCTCTGGGCATCGCTGCCCTTTATGCGATCCTGTCCTTGAGTTTCGGAGCCTGATGCGATGGCCACGCCCAAGACCAATGGAGCCACCGCACCCAAATCCTTCTCTGTCGGCGGTCGCGCCTATCCGATCACCGATCACAGTTTCGATGTCCTTGTCGTCGGCGCCGGCGGTTCGGGACTGAGAGCCGCACTCGGCGCATCGCAGGCCGGCCTCAAGACCGCCTGCATCAGCAAGGTGTTTCCTACCCGCTCGCACACCGTCGCCGCACAGGGCGGCATCGCTGCCTCGCTCGGCAATATGGGCCCCGATGACTGGCGCTGGCATATGTATGACACAGTCAAGGGCTCGGACTGGCTGGGCGACCAGGACGCCATCGAATATCTCTGCCGCAATGCGCCGGTCGCCGTTTATGAACTCGAACATTTCGGCATGCCCTTCTCGCGCACCGAGGAAGGCAAGATCTATCAGCGCCCCTTTGGCGGCATGATGATGAATTTCGGCGAAGGCCCGCCGGTGCAGCGCACCTGCGCCGTCGCCGACCGCACCGGCCATGCCATGCTGCACACGCTCTATGGCCAGTCGCTGCGCTATTCGACCGAATTCTTCATCGAATATTTCGCTCTCGATTTGATCATGGAAGACGGCGCCTGCCGTGGCGTGATGGCCTTGTCGCTGGAAGACGGCTCATTGCATCGCTTCGGCGCCCATCGCACTATCCTGGCGACCGGCGGCTATGGCCGCACCTATTTCTCGGCCACCTCCGCCCATACCTGCACCGGTGATGGCAATGCCATGGTACTGCGCGCCGGCCTGCCGCTGCAGGACATGGAATTCGTGCAGTTCCATCCGACTGGCGTCTATGGCGTCGGCGTCCTCATCACCGAGGGTGCGCGCGGCGAAGGCGGCTATCTCACCAATTCTGAAGGCGAGCGCTTCATGGAGCGCTATGCGCCTTCCGCCAAGGATCTCGCTTCGCGTGACGTCGTGTCGCGCTCAATGACCATCGAGATCCGCGAAGGCCGCGGCGTCGGGTCAGAGAAGGACCATATACATCTCCATCTAGAACATCTCGACCCCAAGATCCTCGAAGAACGCCTGCCCGGCATCAGCGAATCGGCAAAGATCTTCGCCAATGTCGATGTCACCCGCGATCCGATCCCGATCGTGCCGACCGCCCACTACAATATGGGCGGCGTCCCCACCAATTATCATGGCCAGGCGCTGGCCGGCGACGGCAAGGATCCCGAGAAGGTCGTGCCGGGGCTCTATGCGGTGGGCGAAGCGGCCTGTGTTTCCGTCCATGGCGCCAACCGCCTGGGCTCCAACTCGCTCATCGATCTTGTCGTCTTCGGCCGCGCTGCGGCCCTCAAATGCGCCGAGGAGATCGAAGCCAATATGCCGCATGCCGAATTACCGAAGCATGCGGGCGAAGCCTCGATCGCACGGCTCGACTATTATCGTTTCGCAAATGGCTCAACATCGACGGCGCAATTGCGGAGCCGCATGCAGCGCACCATGCAGAGCAATTGCGCGGTGTTCCGCACCGGCGAGGTCCTGAAGGAAGGTGCCAGGCTCATTGGCGAAGTATGGCAGGCGACCGATGACGTCAAGGTCTCGGACCGCTCGCTCATCTGGAATTCCGATCTCATCGAGACGCTCGAATAT
>Ga0066709_100005098_pt1 | contig 10706 bp, 6 predicted proteins | sample GraSoiAngelo_158_FD_79665 | JGI IMG/M metagenome (GOLD analysis project Ga0066709, IMG submission 79665) | Grasslands soil microbial communities from the Angelo Coastal Reserve, California, USA - 14_1009_16_30cm | ecosystem: Environmental > Terrestrial > Soil > Grasslands | place: USA... | reverse complement strand
CGCCTCGAGGCGCTTCAGCATTGGGCCGATATTTGTACGTTTCACGTGCTGCGGCTCGAGGAAGCCTTCCATCATCTTTAAGGCCGTGAACTCCGAGCCGTTGTTCGGCGTCACCGCGATCTCTTTATCCTTGAGCATCTCCGGTTCGTAGTACTTGGAGCCGCGGGCAACCACGATGGCGAACATCGACATGGAGGCCCCCAGAGCTACGATCTTTCGGTGCCGGAGTCCCTGGCAGTCCGCTTCGACTGCGCGCTTCATGATGCCCCATTCGCACATCCGGTATTGGTCGATGCCGCCCTCGTTGTAGACCGAATCGAGCGGGCGGTCGAAGACGGAATCAAACTTGACACTATGGGATGTCGTGATCTGGGCCATCCCCGGCGTGGTTACGAACTCGATGTCCAGGCCCTCGTCTTTGAAAAATCCTCTGTCGCGCGCGACCAGCACCGGCAGATCATGGACAGCGTTCATGATCGCAACCTTGGGTTTCACCAGCGTATCCGGAATAGCCATGACGTTCCTCCTCTGAGCGAATGCTGCAGAATATCGCTCCACGCGCGCACGCCTGTCAATGCCGTATCAGTTGCAACCCCGCGCCGCCTCTTCCAGCTGATCAAACAAGCGACGCGCTCCATCACCTGCAAGGGTCTGAATGCCGTGGCCTTGATCGGGCTCGATATTGAAATGGACGCGCAATCCTTTCGCACGAAACAACTCGGATTGCCGTTGCATGGCAGTCAACCACTCGGTGTCACGCTCGCCGACATGCATGAAAATACATAGCGGTTTGAGCGCATTGATCCTCGACTCGATTTCCTCGGGAAGGTAGCCGGGAAAACCGCTGACGGACCGAAAGTACTGCGGATACATTGCTGCAATATGGAAGGCGCTGAGCCCGCCATTGGACGGTCCTGCGATATGCAGCTTTCCGCCTTCGACCTTGTAGTCCCGCAAAATTTGATCCAGAAAGTCAGGGAAAATACGATCGCCCCCTCGTTCGAAGAATAAATTGTTGCTGGGAGCCGCCGGGCTCACGACGATATAGCCACGCACTTCCGCTTGGGCGCGCCAATTCCTCTCGAGCATGTTGTTAACGCCATCCAAAGTTTGACCGCCTCCGGGAAAAGCGAGTATGGCCGGATAAGCTCGAGCCGGATCGTATTCGTTGGGCAGGATCACCTTGTACCTGACGGTGATGCCACCAAACCTTCCCGCCTTCCCAACCGTTTCGGCGCCCGCTTGAGAGGTGAGTGCAAACGTGAGGACAAAGAACATACTCGCAGGCAGTCTCATTCTCCCTCCGTTGAGGCAAGTGTCGCACGCCTCCGGCGTGCGCCCGAGTACGGATTATGCTTGGAGCCGTGTGTTTGTACAACATACGTCATTGCTCCAGTTCCAAATTCGGTGTAACGTTCAACCGCTTAAGATATTTATGATGTTCTTGTACTCAGCGCCCACCAAGGTTTTGGCCGCGGGGGTTGTTCTTTCCACGCTGATCAATCTGGCAGCATGCAGCAGCAGTGTAGCCGGCAAGAGGGCGGACTCACCGACGAGAGACGACCGTATTCAGGTGCGAGCCGTACCCGTGAAGGCGGAAAGACTTCGCCGGAATGTCGACTCTGTGGGGTCTCTGTTCGCGCTCGAAGAAGTGACCGTCAGCTCCGAAGTCGAAGGGAAAGTCGACGAAGTCCTGGTCGATATCGGAGATCACGTGGAGCGCGGGCAACCTCTTGTAAACGTTTCCACAATCGAGCTAAAGCTGGCTCTCGATCAACAACGAGCGCTTTTTCAACAAGCCCGTGCCCGCCTTGGCATAACGGAAGAGTCCGACGATCTCAGGAACGTGCTGGATGCCGCTGAAGTCAAGAAGGCCGCCGCGGACCTCAAGGAGACGGAGGAGATTTACAAGCGCTCCCAGCTGCTTCTCCAAAAACAGCTTCTTCCTCGGCAGGATTTCGATCAGACCGAAACGCGCGTGAGTGCGGCGAGAGCGGCCTACGACCTGGCCGTGCAGTCGGTACAGAACCTGAGAGCGCAGCTGCCGCAGTACAGAGCATCCGTCGAACTTGCCGAGAAAAAGTTGCGCGACGCCGTGATTCGCGCGCCTTTCAAAGGGCAGGTCAAGGAACGCGTTGTGTCTCCGGGCCAGTATTTGAAGGTGCAGACGCCCGTTATGGTCATCGTGAGCACCGATCCATTGCGGGTTCGCCTCAAGATCCCGGAAACGATGGCGGGATGGATTAAGGTCGGAGACCGGATACAGGTCTCCGTCGACGCGTATCCGGACAAAACGTTTTCAGGGGGACTGTCGCGTATCAATCCTGCTGTGGATCCGCAAAGCCGTACTTTCGAAGTGGAGGCATTGCTGGAGAATTCCGAAGGGCTGCTCAAACCTGGCTTTTTTGTGAAGGCGCGAATACCGTCCGGGAAGATTGATGAGGTCCTGGCTGTGCCTCAAGATGCGCTTCAATATTCGTACGGCGTTTATAAAGTCTGTTTGATTAATGGCGACGTTCTCAAAGAGACCGAAGTGAAGATCGGTGAGATCTCGGGCGACGAAGCCGAGATTGTCTCAGGAGCCAAGGCCGGCGCTAGGATCGCCGTTCCAGTCAAAGGCCAGGCCCTCAAAGACGGCGCTAAAATACAAATTGTCCAGTAGGCCTGTATGACGATCAGCGAACTTTCTGTAAGGCGGCCCGTTTTCGCGCTGATGCTGATCAGCTTCCTGGTTGTGCTCGGCGTGTTTTCATTCCGCGATCTTGGAGTCGATCTCTTTCCGAAAGCGGATCCCGCTAACGTCAATATTAATCTTTCACTCCCCGGAGCCACTCCGGAGGAAATGGCGACGCAGGTCGTTCTGCCGCTCGAAGAGGCGGTGAATACGATCAGTGGTCTGGACGAACTGACTTCACAAACCTCCGAAGGAACTGCCAGAATCACCTGCACGTTCATTCTCGAAAGAGACCTTGAAGGCGCCGCCCAGGACGTTCGGGAAAAAGTTGCCGGCGCGCTTCGAAACCTTCCGCCAAACATCCTGCCTCCGGTCATACAGAAGGCGGATCCCGATGCCGATCCCGTGATGACAATCGCTGTCGCGAGCGACAAGAACATTCGCGAAACGACGGAAATTGCGGACAAGCAGATCAAACGAGTGCTGGAAACCGTCGATGGTGTTGGCGCCGTAACTCTCACTGGAGGACGATCGCGCCAGATCCGCCTCTACGCAGACGCGGAGAAATTGAATGCGTACGGCATCACCATCAATCAATTTCAGCGCGCAATTCAAAATGAGAATGTTGAGATTCCGGGAGGACGCATTATTCGCGGCGACAGCGAAGTGGGTGTGCGGACGCTGGGACGCGTCGACGCGGTCAGCCAGTTCGCAGAGATCATCGTCGCCAATCTCAACGGCTCGCCCATCCGAGTACGCGATGTCGGCCGGGTCGAAGACACTTATGCGGAACCGACCACCTGGAACATGGTGGACAACAAGCAATCCGTCAAGCTCGATGTTCGCCGACAATCGGGGACAAATACAGTCGCCATCGTCGACCTCGTCAGGGGCAAGCTCGGTCAAATCCGAAAAGGTCTGCCGCCAGGCGTTGACGTCAAAATCATTGCGGACAAATCCATCTTCATCAATGCTTCCGTCTCTGCATTGAAGGAGCACCTCGTTTACGGCAGCCTGCTCGCCAGCCTCGTCGTCTTGCTCTTCATCCGGAATCTCCGGTCGGTTGTGATCGCATCGCTCGCGATTCCAACATCCATCATCGCGACGTTCACGCTGCTCAAAGCGATGAACTTTACGTTGAACAACATGACCCTGCTCGGCCTCACGCTGGCCGTGGGCATCGTGATCGACGATGCGATTGTTGTCCTCGAGAATATCGTTCGCTTCATTGAAGAGAAATATGAACTGCCGAAGACGGCAGCAATCGCCGCGACGAAGGAAATCACGCTCGCGGTTGTAGCGACGACGATTTCGCTGGTCATCATCTTTGTGCCGATCGCTTTCATGACCGGCTACGCGAAGCGCTACGTCAACGAATTCGGCTGGACGATGGCGTTTGCCGTGATGGTTTCCATGCTGGTCAGTTTCACATTGACGCCGATGCTGAGCTCGCTGGCGCTGAAGCGGCGCGAAACAGACCAGAGCGGACACACTTCCAAAGAGGTGGGATTTTTCCACGGCCTCGCCAACCAATATAGCCGGCTTTTGGCATGGTCGCTCGATCATCGGCTCGCGGTGGTACTGCTCACATTCGCAATCTTCGCCACGGCAATCCCGCTCAATTCGCTCGTGGGGAGAGACTGGATTCCCGCAGACGACCAGAGTGAGCTGACACTTTATCTGAACATGCCGATCGGCACTTCGCTCGACGCAAATGCGAGGATATTGACTGACATTACGGGGAAGATAAAGCAAGTGCCTGGGGTTGAGTTCGTCAACCCTTATATTCCCCAAGAGATCTCGGGCCATTCACACACCTACATTCGGCTCATCGATGTTTCGAAGCGCAACTTCTCGCAGCAGGATGTCGCAAGGGATGTCCGGAAAATCATGACCGAATATCCAAACATTCGCTCGCGTGTGAACTGGCCTTCTGCGCTTCAGGGCGGCGAGGGCAGCTCTCCGATCAACGTCCGGTTCCTTGGTCCGGATCTGTTAAAGGTTGGCGAATATGCAAGGAAACTCTATGACCGTTTGAAGGCGACCCCCGGATTCACCGATGTCGATATGGACCTCGACATCAACAGCCCGGAATTTCAAATCCAGATCGATCGCCAACGCGCGTCGGAATTGGGTGTGCGTGCTGGAGACGTTGCAACCGCCGTGCGGCTGATGATCGCAGGCGAGGATCAAATTTCGACGTATAAAGAGGCCGGCGAGCAATATCCGGTCACGATGCAACTCTTGCCCGAGCAGCAAAGAAATCCGGATATCCTTGCGCGCCTCATGATCCCATCAACGAAAGTCGGGCAAGTGCGGCTCGATAACATCGCCGCGCTTCAACGTGGGTTAAGCCCCGGAAGAGTTAAACGGTACAATCGGCAGTTTCAAGTCGCCGTCCAGTCGAATCTCACTCCAGACATAGCGCTGGATGACGCCGCACAGAAGGTTCGTGAAGCCGTAAGCAAAGCCGGATTGCCACCTGGTTATTCGGCACGCTTCTCAGGAACCGTCAAGATCCTCGACGAAACGAACAAAAGCCTCATCATCACGTTCCTGTTGGCATCTGTGTTCATGTACATGGTGCTCGCGGCGCAGTTCGAAAGTTTGTTGCATCCGTTCGCGATCATGATGAGCTTGCCGCTCTCGATCCCTTTTGCTCTTCTGACTCTGTGGCTGACGGGCCGAACTCTCAATCTGTGGAGTTCATTGGGTGTCCTGCTCCTGTTGGGCATCGTCAAGAAGAACGGAATTTTGCAGATCGATTACGCGAATAGACTCCGCAGTCAGGGCACGCCAATGCGCAAAGCGGTTCTGGAGGCATGTCAGGTTCGGCTTCGTCCGATCCTCATGACCACTTTCTCGATTATCGGGGGACTTATTCCGACTGCGATTGGCGCCGGAGCCGGCGCAGCGCAGCGCTCGGCGATCGCAGTGACCATCATCGGCGGGCAGACTTTGTGTTTGCTGCTGACGCTCATCGTAACGCCCGTGACTTATTCATTGCTCAGCGAATTGAGTGAACTGAAGTTGGCACGCGGCATCAAAGCCGCACGGGTGCGGTTTGGTACGCCATCGTCGTAATGGAGGTTCTGACATGAGGACGAAAAATCGATGTTTCGTGTTCTTGGTGGCACTCACGACCATGGTCGCAGTCGTATGGCTCATACCGGGTCCTGTTGCCGGCCAGGCGCCCTCGATTGCTTTACGGACACCGTGGGGCGAACCGGATCTGCAGGGCATTTGGAACAACCCGTTCGTCACGCCATTGGAACGACCGAAAGAGTTCGGAACCAGACAATTTTTGACAGAGGATGAAATCGCGGCGGAAGAACGGCGCCTGCGCGAACAATCGAAGGGTCGCGGGCGTGACAGCCGCGAGGGTACGGGAACCGAACGAGACGTCGCGCGCGCCTACAATGAGCACTGGTTCGGCGATCCATCACTGTTAAGGGGCACGCGCACTTCGCTGATTGTGGATCCGCCGGACGGACGGATCCCTTCGCTAACTGCCGAGGCCCAGCAGAGGATCGCCACGAAACGAGAGTATCTCCAGGCACTGCTGCAAGGTACTTCCGGCGGTAGACCTGGACCGATTTCACCGAGAAGAGCGGAACGTTCGCCGGATTACAACCTGGATCGTATGAATCGCGCCGACGGTCCAGAGGATCGAGGTGGACCAGAGCGCTGCTTTGGAAGTAATTTGCCGGTTTTACTCCAATCCGGGAGCTTCGGAGGTGTCGCGCGGATTGTGCAGTCTCCGGGTTCCGTCGGGATTTACTATGACATCGGCCAGGGTCAAGGGCTCAGCCGGCTTATTCCGGTTACCGACCGCCCGCATATGCCCAAGCACATCCGCCAGCGATATGGAGACGCAATTGGCCATTGGGAGGGAGATACGCTGGTCGTCGACATCACCAATTTCACGCAGAAGACGGAATTTCAGGGATCGCGCGAGAACCTGCATCTGATCGAACGCTACAGGCGGGTCGATGCAAACACGCTCTCATTTCAAGTCACAATGGATGATCCAACGACATGGACAAGACCCTGGACCACTGTCCAGGAACTAAAGAAGAATAGCGACCAAAAGAATCAGGTCTATGAAGGCGGCTGCCACGAGGGCAATTACGGCTTGATTGGCATGCTTGCCAACACTCGAGCCGCAGAGAAAGCATTCGCCGAGGGCCGAGGTCCGGATCCGGCTACACAGGACAACGCGACCGGTGGAGTCGGCCGGCCACAAAACTGATCATCGACGGTCGCTTTGCGCCCGCCGGCATCTTGTAGCTTCGTGCACTCTTCGGTTGTTAAATGAAACATGGACTAGGACCATGTTTCATTTAACAACCGGGGGACCCACTACTGCGCTCACTGCGATTTCGGCGGAGGCGCCGGAGCCGGCTTTGCAAACTTGGCCGCGTCTATCGCGACGTTGGGCTGTATTTCGGTGAGTTCGGTGGTGGACTGTCCGTCGGTCCATGTGGCGGTCCAGCGAAACGGCATCTTCACACCGTCGACGTCACGATAATCGGAGTAGTCGATTTGAGTCGGAACACGGCCGACGGCGGTATCAACCAATCGCACAAGACGCACCAGGAGTCCCGACGATTCATCGAAATAGAAATTCACCGGCGGCTGCCTTGGGTTGGTTCCCTGCAGAACTCGGACGTCGCGATCATTGATGACAGTCGCGGTAACTCGCCACTGGTTGAATCCCTGCTGTAAGTCGGCGGGAAACGACACCATCGCTTCGAGCCTGGCACCATCCAGATTTCCGCCAGTGAGCGGCATCAACGGCATCGGTTTATCCGCTGACGCGATCCAACCGGCGCGGCCATCAAAGGTTCTGACGCTGTCTCCGAAAAGCGCATGTACGATCGTCGTGCGCTGAGCAGGAGCCTTTGCAAAGATTTCGACCGGCACCTTGGCCTGGTCGGTATCGTATCCGGAGTAAGTTCCCTTGGCCAGAAAGCGCGTGACACGCGCGAGCCGCTGTGCCCCGCCGATTGCCTGAATATACTTGTCGAAAACTTGATTAGCGGAAGGGCCTCCGGTGTTCGGAAAAGCTTCGATTTCATTTGGATCTTCCATGGGCTCGCTGTACTGCACCGTCAGACTCGGCACGACTTTCGGGCGTTGGTTGCCGTTATGGCAGGTGTAGCAGGTTACAGAACGCACTCCCTTGAAGTTCTCTTTGTTGATCGCATTGACCATCTGCAGCATCCTTCGCGCAGTCTGCTTCATCGGGGTATCGAGGGCGTACTTATCCCAGCTCGTCGTATTGTCTGAGGCATGGCAGTGCGTGCAGTTCAGGCTTGTGGCGGCGGAGAACATACCCATGGTGTCCATGAACTCGTCGACGGGAATGCCCTTCAGAATTTGAATGTTCTTGAAGACTTCTTCCGCCATCGGTGGCCGCTGCGCTTGTCCCGCTTGCCCGGTTGCGATTACAGTGCCGAGCAGGCACGCCGCCACTGTTCCGATAACACGAAGAACCATTCGCCTCGATCCAAACGCCATACGGTCTCCTTGCTACTGCTTCTTCGCAGCTTTGTCTTCTTCCCGGCCGCCGCTCAAAATACCGATCATGCCGTAATTTCCCTCGTGGCACGCATACTCATAAAGCTGACCGCGACTCTTTCTCCAGGGGATCGCGACTGTCCAGGGCCTGGTCCAGGTTGTCGGATCATCGAATGTAACTTCGTAATTGAGTGTGTCCGGTTCGAGACGCGTGATGCGCTCGACCATGTGCAGGTTGCTGGTGGAGCCTCTGAAATTTGTTTTGTCGCTGAAGTTCGTCGTATCGATCACGAGCGTGTTGCCTTCCCAGTGTCCGCGCGAGTCACCCATCCACTGCCGGACACGCGCGTCGAGGTGCGGCCTCGCATCTAGAGGGATGATGCGTGCTTCGTGAATCATTTCGTAAAGAATGATCACGCGGTCCGCACTCTGCACAATCTGGATATTACTGTTATACGCAACGCTGGAAATTCTCGGCAGCCCCTGCGTAATGCAACGCTCCCACAGACTGCGATCGAACCACGAGTCCGCGCCGCGGCCAGCTTCAAAGCCACCCGTGGCGCGTAATGGCCGGCGGGCTAGCTCGTCTTCTCCTTGCCGGGCGCGTGCGTCCGCAACGAGAGGAGGAATTTTGCCGTCGGGCGGATCTACGATCAGCGACGTGCGATGCGTCTTAACGACGTTTGTCGCCCGATCCCACCAGAAATCGTTATACGCGGCTTCGACATCTCGTTCGGGATTGGCGAAGCGCGCTTCGTCCGTGTTTTCTTCGACTGCTTTCTTCTCGAGCTCGGCTACCTCTTGCGGTGTGAGGAACTGTCGACCCGCAAACTTGGCGGGCCGCTCCAAAGGCGTGATGCTGTGGTTGTCCCAGATGCCCTGCAGGTCCGGATGACCCCACGGCGTTCGAGGCGGAGGTGCCTGGCCGGCCATGAGCGGCACCGCCGCGGCCAACAAGGTGATTGCAACAAAAAAGACGGCTGGCTTCATCTCGTGCTCCTCTTTCTCGGCAATTTTGCGCCAGTATAACGCACCCCGGAGGCCGATGTTCACACTGAAGCCGGCGTTGTTGTGGGGACTGTCCGCTACATGTCTCCCGAGCAGGCGCGTGGGCTTTCCGTCGATGCCCGATCCGATATTTTCAGTTTTGGCGTCATGCTCTACGAAATGCTGACGGGACATGCTCCATTTGATGGACCAACAACGGCGGATGTCATCGCAGCCATCCTCGAGCGCCAACCCCAGCAACTAAAGTCGTATCGCCCCGATATTCCTTCTGAGCTCGAGCGAGTCGTTACGAAATGTACGGAGAAGATCTCGGCCAGGCGCTACAGCTTCGCGGAAGAGCTGCTATGGAGCTTGCCGCAGTGAAGCGATCGATTGCTACGAGGGCCGAAAAGCCACTGCCGTCAATCGCCGTACTGCCGTTTGTCAACATGAGTGCCGATCCGGAGAACGAATATTTCTGCGATGGGATTGCCGAAGATTTGATCAACGCCTTGATAAAGATCGAACAACTGCGTGTGGTTGCGCGGACCACAGCGTTTTCGTTCAAAGGCAAAACGCGAGATGTCCGCGAGATCGGGCGGACGCAGAATGTGACCAGCGTTCTGGAAGGCAGTGTGCGGAAAGCGGGCAACCGTCTTCGCGTGAGCGCTCAGCTTGTGAATGTCGCTGACGGATATCACGTCTGGTCCGACCGTTACGACCGCCAGATGGAAGACGTTTTCGAGATCCAGGATGAAATCTCGATGGCCATAGTCAACGCGCTGAAGGTCAAGCTGCTCGGTGGTGAGCGAGAAGCGCTGGCCAAGCGCCAAACGGTCAACGTGGAGGCGTATCAACTCTATCTTCAAGGACGTCACCACTGGCACAAATGGTCCGCCTCCGGCTTCGCCAAATCGATGGAATGCATGAAGCGCGCGATCGAAATCGATCCGGCATACGCGGTTGCGTATTGCGGAATTGCGGATGTGTATTTGGCCGGCGCGACTGGGTATCAACGTTACGTGGACATTCTGCCGCAGGCCAAAGCCGCGTTCAATTGGGCTCTCGATTTGGATCCGGAGCTCGATGAGGCGTGGGTCTTAACCGCCGTGGCGCACCTCTTCGAATGGAACTGGGAGGCGGCCGAACGGGCCGCTGCACGGGCCATCGAACTGAATCCGCGCTCGGGCCACGCTTACCAGGCGTCGTCGATGCTCCCGTTTTATCAGGGGTTTCCGCACGAAGCTTTGGAAAGCGCAAAGCGTGCGGTGGAGTTGGATCCGCTCGCGCAACTCTATAATTGGATGCTGGCCTGGTCGTTTATTGCCCTGCGGGATTACGACAGCGCGGCCGCGCAAAGTCGCGTTCTCCTGGACATCGATCCGGGGTTCATGGGACATCTGCAAAAAGACATGCTGCTAGCCGCCGGCGGCGCCCACGCGGAGGCCGTCCAAAGCATCGAAGATGCGCTGCGATTGTCCGGCGGCGCCGCAGCTTATGCCATCGGATATCTTGCATGCCT
>Ga0066709_100005097_pt1 | contig 10707 bp, 5 predicted proteins | sample GraSoiAngelo_158_FD_79665 | JGI IMG/M metagenome (GOLD analysis project Ga0066709, IMG submission 79665) | Grasslands soil microbial communities from the Angelo Coastal Reserve, California, USA - 14_1009_16_30cm | ecosystem: Environmental > Terrestrial > Soil > Grasslands | place: USA... | reverse complement strand
GGGCCCGAGCGCCGGGCACCTGGAGCCGGGGCGGCCCTGAGGTCTTGGACTTCGGTCCGCCGAGATCGTTGCCCGCCACCTCGAGCGAGCGGGTGGCCTTGAGCGGTCCCTCGCCCGCGATCGACTCGGCCGCGGCGGGGACCGGCGGTGGGGCGGGACGCCCGTGGGCCGCGTGCGAACCGAGCTGCCCCAGCCGCGAGCGGCAGCGATTCGCATCCGCGATCTGACCCAGCCGCTCGTGGTTCTCGATCGCCTCCTTGAGCGCGGCGACCGCCTCCTCCTGCTCGCCGCTCGAGAGATGCAGCTCGGCCAGCCGCTCGAGCGCCTGGACGTTCTCCTTGCCGCACTCGAATGCGAGGCGGAACGATTTCGCGGCTTCCCGGGGATCGCCGGCACGGAGCGCGTACTCCGCGTGCTGGACGTAGTACAGCGCCGACTCGGTCGTGAGCCCGTCGCGCTGGTGCAGGTGACCCAGCCGCCGGAACACCTGGCTGGGCGCGAGACCCAGTCGCGCCATCTTCTTGCACACCGCAATGCCGTTCTTGTAGAGCCCGGCCAGCTCGTAGCCGTCGATGGCGATCAGGTAGCGGTGCGCCGCCCCCGCGGAGTCGCCTTTCTTGAACAGGAGATCAGCGATGACGACGGAATGGTAGGGTTCGTTTTCCTCGGCGCGCGCGAGCTTTTCGTACTCTTCCAACGCGGCATCAACGTCGCCGCCCTGGACGAATCGCTGCGCCCGGCGTTTGATCTCGATGGCTTTTTCCAAGTCTGCCGGCTCCGGGGGGATGCACGCGACGGGCAAGAAACGGAGGCGATCATGCGTCCATCACCGCATGCACCGCCTCACTGCAGCTCCGGGCTGCCGCAACCAGCGCCTGTTCCAGGCGCGGTAACGCTTTCTCGATATCGTTCTTATCGGCTCCGGCGGGGAGGCTCTTCAGGTTGATCTTCACGTTGAGGAGGGCACCTTCCCCCGCCGCGACCGCCAGTCTGCTCGCGACCCCGGCATCGGTCGCGGCGGCCGGGTTCCCGCTCCGGGCAGCCTCGGCGGCGAGCTCCGCCACTTCAACGCAAGCTTCTGCAGTTCTTAGTGGTACGCGTGTTGCTTCCAGCTCCGCTAGAGCCACGGCCCGGTCCCGGGCCGCAACCAGGTCTTGCATTCCGCCCGGTAGCCGGCGCGCCCGCAGCACTCCCTCGAACGCCTCGCTGTCCTGGCGGGCCAGCCGGACCAGTTCCGCGCGCAGCCCCTGGGCGCGCTGCTTCAGCCGGGAGAACTCGGCCTCCACCCCGGCATGCTTCTTCTTCCCGAGCGTGAGGTTCGCGACCATGACTGCGAGCGCGCTCGCGATCGCCCCCGCCATCGCCGCCACCGTTCCGCCGCCCGGCGTCGGCGTACCTTCCGCCACCGCGTCCATGAACCCGTCGAGCGAGGTGGCACCGGTGAGCGGCGGGCGGCGCAGCCTGAGCTCCAGCACCTGATCGCGCCGGAACTCTTCGAGCTGCAGCGTGTGCTCCGCCGCGTCGAGCAACGCCGCCTCCGGAACCAGGCCCACGACTTCGCATCCCGACAGCATCACCCCGTGGCGGCCCGCTTCCGACCGCACCAGCGCCAGCACCCGGTGGATCGGCGTGGCCTCGGTGTCGACGAGGTTCATGCTGACCTGCGCGCGGCGCCCGTTCTCGATGGAGAACCCGAGCGCGCGAACGTTCTTGAGGCCACCGTTCCTCTCGCGGATCGCGGCGGCCACCGCCTTCGCCACGCGCACGTCGCCGGTCGCGAGGTTGGCGTTGAACGCGACGAGGAACCGCCGCGCGCCCACGGCGGTGGCGCCGGCGGTGGAGTGGATCCGCGGCGGACCGAAGTCGGGCGCGCGCGCCGGGTCCTTGCCAATCGCCTCGCGCAGGCCCTCGAACTGCCCGCGCCGCACGTCGGCCAGGCTCACGCGATCGGGCCGGGTCGCAGCCGCCTCGTACAGGAACACCGGGATCCCAAGCTCCGAGCCGATGCGCGCGCCCGTCGCCCGCGCTAGCGCCGCGCAGTCGTCCAGCGCGAGCCCTTCCACCGGCACGAACGGCACGACGTCGGTCGCGCCCATGCGCGGATGCTGGCCGGTGTGATGATTGAGGTCGATCAGCTCCGCCGCGCGCTGCACCGCCCGGAACGCCGCCTCCGCCACCGGCTCCGGCTCACCCGCGAACGTCACGACCGAGCGGTTGTGGTCGGCGTCCATCTCGCTGTCGAGGAACTGCACGCCCGTAACCCCGGTGATGGTGCGCACCAACTCGTCCACCACCTCGCGCCGCCGGCCCTCGGAGAAGTTGGGGACGCATTCGACGAGGCGGGTCATGGCCACACGCGGCGTTCCACGCTCGGCAGCGCCAAGTCGGCGCCGCGCACGAACACGCAGTCCGGCCGCACCGCGGGCATCCAGTACGGCAGCTCCTCGAGCGTCTCGCACTCCCACATCACCGCGTCGCCGGAAGCGCCGGGATTGAGATGCCCCACCTCGCCTTCCACGCCGAGCGCCTTCGCCGCGTTCCAGGTGACGGCCAGCAGCGTCTCCTCCGCGGTGAAGCCGCACATCCGCGCCGCGATCGCGGCGCACTCCAGGAGCGACTGCGCCGCCGACGTGCCGGGATTGAAATCCGTGGCGATCGCGAACCGCGCCCCGCTCTCGCGCAACATCTCGGCGCGCGGCAGCGGCAGGCGCAGCGTCAGCGCCGCCGCCGGCAACAGCACGCCGACCGTGTCCGCCGCGGCCAGCGCGCGCCAGTCCTCGTCCGTCGCGCACTCCAGATGGTCCGCGGACCGCGCGCCCAGCTCAGCCGCGAGCCGGGCTCCGCCGTTGCGCTCGAACTGGTCGGCGTGCAGCTTCACGTCCAGTCCGAGCTGCTTCGCCGCGCCCAGCACCGTCCGGCATTCCTCCACCGAGAACGCCGTGGCGTCGCAGAACGCGTCGATGGCCGAGGCCAGGTCGCGGCGCCGGATGTCGGGGAGCGTTTCCGTCACCAGTACCTCGAGCAGCTGCTTGCGCCGCTCGCGGTACTCGTCGGGCACCGCGTGCAGCAGCAGCGCGGTGCGGACGACGCGCAGCGGGACGCGATGCGTCGCCGAGCGCACGAGGTCGAGCAGCCGGAGCTCGGCGGACGGCGTGAGACCGTACCCGGTCTTCACCTCCACCGTCGTGCAGCCGCTCGCCCGCCAGCGCTCCAGCCGGTTCGCGAGGTTCTTCTCCAGCACTTCTGGGCGCTCCGCCGCCGTGGCGCGCACCGTGGAGCGGATCCCGCCGCCCTCGCTCGCGATCGCGGAGTAGTCGGCGCCGCGCTGCAGCCGCTCGTGCTCCATTGCCCGGTGGCCGGCGAAGATCATGTGCGTGTGCGCGTCCACGAGCCCGGGCGTCACGAGCCGCCCGTTCGCGTTGAGCGGGCGCGCCTCGGAGTGGCGGCGCAGCAGCTCCGACGCCGGGCCGATCTCCTGCACGCGCCCGTCGCGGAACACCACGGCGCCCTTGGGATACCGCGTCACCCGCGTCCCGCCGGCATCCGCGGTGACGACCTCAGACGTGTTGTGGATGATGAGGTAGGCGGTGCGGCCCGCCACCACCTTCCCCGCGGCATCGCGCGCCGGGTGCACCGTCATGGCGGTTCCTCCATGGAAATGCCGGGCAGCTTCATGTGCGTCGCCCGCGCCTGGGCGATGGCTTCGGGGTAGCCGGCATCGGCGTGGCGCATCACGCCGGTGCCGGGATCGTTCGTGAGCACGCGCAAGAGCCGCGCGTCGGCGTCGCGGCTGCCGTCGCACACCACGACCATCCCGGCGTGAATCGAGTTGCCGATGCCGACACCGCCCCCGTGATGGACGCTCACCCACGACGCGCCGGAAGCCACGTTCAGCAGCGCATTCAGGATCGGCCAGTCGGCGATCGCGTCGCTGCCGTCCCGCATCGCCTCCGTCTCCCGCCACGGCGAGGCCACCGAGCCCGCGTCGAGGTGGTCGCGGCCGATCACGATCGGGGCCTTGAGCGCACCCTCGCGCACCATGCCATTGAAGCGCAATCCGAGCCGGGCGCGCTCGCCGTAGCCCAGCCAGCAGATGCGCGCCGGCAACCCCTGGAACTTCACGTGCTTCTGGGCGAGCGGGATCCAGCGGTGGAGCCGCGCGTCGTGCGGAAACTCCTCCAGCGCCGCCCGGTCGGTGAGCAGGATGTCGTCGGGATCGCCCGACAGCGCGGCCCAGCGGAACGGCCCCTTGCCCAGGCAGAACAGCGGGCGGAGGAACTCCGGCACGAAGCCGGGATAGGCGAACGCCTGGGCGCGGGGAAGCCCGCCCTGCTCCGCCTCGCCGCGCAGGTTGTTGCCGTAGTCGAACACCACGGCTCCCCGCGCCTGCATCGCGAGCAGCGCCCGCACGTGATCCGCCATCGACGCGCGAGCGCGCCGCACGTACTCCCGCGGATCCGAGGCGCGCAACGCCGCGGCCTGCTCCAGCGTCACCCCCGTGGGCACGTAGCCGTCGAGCGGATCGTGCGCCGAGGTCTGGTCGGTGGCCGCGTCCGGTACCACGCCGCGCGCCACGAGCTCGGGATGCACCGCCGCCGCGTTGCCGACGAGCCCGACGCTCAGCGGGCGGCGGGCGGCGACCGCCTCGCGACACCAGGCCAGCGCCTCGTCGAGCGAGCGCGTCATGCGATCGCAGTAGCCCGACTCCACGCGCCGCCGGACGCGCGCCTCGTCCACCTCGACCGCCAGGCACACGCCGCCGTTCATCGTGATCGCGAGCGGCTGGGCGCCGCCCATGCCGCCGAGCCCGGCGGTGACGACGAGGCGCCCGGCGAGCGAGCCTTGGAAGTGCCGGTCGGCGCACTCCGCGAACGTCTCGAACGTGCCCTGCACGATGCCCTGGGAGCCGATGTAGATCCACGAGCCCGCCGTCATCTGCCCGAACATGATGAGGCCCTTGCCCTCCAGCTCCCAGAACTGCTCCCACGTCGCCCACCGCGGCACGAGCAGCGAGTTCGCGATCAGGACGCGCGGCGCCAGGGCGTGCGTGCGGAAGATCCCCACCGGCTTGCCGGACTGGACGAGCAGCGTTTCGTCCGACTCCAGGCCGCGCAGGCACTGGACGATGCGGTCGAACGCTTCCCAGGAGCGCGCCGCCTTGCCGGTGCCGCCGTAGACGACGAGGTCGTGCGGGCGCTCGGCGACCTCGGGATCCAGGTTGTTCATCAGCATGCGCAGCGCGGCCTCCTGGACCCAGCCCTTGCACGAGCAGGTGGACCCGCGCGGGGCGCGCACCACGCGGGCGCCGGAGGCCGCGAGCGCGCTCATGCCTTGAGCACCTCCTCCGCGAGCCGCTCCGGAGCGCGCGACAGCACCCAGGCCGCCAGGTTCTCGCACGCATCGCCGAACGGACGGTCGCCGTCCGGCGCCGGCACCAGCCGGCGCACCGCGCCGTAGAGCATCTCCGATCCTTCGCCCGCCGTGAGCGGGCGGCGGAACTCCAGCGCCCGGCACGCGCACAGAAGCTCGAGCGCCACCACTTTCGCCACGTGGCTCACCACGGTGCGGGCCTGGCGGGCGGCGGCGGGCGCCATGCTCACGTGGTCCTCGATGCCGCCGCCGGTGGGGATCGTGTCCACGCTCGCCGGATGCGAGAGCACCTTGTTCTCGGACACGAGCGCCGCCGCGGTGTACTGCGCCAGCATGTAGCCCGACTCGAGCCCCGGCGTGGTGGCCAGCACCGCCGGCAGCTTCGAGTCCCCCGCGTTCACGAGCCGGTCGATGCGGCGCTCGCTCATGTTCCCGATCGCGCTGGCGGCGATCTTGAGGTAGTCGGCCGCCATCGCGACGGGCTGCGCGTGAAACAGCCCGGCCGATACCACCTCGCCGCGCTCCGCGAACACGACCGGGTTGTCGTTCACCGAGTCGAACTCGATCTGCAACTGGCGCTCGACGTGCTCGATCGCGTCCCACGCCGCGCCCATCACCTGCGGCACGCAGCGTGAGCTGTACGCGTCCTGCACGCGGTCGCAGCCGGCGTGCGATTCGACGAGCGCGCTGCCGAGCGCGTAGGCGCGCAGCCGGCGCGCGCTCTCCTGGGCGCCGGGATACGGCCGCAGCTCCTGCACGTCGGCGCGGGCCGGCACGAACGAGCCGAGCAGCACCTCGGTCGTGAGCGCCGCGGCACCGACCGCGGCCTCCCACACCCGGCGCGCCTCCGAGCACGCCAGCGCCGCGTTCGCGGTGGAGAGCTGGGTGCCGTTGATGAGCGCGAGGCCCTCCTTGGCCTCCAGCGTGAGCGGCTGGAGCCCGGCGCCGCGCAACGCCAGCGAGGCGGGCATCCGGCTCGGACCCAGCCACGCCTCGCCTTCGCCCATCAGCACCGAGGCCAGATGGGCGAGCGGCTGGAGGTCGCCCGAGGCGCCGACCGACCCCTGCAGCGGCACCACCGGCACGACGTCACGCTCGAGCAGCGCGAGCAGCCCGTCCACGATGTCCGGCCGGCACCCCGAGCTGCCGTGGGCGAGCGACGCCGCGCGCAGCAGCAGCATGGCGCGCACGGTGTCGCGCGGCGCTTCGGGACCCACGCCGGCGGAATGCGAGCGCAGCAGATTGAGCTGCAGCGCGCGCACCTGGTCCGAGGGAATGTGCCGGTCCTTGAGCTCGCCGAACCCGGTCGTGACCCCGTACACGACGCGGCCTTCCGCCACCGCGCGCTCCACCACGGAGCGGCTGCGGCGCATGCGGGCCCGCGCCTGATCGGCGAGTCGGACGGAGACCTCCCCCGCCACGACCTGCATCACGTCGGTCAAGGTGAGCGGGCGGCTCCCCAGCTCGATCACGTCGCCTCCGTTACGACTGAACCTCGTTCAGAAACCGGGCGGCGTCCGCGGCCAGCGAAGCGGCGTCGCGCCGCGCCTCGGGCGTTCCGGCCAGCGCCCCGAGAAACGGCCGCCGGTAGGAGGCCCGCTCGAGCCGCGGGTCGCACACGACGAGCACCCCGCGGTCGTTGGCCCGGCGAATCAGCCGGCCAACGCCCTGGCGAAACCGCAGCACCGCCTCGGGCACGGCGTCGTCGCGAAACGGATCGCGACCCCGGTCCCGCAGCCGCTCGGCGCGCGCCTCCACCCACGGCTCGTCGGGCACCGAGAACGGCAGCTTCGCCACCACCAGGATTTCCAGCGCGCCGCCCGGAAAGTCGACACCTTCCCACAGGCTCTGGACGCCGAGCAAGATCGCGCCCCGCGCCGCGCGGAACCGGTCGCTCAGCACGCTCGCGCTGCCGTCCCACTCCTGCGCCAGCAGCAACGCGCCTTCCGGCAGCCGCTCGAACAGGCGGAGCCGCGCGCGGCGCAGCCGCTCGTGGGACGTGAACAGCACCAGCATGTTGCGCGGGGTCGCGCGATGGAGTTCGGCCACCACGCTCGCCACCGCCGCCGCCTCGTCGCTGGCTGCGTCCAGCACGTAGGTCTTCATCTGCCGCTCCAGCGCGAACGGCGAGGGGTGGATCACCGCCTCGTAGGGCACGCCCCACGTCTCGCCCAGTCCCAGCCGGCCGGCGACGAATTCCGTGTCGCCCGCGGCCGACAGCGTGGCCGAGGTCAGCACCGTGGCCGGCGAGCGATCGAACACGAGCGACCGCGCATGCGCGCCCACCTCGATCGGCGCTCCGTGCAGCTCGACGCCGCGGCGCGTGCCGGCCGAGCGCCAGTACACCCAGTCGCGTCGCGAGGGGTCGCCCAGCTCCTGGAGGTCGGAGCCCAGGAGCGCCCAGCGCGCGCCGAGCCGCTCCAGCTCGGCCTTGAGCTCGTCCGCCGCAGCGCCCGGTGCCGCGCCTTCGATCTCGAGTCCCAGGCGATTGAGCGACTGCGCGAACGCGGCGCAATGGCCGAGCACGCGCTCGAGCAGCTCGAGGTCGGGCCCCACGAGCTCGGCCGCCGAGCGGTAGCGCTCGCGCGATCCGTACAGCTCGTGCCGCGACTCGCGCGGCTCCAGCAACCGGAACAGCGCGTCGGCGGCGTCCCGCGTCTCCGCGGCGCGGCCAGCCAGCGCCTCCAGCTCTTCCTCGAACCGGCGGGCGCGCTCGGCCTCGTCGGGCCCGCGCGCAAGCAGCGGCAGTACCAAGCTTCGCAGCCGCGCCACGAGCCCGCCGCCCCGCCGCGCCGCGCGCCCGGTGCCAATCGACCGCAGCAGCTCTTCCACGCGGTTGAGCGAGACGCTGCGCGCGAGCTGGCCCAGCAGCACGCCTTCCAGCCGGTGCGCCTCGTCGACGATCAAAGCGTCGAACTCGGGCAGGAGGCCGTCGAGCTCGCCCGAGATCGCGAGCAGCGCGTGGTTGACGATCAGGACGCGCGCCTGCGCCGCCTCGCGCCGGGCCTTGAGCCAGAAGCACTCGCGCCCGCGCCGGCAGGTGGCGGCGGTGCAGGCTGCGGGATCGGCGCACACGCGCGGGCGCACGCGCCGGAACGCCTCGGGATCGTCGCAGGCGAAGCGGTCGAGGTCGCCGGCGGCGTCGTCCGCCGCCCACGCGCGCAGGGCGCGGATCACGTCCCGCTCCTCGGGCCCCTCGCCTTCCTCGAGCTCGAGCGCGTGCGGGCACACGTAGTTCTGCTTGCCCTTGAGGCGCACGCACGGAAGCTCGATCTTGAGGCTGTCGAGCACCGCGGGCAGGTCGCGCTCGAACAGTTGATCTTGAAGCGAGCGGCTGCAGGTCGCGATCACCACGCGCGCGCTCCGCTCCCACGCCAGCAGCACGCTCGGCAAGAGGTAGGCGAGCGACTTGCCGATCCCGGTGGGCGCCTCGGCCACCAGCACGCCGCCGCGCTCGAGCGTGCGCGCGATCTCGATCGCGAGCGCGCGCTGGCCGGGGCGGTCTTCGTACGGCGGTCCCGCGCGCGCGGCGCCGGAACCGACCCCGGCGCCGGCGGCGGCCGCCGGCCGCGCGGCGCCGGCGGGTGCCGCGACCGGCACGGCGTCCCGGGCGCGGGCCCGCGCCCCATGGCTCGCGAACCGCGCCCCGAATCGGCCGGCGAACGCCGACCCCGGCTCGAGCAACTCGCGCACGCGCTCCGCCAGGGACTTCACGCTCTTCTCCCTCCCGTCATCGGCTTCGTCCGGCAAGCCGGATCAGAAACTGGACACGAGCCGCAGGTGGATCTTGCCCTCGAGCGGCGGCCGGCCGGGCTCGAGCCCGTAGTCGATGCCGGCGAGCCCCGCCGCGGTCTCGAGCCTGAGGCCAAATCCCAGGCCGTCGGCATTCAATGTAGCCCAAAGCTCTCGCCCGTCGAGCGCGCGGGTGCGCGTCTCTCCCCAGGCGTGATCCCAGAACGTGTAGAGCCGCTGGCGCGGCGTGCCCACGTACCAGCGCCATTCGAGCCGGCTCAACGCGTAGCGATCGACGCGGAACGCCTCCTCGTCGAACCCGCGCAACGACGTCGCCCCGCCGAGCGGGTAGCGCTCGAACACCGGGAGCACGCGCTCCGAGCTGAACTTCCCGGCGGCGCGCAGCTCCAGCGCGAGCCCGCTCGACGGCCGGAGCGGGCGGATCCATTCGCTCTCGCCCTGGATCGCGCTCGCGCGCGCGGTGCGCGTCCCCTGGGGTCGCAGCGTCTCGCGCTTGAACGTCTGCGTGGCCTCGAGCTTCACGCGCGCCCCGCGACTCGGACCCACGGGATCGTCGAGCGTGATGCGCTCCAGCGCGAACACGGTGTTCTCGAGCCGCGCCTCCGCCACCTCGTCGCGCGGCTGGACCACGCGCTCCTCGTCGACACCGAGCTCCACGCCGTCCGCCGCCGACAGCGCCCAGCGCGCGCGGCCGCCCCAGCGGGTGCGGGTGAAGGTCGTGTCGCGCAGCTCCTGCTCGAGCGACGCTTCGAGCCTGAGCGGAAGCCCGGCCACGAGCGGCTCGGTATAGCGCGCTCCCAGGTCGGTGGAGCCGTGCCCGCGCGCGTCCCAGCGCAGCGCCGCCGCCCGCCCCGTGCCGAGCAGGTTGTCGAGCTCGAGGTTCGCGGTGCCGACCACGCCCGCGTCGCCCTGCGCGCCGATCACGCCCTCGAACCGGTTGTACTTCGTCTCCTCGACCTTGTACACGAGCGTCCCGCGGCTCCAGTCGCCGGCGCTCTCGAGCCCGGCGTATTCCACCGAGCGGAACAGGCCGAGCTGCGCCAGGCGCTCGCGCGCCGCGTCCGCCGCTTCCGGCTGGAACGGCATGCGGACGAGCCGGCCCATCGCGCGCCGGGCGACGTCCGGGCGGGTGACGTGCAGGCCTTCGATCCGGACGTCGCCGATCGTCACCCGGGGCCCGAGCACGCCCGCCAGCGTCACGTGGGCGCCCGCGGAATCCACGTTGCACTCGTGCACGCCGAGCTCGGCGTAGGGATAGCCGTCGTGCACGAGCCGCGTGACGCCGCGCTCGATCGCGGCCCCGAGCGCCCCCGGCATCGCCCAGCCGCCGGAGCCGAGCTCCAGCGCACGGGCCACGCGCACCGAATCGTCGGCCGGGGTGACGCGCAGCGCCAGCGACGCGAGCCGGACCCGGGCCCCTTCGTCCACCGTGACGACCAGCCGCTCGCTCGTTTCCCACCGCCCGCGCGCGCGCGCCCGCCAGTAACCCTGCTCCTGCAGCCGCTCGACGACCTTGCCCAGCGCCGCCGACAGCGCGGCCGAGTCGCCCGGCGCGCGCACCGCCGCTTCCAGCGCCGCCCGCGT
>Ga0066709_100005096_pt1 | contig 10707 bp, 9 predicted proteins | sample GraSoiAngelo_158_FD_79665 | JGI IMG/M metagenome (GOLD analysis project Ga0066709, IMG submission 79665) | Grasslands soil microbial communities from the Angelo Coastal Reserve, California, USA - 14_1009_16_30cm | ecosystem: Environmental > Terrestrial > Soil > Grasslands | place: USA... | reverse complement strand
GCGGACATCCAGTCGATCGTTCAAGCCGACGACGCGGGGGACGTTCAACCCGGCCTGTGGGTCGGGAGATGGGTCGAGTTACTGGTCAGGACGGAAGACGCCGCCAGGGCAAACGAGGTGTTGGGCCAAAACTCGCAGGACTAAAGTCCCGCGCCACGACCGAACACGCCGCCTTTCCCTCCCGCCCCACCTGCCCCACCTGCCCTATCGCGTGAGTTTACGGTACTTGATTCGGTGAGGCTGATCGGCCGCCGCACCGAGCCGGCGATGGCGGTCGGCTTCGTAGTCCTGATAGTTCCCTTCGAACCACACCACCTGGCTGTCGCCTTCAAACGCGATCATATGCGTCGCAATGCGGTCGAGGAACCACCGATCGTGGCTAATCACGACGGCGCAGCCGGCGAAATTCACCAGCGCTTCTTCAAGCGCCCGCAGGGTGTCGACGTCGAGATCGTTGGTCGGTTCGTCGAGCAGCAGCAGGTTGCTGCCCGACTTCAGCAGCTTCGCCAGATGCACGCGGTTGCGTTCGCCGCCTGAAAGCGACCCGACCTTCCGCTGCTGCCCCGCGCCTTTGAAGTTGAACCACGAGACGTACGCCCTCGAGGCCACCGCACGCTTGCCTATCTGCAGCTCGTCGTGCCCGCCAGAGATCTCCTCCCAGACCGTCTTGTCCGCGTTGAGCGCGTCGCGGCTCTGGTCGACGACACCAATCCTGACCGTCTCGCCGACCTTCATCGTCCCGGCGTCCGGCTTCTCCTGGCCGGTGATCATCCGGAACAGCGTCGTCTTTCCGGCGCCATTGGGCCCGATCACGCCGACGATGCCACCCTTCGGCAGGGTGAAGTCGAGATCCTCGATCAGCAGGTTGTCGCCGAACGCTTTCCGAATGTGACGCGCCTCGACGACGAGGTCGCCGAGTCGGGGACCCGGAGCGATGTAGATTTCGGTTGTGTCAATTTTTTGCGCGGTCTCTTCGCGCAGCAGGTCCTCGTACGCGTTGAGACGCGCTTTCCCTTTGGCCTGGCGCGCGCGCGGCGACATCCGGATCCATTCCAGCTCGCGCTGGAGCGTGCGCTGCCGCTTGTCTTCCTTGCGTTCCTCGAGCTGCAGTCGCTGCTGCTTCTGGTCGAGCCACGATGAGTAGTTCCCCTCCCAGGGAATCCCCGAACCGCGATCGAGCTCGAGAATCCAGCCGGCGACATTGTCGAGAAAATAGCGATCGTGCGTGACGGCGACGACGGTGCCCGGATAGTCCTTGAGGAAGCGCTCGAGCCAGGCGACCGATTCGGCGTCGAGATGGTTGGTGGGTTCATCGAGGAGCAGCAGATCGGGCGAGCGTAACAGAAGCCGGCACAACGCGACCCGCCGCCGTTCGCCGCCCGAGAGCGTGCTGACGTCGGTATCGGGCGGCGGCAGGCGTAGCGCGTCCATCGCCAGCTCGAGGCGCGAGTCCAGCTCCCACGCGTTGGTCGCGTCGATGCGGTCCTGAATCCGCGACTGTTCGTCGAGGACTTTTTCCATCTCCTCGGGCGACAGCTCTTCGCCGAGCCTCGTGTTGATGGCGTCGTACTGGTCGAGGAGCGCCCGGATGTCCGAAACGCCCTGCTCGACGTTGCCAAGCACCGTTTTGGCGGCGTCGAGCCGGGGCTCCTGCGAGAGAAAACCGACCGTCGTGCCCGGCGAGGGAAACGCCTCGCCGAGAAAGCTCGCGTCTTCCCCGGCCATGATGCGCAGCAGCGAGCTCTTTCCTGCGCCATTCATGCCCAGGACGCCGATTTTCGCGCCTGGAAGGAATGACAGCCAGATATCTTCGAGAACTTTGAGGTCGGGAGGGTGTACCTTCCCGAGGCCCTTCATGGTGTAGATGAACTGGGGCATGGCTCAATTTACAATTTACAATGCGGAATTAACAGCGTGCGGCGAATCCTTCACATCGACATGGACGCGTTCTACGCGTCGGTCGAGCAGCGCGACAATCCGGCCCTCCGCGGTAAGCCACTGGCGGTCGGCGGTCAGCCGACGCGCCGGGGTGTCGTCGCCGCCGCCAGCTACGAGGCGCGCGAGTTCGGCGTGCGTTCGGCGATGTCGATGGCCACGGCGGTGCGGCTCTGCCCGGCGCTCGTTATCGTACCGCCCGACTTCGCCCGCTACAAAGCGGCATCGACCACGATATTCACGATTTTTCGCGAAGTGACGCCGCTCGTCGAGCCGCTGTCACTCGACGAAGCGTACCTGGACGTCACGGAAAACGCATGGGGCGAGGGGCTGGCGACGCCTGTTGCGCGCCGGCTGAAGGACCGCATTCGCGCGGAGACCGGACTGACGGCGTCGGCCGGCGTCGCGCCGAACAAATTCCTCGCGAAGATTGCGTCGGGCTGGAAGAAGCCTGACGGCTTGACGGTGATCAGCCCCGATCGCGTCGAGCCTTTTCTTCAGCAGCTCCCGGTCGACGCGCTTTGGGGGGTAGGACCGGTCACCGCCCGCAAGCTGCGCGCCCGCGGCATCGAGCGGCTCGTCGACGTGCGCGCGGTGGAGCCTCAGGCACTGCGCGACACCGTTGGCAGCCTTGCGGATTGGCTGCGCCAGCTCGCCAACGGCGTCGACGAACGGCCGGTCGTCCCCAACCGCGAGGCAAAGTCTTCGGGCACCGAGAACACCTACCCGGAAGACCTGACCGACCTGTCATTCATTCGTGGGGAAATCGCCGAAATGGCGACCGACGCCGTCGCCTGGCTGACGCGCAAGACGCTGCTTGCGCGGAGTGTCACGATCAAAGTGCGGTACTCCGACTTCACGACGATCACCCGCAGCCATACGACCGCGCCGACGCGCAGGGAAGCCGACGTGATTGCCCGCGCCTTGCAACTGTTGGACAAGACCGACGCCGGCCACCGCCCTGTTCGCCTGCTCGGCGTCAGCGTCCACAACTTCTGCGGCGAGCTCGACCCAGCGGACCAGCCCGACCGGCTGCTGCCGTTTGGCGCCGACGTGGACTAGGTCCGCCTAAAGGCGGACACTACGTACGAAGGAGTGATACCGTATGGGCATTTCTTCTCGGCGTCCTCAGCGGTCTCTGCGTTGAAGGTGATTTATTTGGGGGTCGGATGCTCAAAGGAACGCGCGACGGGATTCTGAAAAAGGTCCAACCGATTAGCATCCACGGCCAGGTGTCGTGGGACGTGTACTTCACCGACGTCGAAGATTTCGATGGCCAGATTCACGTCGCGCGCGTTGGTCCCGAAGCGGTCTCACACAACCTGGAGGCAGGCGATCGCATTCAGCTCGAGTATCTGGTTGGCGTCGTCGTCAAAGTGACTCGCGTCCCTCCATCGTAAGAAATGCGACGTCTTTGAACGCAGAGCTCACGGTAAATGCAACCACGAAGACACGAAAACACGAAAAGTCATGTTGGCTTTCTTCGTGTCTTCGTGCTTTCGTGATTGCTTTCCAACAGAATCTCTCTGCGGTTTCTGCGTTGAACGTGATTTGTTCACCAAGCCTCGCGCTCAGGGCGGGCCCGAGCCGGCGCGCGGCGATGGTCCACCAGCCTTCGGCGGCACTCTTGCCGACGAACCTCTCAACCGCAGGACGGCCGCGAGGTGCCCCCGCACCTCGCCGTCGGTCGGGTCGATCTCCAGAGCCCGCCTGAATTCGGCCTCGGCCTCATCGAGCTGGCCTTGTTGGGCCAGGGCGAGACCGAGTAGATCGTGAACGACAGCATCCTCAGGCCTGAGCGTCACGGCCCGCTGGGCATGCAGGGCGGCGCCGGTGAAATCGCGATTGTCCAAGAGCGCGTTCGCAAGATTTCGCTCCGCCCCGCCGTCCTGAGGAGTGAGCTCGACGGCGCGCCGAAACGCCGAGATCGCTTCGTCATTTTTGCCGGACGCCGCCAGCGCAATCCCCAGATTGCCGAGCATGTTCGCGTCGTTCGGGCGGTACTTCAAGTACGCGCGGTAGTGGACGATGGCTTCGCCGAAGGTCTGCTGTTTGAACAAGGCCTCCGCAAGCAGGCCCTCGGCTTCGACGTTCAACGGCGTCATCATCAACACCATCTGGAATTGTTTGACGGCATCGTCCCATTTCGCTTGCGTCAAGAACGCGCGGCCCATGAGCGTCCGCGCCGGAACGACTTCGAGCAGCAACGGCTTCTCACGGACAAACACCTCCAGCTCCTTGACCGCTTCGTCGAGCTTCCCCTCCTTGAACAGCTCGAGGCCAAGCGAATAACGGGCCCGTGGGTCGCCGCGGATCGCTTCGCGCAAGTGCATCACGGCGCCGTCGTGATCCCCCTCGTCCATCAACGAGGTCCCCATCATGTAGTGAGCCATGGTCGAGGGCCGCCGGGCGAGCACCGTACGAGCGAGGGAAAGAGCCGACCTGTACTCGCGGTTCCTGGCGACAGTGCCGGCGGCAAACGCCGTCGACACGAGTGCCACAACCAACGCCGCGCTGAATGACGCCACTCGTGCGGTCGCCAGCCTGGTGCGCTCTGGCCACACGTTCCTCAAACGATCCCACAGCAGCGATCCGCCGACGACGGCGAGCACGACGAGCCCGGCGAGCGGCAGGTACATGCGACGTTCCGCTCCCACCTCGGTAGCGATCGGCACGATGCTCGATGTTGGAGCCAGGGTCACGAAAACCCAGACTCCCAGGAAGCCCAGCTTGGGCTGCCAGAACAACGCTGCGACCGTCATCAGAAGCAGGACGCCGACGAGCAGCGCGTACGGCATCACGTCGCCGAGCGACAGCGGAAGGGGCAAACCGTAATTCAACACCAGCGATCGCGGCCAGACCGCAAGGCGGAGATACTGCGCGATCATGACGCTCTGATTGAGCAGGTACGTCCACGGATGAACCCCGGTGGAGAACCCAGCCCAATGCACTCGCGGGCCCGACCACATCAGGGCGGCCAGTCCCAGCCACGTCGCGGCGAGACCCGCATACAAGCGCCTGCGGGAGCGCACTGCGCTGTTGAGCGAATCGAAGACGAAAATCGCGTCGTACACAACGACCATGAACGGCGCCGTCGCCATCGACTCTTTGCACGCCATGCCCAGAGCGCACGACAACACCGAGGCCGTCTGCCAGAGCGCTGCCCGCGGCGAGGCGGACGCACGTATGGCGGCGTACAGCGTCGCCAGGTAAAACAGGCCCATCATCAACTCGGTCCGCTGCGTGAGGTAGTCGACGGCCTCGGTGTTCAGGGGATGCAGCATCCAGATGAGCGCGACCGCGAAGGCAACATCGGTCGACGTTCCAGCGAACCGAGACTGGAGACTCGCCAGGTTCAGTGTCCGCCGGACGACGCCGAACAGCAGAAGCGCGCAGAGAATGTGAGTCGCCACGTTCCAGATGTGGTAACCGCGAACCTCCAGTCCTCCCACAGCGTAATTGATCGCGAAGGAGACGTTCACGAGCGGACGGCCGGCAACCGGCAGTTCCCGCTCGGGAAAGAGGACGCGCGCCGGCGAGGACAACTGGCGAATGTATCGATTCTCGACGATCGAGAGCTCGTCGTCATAGACGAACGGACCCGACAGGCTGTTCGAATAGGCGAGGGCGCCGGCCAGGACGATCAGGCCGGCACGCCACCAGATGCTGGACGGCAGTGCGGCGAGTCTTTGCGGTTTGGACGCTCGCGTCTCGTTGGAGATGGCGTGCCGGCGCCGGGCGACCGTCGGTTTGCCGGGCCGAGTGTGGTGAACGGCGGACATCGTCGCGAACTATCAGTGAGGGTTGGCGCTCAAGGCCGCCGCTCCACGCGCACCGTCTTGAGCTCGATCCGAGTGACCGGCGTTTCGCCGTTGCGCGGCGCCGCCTCGATCGCCTCGACGGCCGCCATGCCGTCCACGACCCGTCCGAACGCCGTGTACTGACCGTCGAGCGCCGCTGACACTCCCGTGCAAATAAAGAATGACGTCGTCGCGCTCGCCGGGTCGTCGCCGCGCGCCATCGAGATGATTCCCTTGATGTGCCTGGTGTCGTTGAACTCCGGCTGCAAGGTGCGAACGAGCTTCTGCTGCTTCTCGGTGAGCGGGGCCGCGCGGCTCGCAAGCGCTCCGGTCTGAATGACGAAGCCCGGCGCGATCCGGTGAAACGCCATCCCGTCGTAAACACCCGACGAGGCGAGGCGCAAAAACTGGCGAACGTGCCCGGGTGCTTTGTCCGGAAACAACTCGACCGTGATCGGTCCCGCGCTCGTGTCGAGCACGGCGCGGTACGACGCGAGATCCTGCGGCGATTGGGTCGAAAACGGCTCCGGCATCGGAGGCGGCGTATCTCGAATCGTGACGTGCCTGATCTCGACGCGTTCGGTCGCCAGGCCCGCGGCGTCGACCGGCGTCTCGGAAATTTTCTGAACGACCTCGAGGCCGTCGGATAGACGGCCGAAGGCCGTGTACTTGTTGTCGAGTGCCGGTTGGTCGACCACGAAGATGAAGAATTGCGCGCCGGCGCTGTCGGGCTTTCCCGGGACGAGCACCGCCGCGACCGATCCGCGCGTCATTTTCGCGGCACGCGCCTCCGCTTTCACCGCATTCAAGCCGCCGGTGCCGTAGAGCGCGCGCTTGGATGGATCCTTCGACAGCGGATCGCCGCCCTGCACCATCCCGTACTTCACCACCCGATGAAATGTCGTCCCGTCATAGGCGCCTTGCTGCGCCAGCTTCATGAAGTAGGCCACCTGATTGGGAGCCGCTTCTGGGTCGAGGTCGATGATGAACGTGCCGGCCGCCGTCTCGACAACCGCTTGCTTAGGTGGCGCGGTCGGCTGCACCGCCAAGAGAAGGGAAACCAGGATGTACGCAGTCATCATTCACTCGTAGGCCGCGCTACGGACCTCATAAGGTCCGCCCTACCGCCGGCATTCTCTGCGGCTCGTCGATGATCCGCGCCGCGTGTGAGATGTAATGCAGGCTCGAGACGAGCGTGATCGCGAGCGACGCATACACGAACACGTCCACGACGAAGGAACGATACCGCAGGTAGTTGAACAACATCGTTATCACGGCAGTGACAATGTAGGTGGCCGTCGCAATCTTGCCGAAGACTGAAGGCCGGAACGTGCGTGGACCGATCGCGAGGTTGACGATGGCCACCGTCAAGACGATCACGACGTCCCGGCTGATGATGAGCACGGTCAGCCAGATCGGCAAGCGATTGGCGAGGTCGAGCCCCGGCAGCGTCAGCACGACAAAGGTCGTGACGAGCAACAGCTTGTCGGCCATCGGATCGAGCCAGGCGCCGAGCCGCGTTCTCTGGCCGGAGCGTCGCGCGATGAGGCCGTCGAGGCCGTCGGTGATGCCGGCGGTCGCAAACACCACGAGCGCCCATCCGAGGTGGCCGTAGACGACGAGAATCACGAAGGCCGGAATTAGCAGCATCCGAAGCAGCGTCAGCTGGTTGGCGGGTGTCAGCGCCGTCATCGCTGCCCTGGGCCTTTGGCCGGCGACGACATTCCGGCGATCGCTTCGATCCGCCCGATCACCTCCATCACTTCCGGTCCGCTCACAGGCCTTGACGGCTGAAAGCTGTTGTCGACGCCAACGGACATGACACCGGATGCGATTGCCGCAGAGGCGGCAGGATAGGCGATGTGACCGGCGGAGATGTCGGAAAACTTCACCTGCGCCGCTTGCCACGATTTGGCTTGAACCGGATTGGCTGGCGCGATCCTTTCGAGCAGATGATTGACCGCCTGCGCCAGATCGATGCGACGGACGGCAGTGCGCGGCTGAAACGCATGATTGACGTAAGGTTCCATGACGCCGGCCCGCGCCACGGCCAGGATCCAGGGCGCCGCCCAATTGTCGCGGAGGTCGGTAATGAGGACGGTGTCGCTCCGGCGGCCCGCCTGGAGCAGCGGCGCCAACCGGACGCCGATGAGCGCGGCCAGGTCGGCGCGCGTAATTTGCGCGGCGCTGCCGATCGCGCGGTATTCCTCCGGCATGCGCGCAAAATCGGCGCGTAAACGCACCTGCTCCAGCTTCGTCTCGACAGCGCCGCTCCGCTCGATGGCCAGCGCGTCGCCGTATGCCTTGGCCGCACCGTCGATGTCGCCGCGAGCGTCGAGGATGTCTCCGATTTGCACCAGAGAGGAGACGTCTGCGGGATCGAGCGTGAGGGCCTTGCGGAAATGATCGAGCGCACGGTCCACGTCGCCTCTCTGCCGCTCGGCAGCCGCGAGCTCCCGATAGAGAAAGGGACTGTCCGGCGAGCTGGCGATCGCGCTGTTGTACGCGCGCACAGCCTCGTCCATTCGACCCGACCGCACGGCCTCCCGCGCCCCGGCGAGATCTTGCTCGAGCTCTCGAAACCTGAGGACCTCGACCCTCCGCTTCAGGTCGGTGAGCGACGGATCGGCGGCGACAGCGGCTTCAAACGCGTCCAGCGCGTCAGGCTGGCGATTGAGCGCGAGGAGCGTTTCGCCGCGTCCGATGAGCGCGGGCACATAGTCGTGCTGCTGCTCGACCGCGCGATCGAAATGCGGGAGCGCGGCCCTGGCATCTTTTCGCGCCAGCGCGACGTAGCCCAGCGCGGCTTCGGCCGGGTAGAACGCCCCTGAGCTCATCAGCGCGAGACCGAACTCACGTTCCGCGCCCTTCAGATCGCCGGCCTGCAGCAAGCTCCATCCGCGGGTCTGGTTGGCGGCCGCGACGGTGTCCGCCAGCCCCGGCGGAACGACGGGCGGGACGAAATCGGGGAATTTCGGCGCCGAAAAAATGGCGGGCGCCGGCGGAATGGTCTTGGGCGCACAGGCGCCCACGACAGCCAGCAGCGCGAGGACACCCAGCTTTCGCATCAGCAAAAGTTTACCTCGCCGAGGGGTCGAGGCGGTTGACGAGACGGCGTGGGACGTCGGCGGTTATCGCGACCCGCCCGTTTCTCGATTCGTGCACCAGCACGCGCGCGTGCCGGTAGACCCGCGCGATGCCTTCGCGATCGTCAGGGTTGTCGGGATCGAAGGTCAACGTAAGGCGGCGGACGTCGAGCGCGAGCCGCGAGGCGATCGTCTCGACCAGCTCGTCGATGCCGTCGTGGCGACGCGCGGAAATACAAAGCGCGGCAGGATCCTGATCCTGCAGCCGGCGTTGCTCGTCGGTGGAAATGATGTCGCACTTGTTGTACACCTCGACGAGCGGTACGTCGGTCGCTCCAACCTCCTCGAGCACCTCCCGCACGGCGGTCATTCGCCGATCGCGATCGACGGCGGCCGCGTCGATGACATGAAGGATGAGATCGGCGTGGGCGACTTCTTCGAGCGTCGCACGGAATGCCGCGACGAGAGCGTGCGGAAGCCGATCGATGAACCCGACCGTGTCGGACACGAGGAGTTCGCGGCTATCGCCCAGGCGCACCTGTCGCACCAGTGGATCCAGCGTGACGAACAACGCGTCGGACGCCTCGGCGTCCGTCCGGGCGAGCACGTTGAACAAAGTGGTCTTGCCGGCGTTAGTGTAGCCGACTAGCGCGACGGTCGGCACAGAAGCCTTGTGCCGCCGCTCGCGCAGCTGCGCGCGACGGCGCCGGACGTGCTCGATGTCGCCGGTGATCACGTGAATGCGCGTTCGAATCCGGCGGCGATCGGTCTCGAGTTTCGTCTCGCCGGGCCCTCTGGTGCCAATGCCGCCGCCAAGCCGCGACAGCGCCACGCCGGCGCCCACGAGCCTGGGCAGGAGGTATTTGAGCTGCGCGAGCTCGACCTGCATCTTTCCTTCCCGCGTCCGCGCGCGCCTGGCGAAGATGTCGAGGATGAGCTGCGTGCGATCGATGATTTTACGACCGACCTGCTCTTCGATTTGCCTTAGCTGCGCTGGGGTCAGCTCGCTGTCGAAAATGACGACGCCAGCGTCGGTCTCCGCGCACGAAGCCGTCAGCGTTGCCACCTTTCCCTTGCCGAGAAACGTCGAGGGGTCCGGCTTGGGACGCTCCTGCAACACCCGCAACACGACCGTGGCGCCGGCCGCTTCGGCCAGCCCGCCGAGCTCGTCGAGCGATCGCTCCGCGTCGAGCCGGCGGGCCCGGCCCGCGATCAACCCGACGAGCGCCGCGCGTTCCGGTCCTTCTACGCGCGACTGACGCATGCCTGCACCTCGTCCCACGCAAGAGCTCCCGCGCGCACAAGCCGCGGCGCCGATCCAGTAACGTCGACGATGGTCGACGGCTGACCGCCGGGCGCGCGCCCGGCGTCGAGCAGCAGGTCGATCCGCGCGCCGATCGTTCGTTCCACCTCGTCGGGATCCGACGAAGGCGGCTCGCCGCTCAGGTTTGCACTCGTCGCCGTCAGCGGCCGTCGGCAAGCGCGACACAGATCGCGCGCGACGCCGTGCGCCGGCACCCGAACGCCAACACGTCCGGTTCCGCCTGTGACGTCTTGCGCGAGCGCCGCCGGCGCCCCGATGAGGAGCGTCAGCGGGCCCGGCCAGAACTTCTCGGCAAGACAGCGACCCATCGGCGGCAGGGAGCCGAGATGGCTCACAATCTGCTCGAGGTCGGCGGCGATGAGCGGCAGCGCCCGCTCTGACGCGCGGCCTTTCACGGCGAAGAGCCGCGCGACAGCGTCGGCGCGAAACGGATCGGCCGCCAGGCCATATAACGTGTCGGTCGGCAGCGCGACGACGCCGCCTGCGGCTATCACCTCGGCCGCGACCTGAACAGACCTAGGGTCCGCGACGAGGCGTTGCATTACTTACTTTATTTACTTTG
>Ga0066709_100005094_pt1 | contig 10709 bp, 9 predicted proteins | sample GraSoiAngelo_158_FD_79665 | JGI IMG/M metagenome (GOLD analysis project Ga0066709, IMG submission 79665) | Grasslands soil microbial communities from the Angelo Coastal Reserve, California, USA - 14_1009_16_30cm | ecosystem: Environmental > Terrestrial > Soil > Grasslands | place: USA... | reverse complement strand
CTTGCCGGCAGACTTATTGACGGCCCGCCCGAAGCGACTGCGCTTTTTGATTTTCCATATGCCGGGTCGACTGGTGCATCATGCTCGTCAACTGAGCTTGCGACTGGGGACGGCCATCGAGGGCCTCGCCCTGTGCATGGGCGCAGTCCGCTTATTGCCGCTTCCTTCATAGCATTTCCCGGAACAGGTTCTTATCGACGGATTTGCAGAGCGCTTTTTGGAAGCGCTTCGGAAAAGAGCCATCCCTCCCGGCTTCCCGATGGACCTCACAAACCTACACGCTTTGCGCAACGCCCAAAAGGCGCTCTGGCAGCGAATTGACTCACATCAACTCGCATTCAGGCTGCCAAGTACCCGTCACTCCTACCTTACCGACGGATTCGGGTCCTTGTTCTCTCGTTGCTTTTGGTGGTTTTCTCGGTCCCGCTATCTTGCCCCAAAACAATCTACTTGGATTCACCTTAACATATTATTGTGCTGTGGTAATATAGTTTGGAGATTGGGCAGGCTATTCTTCGGCCCTCACAATCCTCCGGCAGCCGCCTTTCCCAGTTACTACCCTATACAGAGAGCGCCGAGGAAGGCCCTGGCGTACACGCCCTGCACCGTCGCCTGGTCCAGTGGCGCGTCAATACTCGACGGTAGCCTGACTGTCTTTCCGAAGCGTGACAGAAGGCCACTTTATAAGGTTGGAGCCTATTTCTTCCGAATACGACTGGGGCCGCTTATCGTTGAGCTAAAACGGCTTTGGAGTGCAACAAATTGTAAAACATGGAACGGATGCGTACGCCTGCCATGATCGCCTTGTGAGGGAGAATCCCGATCAGACCTCGATGAAGTTTTGCTCTAATGCAAAACTTCCCCCACGGTGTCAGCGGGACGTAAAACCTCGGAACCAAGACCTCGCTAAATCCATTTCGTTCCTTGAATTCCCTCAACGAATTGTGTTTCTTGTTTCCGTAATTGAACATACCGAAGGTCAAGTACAAAAGTCCCTTTGACGCACACAGTTCCACGGCCTTTGCGATCAGAGCATTGGCAGGCCGCTTGTCTTGCTGGCTCTCTTTAGTAAGTATTTGCAGGATCGAACCGATCTCTCCTCTGTAGATTAACCAAATAAAACCGATCAAGTCCTCACCCACGTATGCGCAAATGTAGTTACAATGATCAAGAAAGGACGAGTGGTCCTTCTTGACCTCCTCAAACGTCTTCCCATAATGCCTGTTGGGCCTCCCCTGTCGAACTGGGGACTCATTGTTTACGCCCATAATTCCATGAATCAACTGATCATCCAGCGGCTTAACAAAGACCCTAACACCGCGTTTTTGGGATCTTCTCACATTCTTACGGCTTGCCCGGGGCAGCCGCTCCCACCACTCTCTAAAGTTAGTTGTTTTGACAGCTGCGATGCTGTCCCATTCAGCGTAATAGTCGTACTTCGGAGTACTGACGGGAGGTTTTTGCGCAAAGGTCAAAATGTCGGCCTGCAACCCTCCTCGCCTTTGGCTTTTCAATAGTTTGGCGCAGAGTTCGGGGTCCTCAAGTTCTGTGTCCAACCACTCTTCGTCAAGGAGCTGTGCCCGCCGCAACCAGGTTCCTTTGACGATTATGTTCTTCCCTTTGTAGTCGAATGCGGGGACCCTGCCCCATTTACCTTTGATTGTTGTCTCAGTTACGTGTCGCGGCATACGGCTTATTCAAACCCAGTTTTAGTCTAAAATTTGATTCCAGTAGCCACAAAATTTGGAGCCGCGGGGACGGATTCGAACCGCCGTTGAGGTTTTGCAGACCCTTGCCTTGCCACTTGGCTACCGCGGCTCTGATCCAACTGAGAGGACCGTTCTCATGCATTTTGGCAGCCTTGGGCGTTGTTGGCCTATAGTACGAACGTACCTGTTGGATCGTAAGCGTCAACAGCAGACCGTCTTGACAGCCTGGTTGGTCGAAATCCTGCCTAGGGTTGTTGGCTATCACCTCTAAACCAGGGAGGGCAAGAAGTCGCGCCAGCTGGCCGCTCACGGACCTTGCGTGCCCCGCTTCCGGCGCACGACTCCAAATGTCGTGCTTTACTTAGAACTAAAAACTTAGAACTTAGGACTTCCCTACGCCGTTGTCCGGCGGGCGACGAGTTTCTTGGCAGCCTGCACGGGAAGCAACGTGGCCATCTTGCGGATCATGGCCAACACCAGGCGCTTGTCACCTTCGGAGAGCGTGGTGCTGTACTTCTTGATTTCCGCCAGGAGGCGAATTTCGTCCTGCGAGAGTTCGCCCAGTGCTTTCTGCGTTTCGCGGTCGCGGGGAGTCTCGGTGCCGGGGAAAAAATCGGCCAGCGAAATGTCCATGGCCTCGGCGATTTTGGCGAGGGTTTCGAGCGACGGCACGGTGTGGCCGTTTTCGACGCGCGAGAGGTAGCAGCGCAACAGCCCGGTGCGGCGCTCGATGTCTCCCTGCGACAGCCCGCGCTGGCTGCGATAGGTCTTGATGACTGCCCCGATGTTCACTCGAGGCTTTTCTTTTGGCATGGTCACTCCACTGGAGCTTGAGGGGGTTGGGACGGTCGCCCCGCTTGAGGGTGTTATCTTAGTGACTAACAGCTGGAAGGGCAAGTGAGAAAGTGCGGAGAATGGTTCCAATCCGACAATGGTGCAGCGCGAGGAAATTGACGCCCGCACAGCATTGATAAAGATGCGAAGGCCAGCGAGTTTTCCGTCATCAGTTTTCAGTTCTCAGTAGAGAAGGAAACCTTATGTGTTTGTCCAGGGAATGGGACGGGCCGCCGGGAGGCAACGGTGCCTGCCTATCGCGGCCAAGCTGCGCCCTTCGGGCGGAGCAACCCCGCCCCTACACAGGAAAGAATCGGAAAACGCTGACTTGTCGCGACTTAAGCCTTGGTCGCGACTTAGCCTTGGGCCTGGGTTGGCGTCACCAGGACGGCCTGCTGCAGGCGGAACTCCAGCACCGTTTCGCTGGGCACCTTGACCTGCGCGCCCTTGGTCAAGACCTGGACACCCGCACCGGTTGCGCCACCGGCGGCCGCGCCAATCGCCGCGCCTTTGCCGCCGCCAGCAATGGCGCCAATGATCGCCCCGGCAGCCGCAACGCCTCCTACTTTCTTGGCCGTCGAGGCGCCTTGGCCCTTGCCTTGGAGCGTGTAGTCGCTGCTGACCACTGGATAGTCGTGCCCGTCAATCACGAGTCGCGCCAATTCCAGTTGCAACTCGGATTTGCCGGTGAAAGTTCCGCTCTTCTGTGAATTGGCCAGCCGGCCGTACACGTCGGTGCCCTTGCGCGCAACGATAGTGTTGCCGAGGACCAAATCAGTCTCGAGGCTGGCGTGAAAGATGTCGCCGACATGATTCTTGGCGGAGTCCACGCCGTCAATCATGCGGATAAGCAGTGACTGCCCCGCCGGAATCGTGATCTGGCCGTTGGAATCGACGCTAGCCGCCGCAGGCGCCGGGACCGGAGCCGGAGCAGCGGCCGGCGGTGGAGCCGGGGCAGGTGCGGGAGCCGCCATTGGCGCAGAGCCCCCGCCGCGCCCGGTGAAGGTCAGCGCTACGATGTCATTCGTGCTAAAGGTTTGCACTTCGCCGTTTATTTCAAAACGAAGAACGGCTTGCGTGCCGCCGAGATACTTTCCCTGGACGACTTTGCCGCTTTTGAGTTCCAGAGTATCCGCGGCAGCCACGCCCACAAAGAACAGCCCCACTGCCAGAGCAGCGAAGAAACGCTTCAGGTTGCGCATATCTCCCTCTTTCATCCAAACTTTGCCAAGACTTTTGATCTCCGTGCTCTCCCCACGGAGCGCCCTTCCCCATTCTACCGCATTGGATGATTCCGCAGCCCGTAATGGTTGCGCGGAAAACTGGGCTACCCGTGTGACGCGTGACCCAGGCTCTGTTTTGCACTGTGTTGGTCGACGCCTTGTTTGGTTGCCAGCTTGTTTGGTTGGAACTGTATTTGGTCGACACAAGGGTGCCGGGAATAAACCGGCGGGAGGTCAAGTCTTTATCAGCGTTGAGCGCTTTGGGGAATCGAGGCTTAGTTCAAAAACTTAAGAGAGAAAGAAAGGATCGGGCGGGCAGCCTGGGTCGAGGCCAGGAAATCCCCCGGGTAGAGCCCATGAATGAACTGAGAAACTTGCCTACGGTTGTGCGATTCGGCGCTTTCGAAGTCTCGTTCGAATCGCGTGAGATTCGCAAGCACGGCATGCGCATTCAACTGGAAGAGAAACCTTTCCAAATCCTGGAGGCGTTGATCGAGAGCGCCGGACAAGTGGTGAATCGAAAGGCGCTTTGCGAAAAGCTTTGGCCGAACACCTATGTGGCGTTCGACCACAGCCTGAACACAGCGATTAACAAACTGCGCAGCGTCCTTGGGGATTCGGCGCAAAGCACTCGATTTATCGAAACTCGGCCACGGCTGGGCTATTGCTTCGTTGCGCCGGTGGAGCGTTCGAATGGCGAACGCATGGCAGTTGCCGCGCCCGCCGCGAGCGCGGCAGCAAGACAAACGGAGCATTCTGCTGAACGAGGGGCGCCGGAACCGCTGGCTCCCGAACCACGAGCGCCCAAGCCACAGGTTCACCACCACATGGTCATGGCGTCAGCGGGTCGAGGTTCCAGCCGTCCACAACAAGCTGAGGCATCGCACCTGCAAGCGAAGAGTTGTCAAACTGCACAATGACGGATTTCTTCTCTCCCGGCAGCAGCGAAAAATAATTATCGCTCCAGAGAACAGGGACCACGTCTTCGCCGCCTTTGCCGCGCGTGAGCCGGGGATGCAGCATGAATGCCACCGCCTCACCGTTGTTGACCACGGAAACGGTCATCCAGTGGTTCGAACCATTCGACCGGGTTGATTTCGTGATGGTCACTTTTGCTTTGGGCAAGGTGTTCAAACCCGTCAGGTCTCCGAAATCTTTTTGCGGCGTGTAGACCGTATCGCTTCTGCCAGCCCAGTCGAGCGTGTCGGGCTTGGTGGAGAGCCAATAGAGATTGTCGCTGACTACTTTTCCCGCCGCATCGTGAAGCTGGAGCTTGAGGAAATAAGTTGTGGAGAGGCCTTCGGGAGCGGGCAATTCGAATGCCTTGGTGCTGCTGTCGGCTGCGAGATCCAGCTTGGCATCTCGCGAAGCTTTTTCCTTGGCATCGATGGTGTAAATTTTCGCGGAGATTGTCATTCCCTTTAGAGCTTCATAAGTGCTGTTGACCACGTTGACGGAGTTGTTGTCGTAGGAATACTGCACGTGCACAGGCTCGCAGGCTTTTTTCGTTCCAAAATATCCGCCAGCGGGGACCAGATAGTAGTCGTACAGATGCCAAATCAGAGAAGGCCAGGCGTTGTTGAGCATCCACTGAATCACGCCGGTGGCGGTGTATTTGTTGCGGCCGTAGGCTTCGAACATGGCACGCTCGCCATCGTAGGTCATGGCTTGGGCTTTGCGTTCGTAGTCATCGAGGGAAGCGGCTTCGCCGTAGCGGCGAGTCAAACCGTCGGTGAAAACGTTCACGTTGGTAAAGCGCTCGCCGCCAGCGTGGTAGCTCCACATATCATCCATCGGCCAGAGATGCTCTTTGGGAATAAATTGTTCGAGAGACTCGCGCGGAGGAATCGCAGGGCCGGGGCTCGTTTCCGTGTTGTAGCCGTAGGCGCCGCCGGCTTGCGTGTCAGCGAGCCAGTATACCGGGGGCACGTATTCGTAAGGGCCGGTCATCTTGACGCCCGACTCTCCGCTTAACTGCGCCCTCTGTTCCGATGCTGATGAGACCACCGGATTCGGCCAGTCCAGGTCTTTTTCGATTCCCAGATACATTTGCTCGACGTCGGAAGGTGGCGGATTGTCGCTGCCGTTGAGGAAGACAAAAACGCTCGGATGATTGCGCAAACGCGTGATGTGATCGCGCGAGGAGGCGGCGGCAACGCGGTTCTGATCCCCGTTCCAATTTTTCCAGCGCTCCCAGGCATCGCAGCAGGTCCACCCGGGCATGACTAGAATTCCCAGCTTGTCGGTTTTATCGAAAAATTCGTCGCGATCGAGGCGGCCTTCGAGGCGAATGGTATTCAGGTGCATGTCGCGCACATAAGCGAGATCGGCGTCCAACCTTGCCGAGGACCAACGGAACAACAGATCGGGGGCCCAGGCCGCACCGCGAATCAGCACTTTTCTTCCGTTGACTTTAAAAAGGCGATGGCCTTTGTCGGTTAATTCGGAAGTGACTTTGCGAATACCGAAGGTCACGGAGGCGGTGTCAGAAACCTGCTTGCCGATTTCGAACCGGAGTTTTGCGGTGTTGAGAGCGGACGTTCCCATTTGATAGGGCCACCAGAGTTTGGGATGGGCGAGCTTGAGTTTCGGAAATTGCTCCGGCGAGAATTTGGCGACTTTGGATTCGCTGCCGGCAAGTTCCACACGCTGCTGCAAAGCAATCCCGTCTAGTTCTGCGTGGAGCACACCCTTGACGGCATCTTTCGAAGCATTGCGAACTTCCGCGCTAATCGTCAATTCGGCGGACTTGTAGTCAGTGTCGAGCTTCGAGGCGACAAACGGATTTCGCAGCGCGACTGGGCCGCTAGAGGTGAGAAACACTTCCTTCCAAATCCCCATGTTTTTGTCGGGTGGCGTGGGATTCCAATCCACCCAGGTGATGCCCAAGTCGCCTTTGTCGGGCGCAAAGATTTCGAGCGCGAGGGCGTTTGTTGTTCCGGGCTTGAGAAACTTGGTGATGTTAAACTCGTAGGCGCGGTAGGTTCCGGCAACATCATTGGTATCGGCAATTTTCTGACCGTTCACCCAAATGTTGGCGCGGTAGTTGATTCCGAGAAAATTCAGCCAGACATTCTTTTCAACGCCGGCGGGCGCCGGAAACTCGGTCCGATACCACCAGGAACAGCGGAAAGGGCTGCCTTCGGGCATGTCCTGATTGGCGAAAAGCTGTTTGTTCGAATGACTCATCCCGGGAAAGGAATCGAGATTGGTAGCGTAGTTGGGATCGGGATACGTTTTGTCGGTAACCAGCGCGCCGACAACGGTGGCTGGAATGTCAGCCTTGTGCCACGCGGCGGGGTCGAAACCCGCCAGAGAAATCTGATCGCCTGTGGCTTTTGCTTCACATGAAGATTGAATCTGCCAATTCTTGTGCAGATACGTTCGGTTCGTGGGGCCGTCCGCGGCGGCAGCGAGGCTTGGAACCATAAGAAAAGCGACAATAGCAGAAACCAACGACAAGGAAATACGCTTTGTGCGTCGCACAAATCCCTCCTGAGAAGCACGAGGAGCACAGATACGGTCAGGCGGGAGCCTGTGTGGAACCGCAAGGCAATTCCTCAGGGGCTAAAGCCCAATTGCCACAAATGACTTTAATGTCGGACCTGAAGGTCCGACCCCCAGTTGTCCCACCGACTCTGACACGCAGCCCGAACGGCCAGCGCAGAGCATATTAAACCGTTTCAATGGCGAGGTCTCGGATTAATTTTTGAGGGGAAGTGCTGAACGTCGGATCGTCAGCGCAAACGCGACGCCGGCCGCTCTATTCCCATTCGAGGAAGCAGGATTATGGCAGTGAAGCTGTGCCGAACAACGGCATAGCTCACCGCCAGACTTGTCAGCTCACGAGCATCCGCTAAAGTCGATCGGCGCAGCGTTCGTGGTGGCACCGGGCGTTACTTTTAGAGGCATATTCGTCGAGTCCTTGCTGGTCGTTTGAGACGAAGGCGAGCACATCGCCGCGTTGGACGTGGGATTTGTCGCATCCGCTTCAACCGTGTAAAGAACGTCTCCTGTGGCGGGCGCGGTGAAGGTAACTTTGCCGGCCGCGATGGTACCCACATTTGGATTGCTTGCTGGAACAATCAAGCTGTAGCTCCCGCAGAAGGCTCCCGTGGGGCTTCCCGTTGGGCAGGATGTGCTTGAACTCACCTGAACGGTCAAAGAAGCGGGCGTCTGGAACGGGGGCACGGTGAAGGTGTGGCTTGCGCTTCCTATTGTTACAGTCTGCAACCCGCTGACCGTCGCGTCGATGCTGGCGCTAGTCGTTCCATTAATGGCCGTGACTGTGCCCTGGATTGTTCCAGGACCGGTGGGAGCGCCGGCTGTCGCGGGCGTTTCGGCAACGAGCGGAACTGCGCCGAGATTGCTGCCTCCGGTAACGTTGAAAACGACCGTGGCATTGGAAGCGGTGCCCGAGGATGTCATCGCATCTGATACCACGTCGAACACTGCTCCGGCCGGGAGGGGACAGAATCCGAAGTGTCCGGCTGAATCGGTCATCGCCTGCATGGCAATGCGATCCGTGCCGGAATTGTCGGGAATTTGAAGAGTCACTGTCGCTGCGGCAATCGGTTGTAAGGTGACGCTATCCACGATCTGCCCGCTGATGCCGCTCATGTTTGGGCTGACGACACCCGCGGTAAGTGTGGGCTTCAAACGAAAAGCTCCGTTACCTTGCTGAACGATGGAGGCACAGGTATTGAAATCGATGTTGAGGTCCACGGATTGATCGGCGGTTACATGGAGCGGCCCACCCATAATTCGTCCTGGCGGGATTTTCAGCCCGGTATTCGCCTCGCTGCTCAAATCCAGCGTGTGAGTCCCACTGCCATTGACAACGCAATTAAAGACATTGCCGAGCGCTGAACAATTGTTGGTCGATGGAACCGGCCAGATCGGCGCAGCGTTGGCCATAAGAATCAGACGAATTTGCTGATAATCACCCGCAGGCAGCGAAGCCGAACCAAGTTGCTGGAGCAGGCATTGCCCGTTCGCCGGTAGATGCAAGAGATCCACTTGCATTGGCGCCGCATTGAGCTGGGGAGCAAGCTCCTGCCAACCAGAAGAATTCGCCCCCGCAGTCGCGCTGATGTGGGCTTTCACCGAGACAATGGTGATCCACACGCTACTGAAAGTTCCGGGGGATTTGGCCGCGGTGCCAGCCGCCGCAGCGCACGATGGTGGGTCGCTAAGAGACACACTCACCATTCCCGCAGCGGGGCTATGCATCATGGGACTTCCCCCGCCGCAACTGATGACAACAAAAGCAACCACGACGACAAGAGAGGCAAGCAAAACGGAAACCGGATGGCGTTTGAGCCAGAGTAGTGCATGTGCGATCACGGGAACCTCCGAGCTTGAGCGATGAAGTTGTGTTTTTGCAGCCAATCCAGGTGGGACAGAATGCTGGGTTCGGGGCGACCATTCGTAACAAGGAAAGATTACGAGCGGTCAGTACTGAGACTCATAGGAAGTCTCTTCCTCGGTGCATTCAACTGGACAGCGTCCCCATTTATTGCTGTGCAATTTGCCAGCCCTTGTGGAAACTGCGTAAATTGTAAGAACTCCATGCCTTAGAGTTACCGGTCTCCTACCAGTAACTCTGCTGTTGGGTCAAAACTACGATGCCGCGTGTAAATTCTTGCTGAGGCTGTGTTGGTAGAGACAGTTTGAAACCGTGAAGAGTCCTTGGAGACGCCGGGAAAAAGGCCGATGGAAGCAGCAAGAGATGGTCCCGGAGGAGGGGGTCGAACCCACACGGTACTAAGTACCACTGGATTTTGAGTCCAGCGCGTCTGCCAGTTCCGCCACTCCGGGTTTTTCTAACTCACTGAATTGTAACACTCTCGGCCTGCTTTTCTTGAGTCTCTTGCTGCGACTCGGAATTTTTTTAGCTTATCTATAGCTTGAGAGGATTCGATTTTCCGGGCCGCGCCTTGTAGATCGCGCTCGGAAGTAATGTTATACCGGTCGAAAACGCATGACCCTTGATGCGGTGACAAGCGAGGCAAACAAGGCGCTCGACGCCAGGATCAAGGGGGATGATGCAGACGGGCAGCAAGGCCAGAACATTGAGCTTGCCTGCTCCTCTTCCAGTTGCAGGACGCGAGTCTTGTAATCAATCCTAACCTCGCCAGCGCTTCCATCTGTAAGCGGCACCAATCACTTTCGGTGAGAAGCACAAGAATACAAGCACGCCGACCATGACCAATATTAGGGGCACGGGCATTTTGCGCCTCGATTGCTAACAGTATGGTTTTCGCCGCAATTCGAAGGAACTGGTAGTTTTCACAGTTGGGCGGGAATCGCGGTTTGGTCTAACTAAATTAATGCCTCGGTCCAGTCCCTCAAGCTGACCGACCACTATTCGGGGAGGCTACCCCTGGCAGGCCACTCAATCGCCTCCCCGGATACTAAAGTTCTGGCCGATAAAGCCGTCAAATCCCTCCTTAAAGGCTTGACTGGTAATTTTGACAGCTTGGCGGGTATCGCGGTTTGGGGTCTATTAGTCAAAAGTTGTTTGTCAGCATTCCCCTCGGGGAGGCGCCGATCTCGCAACCCAGTGCCTCCCCGAATACTAGCGCCCTACTCTTCCAGTTCCAGAACGTGCGCGTTGTAATCAATCCTGAATCCCTACTGGTAATTTTGACAGTTGGGCGGGACTTACCGTTTCGATGATTGTCTTCAGTGCGTAGTTCGGTGGTATTCGGGGAGGCCTCCCTGCAAGAGACAACTCAACTGCCTCCCCGAATACCCAATTGATTAAGGCGAGACGGTAGCCTGCCTCTGACGCCGGTGCGGTTCTCGAGATGGCTGGAAGCTAATCCCTGAGTTTTCCACAGACACTCACAGGGGCCTGGCTGGACTCATACAGCCCCTCAAGCTAGCCTATGCTTCCCGCTCGGCAGGACCTTCCCCATTCATCACCGGGAAAAATCCG
>Ga0066709_100005093_pt1 | contig 10709 bp, 9 predicted proteins | sample GraSoiAngelo_158_FD_79665 | JGI IMG/M metagenome (GOLD analysis project Ga0066709, IMG submission 79665) | Grasslands soil microbial communities from the Angelo Coastal Reserve, California, USA - 14_1009_16_30cm | ecosystem: Environmental > Terrestrial > Soil > Grasslands | place: USA... | reverse complement strand
CGCCGGCCGGCCGCCCACCGCGCATGCATCCGGACCCGCCTCGTCCGACGAGACCGTGACGTGGCCGTCGGGGCAATACCAGGCCGGGATGCGATGGCCCCACCACAGCTGGCGCGAGACGTTCCAATCGCGGATGGTCGTCAGCCAGTGCTCCCAGGTCTTCTCGAAATGACCCGGGACGATCCGCGTCCGGCCGCTCCGGGTCGCATCGAGCGCGGCCGCGGCCAGCGGGCCCGTCCGGATGAACCACTGTGTCTTGAGCCGGGGTTCGATGACGTCGTCCGAGCGCTGGCAACGCCCGATGACCATCTCGTGCGGCCTCTCCCCGGCGAGGTCGCCACGAGCTCCGAGATCGGCCACGATCCGGCGGCGGGCCTCGTAGCGATCCAGTCCGTCGTACGGCGTGCCCGTTCCGGCGATTGCCGCCGTGTCGTCGAGGATCGTCGGCATCGGCAGGCTGTGGCGAAGCCCCGTCTGGTAGTCGTCATGGTCGTGGGCCGGGGTGATCTTGACCGCACCGGTGCCGAAGTTACGGTCCACGACCGCGTCGGCGATGACGGGAACGTCCCGCTCGACGAACGGGATGCGGACGCGGCGCCCGACGAGCGCGCGATAGCGATCGTCGTCCGGGTGGACGGCGACCGCCGTGTCGCCGAGGATCGTCTCCGGCCGCGTGGTCGCGACGGTGATCGTCGCAGCGGGATCGGGCTGGCCGGTGGCCTCGTCGATGAGGTGGTAGCGGACGGACCAGAGCGTGCCCGTCTCGGGCGTTGACACGACCTCGAGATCGCTGACGCTCGTCCGACAGCCCGGGCACCAGTTCACGAGGGCCTCGGTCCGGTAGGCGAGGTCCCGCTGGTAGAGCTGACTGAAGGCGGTCCGTACCGCCCGTGCCGAGACGTCGTCCATGGTGTAGCGGAGGCGACCCCAGTCGAACGAGGCCCCAAGCCGCCGCTCCTGGCCGAGCATCACCTCGCGCGTGGTTGCGACGAACTCTCGCATCCGCTCGAGGTAGCGCTCGCGGCCGAGGCTCTGGCGGCTCTCGCCTTCGGCGGCGATGATCCGATCGAGAACGAATTGGGCCGCAATCGAGGCATGGTCGAGGCCGGGCAGGAAGAGGGCCGGCCGGCCGAGCATTCTGGCGTGGCGGATCATCAGGTCCTCGACCGTCGCCCGCTGGGCATGGCCGAGGTGGAGCGAACCCGTGATGTTGGGCGGCGGCTGGATGATGACGAACGGCTCGGCATCGGGGTCGGCGGTCGAGCCGGCCCCGTCGGGGGCGAAGACGTCGGCCGCCAGCCAGCGCTCGTAGATCGCAGCCTCGAAGTCGGCCGGTCGGTAGGCCTTCGGCAGCTCGTTTCTGGTCGCCTTTGTCGTGTCGGTCATCGTATGGGTCCCGCTAGCTCGGCCCGGTGAATCAAAAGCCCGCTCGCCCAGCGGACGAACGGGTTCGTGGTACCACCTGCTGGTTCGGCGCCGGGGTCGGCTCGCTCATCGCGACCGGCCTGGTCCGGTGCCCTCTCGACGCGGTATCGGGCGTCTGCCGTCGCGGCTCGCGGGTGACGTTCGCGCCGCCGGTCCTGCGCGGCTCGCACCGTCCCGCGCTCGCTTCGTGGCCGTTGAAGCGCTACTCCTCCCGGTCGCTGCCGTGAGGCCGGCAGTGTAGCACGGGCTTCGCGGTGGTCGATCCGCGATCTCCGTCGGTCGCCCGACCCGGTCTTCGGGAAGATTGGCCGAGTGCTGATCGGTCAGATGACCGATGACCGACGGCGCTCTCGGCGCCATTGTCCGTCGACAGCAACGGCGAGATCTGCCGATCAGCGCTCAGGAGGATCCAGTTGTGGCCAAGTTTATGGATGTTCATTCGGGGTTCGTGGGGGTGACCGCTCAACAGCTCAAGGAGGCGCACGAGGCCGACCTTGCGATCGAGAAGGACGAGGGCGTGCACTTCGAACGGGCATGGCTCGATCCGATCGCCGGCAAGGTCTTCTGCCTGGCGAGCGGCCCGACCCGCGAGAGCATCATGCGGATTCACGAGCGGGCGGGCCACCCGACGACGGAGGTCTACGAGCTCCCCATCGAGGTCTGAGGGGATCCCTCGATCGGATCGGCGCGCCGCGACGCGAGGTCGCTCGCAGAGGCATAGATCGCTCCGAGGAAGCGGCTTGGCACGCGGCCGACTAGCCGCGTGTCGAGCAGTCCGGTCCTCGCCGCGATCTCCTGCCACGTTGCGTACGAGAACGGGTACGGCACCCACGGGTTGCCCGAGTCGCTGTCGTACTCGACGACGACGATCCGGGCGCCCGGTCGGAGCAGGGGCCGCGCGCTGTCGATCACGGCACCCGGATCCCGGACGAAGTGAAGCGAGTTCGCGGCGAGCAGGCCGTCGAAGTCGGCCACAACCGGCAGCGGCCGACTGAAATCGCCGACGACCGTCGTGAGATCGGCCTCGGGGAAGCGGCGACTCATGGTGGACGCGAGTACCGCCAGATCGCCGCGGTCCCGATCGATCGCGACGATGTCGGCGGCCGGGCCGAGCAGGTCGGCGAGTGCCAGGGTGAACGCCCCGCGCCCAGCTCCTAGTTCGAGCCAGCGACGCCCGACCCCCGCGACACCGTCGCGGATCAGCCCGACATGATCGGGGTGGTCCACGGCCCGCCTCAGCCGCCGATCAGGCGATCAGGCGGTCTCGCCCCGCTCCGCCAGCCATTCCTCGTAGTTCGTCTCGTCGACGCCCTTGTCGACATCGGTCTTCGTCAGCAGGAGCGGGACCCGACCGTCGCGGATCGTCTCCTCGGTGATGATGCATTTGCGGATGTCGGTCCGCTCCGGGATGTCGTACATCACCTCGAGAAGTGCCTCCTCGACGATCGAGCGGAGGGCCCGGGCGCCGGTCTTGCGGTCAAGAGCGACCTCCGCCGCCGCTCGCAGCGCGCCCGGCGTGAACGCCAGCTCGACCTTGTCGAGCGACAGGAACTTCTGGAACTGGCGGGTCACTGCGTTCTTCGGCTCGGTCAGGACGCGGACGAGGTCGTCCGCGGTAAGCGCCGACAGGGTCACGATGACCGGCAGCCGGCCGATGAACTCCGGGATCAGCCCGAACTTCAGGAGGTCCTCCGGCATCAGCCGATCGAGGATCCGGGCCCGGTCCGACTTGTTGATCGCGCCGTCCGCGCCGAACCCGATCGACCGCCGGCCGACGCGCTCTTCGACGATCTTCTCCAGCCCGTCGAACGCGCCGCCGCAGATGAACAGGACGTTGGTCGTGTCGATCTGGATGAAGTCCTGGTGGGGGTGCTTCCGGCCGCCCTGCGGCGGGACGTTCGCGACGGTCCCCTCGAGGATCTTGAGCAGCGCCTGCTGGACGCCTTCGCCCGACACGTCGCGGGTGATCGAGGGGTTGTCGGCCTTGCGGGCGATCTTGTCGATCTCGTCGATGTAGATGATCCCGCGCTGGGCCCGGGCGACGTCGAAGTCGGCCGCCTGGATCAGCCGCAGCAGGATGTTCTCGACGTCCTCACCGACGTAGCCGGCCTCGGTCAGCGACGTCGCGTCGGCGATGCAGAAGGGGACGTCAAGGACGCGGGCGAGGGTCTGGGCGAGGAGCGTCTTGCCCGACCCGGTCGGTCCGACGAGCAGCACGTTCGACTTCTGGAGCTCGACCTCATCGATCGACGAACCGGCGTTGACCCGCTTGTAGTGGTTGTAAACCGCGACCGAGAGGACCTTCTTGGCCCGATCCTGGCTGATGACGTACTGATCGAGGGCGAACGTGATCTGGCGCGGGTTGGGGAGCTTCGCCGCCGAAGGCTTCGTCTTCGGCTGGTCGAGCATCTCCTCCTCGATGATCTCCTGGCAGAGGTTGATGCACTCGTCGCAGATATAGACGCCCTGGCCCGCGATCAGCTTGCGGACCTGTTCCTGGCTCTTCCCACAGAACGAGCAGCGGTACGGGACCTTGGGTCCCTTGGAGCTGCTGCTGGTGGTCATGTGCCCTGTCTCATTTTCCCGCTCGCCTGTCTACGTTTCCTTCGGTTTCGGCTTCGTCTCAGTCGTCTCGCCGGCGGCCGCCGCGGAACCTTCGCCGCCGCTCATGCCGACATCATGAGCCTGGGCGATCAGCGAATCACCCGACAGCGAATACACCGAGTCGATGATGCCATAGTCCTTGGCATCCTCGGGAGCCATGAAATAGTCCCTGTTCGTGTCGTTCTCGACCTTCTCGAGCGGCTGGCCGGTGTGCTTCGACAGGATCTCGTGGTTTCGCTGGACGAGGAACTCCCATTCCTTCATCTGGATGACCGCGTCCGGGGCCGCCCCGCGGAAGCCGCCCGAGCCCTGGTGGATCATGATCCGGCTGTTCGGCAGGGCATAGCGCTTGCCCTTCGCCCCTGCCGCCAGGAGGACCGCGGCCATCGACGCGGCCATGCCGATGCAGATCGTGCTGACCGGCGCCCGCAGGTACTGCATCGTGTCGTAGATCGCGAGACCGCTGGTCACGACCCCGCCCGGCGAGTTGATGTAGAGGCTGATGTCCTTCTCCGGGTCCTCGGATTCGAGGAAGAGTAGCTGGGCGATCACGAGGTTGGCGAGGTGGTCCTCGATCTGGTCACCGAGGAAGATGATCCGTTCGCGCAACAGCCGCGAGTAGATGTCATAGGCACGCTCCCCCCGGCTGGAGGACTCGATCACCATCGGCACGAGCATCTGGGGTCTCCCGATTTCTGTGGGCATGAACGGAGTGGCTGTCTCGATGTGGGGCGGTCTCAGCCGGCCGGTGTGGGCTGGTCGGCGTGAGCGGCGTCGGCCGGTTCGGTGATATGCGCGTGGTCGTGTGAGTGGTGGTCATGCGAGTGGCCGTGGTCATCGTGCTCGAGGACGGAGCCTGGATCGGTCGCATCGACGGCCGCGGAGGACTCTGTCGACGCGCTGTCCAAGGCACCGGCCGGGCCATCCTCGACGTGGGGCAGCGGCGGATGGTCGGGGTGAGCCGTCAGCCATGCGTCGACGAGACTCTCGACGACGCGACTGCGGCGAAGGGTCGAGCGGATGAAGCTCCGGCCGCGCTCCGAGTCGAAGTACTTGAGCAACTTCGCGTCGCCCGCGTAGCGCTGGCGGCCACGCTCGACTTCGGTCTCGACGTCCGCGTCGGAGATGACGATCCCTTCCTCCTCGGCAACCTTCGACAGCACCAGCAGCACCTTCACCCGCTTCTCGGCGTCCGGTCGGAGGTCGCCGTGGAGATCCTCACTGGTCTTGTTGGTGACCTTGAGATAGGCCTCCTCGGTGATCCCCTGGCGAGCCAGCGATGCCCGGAACTCGTCGTGCATCACCTCGACTTCCTGGTCGACCAGGACGTCCGGCAGGTCAAGCGTGGCGTTGGCCACGGCGTACTCGATGATCCGATCAGCAAATTCGTGGCGGGCCTTGTCGAGCGCGTTCCGCTCGAGCCTCGCCTTGATCTCGGTCCGGAGATTGGCGAGATCGCTGAAGTCGCCCATCGACCGGGCGAACTCGTCGTCGAGGTCGGGCATGATCTTCTCGCGAAGCTCGCGGACCTCGATCTCGAAATGGACGTCCTTGCCCGCCAGCTCGGCCTCGAAATAGTCGGCCGGGAAGGTGATGTCGAAGCCCTTCCTGTCGCCGACCGTCAGCCCGACGAGGTTGTCCTCGAAGCCGGGGATGAGCCGGTCCTCACCGATGATCAGCGGCATCCGCTCGGACGTGCCGCCCTCGAACGGGACGCCCTCGCGGGTGCCCTCCATCTTGATGACAGCGTAGTCGCCCTTCTTTGCGGGACGGTCCTCGACCGGCGCCAGCGAGGCGTTCTGGTCGCGCAATTCGTCGATGACCTTTTCGACCTTCGGTTCGTCGATCGTCTCGATCTCCGGCCGGAAGTTGAAGTTCCTGTAGTCGCCGAGCTCGACCTCCGGCCGGATCTGGACGGTCGCTTTGAAGATGAGCGGCTTGCCCTCTTCGGCCTGGACGACCTCGACCGCAGCATTCGTCAGCGGCAGGATGGCCTTCTCCACGAGCGCTTCGCGGTAGGCGGTCTGCATGAGGTGATCGACGGCCTCGTCGAGTACGGCGCCCGGGCCAAGGACTCGCTCGAGCACGGGGCGCGGTGCCTTGCCTGGCCGGAACCCGGCGACCTTCGTTCGGCGGCTCAGCGCCCTGACGGCGTCGTCGACGGCGCGGGCGAGACGTTCCTCGGGAACTTCGACTTCGAGAACGACGGAGCTCTTGGCGGCGGGCGTGGCGGTCACATTCATCGCGGCGAAGTATAGGGCGGCAGCCGTGGTCGGGCGCCCGAAGCGCCATGACCTGTGGCTGGTAGGCGAGAGAGGGGTCGAACCTCCACGCCGCTCACGCGGCACCGGCTCCTAAGGCCGGCGCGTCTGCCATTCCGCCACTCGCCCGCCGCGAGTCTAGCGCCCGCCGCGAGGCTCCGGCGACATCACCCTCGTTTGGCGATGCCGTTCTTTCCATAGCCCCGCGCCGATCGCGCTTGACGATTTGGCGCGAGCCGGCGGCGGCCATTGGGCCGACCGAAATATGCAAACAACGGCATCGCTTGGGAGAGCCTCATTTCGCAGAGGTCCGCGCGCGGCCCCCAGAACGGGGCTCAGAGGCCGGCGCCGCCTCGCGGCCCGCCCTCTTCCGGGCCGGCGGACGGCGGCTCAGATGAATGACGCGAGCGGATCTTCTGGAGCTGCTCATCGAACGACGGCCGGTTCGGATCGAGCGCTCGCTCGGCGAGTGTCTTGCCCGCCCGCAACGTGATCGGCCGCAGGACGCCTGTCGCGAGGGCCACGCCCGCGGCGAGGACGCCCTCTTTCCTCCGCTCCTTGGCCCGCGTGTCGAGGTAGCGGGCGAACTCCCGCTCGAGGGTGCCGCGGACCTTCCGCCCGTCAGTCCCGAGCTTGCGGAGGGTCTTCTCGACCTCCTTCGGCAGAAGCTCGGACGGCAGTTCCTCCTCCTCGCCGGTCACCGCCCGCTTGGCGCGGCGAAAGACCCGCTTGGGGCCGCCCAGGGCGACAAACGCCGCACCCGCGGCGACACCGGCCGCTTTGGCCGGCGCCCGTCGAATCTTGGCCGGGATGTCGACCGCCGCGCGGCCCGCCGCCTCGAGCTGCTCGAGGTCGTCGGCTAGCTCCGCGCGCGCCGCTACGACTTGCGCGAGAGCGGCATCCGTGCGCGTGCCCACTCGATCGTCTCCTTCGTTATTTCGATGGTTTGGTTGGGAACGAAACGGTCCTTCAGGGCGTCGACGTCGATACCGCGCGCCGCGAAATCGGCCGCCATTAGGGCCGGCCAGGCGATCAGCCCGATCGTGACGCCCATTGCGGCCCCCACGCGGCGCCCGAAGGCGATCGCCGTCAGGAACGCAAGCACCAGCCCGAGCACCACCCCGATCGTCAGCCCGGTCAGCAGATCGAAGCCCGGCCGCCAGCGGCCGACGATGACGAAGGCGACCTCGCTGACGACGACGCCGGCCGCCGCGGCGGCAAGAATTCGCCAGTCCGGCATCACCGCCCCAGTCGAGTAGGCGTAGCCGAATCCGACCAGCCAGCCGACATAGGCCGCCGCCGGCAGACCCATGGCCAGCCGTGCGCCGACGCTCGGGCGATCCGAACCGGCCGCGTCCCCACCGAGGGATCGGAGCAGATTCAGCAAGCCGATGACCACCCCGCCGACGATCGGCAGGCTGACGAGGGCGGCCACGAGCGGCCGGCTGTCGACCGCCACGGCCGGCACGAGGGCGTCACCAACGCCCGACCATCCCCGGTTCGTCAGGTTGAGGCCAAGCACGATCGCCACGACGACGCCGACCAGGACGGCGACGAGGAACGAGCGGCCGATGCGAGTCGATTCCGTGCCGACGGCCGCCAGCCCGGCGGTGACCGCAACTGCGACCAGCAGCAACAGCCCGTCGAGGAGGCCCCAGCCGATCGAGCCGAAGATCCACTCCCCGAGGAACAGCGGCGTACCCACGGTCGCGAGGAGGCCTGCCACGATCAGCGCGGCGATCGCGACCCCACCGAGAGCCGCCGCACGCTTGATCGCGTCGCCGATCTCCTCGAATTCTGCCCTGGCAAGCTCGAGATGGGCATCGACCAGGCGCTTCGCAGAGTCCCTGGTCGCCCCGATCTGCTCTCGCAATCCAGGCGGATCGGGTTCGCGCGACTTCCGGCCCGACCGCCCGGACGGCGGGATGTCGGCGCCGGGCGGGATGTCGGCGCCGGGCGGGACGTCGGCGCCGGGCGGGACGTCGGCGCCGGGCGGGACGCCGCCGGGCGTGTCAGCCGCCCTCTGATCGGGCTCGGCGCGGGGGGCGGTCGGCTGCGGATCGTCCAGGGGATCGGGCTCCGGTGGGCTGCGCGGCTGGGTTGGCGGCGATGATACCAGCGCGGACCACCGGAACTGCCGCGTTGTCACCCGCGGTCGCTTCAATTCCGTATCGGTCAGGCGGCGCCCCGGAATGCCCGAAGGCCAAGGCGATCGGCCGCGTCGAAGAACCCGTATGCCCGGCGGAATCCCTGGTCGACGGGATTCGGCGTTCTGCCGCTTGCCGTCCGCCAGAGCTGACGCTCCAGCTCTTCGAGCCGGTTCGCGAGCTCCGCGGGTCCGCGCGGTGCGGGGATGTCGGAGTAGGTCCGTCGACCGGCGGGATAGCGGACGTCCTCGTCCGGGACCCGTGGCAGGAAGGCGAGGACGAGACGAGCGTGCGACAGGGCGGCCAGGTCCCACGGTTCGGCACCGCGGAGACGAGCCGGCCGTCGCGCACCACGGGCTGTCAGTGAGCGCTCCATCTCGGCTTCGGCGTCGGCCGCGCGCCGATCGGGGTCCGACGTCGCCGACGGGATCCGCGCCGTTCCAACCAGGCTGAGGAGGTAGCGCAGCTCGGCGAGCCCGGCGGTGTCGGCCCGCAGCCAGCCGACAAAACCGGCCTGGACGGCCTCGAGATGGGGCAGGGTCAGATCGGCCAGGTAATCGGCGCCGCCTGCGGGCAGCTCACCCTCGTCGATCGCGGCATCGAGGAGCTCACGGGTCCGACGGACGAGGGCGAGCCACTGATCGAAATGAGAGAATCCGCTCTGCTCGATCTCGCTCATCCGGTCATCTCCGCCCTTGACACTGTCGCGGTCAAGCGTCGTTATCGGGAGATTCGGTTGCAACTCGGTCGGCCGGCACGGCGCAAAGGTCGCCTATCGGTCCGGCCGATGGTACCGCGCCTCCCTCGGCACCGGTATCGCCTCTCACCGCTCGGGCGCGGTCGCCTCGCGACGAACCCCTGCGGTACGCTCCGCTCATGGCTGGTTCGCGCCGAATCCTGACCGCCGAGCTTCTCAGCATCGGCACGGAGCTGACGGTCGGCGAGACGCGCGACACGAACGCCGGGGAGCTGGCGCGGAGCCTGACCGACCTGGGGGTAGGGGTCGGCCGGATCCAGGCCGTACCGGACGACCTGGCCGTCGTGACGACGGCATTCGCCGACGCCCTCGAGCGCGTCGACCTCGTCGTCTCGACTGGCGGTCTCGGACCGACACCCGACGACCTGACCCGGGAGTCGATCGCCGCGCTGGCCGGAGAGAAGCCGACGATCGATCCTGCCCTCGAGATCTGGTTGCGGCGCCTCTGGTCTCGCCGGGGAATGCCGTTCCCGGAAATGAACCTCAAGCAGGCCTGGCTGATCCCGTCGGCGATGGCTCTCCCGAACGACAATGGCACCGCGCCGGCCTGGTGGGTGGACCGTCCGGACGGCAGGATCATCGTGGCCCTGCCCGGACCACCGCGCGAAATGCGACCGATCTGGACGGAGCACGTATTGCCCCGACTGCGGGATGTCGGGGCGGGCCGCGACATCGCCCATCGGACGTTCCGGCTTGCGGGCATCGGCGAGTCGCAGCTCGCCGACATGCTCGGCGAGGAGCTGCTGCGGGCCAGGAACCCGATCGTCGCGACCTACGCGCGGGCAGATGCCGTCGATGTCCGGGTCTCGGCGGTCGGTAGCGACGCGGGCAGGGATGGCGCGCCGGCCCGATCCCTCGTCGACACGGCTGCGCAGCGCGTCCTGGAGCTGATCGAACCGTACGTCTGGGCCGAGGGCGAGACGACCTGGCCGGAGGCCATCGGGGCGGCCCTCGACGCCCGCGGCTGGACCCTCGCCTGCCTCGAGGTCGGCACCGGCGGGTCCCTCGGCACCTTGCTCGGCGACCGACCGTGGCTGACGTTCACGGAGTCCCTCACCCTCGGCGCACCCGGAGCCAGCGCACACGAGGGCGGCCGGACGATGGCCGGGCTCGAGGCCCTCTTACGCCCGGCGATGGTCGTCGGTGGGGCGGCTGTCGGCGTGGGCGTGCGATGTCGGCCGCGAGGTGACGACACCGCGGTCAGCGTCGTCGTGGTCAGCCCCGATGACGTCCACCGCGAGCGACGGCAGGTCTTCCTCGGCGGGGCCAACGGCCGGTCCCGGGCCGGGCTCGCGGCGGCCGCGGTCTTGCTGGCGCGGCTTCGGTCCGGCGTTCGACGCGACGGTGCCGTCGTCGCGGAGGGTTTCAGCGGCGAGCGGCCCGCCCCAGCCCCCCGAGGTCGAGGACGACGATGCTGTCCCGGTCGAGCCGTATCAGACCGTCATCGGTGAAGATCCCGAGAAGCTTGTTCACGCTCTGGCGCGTGCAGCCGATCATCGCCGCGAGATCCCCCTG
>Ga0066709_100005092_pt1 | contig 10710 bp, 11 predicted proteins | sample GraSoiAngelo_158_FD_79665 | JGI IMG/M metagenome (GOLD analysis project Ga0066709, IMG submission 79665) | Grasslands soil microbial communities from the Angelo Coastal Reserve, California, USA - 14_1009_16_30cm | ecosystem: Environmental > Terrestrial > Soil > Grasslands | place: USA... | reverse complement strand
CACCGAGGATCAGTGGGTATCCATCCTGCTCAATCGTCAGGTCGACATCAACACGGCCACGTGCAGCAGTCTGCTGCCGCCGTACAAGACGACAGATCAGCTGAAGTGCACCGCCCTGGCAGTGACGTTCTTCGGCTCCGTCATGCTGGCCAATCCAAAGCTCAACTTGAAAACGGTCGGCGATTATGCAAAGGGCGGCGCGAACTTCAACGACGCGCTCAAACAGGCCCTAACGCCACTAGTCGGTAAGACGGTGTACGTCCCGGCCGCCGTTTCCGAAAAGGAGTTCGACGAGGTACCGTTCCGCCTGGCGGGACTCGAGCTGCCCAGCTACACGAATCTCGACGACGCCCAGATGCTCGTGCTCGCAAAGAGTGATCGCCTCGATTTCATGCATCCTGGCGGTGCTCCCATCGCGGAACAGCTGCTCGAAGCAGGCTGGACGCCCGTGTATGACACTGGTCAGCTGCTCAAATACGGGCCCGGCGGAGTGGACTCGCCACTCGAACCGCTGGTCTTCAATAACGGTCTCGCCTCGACGGCCGACTACGTGAATTCGCACCAGACGACGATCCTGCGCTTTACCTCTGTGATGTTCCGCATTTTCGCCGCACTCCAGAAGGACAACTCCCTGTACGGGGTGTACACGCCGTATCTAAACAGCGTCGCCGGCACGTCTCTGGACGCGAGCGGCGTGCAGCGCACTGTCGAGAACCTCGATCCGTTCGTGTCGTTCGAACAGCAGACCAAGTATTTCGACGACAAAAAGGGAGCGGAGTACTACGCGAACTCGATGGGTGCGCTCATCAAAGCCCTCGAGACGTCAGGCAACATCCCGACTGGTATAGCACCGGACGACGTGATGTGGGCGGCGCCCATCTACCGCGAGTTGGTCGACTACAAGACGAAGACCGACGCGCTCTTCAAAACCGCGCAGGGCAAGCAGCTCGCCGCCGATAAGCAGCAGACGCTGGACAAGGCGCATCAATTTTACGACTGGTACGATTTCCTCGATGCGTTCCGGCTGGCGACGGCCGCTGTCAGCTAGCGCGGTACCAACCTCCCTCCGCCGCGTCGACCTTGTGCGTCGCCTGCCCGTTGATCCGCTTGGGGTGCTCGGCCTGCTAGGCCTGCTGGCTGTGTGGTGGGCCATCACCGCGCTCCGCCTCGTCCCGCGCGTCTTCCTGCCGCCGCCCGACGAAGTCGCCACGGCGATCACGCAAAACTTCTTCTTCTCGTCGTACCTGGCGAGCTACAACCTGGGCACCGGCGGCCTCATCGCCAGCCTGATCTATACGGCTGGCAATGTTCTGGTCGCTCTGGCGATCGCCTGCCTGGTAGGCACCGCGCTCGGCCTGAGCAGCGCTCGCCTCGAGTTCGTCCGCGCTGTCTTCGACCCGATCATGCTTACCGCCGGTACGATCCCGGTCCTCGTCACAGCACCGTTCTTCCTGATCTGGTTCGGACCACAGCATGCCGCGCAGGTCGGACTGCTTATTGTTTATCAGACCACGATCATGTACCTGTTCGCCCAGCGCGCTGTGACGAACCTAGATCCCATCTATACCTCCGCCGCACGAACGCTCGGCGCGACCCCGCTACGGATCCTGTCAGAAGTTCTCCTGGCAGGAACCCTGCCGGAGTTGTTCGGCGGCATGCGGATTGCGCTTGCCGGCGCCTGGGGCCTGGAAGCGTTCGCCGAGCTGCTCGGTGCGCCGCAGGGTATCGGCCGAGTCATACAGGGCCTGGCGACCGCAACGGACATACCGACAATCATGGGCGCCATCCTGGCACTTGCCGCGGTCGCGGTGTGTTTCGACGCGCTCGTCGCCGGTGGATTTGGATTCATCACGCGCTGGCGAGCAGCATGACGGCGACGACCGACAGATCCGGGTATAGGACGGCGCAACTCGAGCTACAGCATGTCGCGCGCTCCTTCCGCCGCTCGGGCGGACAGGTGGTCGAGGCGGTCGCGGACGTGAGCATGGTCCTCCAGCCACACGAGTTCGTGTGCCTGATCGGACCGTCAGGCTGCGGCAAGACCACGCTGCTTCAGCTCATCGCCGGCCTGCTGCCGACTTCGCACGGACAGATCCTGGTCGATGGAGAGCCGGTCGACGGACCGTCACCCGAGCGGGGGCTGGTCTTCCAGCGGGACAGCGTGTTTCCGTGGATGCGCGTGATCGACAACGCGGCATACGGCCTCAAGTGTCGCGGCATGCCACCAGCAGAGCGTGTCGAGATCGCCCGCGCGTTCCTCGGGCAGGTGGGTCTAGGTCATGTCGAGCGAGCATGGCCGCGCGAGCTCTCCGGGGGCATGCTCAAGCGTGTCGCAGTGGCGACGGTTTTCGCCAACTCGCCCAAAGTCCTGCTGCTTGATGAACCCTTCGCCTCGCTCGACTATGTGACCAAGCTGCAGCTCCATCAGGTGCTCCTCAACCTGTGGAAAGCTAGTCGGCCTACGGTGTTCTTCATCACGCATGACGTGGACGAGGCGTTGTTGCTGGCCGATCGGATTCTGGTCATGAAGGCCGGACACCTGGTCGACGACCGTACCATCGGCCTCCCAAGACCCCGCACGGTGGAGATCCTCGCCCTAGTCGAAGGCGTTGCCCACAAAGAAGCCTTGCTCAGACATCTCGGTCTCGAGCAGCTGGTCCAGGAAGGCGTCGCCCGACCGTGAGACGAGCTGCGAAGACGAGGCTGACCAGTGTGGCGGTGTTTCTCGGCCTGGCCGCCTTATGGCAGGTCGCCTCGATCGCGATCCCCTGGGAGTCGGTGCCCGGCGAGCCGATGTTTCCTGGCTGGCAGGTCCTGTTCACCCAGACGCTGATGAGCCTGTCCGACTACTGGCAAGGCGGCCTGGGCGTAACTGGGATTGCTCAAGGAGGCAGTCGCACTTACGCGGGTGCCCTCCTGGCCATCTTGAGCAGCTCGTGGGACACCAGTCTCCGTCTGTACAGCGGTCTGGTTCTGGGAGCCCTGGTGGGCACCTCAGCCGGACTGGGCGTGTCGTGGTCGCGCTGGACGCGCAGACTCGTGGCCCTGCCAGGACAGGTGCTGCGGACATTCCCATTGCTCGCTCTGGTGCCGCTTTTCCAGTTGTGGTTCGGTCTTACGTTCCAGGGCATGATGCTGTTCGTCGCATACGGCGTCGGCGTGATCTTTTTCACGGGCACGGTCAACGCAGTGCGGAACATTCCGCCTATCTATATCGACAACGCTCGCACGTTGGGTGCGGGTCGGCTGGAGATCTATCGATCCGTGATTCTGCCGGCCATGTTTCCGGAGCTCCGCTCGAGCATCCTGCTCGGCCTTGGAGTGGCCTGGACAGCAGTCGTGGGAGCGGAGTTTCTGGGCGCTCAGACAGGCCTCGGCCAGATCATCGTCTACTCCAAGTACTTCGGCTATGTGGATCGCATGTTCCTGGTCGGCTTGATCCTGCTGGTATACGCAGCGATCACGTATTCGATTTTCGAGCGGGCGTCGCGCCGCCTCACGGAGTGGATGCCGCGGGAGTATGCGGATCAGCCAGCGCTGCTGGCCACCGCGGAATCGCGCTGAACGGATACCAGCGACTCCAGATGCATGAGCACCTCGGCCAGCGGCCTGACGTCGGCCAGCCGCATATCGATATCGAACAGACTCCCGGCGTGCGCGGACGGACTCCGATCGCCGACGGCTTCGCGCGGCACGATGGCATGGAAGTTGAGGTCGAACGCCGATTCGCAGGTCGCCCGGATACACCCACTCGTGCTGCAGCCGACGATCACGGTCGTATCCACTCGTTCCGAGATGAGCTCGCTGAGCAGGTTCGTGCTGCGGAAGGCTGATGCGCGTGGCTTTTCGATCAGTGGCTCGTTTGCACGTCGGTCCAGGCTAGGCTCGAGCTGGACTCGGTCGGAGCCGCGGATCATGTGAGCCAGGTGGGGCAGTTTCCGAATGGCGACTTCGCCGACCTCACGCAGCGCGGGATCGTAGGCCATTGTGGTGAAGTAAATTGGCAGGCGCTTGCGGCAGGCCACTTCCAACAGCGTCTTGATGTTCGCGAGTACCGACGAGAGGTCGGAGCGTAGCTGCTCGTCGCTGTGTGTCCAGGCGCCAGCCATGTCAATGACGAGCAGGGCCGGGCGCTCCCCCCAGCCGACTCGACCGCCAAAACCGGCTTTGCTGTACTGTTCCCGGAGCGCCGGATTGTCGTGGCTATGTGGATACATTTTCTGGTCAGCCATGATCATGTTCACCCTCCCACTGTGACGGCCGGCACTGGTTGCCCTACGATCCCTGGCAGCAGCGAGTGCTCCGTGGCCGGACCGACGACACGCCCGGCTTTGTAGACCGCCTCGACGTCGGCCATGCGCCGAATGTCGACCAACGGGTCCCCGCGCACGACCACCAGGTCGGCCTCTTTGCCCGGCTCAAGCGTGCCAACCAGGTCGGAGACACCGCACGCTTCGGCCGCCACGCACGTCGCGCCTTCGATTGCCTGCATCGGCGTCATACCACCGAGTACGGCGAGTGCGAGCCCGTAGTACAGCCGCCCGAATTCGCAGTCGAACGGACCGGCATCGCTGCTGATCACAAGTCGCGGGAGCAGCCCATCTCGCAGCAGGTGCTGGAAGATGTCAAGCTTCATCTCGAAGTACGACTCCAGTGAACGCCAGCGTCCCTCCTCCGCCGGTGTCAGCCGCTCGTGCGCGCGCCTCGCTCGCAGCTCGACCAGCGAGTCGTAACCGCCGGCTTGTAGCGTGAAGCTGACAAACGTTCCTGCCTGCAGGAGTCGATCCGCGACAGCTTCGTCGTAGCGCATGACGCCGCTCGAGGAAACACCTTCGCCGTACTCGACAATCTCGCCCGGCACCAGGAACTCCGCGTGCTCGATGCAGTCGAGACCGGCATCTACTGCATTGAGCATCGATTGCTTCGCTCGGCAGTGGGCCGTGGTAAGCCGGCCCAGTGCGCGCGCCGCATCGACGGCTACCCGAAGCTCGTCCGCCGTGTAGGACGGATAATACGGAATGTTGCCGGCGGTCGCGCCGCCGGACGCCATTATCTTGATGTGGTCGGCTCCCTCGGCCACCAGTTGGCGCACCGCTGCCCGGATCTGATCGGGGCCGTCTGCTACACCGTTGCACCAGTAGAAGTGGCCGTAGCTATGCGTAACCGGTCGACCGCTGAGCAGCAATCGGGGGCCGATAAAGTACCCGCGTTTGATCGCGTCGCGCACCATGAACGTGACCCGATTCCGCCCACCGTTGTCGCGCAGCGTCGTCACTCCGCTCGCCAGGTGCCGCTGTAAGTTGTAGACCGAGACGAGGGCCATCATCTCGTCCGGATCGAGGATCATTTGCTCGTAGGTGCGGCGGTCGGCCGCCAGCGTGAGGTGCGCGTGTGCATCCACCATGCCTGGCATGAGAGTGGCGTCCGGGAAGTGTTCGACTGGGCCGGTGGCCAGCTCAACTGCCAGCTCCGAGGCCAGCCGAACGGCTACAATTCGCGAGCCCTCGAGTACCACTACGCCATCGTCGATCGTGCCCCCTGGCCCCGCCGTGACAACCCGCCCGGCGCGCACATAGCGGCGACTTACGGCGGTCGTGTGGACGGCCAATCCGTCTGTGAGCTCCACTTGCTACTCCTGTTCCTCAGACCGTCATCGCCTCGCGCTGCCGCGCCTCACTGGCCGCTGCCTGGCGCTCTGGCATCACGAACTCCCCGTAACCCGACTCGACTTTGATCTCACCGCTGTCATAGACCACCCGACCGCGGACGACTGTGTGGTCGATTCGCCCACTTAGGGTTTCTCCCTCCAGCGCCGACCAGCGCTGCTTGTAGAAGAGGTCCTCACTGCGCACGGTCCAGCTTGCCTGTGGATCGATGACCACGAGATCGCCATCAGCTCCGACCCGGATTGTGCCCTTGCGTCCATAGATGCCGAAGCGGTGGGCGCAGTTGCTGGACGTGAAGCGGACGAAGCTGGCCAGGTCCCAACCGCGTTTGATAATGCCGTCACTGATCAGGATCGGGATCATCGTCTGGATTCCCGGCATTCCCCAAGGCGCGTCCCAGACCGTGCCGCGCTCCTTTTCCGCGCGTGTGTATGGCGCATGGTCGGCGGCAATGAAGTCGATCTTGCCGTCCAGAACTGCCCGCCACAGCTCTTCGGTACTCTCAGGCGAGCGCAGCGGCGGCTTGCACTTAGCATACGCCCCGAGTCGGTCGAGAGCCGTCCAATCCAGATGCAAGTAATGCGGGCAGGTCTCGGCGGTAACCTGGACCCCTTCACGTCGCGCCGACTGAATCAAGTTGGCTCCTTCGGGGATGCTCATGTGTACGATATGCAACCGGGCATTCGCAAATCGTGCCAGCACGATTGCCCGCTGGATCGATTCGTACTCGGCAATGGGTGGCCGTCCCTCGGCAATCGCCCGAGGATCTCGACGGCCCGCCTGAGCCAGCTTGTCGGTGAAGTAGTTGGTCAGCGCCTCACTCTCCGCGTGAACGCCGATGATGGCTCCGATCCGACTGGCAACCTGCAGGCCTGCCAGCAGCTCGCCGTCCTCGACCATGGGGTAGTCTGCACCGGCCGCGGACATGAAGCCTTTGAACGCCACGGCGCCCAGTTCGTGCATCTCCGCGAGGTGATCGATCGATGTCGGAATTAGCGCCCCCCACAGGCCAAAGTCGATCACACTCCTCGTCTTCGCCAGAGCTTTCTTAGCCAGGAATGTCTCGGCGTCGCGCGGAGGCGGGATGCTGATGGGATGCTCCAGCACGGTGGTTACTCCGCCCGCGGCAGCACTCCGGGTCCCGCTTTCGAAGCCCTCTCGAGACTCGCCTGGCATCGGCTCATCGAAATGACAGTGCGCATCCACGCAGCCGGGGATGATTAGCTTGCCGCGCGCGTCGATCTTCGCTTCAGCCTCGGGACCGCGCGAGTCGTCATCCTCCAACGCAGCAATCCGCCCGTCACGCACGACGATCGTGGCGTCGAACACGCCGTAGTCGGTAGCCACCTGCCGCCGTGAACCACCAGATCAGCTACTGCCATCATTCACCTCCACTTCGGATTCCTACTTCAGCGACGACGCGCTCGACCGCTTCACTGACGGTGAGCAGACTCGGGAAACCGACCTCGAGCCCGAACAGCGTTACCTGGGGTAGAGTGATGTTGGTCAATCGCAACGTCTCCACCGACCCGAACACGCTGCGTGGATCGCCATCGGCGAGCACCTCCCCCTCGTACATCGCCACAACCCGCGTCGCGAACTGGGCGACAAGCGCCATATCGTGGGAAATGATGATCACCGTGTTGCCTCGGGCGTTGTAGCGTCGCAGCACCTCGAGGATGTGGCGCCCCTCCGCGCGATCTTGCCCCGTGGTTGGCTCGTCCACGACCAACACCGCGGGCCGCATGGCGATCGCCGCAGCGATCGACAGACGCTGGCGCTGTCCGCGACTCATGCGGAACGGGTTGTGCTGCTGGAGTCCGCGCAATCCGACCTGGTCGAGCGTCTCGTCGATTCGCCGAGCCGCCTCCACGCCAATCACGCCGATATTGTCCAGTCCATAGCCGAGTTCGGCAGCCACACCGTCGTTGAAGATCTGCCGGTCAGGGTTCTGGAAGACGTACATCAGGTGCGCGGCGAACCGGTGCAAGGGCGTCGTGCGCGTGTCGAGGACGCCTTTGTCGGTCGTCCAGACTCTCACGGCACCGTCGCGATTGGTTGGCTTGAGCATCCCGTTCAGGTGCTTCGCCAGGGTGGTTTTCCCGGAGCCGTTCTGACCGATCAACGCCAGGAACTCGCCTCGATTGATAGTGAGCGAGACTCGATGGAGCGCGCGAGTGCCGTCAGGGTATACGTGCGTAACGTTGTGCACCTCGACCGCGAGTGCACTATCCATGGATGGCCACCGATTGGAGGCGACGATACATGCCCACAGCCTCCTCGATGCTCAGCGGCACAGCGTCGACCGCGACGCCACGAGCCCGCAGGTCGAGACCCATCTGGAACACGTGCGGACGGTAGGCCGTCAGGCGGGCAGTCATGTCGCCGCGTAACACGTCTCGCACCGGCCCGAGAGCAGTGATGCGTCCCGCTTCCATGACCGCGAGCCGATGCGCGTAGCGCACCAGCTCTTCGACCTTGTGCTCGACCATCACGACCGTGATCCCCTCGGCGGCGAGCAAGCCGGCCGCCTCGAATACCATCTGAGTCCCGACCGGGTCGAGCTCTGAGGTCGGCTCGTCGAGCAGCACGATCTCCGGCCGCAGAGCGAAGACGGACGCCACCACAACGCGCTGCTTCTCTCCACCGGAGAGCGTCGACGTGTTGCGATCCAGCAGGTGCCCGATGCCGAATGCATCGGCCGCGTGCTGCATCGCCGCAAGGATCTCGGGCACGGCCACACCGCGATTCTCTAGCCCCCACGCCAGCTCGTCGCGTACGTGCAGGTTGAACAGCTGACATTCGGGGTCCTGAAGCACCAGACTGACCGTGTTGGTGATGTCCGCCAGTCCGCGATAGTCGGCTAGGTCGCGGCCTTTGATGAAGACGGCGCCCGTGCGTGTGCCGGGTGTGTAAAACGGGATGACGCCGCACAGGCACTGCAGGAGCGTCGACTTGCCGGCCCCAGTCGGGCCCACGATACCCAGGAACTCGCCGCGCTGGACTGAGAGGTCGATGTCGACCAGAACCGGTGCGCGAGCCGCGTCGTAGGTGAACGAGAAATTCTCCGCCCGCAGTATTGGCTCGACGGTATCCGGATCGAGCCAAGCGGTAGACGAGGGTGCTTGCTCCAGCGTCATGCTCAGCCGTACGTCCTGAATTCGAGCACCCCGCTGAACTTCAACGCGAAGGACACCACCGCGAATAGGGTGATGCCTGCCAGCAGCCAATAGTCCTCGGTCTTCATGCCAATGCGGCGGATGTACGTGCGCGGACGGTCGTCCCGATAGCCGCGCAACTCCATCGCCAGGGCGATGTCCACACTCCGCCGCAACGAGCCGACGATCAGCGGCAGCAAGATGTTGGTCACGGCCCGCGCGCGCTTGACAGGGTTGGATGAAGATGGATCGGGCGAGCCCCGCACCGACATCGCCGTGAGCAGTGTTGCTGCCTCGTCTTGCACCAGCGGTAGGAAGCGCAACGCAAAGCTGGTCAGATAGCAGTAGCGATAATGAATCCGCAGTTTCGTCAGTGCCAGCGCGATGTCGTTCGGATTGGTCGTCATCGCGAACGCGGCGAATGTCAGCGCCATGGTCATGAGTCGCATCCCAATCGCCAGTCCAACCGTGAATCCTTCGCTACTCAGACGTACGCTACCAATCCGAGCCAGGTAGGCATCGCCAGCCGCCGGGCGCACGACAGCCTGCATCAGGGTGACGATCGCAATCAACGGAACAAACGTCGCGAGCACGGGTGCGTATTCACGTGGCGGAATTCTTGCCAGAAGCCACAGCACCAGCACAACCAGCGCCAGCATCGCCGCCATGTACGGTACGACGAGTGTGGTGAGCACGAAGTACAGCAGAACCAGGATCCCCAGAAACATGGTGCGGGGGTCCGCCCGATGCAAGAGCGAATCCCCGCCAGCGTACAGGAAGAGCGACTTCACGTTACGCCGTGTGCGTCGTCGTCGCGGGCAGCTCGGCGGTGGGCACGAGTCCCGAACGGAGCAAACGATGCATGATCGGATACGAGATAAACGAGGCCACAAAAAATCCCACCTGATGAATCAGGTAGCCAAACAGAGCTACGCTGGTCGGCGCACTCAATACAGCGATCGAACCCCAGATGATGGGCAGCACATCCAGCAATCCCGCGACCTGGTTGATGATGAGAAACTCCAGGAAATTGAAGCCGCGATCCTTCGGCTTGAAGGCGTAGACCATCAACGTGAGTGGCACTGTGTGCAGAGCGTTGGTCGCGAAGAAGAGAAAGGAAAGCGGCGAGGTCGCCGTGAGGTTGGCAACCACCGGGTTGATCCAGGCGACTATCAATGCCCCCGTGAGGCCGTAGAACATGGCGGCTGGATTCTCGAACTGCGGCACGAGCAGGACCGCCACGAGGAACAGTGAACCACCTGAATAGGCGAAGTCGATGCGTTCGGCGATCTGTAGCGCGACCGTCATACCCAGCCCCAGGAAGACGGCGGAGATGAGGCTGCGCGTATCAGTCGGTAGGAGTCGGTAACGCCAGTTCGGACGTGGTTGGCGATAAATATCCCACATGACGGCCTCGCTAAAGCCTTTGACGCTGGGACGTCGTCCACAGGTAATAACCCAGGAGGCCGGTCAGGATCACAACTGCGCCAATCACCACGGCCTGACTGACGCCAGCGCCATTGAGCGCCGCGATGCGCGGGGGATTAAGCGAGAACTGCAGCATTGCTACAGCAAAGAGGACGATAACGACGAGGACTCCGAGCTTCTTCACCACAGGACACCTCCCTGCACGGGGCAGCGCTCTTCCCACGAACCGCCGTACCTTGTATACTAGGCGCGCGATCAGCGTAGCAGTCGCCACGTCGCGACGTAAAGTCCCCGGGAGCTGCGCCTCCAATACCATCACGCTGGCCTGCGGTCGACTATCGGCTGTACTCCCGCCCGGCTGCGGCGGAGTTGGAGGTGAATCGAAACGTGGCGTTTAACTCATCCGGCGGCATGCCTCGCTACATGCAAGTCAAACTCGCGCTCCGGCGCGAAATCGT
>Ga0066709_100005091_pt1 | contig 10711 bp, 8 predicted proteins | sample GraSoiAngelo_158_FD_79665 | JGI IMG/M metagenome (GOLD analysis project Ga0066709, IMG submission 79665) | Grasslands soil microbial communities from the Angelo Coastal Reserve, California, USA - 14_1009_16_30cm | ecosystem: Environmental > Terrestrial > Soil > Grasslands | place: USA... | reverse complement strand
TCTTGCCGAGCAGACTGCGCACGTCCTGCTCTATCAGCTCGTCCGCAGGCTGCGTCGCGCGCCACTGTGCGGTGCCATCGCGCAAGCGACGGACGATCGCCGGCCCGGCATCCAGGGTCGTCGGTTGTTGCACCGGCATCGCCGCGGCTGACACCAGCATGGCGCGATGGCGGCCGATGATCGTCATGAGGCCATCACCCCAGTCACAGAACTGGCGGTGATTCGCCGGCGGCTTTGCCAGCGCCGTACTACTGGCGCCGCGCGCCGTCATGAAGAACTCGCCGGATGCCGATTCAGAAAACAACATCATTACGGGATTCAAAACACCCGTGTCGCGGCTGCGTACGACGCCGAACCAGCCGCAGATCGTCCGGCTCTCATCGATGAACCAGCGCGCGGGGGCGAAGGGCGTACCGTTGGGGTGGATCTCCATCAGGTCGCCCAAGAGCAGCAACCCCGCCGCGCTAATCTCACTCTGAGCTGCATCGAACAGTGGGCGCGCGTCGGCCGCAATCGGCTCGTCCGCGCGCGGGGGCCGGTACCCGACGATTTGGTGCGCCATCTCCCGCATTTTCAGCACGTGCGGCACCAGCGCTCGTACCACGCCCCGATTGATCAGCCGAGCGCGGATCTCGTACCCTGCGATCAGAACGACGAAGGCGCCCGCGGCGATCAGCACATAGGGCAGCATCGGGGCGCTAGCGCGGCCAGAGCCATCCGAAGACGGCGCAGGTAACCAGCGCGAAGATCAGGCCGTCAAACGTGCCCTTGAGCGTCATTGCCCAGGCGCGCCGGTACCAGATCGACATCTGCCACAGCGCAAGTGAATATCCCAGAAAGGCGGTGGTGCCCGCAAAGCGGCAGAGCTGCGTGAACGTCGCACCCGGCGGCAAGGCGGCGCCGGCGATGTAGGCGGCGAACACGCTGACCACGAGGCAGTACGCGAACCACTGCGACAAATTCGAGACCATGGACCCGCTCCACGGCGGCATCACCGTCAGGAGCACTGCGGGACCGCGTTGCATTTTCGCCTTGAACTCCGGCGAGCGCATTTCAGCGGGGTTGGCGGGACGCGGCATCAGGTAATCACCGGGCGGCATGCCGAGGGGGCGTAACGCATCGAGCACGCGGTCTTCGTTCTGATAGCGGGGATAATCGGACTTATGCCACAGCGGCGTCATGTGGATGATGGAGCTGACGACGAACACCGCTACCGCGGAGACGAGGATCGGCAGCCACAGGGCGGACAACGTGGTCATCCAGCCTCCCGATTAGTGTGGGGGGCGTCTATCGTAGCCTCCAGCACCGCCTCGAGCAATGCGTCCGCGCCGCTTAGGACCTCCGTCCCGCGCCGGCCCCCGCCCCGGCGGGTTGCGACAGCTCCTCCAGAGCAGCGAGAATGCCGTCCGCGCCCGGATTCTGCGCGACGTCCGACAGGTAGCTCCAGCGAATCACGCTATCGCCGTCCAGCACGAACAGCGCGCGCTCGGAAAAGCCGTCCTGGGCGCGATACGCGCCATACTTGCGGGACACCTCGCCCTTGGGCTCGAAATCCGCGAGCAGCGGGAAGTCGAGATTGCGGGCGTTGGCGTAGGCCTTGTGGCACCACGCGCCGTCGACGGAAACGCCGATCAACTGCGCGCCGTAGCGCTGGAACTCGGGCAGAACCTCGTTGAACAGCGCGAGCTCATCGCCGCAGACCGGACTCCAGTCGGCAGGATAGAACGCGAGAATCACGGGTCGTCCGCGCAGCTCGGAGAGGCTGAGCGTTGCGTCGGGACTTTTCTTGAGCGTGAAATCGGGGGCTGTGGTGCCGGGTGACAGAACCATAGGGATCTCCTTTCCTCCCAGGTGCATCGGCGGCGGCTGGCCGACCGAACAATAACCTGTAGCTTAGCGCAATGTTGGGACCCTTCCTCGCCGTGCTTGTGGCTTTCCAAGTCGACAGTGCGCAATCGGCCCGGTCGCCCCGCACGGTCATGGCCATCAGCCAGGTCGCCTTGATCAACACGTTTGTGAATCGCGTCGACGCGTGGGCCTTCCAGCGGGATTGGGCGCGCTCGGGAACGCGGGTCTGGGGCCAGCATCTGCGACTCGGCTGGGAGTGGGATGAGGATGCGTTCACCACTAACATGTTTGCGCATCCGTATCACGGCGGCCTCTACTTCAACGCCGGCCGCTCGAACGGCCTCGGGTACTTCGAATCGGTGCCGCTCGCCTTCTTCGGCTCCTGGACCTGGGAGTATATGGGCGAGAAGTACCGCCCGTCGCTGAACGACTGGTTCATGACGAGCTTCGGGGGCATCACGCTCGGCGAGGTGTTTCACCGTATCACCGCCACGATCCGTGACAACGGCGCGAGCGGGCGGAGCCGCACCCTGCGTGAGCTTGCCGCTTTACCCATGGATCCCATCGGCAGCTTGAATCGTCTGGTGCGGGGTCAATGGCGGGCGCGCGGCGTGAACCCGCCCGAGCATGACCCGGGTTCTTACGTGTTCCGCATCGGAGGAGGGGTGCGCTTCGCGAAGGGACTGATCGCGGATAGCGGCGCCAGCAGCATGGGCGCGATGCTCGTTGACCTCCTGTATGGTGACCCGTTTGCCACGGTGTATCGGAGTCCATTCGACGTGTTCGGCGTGCGATTGATGCTGAGCTCCCACGGGGGATTCAGCTCACTCCGTGCCTCCGGTCGAGTCTATGGCGCCAATCTCAACAACCCAGCGCGTCGCGCCCGGCATGTGCTGGCCGTGAATACGCGCTACGACTACTTCAAGAATCGAGCACAGAGTGTGGGCGGTCAGAGCGTCGAGATTGGCATCAACTCGCGCTGGCCGATCGGCTCGCGTGGTTACGCGTTCCGGACCTCGCTATTCGTCGACGGAGTGCTCCTCGGCGCAATCGATGCTTCGGGAACCGGCCTCGGGACCCGCACCTATGACTTCGGACCCGGCGCGGGTGCCCGGTGGGAGTTCGGGCTCGACCGTCATGGCGCGCGGTTCGTCAGGGTATTCGGCCAGTTGGAGTACATCCATGCGGTCAGCGGCGCGAGCGCCGATCACATTGTGGACTTCAGCGGGATCGAGGCCAACATCCCTATTACCCGAGGATTCGGCATCGCCGCACACAGTACCGTCTTTCACCGTACCAGCCGCTACTCCACCGCACCCAAAGACGAGCGGAATTACCCCGAAGCGCGCCTCCTGCTCACGTGGACCAAAGCCGGGTTCAAGCCCTGAGACGCACGATCTGCGGGATCACGCTATGTCTGTTGCTCGCCGCTCCCGCATGGGCGCAACAGCCGCGTCCCCGTCGTCCGCACCGCAGCGGCCTGTGGGGAGAGATCGGCTTTGGACCGGGACGCATCCGGGTGGCATGCTCGGCGTGCACCAACGTCGTCGCCGCCGGCGGCGCGACCAGTTACTTGAGGATTGGTGGCACGGTGTCGGACCACGTCGTCATTGGTGTCGAGGTGTTCTCGTTTCTCGATCGGGCGTTCGGATTCTCACCGAGTGACACGACCACCAAGGCCGAAACGGCGTTAGCAACAGTCGTGGTCCTCTGGTTTCCCGGCCGGCATGGTCTGTTCTTCAAAGGCGGGGTGGGCATCGCGGGGGGGCAATTCACTGTCCCGGGAACCGCCGGCGCGGATACCAGCAACGGCGCCGGGATCGGGCTGACGTTTGGTTTCGGCTGGGACTTCGCATTCTCCCGCAGGTTTGCCATCACCACGAACTTCGCCGCCCACGTAACGGCGGTGGGTGACGTGGTGCTCCCCGGCCAGCGGGTCGACGATGTGATCGCGACGATGTATCAGGGGGCGATCGGGTTCACCTTTCGCTAGCGTAGCACCTCGTCGCCGTCCCGCGCGTGCGACTCCATCTGGCGTTTCACCATCTCGTAGTAGATGCCGCGCGCCCGCATGAGGTCTTCGTGCGTGCCACGTTCGATGATGGCGCCGTTCTCCATGAGCAGGATGAGATCGGCGCGCCGAATCGTGGAGAGCCGGTGCGCGATCACGAACGTGGTGCGGCCGGCGAGCAGATCCGCCATCGAGGCCTGTATCAGCTGCTCGCTCTCGGTATCCAGATTGCTGGTCGCCTCGTCGAGAATGAGGATCTGCGGCGACGCGAGGATCGCCCGCGCGATGGCGAGCCGCTGTTGCTGGCCGCCCGACAGCTTCACCCCCCGTTCCCCAATCCACGTCTCGTAGCCTTGCGGCAGGCGCACGATGAATCCGTGCGCGTTGGCCCGCTGCGCCGCGTCCTCGACCTCGGCGTCGGTCGCATCGTGCCGGCCATACGCAAGGTTGTCGCGCACCGAGCCGTCGAACAGGAACACCTCCTGCTGCACGATCGCGAGCAGGTCGCGGTAGCTCCGCAGCTGTAGATCGCGAATGTCGGTGTTATTCAGCAGGATCCGGCCGCGCGTCGGATCGTGGAAGCGGGCGACCAGATCGGTCACCGTGGTCTTCCCCGCCCCGCTGCGCCCCACCAGCGCCACCACGGAGCCGCCCGGCACGGCGACGTTGAAGTCACGCACCACCGGCTGCCCGGCGCGGTACTCGAAGGCGACGTCGTCGAAGCGCAGCTCGCGCACCAGCGCCGGGGCCGGGCGAGCGTGCGGCCGATCCGGCTTGTCGTCCTCCATCGCGAGCACTTCGAACACGCGCTCCATCGCGGCGAGCGAGCGCTGCATCTCCGAAAACGAGTTGACGATGTTCCACACCGGATTGAGCAGCAGGAACATGTACCACTGAAACGCCATGATGTCACCGACGCTCGCCCGGCCGACGATGTTCAGGTAGCCGCCGAACCATACGATGACCACGCTGATGCCCGCCTCCAGCAGCCCCCACGACGTCCACAGCAGCAGCTCGCGGCGGTGCGCGAACAGCTCTTTGCGCAGCACGGTGTGGCGGCCGAGCATGTAACTGAGCAGCTCCTGGATCTCCTGGCGGAACGCCCGCACCACCCGGATGCCCGCGAACGTCTCGCCGACGCGGCCGTCGACCACTTCCACATCTTTCCGCACGGAGCGGTAGATGGGGCGAATGCGCCGCGTGAAAATGAGACTCAGCACCATCACGCCCGGGATGATCGCCATCGCCGTCAACGCGAGCTGCCAGTTGAGGGCGATCAGGATCACGATCGCAATCACGAGCCGGATGACCGAAATCGCCGGCGACACGATCGCCATCTGGAGCAGGCCCGTCGTCGTCTCGACGTCGCCGGTGAGACGGGACAGAATGCCCCCCGTCTTCATCTCCCACAGGCGCGGCAGTGGCAGGTGCAGCAGGCGCTCGTACAGCGAGCGGCGCAGCGACAGCATGACGCGCACGTTGAGCAGCCGCTGGCGGTAGTCCTTGAACCCGCCGCCCACGTGCGAGAGGACGACCACGGACAGGAACACGAGGCCGGTGAGGTTCAGCCGGGTCAACCGGGCGGCGTTGTCGAGGCCCTTGTTCAGGATGACGTGGTCGACGATGAACCGGATGAACAGCGGCTCGATCATCTGCAGGCCGGCGACGATCAGGGCGAGCAGGAACACCGCACCGAGCGCGTTGCGGTGCGGCTTTAACCAACGCAGGTATTCGCGCAGGTAGGCGCGTCGAGCGCCGGGGCGTCCGGGGGTCGCCGGGGGAGGACCTCCATCATCGTCGGACTTGGCGTCGAGGCGCCGCTGTTTATAGTCCTCGACGAACTCGTTGTAGCGCTTCCTGGACGAACGAGCGGGGCTCACGAGTAAACGTGAACCCCGCCATTCGCCGGAGTCAATGTCTTACTTGCCGAGATCGGCCACTACCGCGATCAGCGCTCGGAGTTTCGGCTGATCGGTCGATCGCTGCACGTCGGCGTTGAGCTGAGTCGCCACCTGACTCAGCTGATCCCGACGCGCCTGCCCCGAAGCCCGCTCGGCCCGGGTGAGCGCGTCACGGGTGGCGTTGATCCGTTGCCGGGGGAGTCCGTTGGAGCGTGCCAACTGATCCAGGTACGCGCGCGCCACCACGAAGCTCGCCGGCCAGACCAGCTGCTGCTGGTCCTGTGCGTTCAAGTAATCGAAATGCACCAGCTTCGCCGCGTCGATTTCGTTCTGCGTGAGCAGCGTATTCGGCGTCAGCTCGAAGATGTCGAGCCCGCGCGCGATCTCGGAGCTGACGATGTAGCCGTTGTACCAGTACGCCGACCACGACCCTGCGCCCACGAGCTTCGTGGAATCCATCGGTCCGCGATCGAAGTAGGCGATCTCCCGGGGGTGCGACGGATCGGTCCAGTCGAACACCGAAACGCCGCCCTGATACCAGCCCTGCGCCATGATGTCCCGGCCGGGAACCGGGATCAGTGTGCCGTTGTGCGCGACGCAGTTCTCGTTCGGGGTCTGCGCGACGGGGAGCTTGTAGTAGCTCTGGAACGTCATGGTGCCCGCGGCGAGGGTGAAAACAGCGTCCGCACCCCACTCGGGTTTGTCGGTGACGCGGCAGCGCGGCTGCAAGCCGCCACCCCACTCGTCGGTGAACAGGATCTTGGTGCCGTCGTTGTTGAACGTGGCGGAGTGCCAGAACGAGAAGTTCGAATCGGCGACGGCGCCGATCCGCGTGGGATTCGCGACGTCGCGAATGTCGAGCAGCAACCCGTAGCCGCCGCACGCCCCGCCCGCCAGACCGATCGCCGGATACACGGTGATGTCGTGGCACTGCGTCGGGCCGGGCCGGGGACCCGTGCGCGGCGGCCCCTGGACGATGAGATCGACGATCTGTTGCACATTGGCGCGGAACGCCGCCGTGTCGGCGGCCGTCGGCGCGCCTGTGCCCCCGCGCGCCTTGACGATGCTGTCGAGCCGGAACCTCACGAAGTTCGGCCCGAGGACGATGTCGACGGTATCGCGCTGCTCTTTGATCTGGGCGGTGTACCCGCCCGCTGCCCGGGCGGAATCCGCCACGCGTTTCGCCTCGGCGAGGTCCTGGGGTGCGGATGCGTGGGTCGGCGCCTCGGTCAGATCCTGGAAGATGCGGGGCGAGCTGACGATGTGCGCCTGTTCGGGGTGCGCGAGCGGCACCTGAATGACCTCGATCCGGAAGAGCGCGGTCTGGGGATTCGAATCGGGCTGTGCGGCCGAGCAGCCGGCCAGCTCATTCGGCGAGCGCACGGGTGCCGAGCCCGACACATAGATGTCGACGTTGTCCGTGTCGGTGGGTGACGTCACGACGGTATGGGTATGCGACCCGCGGCACGTCTGCACGTCGGTGATGTGCCGCGGATTGGAGAGATCGGTGCCATCGAAGATCCGGATGCCGCGCAGCCGGTCATGGCTCACCGTGTCGGACACGCCCTGCGTGCCGCAATCGGTCCGGCCGTTCAGCGCTTCACCGGAGACAAAGAGGAAGTTGCGATAGACGGACACGTCGCTCTGCGACCCGGGACAGACGAACGCCTTGAACAGCTTCGGCACCTTGGGGTTGGTGATGTCCCACACCTGCAGGCCGTTAAAGTTGCCCTGGATGACGAAATTGCCGCGGAACGTCAGGTCCGAATTGATAAAACGGAAGTCGCCGGGCGTGTCGCGGTTGATGAACTCGGGGGAGGGCGGCGTGTTCGACACGAGCCGCATGTTCCAGCCAACCTCGCCCGCATTGAACCACCCGGCGCGCAGGCCGATGCGTGGATCGGGCGCCGGCGCCGTGGTGCGTGGCGTAGCGGACGCCACTGGTGTATTCGACTGTGTCCGGCCCGTCGAGGCAACGATGGCGGACGCAGCGAGTGGAAACACATACAGAATTCGCGAGTTCACTGAGAGCTCCGTTTGAGGGCGTCCAGCATCAGAGTCATGCGATTGATTTCGGTCGTTTGATCGGCATTCACGTCGGAGGCAAACCGGAAGATGGGCCCATCCTGGGCCGCGCCGGGGACCGCGAGCAGCTGCTGCACCATCGTGATCGCGCCTTGATGGTGCTGGATCATGAACGTTAGAAACAGCCGGTCGAACTCGGGGCTGCGCGCAGCGTCGAGCTGCTGCATCTGCTCGGGCGTCAGCATGCCCGGCATCAGCATCGGGTGATCCATCCCCTGCATGATGTGGCCGCGCGGATCGGCCGGCGGAACGTACTCGCCATGCTCGCGCAGCCAGCGCTGCGCGAACGCGATCTCATCGTTCTGCGCGACCACGATGCGCTCGCACAACACTCGGAGCGAAGCACTCGCTCCATGCGAGCCGCACCACCCCGCCATCTGGATCGCCTGCGCGTGGTGGCCGATCATTCCGGCTACGAAATGCACGTCTGCGTCGGTGTAGTTCTTCTTGGGGGCCTGGCCGGCCAGCGCCACCGGGGCGGCAGCCGCCAGGAGCAAGGCAACTCGTCTCATCATCCGTAATAAACTACCCAGAATCACCGGGCTGACGAGCACCCGCGCGCAGGTTGACAAATGAAACACATCCGTCCCCAGCGTACTTTACAGCATGCTGACCCCACCCATCGAACCCATGCTCGCGAAGCTCACCGAGGAGGTTCCGCAGGACGGCGACTTCCTGTTCGAGCCCAAGTGGGACGGCTTTCGCGCGATCGTGTTTCGCGACCGCGATGGCGTCTTCATCCAGAGCCGAGAGCTGCGGCCGCTCGATCGTTACTTCCCCGAGCTCCACGCCGTGTTGCTCGAACAGCTGCCGGGCGGCGTCGTCCTGGACGGCGAGATCGTGATGCCCACCTCCCACGGTCTCGATTTCGGCGGTCTGCAGATGCGGCTGCATCCGGCGGCGTCCCGGGTCGAGAAGCTCGCGAAGGCGATGCCAACCGCGTTCGTCGCTTTCGATCTCCTGGCGGTGGATGGGAAGAGTCTGCTGAGCGAGCCGCAGGCGGACCGCCGCGCGAAGCTCGAGAAGCTCTTCAAGAAGATTCGCAAACCCCTCTACCTCACGCCGATGACGCGCGATCGCGCGGTCGCGGTCGATTGGCTGAAGCGCTTCGAAGGCGCCGGACTCGACGGCGTGGTCGCGAAGCCTGCCGCGGCGCCGTATCAGCCTGGCAAGCGCGCGATGCTCAAGATCAAGCACGCGCGTACCGCCGATAGCGTGGTGGCCGGATTCCGCTGGCACAGGAGCGGCAAGGATGCCGTCGGCTCACTGCTCCTCGGGCTGTACGACGACGCGGGCACACTCCAGCACGTCGGCGTCACCTCGGCATTCACGATGGCGATGCGCAAGCAGCTGGTGAAAGAGCTGGCACCGCTACGCAAGGACGGGTTGCACCGTCATCCGTGGCGAAAGTGGGCAGAGATCGAGGCGGACTCGGGCCGTATGCCCGGCGGGCAGAGCCGCTGGAGTGCGGGGAAGGATCTCTCGTGGGAGCCGCTGCGAGTCGAGCGGGTCTGCGAGGTCAAGTACGATCACATGGAGGGGGAGCGGTTCCGGCATCCACCCGTCTTTTTGCGCTGGCGACCCGACAAGAAACCTAAGGACTGCCGGTACGACCAGCTCGAGGTCACTCCGGCCTACGAGCTCGCGAAGGTGTTCGGGGCCAAAGGTTCTCGGGGACGTGCTGCAAGTTGAGTCGGATTCGATACCACGCTGAGGAACGTCCACGCATTTGATCAACCAGGATGTCGGCAGGCTGTAACAGCTTGGCGGCGCGCGGATGGCGCTTCTTCCATTTCGCCAGGCCGGCGAGCGCTTCCTTCTTATCCTTGCCCTGACTCACTTCGATCAGCGGAAACTTCGGGACGCGCCGAGCCTTGGATGGCTGCACCCGCGGCGGCTCGCCCGGCTGCTTGCGGTAGTGCGGCGGCCAGGGGGCGTCACCCATTCCTTCTTTCTCCTGGCGCGCCGAGAGCTCCAGCAGCTGCTCCAGCGATCCAGCATGCTCGTTGATCTTCGCGTGGCGATCCCCGATTTGCGCGAATCGTTCGGGCATGGTGCCGAGTGTGAAATCAGCGGGGTCCGCGGCCCCCACTTCATCCCAATCGAGCGGAGCCGAGACGCGCGCATCCGGGACGGGCCGGACTGAGTACGCCGAGGCGACCGTGCGATCCTTGGCATTCTGATTGTAGTCGACGAACACGCCCTGCCGCTCTTCTTTCCACCACTTGCTCGTCGCGAGCCCCTTGCCGCGCCGCTCGACTTCGCGGGCCAGCGCGAGCGCGGCGCGCCGCACATCGTCGAAGCCCCATTTCCGCTGAATGCGCACGAATAGATGCATGCCGCGCGACCCGGACGTCTTGGGCCAGCCGACGAGCCCGACCGCGTCGAGCGCCTCGCGAGCGATCTCCGCTACCTGCCGCACCTGCGGCCACTTGATCCCCGGCACGGGATCGAGGTCCACGCGCAGCTCGTCCGGATGGTCGAGATCGTCGGTGCGCACGGGATGCGGGTGCAGCTCCAGGCAGGCGAGGTTCGCGAGCCAGACGAGAGAGGCGGCATCGCGCGGCACCACCTCGTCGGCGGTGCGGCCGGACGGAAATCGCAGCGTCACGACCTCGATCCACGGCGGGCGGCTCTCGGGCGCCCGCTTCTGATAGAAGGAGGGCGCGCCGATCCCATTCGGAAAGCGCACCAGCATGTTGGGCCGTCCGCCCGCGCCGCGCAGGGCGCCCTCGGCGCCCGCGACGTAATTGTTCGCGAGATCGAGCTTGGTGTAGTTCGGAATCTGAAAGAGCACTTTGCTCGGGTTCGGGATCGTGACCTCCTCGCCGCCGACGGCCCGGGGGACCGTGTCGTTGGCTGCTTG
>Ga0066709_100005090_pt1 | contig 10712 bp, 9 predicted proteins | sample GraSoiAngelo_158_FD_79665 | JGI IMG/M metagenome (GOLD analysis project Ga0066709, IMG submission 79665) | Grasslands soil microbial communities from the Angelo Coastal Reserve, California, USA - 14_1009_16_30cm | ecosystem: Environmental > Terrestrial > Soil > Grasslands | place: USA... | reverse complement strand
GCTCAGCGAGTTCCAGCAGGTCTACAGCCCGACGTGGGGTCGCCTGCTCGACCGCACGTTCCCGGTGCCGGGAAACCACGAATACGACACGCCGGGTGCGAGCGGGTACTTCTCCTACTTCGGCGCCCGGGCGGGTGACCCGGCGAAGGGCTACTACTCGTTCGACGCCGGGGCCTGGCACGTGATCGCGCTGAACTCCGAGTGCAGCTCCGTGGGCGGGTGCCAGCCGGGCTCGCCCCAGGAGACCTGGCTCCGGGCGGACCTGGCCGCGCATCCCGCCGCTTGCACCCTCGCCTACTGGCACAAGCCGCGGTTCTCTTCGGGTGGGCGCCACCCGTCCAGCGCCGCCTTCCAGCCTCTGTGGCAGGCGCTGTACGACGCGCACGCCGACGTCGTGCTGTCGGGGCACGCCCACGACTACGAGCGCTTCGCGCCGCAGGCACCAGACGGCGCGGCCGACGACGTCAGAGGCATCCGTCAGTTCGTCGTGGGAACCGGCGGCCGCAACCTCCAGATCCTCGGCGCGTTGCAGCCGAACTCGGAGGTGCTCCAGAACACCAGCTTCGGCGTGTTGAAGCTGGTCCTGCACCCGACGAGCTACGACTGGCAGTTCCTCCCGACGCCAGGGGGCACGTTCACCGACAGTGGCTCGCGCGCGTGCGGCGGCCAGGACATCGAACCGCCCACCGCGCCCACGGGCCTCACGGCGACCGCGACGAACAGCGCCCAGGTCGACCTGGCGTGGGGCAGGAGCACCGACAACGTCGGCGTGACGGGTTACCGGGTCTACCGGGACCACGCTCAGGTAGGCACGACGGGCGGCAGCCAGACGGCCTACATCGACACCACCGCGGCCCCCGCGACGACCTACATCTATGAGGTGACGGCGATCGACGCCGCCGGCCGCGAGTCACCGCGCTCGAACGCGGTCACAGTCACCACGCCCGACGCGCCGGCCGCTCTCACCCATGTCTTCGCGGCCACCGACGACGCCTTCGTCGAGCAGGGTGCCCCGAACACGAACCTCGGCACCAGCGACAGGCTCATCGTCGACGCCAGCCCCGTCGACAACCTCTTGCTCCGGTTCGACGTCGCCACCGCGAACTGCGACATCACGAGCGCCAAGCTGCGCCTGACCGTGGGCCCGAGCCTCGGCGACGGCTCCCCCAAGGGCGGTGCCTTCTCCACCACCGTCACGTCCGCGTGGAGCGAGTCGACGGTGACTTGGGCCAATGCGCCGCCCGCGAACCCGACGGTCGTCGGGTCCCTGGCGACGGTGAGCCCGGGCTCGACCTACGAGGTCAACCTGTCGTCGGTGGTCACCGCCGACGGACCGGTGAGCCTGCGCGCCGCGACCACGTCGTCGAGCGCGGCGCGCTACGTCTCCCGCGAGGGCTCCGTCACGCTCGGCCCTCAGCTGGCGGTCACCTGCCGGGGGGACGTCCAGCCGCCGACCGCGCCCGGCCACCTGAATGCGACGGCGCCGAGCAGCAATCGGGTCGACCTGGCGTGGGACGCGAGCACCGACGACGTCGGGGTGACGGGTTACCGCGTCTACCGGAACAACGTGTTCGTGGCCACCACCGGCGGCACTCAGACGAGTTACGCGGACACCGGGGTGGCCGCGGCGACGACCTACACCTATGAGGTGTCGGCGTCCGACGCGGCGGGCCACGAATCACCTCGCTCGGCCGCGGTGACCGTCACGACACCGACGAGGCCGCCCCTGGTCTTCGCACCCACCGACGACTCCTATGTCGAGCAGACCGCACCGAGCACCAACTTCGGCTCCGCGGGCAGCCTCGTCATCGACGCCAGCCCGGCGGACAACCTCCTGCTGCGATTCGACGTCGCGACCTCGGGCTGCCACATCACCGGCGCCAAGCTGCGCCTGACGGTGGGAGCGGGGGCCAGCGACGGAACGCTCAAGGGCGGCGCCTTCTCGACCACGGTCACGAGCAGTTGGAGCGAGTCGACGGTGACGTGGGCCAACGCGCCTGCGGCCAACGCGGCCGTCATCGCCTCTCTGGGTGCGGTGAACCCGGGTCAGACCTATGAGGTCGACGTCTCCTCGGTCGTGACCGCGGACGGCCCGGTGAGCCTGCGCGCCACCACCGGGTCGACGGGCGCCGGGCGCTACGTCTCCAAGGAGGGCTCTGCCACGCTCGGGCCCCGACTGGTGGTCAACTGCGCGTAGGGCCGTCGGGACGGGTCGTACGGCCGGCGGCTCAGTCCGCGGTGGTTGTCAACGCGCGCTGAAGGCCGGCGACGTCGACCCCGAGCGCGACGAGGAGTTGCGTCGCCGTCGCGTGCTCGTCGTCGAGGACGGAAACCAGGAGCACGGACGGGCTCACGAGCGTTCGGGGGCTCGAACGGGCGGACGCCCGCTCGAGCGCCTGCTTGACGCGCGGCATCACGCCGAGGCCGTCACCCGTGAGCATCGGGAAGCAGCGCGGGCTCCGCCGCCGTCTCCGGCGGGTCCGGACTGCAACTCGATCCAGCGCCGCGGGCCCGAACGTGGCCTCCGCCCGGCGGCGGACCTCCGCGAGGTCGATGCCGAGCGTGGCGAGGAGCGCCTCGTCGGAGGCGCGCCCGGGGTCGCCCACCTGCCGAGCGAGCTCGCCGCGCACGGTGTCGCTCTCCGGCAACCGCGCGGCGGCGCCGGGCGGGAGGACGGACGCGTGTGACGCGAACGCGATCAGCAGGTGTTCGGTGCCCAGATAGCCGCCGCGCTGGCGATGGGCTTCGGCGAGCGCCTCGACAACGATCGCGTCGGTCTCGGTGTCGAGTCTCGGGAAGACGGTCACCGCCGCAAACCTCGACGAACGTGGTGCTTCTTGTGGACCGACTGGCGCGTGACGCCCAGCTCGGACGCGATCGCCTGCCACGACCAGCCCACCGCTCGGGCGCGGTCGACGTGGAGGGCCTCGAGCTCATCGACGAGCGAACGGAGGGCGGCGACAGCGGCGAGGCCAACTGCAGGATCTCCGCTGTCCACGGCTTTGGTGAGCCTGGTCATCTCCACGGACTGCCGCACCCTCGGCCTCGTCCTCTGCTGCACGCTGTCACCCTAGACTGACAGACCCGGCATGTGTCAACTTGGGCTGACGCGCGAACGCGCCGGTCAGGCACTGCCGAACGCGGCTCTGGCGGGTCCCAGATCGAAGTACTCGCGCCACGCCTTGATGCGGCCGTTCTCGATCTCGAACACGCCACAGATCGGGAGCGTCACCGGAACCCCGTTGATGGTGATGTAGTCCGTTCGCTCGTTCATCACGACATCGCCGGACGCGATCTGGTGGTGCACCACGAGGCGACCGGGCGGTACATCGGCGAATCCGGCGACGAACTCGCGGATCGCCCGTTTCCCGACGATGGGTGCCAAGGGGATGCTGTGGTAGACGCCATCGTCGGCGAAGTGGTCGACGATGAACTCGGTGTCGCGACCCTCCCACGCGGCCAGGAACGCCCGGATCATGGCGTCGTTCGACGTCGTGGACGTGCCATCGGTCATGAGATCTCGCTGCCCGCGCCGCGGACGCTAGCAGCAGGGCAACGCGGCCGATGGCCCGCCGACGTAGGGGCGGGCGGCCCGGTACCGTCCTCGTCGTGACCGACCAACCCGCAGACGCCGTCGCTTTTCCGGAGCTCGACGACGAGCAGCTGGCCGTGGTCTTCGAGCTCGGCGAGCGCCGCCAGGTTCATGCGGGCGAGGTGCTGTTCTCGCCGTCCGACGACCACTACGACTGGGTCGTGATCCTCAGCGGCTCGGTCGAGGTCCTGGGGCCGAACGATCAAGTGATCACCCGCCACGGCGCCCGGCGCTTTCTCGGCGAGGTCAGCCTCGTGACCCGCCAGCGCCCCTACCTGTCGACCAGGGTCGCGGAGTCGGGCGAGGTCGTGGTGGTCCCCGCCAAGGTGTTCCGGACGAAGGTGCTCTCCGACGCCCGGCTCAGCGACACCGTCCTGGAGGCGTTCCTCGCGCGGCGAGCGGTGCTGATGACGACCGCGGCCGACACCTTGAAGATCATCGGGTCGGATTACAACCCGGCGTCCATGGCTCTGCGGGAGTACGCGGCGCGCAACCGGCTGCCGCACCACTGGATCGATGCCGACACCCAACCCGACGTCGCCGCCCTCCTCGAGCACCTGGGCGTGACCGCCGCCGATCTCCCGATCGCCATCACCCAGCGGGGGTTGCTCAAGCGGGCGACGCCCGGAGAGCTGGCGTTCCAACTCGGCATGACGGCCGACGCGCTGCCCGATCGCTGCTTCGACGTCATCGTGGTGGGCGCCGGTCCCGCCGGGCTCGCCGCGTCCGTCTACGCCGCATCCGAGGGCCTGCGGACCCTGACCGTCGACGCCGTGTCGGTGGGCGGCCAGGCGGCCACCAGCTCACGCATCGAGAACTACCTCGGCTTCCCCACCGGTATCTCCGGCCAGGACCTGACCACGCGGGCCTCCATCCAGGCCCAGAAGTTCGGCGCGGTCATCACCAGCCCGGGCGCGGTCACCTCGCTCGACGACATCGCCGGACACGTCGTGGCCACGCTCTCCGACGCCACCCAGGTCGCGGGCCGCGCCCTCGTGGCCGCGACCGGCGCCCACTACCGCAGGCTGCCGGTGGACGGGCTGGCGCGCTACGAGATGGCGGGCGTCTACTACGCGGCGACCGAGCTCGAAGCCCGACGGTGCACCGGCGAACCGATCATCGTCGTCGGCGGCGGCAACTCCGCCGGCCAGGCCGCGATGTACCTCGCCGAGAGCGGCTCGTCGGTGCACGTCGTCGTGCGGCGACCCCTGGTTGCGACGATGTCCAGGTACCTCGTCGACCGCATCGACTCGCATCCCCGCGTGCACGTCCACGACGGCAGCACGGTCACGGCCCTCCACGGCGAGCCCACGCTGCAGCGCGTCACGGTCAGCGGCCCGGACAAACAGCTCGACATCGACTGCACCGCCCTGTTCTCGTTCATCGGGGCCGAGCCCAACAGCGCGTGGCTCGGCGGCGTCGCGGTCGACGAGCACGGCTTCGTGCTCACCGACCGCTCCCTCGATCGAGCGTTGCTCGGCGACGCGTGGTGCGCGATGCGACGTCGCCCACTGCCCTACGAGACGAGCCTGCCCGGCCTGTTCGCCGTCGGCGACCTCCGTTCCGGATCGACCAAGCGCGTCGCCGCGGCCGTCGGAGAAGGCTCGGCCGCGATCCGCTCGGTGCACGAGCACCTCGCGCTCACTGCCGACGCGTCGCCACCCGCGTAAGAGCTCATTGCAATGATCCCGGCGGGCTCCGCCGGTTCCGGGTCAGGGGTTTCCTCCGAGTAGGTGCCTGGCCTCGCGGGCGCCGTAGAGGACGATGACGAACCCGGCGACGGGGTCGGCCCACCACCAGTGGAACGCGGCGTTGGCGGCGAGACCGAGGAGGGTGGCTCCGGCCAGCGCGGCGTCCACCAGCGTGACCTTGCCTTCGGTCACGAGGACCGGATTGGCGAGGGCATGACCGGTGCGGCTCTTTCCCAGCGCGAGCAGGGCCATGACGACGAAGGTCGCCCCGGTCCAGCCCATTCCCAACGGGCTGGTGTGCGGGTGCGCGCCAACGGCCAGCACGACGGTCGCCTGGATGGTGAGGTAGAGCGCGAGGGCGACGAACGCGGCGCCGATGAAGCGCAGGGCGCGGTGCCGGCGGTCGGGATCGACGCCGGTGAGCTCCCACACCACCACCATCGAGGCGAAGATCTCGACGAGGGAGTCGAGCCCGAAACCGACGAGGGCCACCGACCGAGCCGAGCGTGCGGCGATGGCGAGGACGACGATCCCGGCCACGTTCCAGACCAGCGTCGCCCACTCCAACGCCAGACCCCGTCGGCGGGCCGCGAGCGCGTGCACAGCCCATGACGGTAAGGGCTACGAGCGCGCGGTGATCTCGCGATAGGTCGATCGACCTATTTCCTCGGGAGAGGCAAGGCGCAACCATGTGGGTCGAACAAACCCGGGGGGGGGCGACATGACGCTTGCGTCGACCAGGACGTGTGCGCCGAAGCAGCTTGTGAGGCGGGCGCGTCATTGGGCCGCCTTCTCTTTTGTGCTCGCCCCGTTACTGATCGCATCTCTTCTCGTCGCGCCTGCGGCCCACGCAGCAATCCTCCTCTTCGCCGATGGCTTCGAGAGCGGCAACCTTTCGGCATGGACTTCGGTCCAGACCGGTGCCGACGGCACCGCCACCGCCCAGAGCGTCACGGTCAAGACCGGCACCTACGCGGCGCGGCTGGCCGCCACCACAACGTCCGGCTCCTTTGCCTATGCCCGCGAGTCCCTGGCCAACGCGCAGACCGACGTCACCGCGAGCGGCGACTTCCAGGTCCAGAGCATTGGGAAGAACGGGGGCAGCGTGCCGATCCTGAGCCTCTTCGGCGCGCCCGGCACGAAGCTCGCCAGCGTCAACCGCCAGAACAAATCGGGGAACATCTTGGTCTCGTACGGGGGTACCCGCACCACCACCGCCGCGAGCCTGCCGCTGAACACCTGGGCGCAGCTCCAGGTTCACCTCGTCGCCACCGGCGCCGCCACGGGCACGGTCGACGTCGTCGTCAATGGTGCCACCGTGTACCACTCGACCACCGCGACGCTTCCCGGCACCGGGTTCAGCTCAGTCCAGATCGGCAACGAGACCGCGGCGCAGGCGTTTGCCATCGTGGCCGACAACATCTCGGTGGGCTGGGGCTCGCCCCCGACCAACACCTCCCCGCCCACCATCTCGGGCAATGCGGTAAAGGGCTACACGCTCACCGCCGGCCCTGGCACGTGGAGCGGCACCGCACCGATCACCTACACCAACCAATGGCGGCGCTGTGACGGCGGCGGCGCCAACTGCGCCGATGTGGCTGGTGCCACGGGTTCGACCTATGTCCTGGGGCCGGCCGATGTCGGTGCCACCATGCGGGTGACGGTCACCGCCACGAACGCCGTGGGCACGAGCAGCGCGGTCTCGGCTGCCACAGCCGTGGTTGCCGCCAGCGCGTCGCCGCCGACCAACACCGCGTTGCCCACGATCAGTGGAACACCGACACAGGGGTCGACGCTCACCGCCAGCCCGGGCACCTGGAGCGGCACCGCACCCATCACCTACGGCTATCAGTGGCAACGCTGCGATTCCGGCGGCGCCAACTGCAACGCGGTCTCCGGAGCAACCAGCTCGGCGTACACGCTCGGCGCGGCCGACGTCAACACCACCATGCGGGTGGTAGTGACTGCCACCAACTTCGCCGGCTCCGGTGTCGCCACCTCGAACCCCACGGCGGTCGTGCAGTCGGGCTCGACGCAGTCCGGCCTGGTGGCGCTCTGGCACATGGACGAGACCTCCGGCAGCGTCATGCACGATTCCGTTGCGGGCCACGACGGCACCGCGTTCTCCGTGGCGCTGGGGCAGCCCGGGTTCCTGGGCACCGCGTTCGGCTTCAACGGCACGAGCTCCTACGTCTCGGTCCCATCCGCGAGCGATCTGAACGCGGGCAGCTTGGACATCACCATCACCATCCATCTCAAGACCACCAGGGCGCCGTCGACACCCGACTGGGACCTGATCCGGAAGGGCTACGCCGACGCCAGCGGAGGCTTGTTCAAGATGGAGTACCAGCCCTCAGGGCAGGCCACGTGCGGCTTCAAGGGAACGGTGGACCACGACTCTCTGACCGCCGGCCCCGCGCTCAACGACGGCACGTGGCACACCGTCCAGTGCGTGAAGACCTCATCGTCGATCAAGGTGATCGTCGATGGACAGACGTTCTCGAAGTCCGCCACCATCGGCTCCATCGTCAACACCGAGTCGGTGTTGATCGGGGCCCATGGCGCCGGGTCCGAGCTCTTCAACGGCTCACTCGACGAGGCCAGCATCCAGATCGGCTAGTCAGTGCCGTGACCTGCCGCTCGAGTGGTCCAGCCACCGGTTCGTAACGCGCGCGGCCCCCTGGGCGATGGCACCCAAGGGGCAGCGAAACGATCTGATCATTTTGGAGGCTGTGGTGAAGATCACGATGTTGGGCCGCCGGGCCATCACCGGCGCTGCCGCCCTGTCGCTCCTGTTGGGGGGCGTCGCCGTGGCTGCCACGGGCTCAGGATCGGCGGAGACGCCCTCGGAGCCGACGACCACACTCCCCGGCCCGACGACCACCGTCGCCAATGAGCACGCCCACGTGCCCGCGACCGTGGCCCCGGGTTCCGATGCAGCGTCACAGACGGCGCCGACCACGACCTCGCCCAGCACACACGACGGCGTGGGCTCTGGTGCAGCTCAGAACCACGGGGCCTGTGTCTCGGCTGTCGCCAGGGTCGCTCCGGCACAGGCCGGTGGCAGTGGGGGCAAGCCGGCCGACCCGAGTGCCCACGGCCGGGCGGTCTCGGCTGCCGCGCACTCCTGTCCCAAGCCCGATGGCGCAGCGGCGGGACCTCATGGCCGGGGTCACTCGGGTAAGTAAGAGCTCGAAAGCGAAGTAGTAGCGAAGACTGCATCGCCTGAGCCCTCGACGGCGGCCACCACTCCCAACCCTTGGTCTGAGCGTCTGAACGATCAGGTGTCGCTGACACCCGAGAGTCAAAGACACGCGCGAGGCGCCCGACCAACTGGCCGGGCGCCTCGCGTGCCTCTACTCCTTGTCCCCGATCAGGGATCGACGACGACGGTGCAGGTATAGGTACCTTCGGTCAGGTTCTTGTACGTCTCCGACGTGTCGTCGAACGCGTTCGGCGTGGCGTCCCCGCCGTCGGGGCTGAGCCCGGTGCAGTCGATCGAGGCCGCGGTGCCTCCCGTGACCTGGGACTGGAACGAAACGGTGATGTTCGAGAGTGGCTTGTTCTCGAAGCTCACGCTCTTGTACCCCGCGGCACACGTCCCCTTGGTGTCGACGTTGACCGTCTTGACGTCGGGATCCTTGAGGTAGCCCGCAGGGCCCGTGGTCTCCTCCACCGTGTAGCTGCTCAGGAGCAGGTTGCCCATGCAGCCGAGACCCGTGGTCCCGTCAGTGGTGATGGTGCCCACGGTCGTGCCGTTCTGCTTGACGGTGAAGGTCGCAGCCAGGTTGGGACTCGTGGCCTTGTCGAAGTGCTTGGCTGTCTTGACCACCCGGATCGCGCCCCGCTGGCGGGGATCGACGAGGTTCACGGTCACCGGGGTCGTGGTCACGACACTGATGGCAGCGTCCGCGGCGGCATCCACGCCGGCCGGGACGGTGGTCTCCACCACCCAGTAGCTGCCGAAGAACACGTTCACGATGGTGCAGACGCCGGTGGCATCGGTGCTGCAGGTGAGCGTCGTGGCGGTGTCCTCCGCTCCGCGACTACCACCGACGGGCGCGTTGTCCTTGTAGAGCGTGAAGCCGGCCCCCGCCAGCGGGTTGGCGGCGTCGTCGGTCTTGACGATGCGCACCGAGCCGCAGTTGGTGAGGTTCACGGTCTCGGGCGGCACGACGTCCTTGAGCGCCGAGCTGAACGAGTCACTGGAACGGCTCTTGAGGTAGGCCGAGCCGAAGTTCACGCACTGGCTGGCCGGGAACACGCCCGCCGCGGTGAGGTTGAGCGCGGCTTCGCCGAACTTCTGGTCGGCGCTCACGCCGCCGTCCGCGTTGGCGTTCGCGTCGAGATCGACGATCGGCCCCCAGCACGGTGCCTTGGCCCCGTTCGCCTCACACGGCCCGGTGGTGGACCACCTGGCCAGTCCCAGCTGCACGTTGTTGCCGCCCGAGGCGAAGTCGAAGGTGACGAGCATGTCGCCGCTCGTGCGCACCGGCGTCTTGTTGTTGCTGGTGAGGGTGGACGACTGGTTGAACTCGAAGTCCATGTTGGCCGAGCCCAGCGTGTTGGTGCGGTTCCAGGCCAGGTACATGAAGTCGGCCGTCCCCACCTTCTCGGTTGCGATGCGGAAGCGGGTCAGGTCGCTCTTGTTCGGCGGGATCGAACCCGTCTCCACCGTGGGAATCGCGGTGTCTTCCTTGGTGCCCTGGACGAACGACTCGTCGTTCTGCCCCGACGGTGTGTCGGCCTTGTCGGCTCGCAGCACCGCGGGGCTGAGGCCGTCCCAGTCGTGCGCGGGTGCTGCCCCGTCGACGGCGGTGTTGCCGTCGGTGCTCTCGAAGGTGCTCGGCGTCAGGCCTGAGGCCGACGGGATGACCACCAGCGCGGCGAGCAGCGCCATGGTGACGAACGCGCCAAGGCGCGCGCGGGTGTGCTTGGTTCTCAACTCGGGTCCCCCCCTGTGCGGCCCAAACCGCGGCCTGTAGCTGTGTCGCCACGCATTGTGGCTGAGGGCCGCGACTGCGTCAACGCTCTGAGCCAGAACGGGCGTTTTGTCCGTTCTGTCCGCTGGTGGTTACGACCGGAGCCAACGTGGCGCGACGTCCCAGGCGGTTGACTTGGGCCGTGGCCGTGACCATCTACGGCGTCTGCGCCCTCACCTTCATGACGACGATGTACACGCTGGAGTCACGCGGACGACGCTTCGTGCTCGGATTTGCCTGCGGCTGTGTGCTCTCGAGCGTCTACGGGTTTCTCTCGGGAGCCTGGCCGTTCGGGGTGGTCGAACTGGTCTGGACCGGCGTCGCCCTCCGCCGCTACGTCGAAACCACTTGACCTTCGAGTCGACTCGAAGCTCTACCCTCGGCGCTGTGGGCGCTTACCGCATCTCCGAGGTGGCCGAACGGACCGGCATCCCGGCCACGACGCTG
>Ga0066709_100005089_pt1 | contig 10713 bp, 7 predicted proteins | sample GraSoiAngelo_158_FD_79665 | JGI IMG/M metagenome (GOLD analysis project Ga0066709, IMG submission 79665) | Grasslands soil microbial communities from the Angelo Coastal Reserve, California, USA - 14_1009_16_30cm | ecosystem: Environmental > Terrestrial > Soil > Grasslands | place: USA... | reverse complement strand
GCCGCAGCCGCACCCGCCGCAGTCCCGCGGCAAACGCGCCGGTGCTCAGCACCAGCGCAAGCATCGCATATAGGGATACCCCCGCGACACCGAATATGGTCAGAGAGCCGGGCACCAACGGTCGCACGAGCAGAAGGTCGAGGAGCAAAGCGCCCGCCGCCCCGGCAACAGCAATCGTCCAGGGTCGCATGCACCCTCTCTCTCGCCAATCTCAATGCGCGCTCGCACGTTATGGCACCTAAAAGCAAGCCATTGGCAACGGCTTTGTTGGCCGCATTCAAAACCGTGCGTCGTCCGTTAAAAAACCTGGTCCCGTTCCTGACTTGTCTTCGCGACTTCTCGTGGGCGTCGAACCATCACAATCTGATTGGCTTTTAGAGTAAGACAGCGGTGGAACTCAAGCATACGGTCTACATTGTAAATGACCCCTCACTTGAGCGCTAGTTCAATTACCGCAGCTAATGGATTAGAGCGTGGCCTCTCGGAACTCGCCAAAGCGCGTCTGAGCAGAGGTTATTATCGCGCTCCGCGGTTTGCACTCAGCTGCAGACCTAAAATCGTCCGCCGTATTTCCGACCACACAAATTGTCCGAAATCATCGCCGCGGGCGCGCATCGCTTGCGCGCGGCGGAGCGCTTCCTTCTCGGCGCTCGTCCCATGTTGCTGGATGAGGAGATTAGCGGCGCGGCAGATTGCATCTTCCGGAATAATTGCGGGTCGCCTTGACATCCGCACCAGTCAATCATCGCTGGGAGAACCGGGGTTCACGTCGAGCCAGCTACATTTAACGGTCAGAGTCAAAAATATTAACGGTCAGCGCGGCTGAGGCGACCGCGCCCAGCAAATAGCGCCAAGGAGCGCCCGCTCTGTTCGAGTCCGCCCAGCGGCTCCCCGCTGTGCGCAAGTTTTGGGAGCGGGTCACCGCTCATCGCAAGCTTTCCCAAGGGGCGTCCACTCTGTTCCAAGCCGGGGATCACTGAGTGACTCGACACGAGAATGGAAGGGTCGCGGTAGGCGGCGCGGACATACGGCACAATGGTACGCGAGCTGGCAAGTGTGCAATCGCGGCGGACGCTCGCGCACAACCCGCTCTCCGCAAGCACTTGACGCGAGTAGAACGCAACTGCAGGGAGCAGTTTGTGTGACGGGCGTCCGTCTCGGATCCAGATATCCAGATTGCCCATCCCCCAATTGTAGGCCGCGACCGCATCGGGCCAGTTGCCATAGCGCCGATAGAGGAGCGCCAAATAGGCGCGGCCAATCGCGCGGTTTTGCGCGATATCGAACCGATCGCCACCCCCGACATCTCGCGCGGCCTTTTCGCTGACCTGCATAGGGCCCTGAGGGCCCGTCGGCTTAGGCCGCCACATCGCGGGGTTTGCGCCATGGCTCGATTCCGCGGCGTCGACGGCATAGGCGATGCGGTCCAATTCCTGGGGCGCCGCAGTGGCCTCGGTCGTAAAGCTCGGCTGGGCCCCCAGGAAACTCAAACCGGCACAGAAGATGAATGCCCCCCAGAACGTGTCGGGGGACCGTCTCCGGGATCTTATCTGTTCTAAATGATCAATCGCGTGCATGGTCAGACGTTATGAATCCCTGATTCTCGTTGAGTTGAGGGCTAGGGGAGCGGTCGTTGTCTCAGTAGCCGACCAAAAGCAAAGTGCCTGCTTCCTCGAGCAGGACGCCCTCTGCGGCTTCGGCCAGTTCTAAAGTCGCGTTCGCTCTGAAAGCCGGTGCGGTAAGCATGCGCCGCATCGAGGTGTAGTTGCCAGACGGCCCCAATGCCATTTGCGGTCAAAATCGATTTGGCCAAATTTTCGAGCAAGGTGCAGCGTGGATCCACGGGGCCAACCCATAAAATATGCTTCAAAGTTGTATCATTGGCCAAAAAAGACAGCTGCGCAAGGCCGCTGACCCGAAATCACGCTCATAGTCGGCGCGATTCCCCTGAGCGATTTTCTTTTACTGATTCCGATCGGCAACGGAGCCCAACTACAACATCGACCAGTCAAACCACACGGCAATAATGATGCGCCCCATGAGAGATGGATAACGAGCCAATGACCAATCGAGCACCGATCACGCACGGCGACGCTAGCCGGGACTTAAAGAACCGAAAGGCTCGTGTGCAAAGCCACATCGCGGTCGAATGTTAGGCCCACGGTAAACGCCGGCGAGTGTTTATTAGGGGGCTCGCCGAGCACGAAAAGCAGCCTGTTTCTTTATACCGGGCGCAGATCTGAAAACAAAAGAGTTCGTGTGGCCGTCAATATAAGTCGTCCTACAACGGGCGGGAGGTGGATATGCAAGGTGCCGTTCTGGCCGGATTCGGCGGAGACGTCGGTATCGAACGCGCTTTAGCGCTTAAACAAAAAGCAAGCAGGTCGCGCGATGGGATCGTAAATACGGTGCCAGCTGACGGGGGAGGGCCGCTCACTCCGGTTCGCAATGTATGCTGCGAATGATCTCGGTGGAACATCCGACGCGTTTTATTATGAGCAGCTATAGATAAGCACGCAGCGCTACGACGGCAGAAAGAAGAAAGGGCCACGCGAGCAGCGACGAACCAGCGATAAGGAGGATCGACATTCCAACAGAGAGCCGGTCTTGTGATTCGCCTAACGCCCCTAGTCCCGGCCTTCTCGCCGCTCCATGCTGGAAATGGAACATCTGGTCTCTCCCGAGGCAGCCGTGCTGATACTCGCCTCGCAACGGATATTAACATTGGTGTAATATTACGGAAGCCCACCATTTCAAGCCCAGCTTGGGCTTGGGCAGGCACACAGCCGGCGACACGGCCTGGCGAAGTTGAGACGGGCGCGTTAATAACGGTCCCTACAGCTCGGACGTGGGCATCCCATTCGACTGGCGTTTCCAACTCGCCCCGGAGCGGTACTAATGCGGGGTCTTCGATGAGGAGCTTGGTAGCTAACGGGTTTCTGGCGCCTCCAGCGCTCTTCATATCGATTTGCTTGCTGGGTGCACTAGCCGCTTTGGTGTGGCCCCGAATTGGCATGGCCATTGCGCTTGCCTCAAGCCTCTGCCTCTTCGCAGTAGCGACCCCCGCTCTTTCCTCGTATCTCACGCGCCAACTAGAATCCGAGATTCCGGCCAGCACGGATTTCAGCAGTGCGCAAGCTATCGTCGTCCTCGGAGCCGATGTGCAATCGGCCGAAGGGAACGTTCCGGACAGGCTTGGACCCCTGTCGCTCGAACGTCTGGTTTTCACCGCGGATGCCTATGATCGCTTGCATTTACCCGTGGTGGCGAGTGGAGGCCAGCTTGGAGCTATGCAGCCGGCTTTGGCCGAACTGATGAAAGTGGCACTTGAAAGGTATTTCAAAATTCCTGTCACCTGGACCGAGAACGAATCACAAACAACGTATGAGAACGCTTTCTACACGGCACGGCTTTTGCGTGAGCAGCACATGCACACGATTGTCGTGGTTACGCAGGCGCGAGATCTATCCCGGGCGATCTGGTCGTTTGAGCGAGTGGGGTTGCGCGCCCTGCCGTGGCCGGCCCCACAAACGCCTCTCGATGCCAATCGAATCAAGGATTTCCTTCCGGATGCGAACTCGTTCCGCGCGAGTTTTTTCGCCGTCCATGAAGTGCTCGGGATCCTCTATTACCGTCTTCGCTATTGAAGAAGCCGAGAACACGAGCGTCCAACTCCGTTCGGCTCGGCGATGTGGCTGAGCCCGAACAAATGCTGGATCAGCGGTGATCGAGCAACTGGTCTATGAGTTCACCTAAGGTTGGGGCAATCCGTGCATATCCGCGTGCATTGAAATGCACGAGGTCGGGCGAAAATTCACGAGATAGGTGTTCGTCGGGTTCCAGCAAGAGCCCGCCGAGGTCGGCAAAACGGATCTGTTTGCCATCCGCACAACTTGCAATCAGCCGGTTCACGTCCTCAATCTCATGCCGCTCGGTGATGCGGGGCATGTCTCTGCGCGGCCATAGAGCAAGCAACAGAATTTTTGCATTCGGCAGCCTCTGACGGAGCATCAGCAAATCGGCACGGATGCCCTCGGCCGCCATCTCAGGCGTCCGACCACGGGCGAGATCGTTGCGGCCAATTAGCAGCACCACCAGTTCTGGCGGCGGCCCGTCGAGGTTGCCGTTTTGGAGGCGCCAGTGAAGTTCCTCGGTAGTATCGCCACCGATCCCAGCATTGAGCACACCGCGCGGCGCCATATGCTCGCGCCAGACAGCCGAGTTGAAGCCTTCGGTCAGAGAGTCACCGAGAAAGAGTGCGCGATGGGGCTCGGTCTTCACTGCATTCTTGATGTGCTCAAAGGTCGCGCGGGCGCGCGCGTCGTCATCACGCGGGCGCGGGACTTCCAATGCCGCGCGGATGAATGGCCCGCATCCCAACGTTGCTTGCGCGACCGCGTGTTGTGAAAGCAGCGCCGCAGCCAGGCTGAATGCCAAGGCGTGTAGGGTGTGCATCACTCGAGAGAGTACGTCGGTCGAAATCAACATAAAACTGATTCGAGCGCGCGAAGACAGTTAACCTCCTGTTTACACTAGCACGCCACCTTCCAGAATTTCCGGCGTGCCGTTTTCCTCTTTCGTGAACATAGGCGTGTTCACCGGGAAGGGACAGGACTAAGCCGAAGTTGGGGGGCCGAGTGGTTGATTCGACAAGAGAAGACGCCGGGGGAGCTTTCCCTGTGAAACGATTAGTGTGCCCGCAGGAAGTAGAATCCCTTGGCCCTTACCCGCTCAAAGCACTGGAGCCAGGGGTCGCTCGCCGATGGTCCTACTATTGGGGACCACAGTGGAGCGTTCGGCCCGACCTTCATCGGAACATCGGGAACGTGATCACGCCTGCGGGATCGCATGCAAGCATCCGCTCCGATGCGCGGCCGCCGGAACGGGCACCGGCGGCTCTCCCGAAAGCGGCACTCGAAATGTCGACGGGTTCGGGTCGCGACTTAGTGGAGGAATGGCAAGCCCGGCAGCAGGTCTGTGCTCGCCTGCCCGACATGACGCCGCCCGTTCCGCGGACGGAAGAACCTGAGCCCCCCAATAAAACGGATGAGCGAGATCCCTTGGAGCGTCCTCCAGCCATTGCGAAGCTACTTCCGGAGATTCGCGAGCACTTCTCTCGAACATCTCCACAGAGCGCAGGCCCGAAGCGCCGTCTTGTGGCTCTGCCCCTGCCAATTTTGGGGCTTTCGGTGGGGGGTGCTTGGGTCGTAGGCCTGGGCCTCTATTTTCTGGTTCATCTCGGGGACATTAATGTCCCATTCCCCGCGAAGGAAGAGCGGCAGCACACGCCGGTTGAGGGTAGTCACCGGACGGGAGATTCGCCGGGGCAATCTCGCTTAAGCCAGCAGAGTGCCCCGGCCGAGCTCAGCGCCCCCAGATTTCCAGTAATCGGTCAGGTAAAAGAACCGGCCGCGGCCGTCCCTTCAACGGAAATCGCGGCTGGAGGCCCGCCGTTGGCGATCTCTCTACCCAGATTAAGTCCAAAATCTCCATCAGCGGGTGAACCTACCGCCCCGATTGCGACGCATTCCGGGTCCTCGCCCTCCAGTTCTGATCGAGATCTCACCGAGTCTAACACGGATCTGATGCTCCAATCGACGCCTCACCGTGGGGGGGACAACACAACTCTCGCTGGGCAAGAGGAGAGCGAACCGAAAACGAGGCAAAGTCGGCCACAAATGGCTTCGACCCCGACAACAGAAAGAGTATCCGCCCCCACGCCTGCGCCCGATGCTCGCCAAAGAGAGGAGGCATCGGCTGCAACGACGGTCCCGCATTCGCAGGGATTGGACGAACCGCGGACATTCGCCATCGACGCATCAGCCTTCCTGGCACGAGGGGACACCTTACTCGGCTATCGGGACGTCGCGTCGGCACGGCTCTTTTACGAGCGTGCCGCTGATGCTGGAAACGCTCAGGCCGCTATCAGAATGGGAGGGACTTTCGATCCCTCATTCCTCGCGAAGGTTCGATTGAACGAAGTACTCGGCGATCCGGCCGTTGCGCGTAGATGGTACAAGCGCGCGCAGGAACTCGGGGCAAGTGAAGCTGGCATCCTCCTCATAGGTCTCGAGCGAAGATGAAGCAGCGGGTGTCTGATCCAGGTAACACCGAGCGTCCCTGTGCCTCGGGCGTGCCGGTTCTACACCAGACCACCAACAATCCACGCGACGCCCCGTAACGCGGAAGAACGCTGAGCAAAGGCCTTAACGAATCAGCCCCGAGGATCTGAGTAACGGATATGTGGGCGGCCTACAGACGCGTCATCGCTCCGCTGTAATTTCCTCGCTATCATGGTTCAGGGCAGTAGCGCGACAGTGCAACAAACGCGGCGCCGGCGAAACCGCTCAATGCTGTGTTCACGGCTGCCAGCACCCACGTCTTTATCTTATCCGGAGTAAAGGCCTCGTGCGCTGCGTAAAGCCGGCGACGGGTGTGAACTTCGGGGCAGGTCCTTAGCGTTCGGCGCGTTTGGGCACCGCTCTTTGGGGTGGGGCCGAGTGTGTGACTCAGTAGGCTGGCGGGTTCCGGAGCGTTCTGGCTCGGGTGCCAGAGTCAACAAGCCCTGTTTTGCCCGTGGAAAATATCGTTTGCGGGATCCGAGAAAGTGAAGGAGAGAATTGGGACGAGAGGTTGCCGCCGAAGACATCAAAAGCAGCAGCAGCGCGGTAATATTACTGTACGTAACGACCGAATCGTCGTACAAGATCGGCCACAGGGGTAGGTCGGGAGCCCGCGAGCGAGGTACTCGATCGTAGAGCTGGTGATGATTGGCGAAGAGCAGGAGCACGGAAATCGGGGAGAAACATGCTGCTGCGTCAAACCCTCCGGGCGCTCGCAATGATCGCGGCCGTTTCGCTCTCCCCTACCGGCGCCCGGGCGAATGTCGTCTATGATTGGGTGCCGCTGTCGCAGAGCGGCCACCCCGGTCTGTTGTCCATCGGCGAGCTTGTCTTCACCGACGCTGCCGTCGCGAGCGGCTCGTTCTCGTTCTCCGAAGGCTTTTGTGCCGGCGGCTGTTCGGGGGGGCTGCCGGCCGGACTCGTTTCCGTGAAGGGGCCGCCCGGCAGCATTGGGCCCATCGAACAGCTCGATATCAACGTGAGCTTCCAGGGCAGTACCTTGTCGGGCACGACGGATTACCTCGACTTCGGTGGTCAGTTCTCCGTGCAGGGCACGACGGCGAGCTGGTCCGGTGCGATGAACAGCGATCTCGTTAACTGCCGGAGCCCTACCCCCTGTCAAATCACGGGCTATTGGTTGCAGGTTCCGGAGCCCGCCTCGCTGGCTATGCTCGGCACGGCGCTGGCGGCATTCGGGCTCGTCGGCTGGGTGCGGCGCCGGTACGTGTAGGTCAATTCGACAGCTGGTGCGACGGCTGGCGGCTTGTTGGGGCCGCTCTTTTTTAATTCCCTCGCGATCCGTTGATATATGGGCGCGGGACATGACCCCGACTGTGGTTGCCCACACACTTTCACAGAGCCCCAGCTTGGAACATCGCTATTCAGGCAAGGACCGCGTTCCCTGCGCCTAGGGGGTGCTCCCGGTCGCCGAAGCGCGGCCAAGGGCCCGCGGCGCTAGTTGGTACGATCGAAACCGGCGACCGTTCCTGCCGCAGTCTCAGGGGGAGCGTACAAACCCGGTCGCGCATGATCTAGTTCCGGATGGCCGCGGCGCAACAGCTTCGGTTTGGTGGATGAAGCGCACCCTTCTGCCAGGATGCTGTTTCGCGGCGGTGGGGCGCAGCAAGAGTTCTTTAACTTAACCGCGCAACAACTTAGCCGCGCAACCGTAATTGACGTTAAAGTTTTGTGAGAGGGGGGCCGGCGATGGACGCCGCGAAAACCGAATATGAGCGCCGCTGAAACACATAGCGAGCCGACGACAAAGGGCAACACGTTGGTAGCGACAGGCAAGCGGGCGAGGGAAGAGAGCGGGTCGGCGGTTTTGGCTTCCACCGAGATGGCGCTGTCCTGCCTTTTCCGCCTCGGGGCGCAAAACGGGACTTATGCCGAGATCGGGGCGGTGCGCCGCCGTCATCTCCTGGACGGAGCCACACTAGCGGTCCCGAAGCTCATCGAGGTCGCATCGGAATTCGGCTTCCAGGCCGAATATGCCCGCCTCGACTGGCAGGCGCTCAAGACCCGTGCCTTTACGCATCCGTTGCTGCTGGTCCTGAGCAACGCAAATGTCGTGATCCTGATGGGCGTCCGCCGCGATGGACCCGAGGAGGCGGCGATCTCGGACCCGTTGTTTCGCGACGGCGCGGTCTTCTTTTTGCCCCAGGCGGAGCTGGAGAGCGTGTGGCGCGGCGAGGCTCTCCTCATCACACCGCTCGCGCCTTCGGTTGAAGACGCCAAATTCGGTTTCTCTTGGTTCACCTCGAAGCTCCTGGCTGAGCGGCGCCTCCTACGCGACGTGGTGGCCGGCGCGCTCGTCATGCACCTGATCGCGCTGGCGGTGCCGATCTTTTTTCAGCTTCTCGTCGACAAGGTCGTCCCGAACCAGGCCTTTGCGACGCTCTATATGATAACCGCTGGTGTTTTTATACTGATTCTATTCGATGGGGGATTTAATTACCTGCGAAATTACCTGCTTTCGTTTATAACGCGTAAGATGGATTGCATTATCGCCAACGAGACCACCGGCCATTTACTGAAACTACCCATCAGCTATTTCCATACCAACCCGTCGGGTGTTACCGCCTACAAGCTGCAGGAGGCGAATAACGTTCGCGACTTCCTGGCTAGCCGGCTGTTCAACACGTTTCTCGACTTTACTGGCGTTGTCATCTTCTTGCCGGTGCTCCTCGTCTACTCTTGGCAATTGACGTTGATCGTGCTCGCGGTGTCTGCGGTCGCGTTCGTGACCTTGGCGATCATGTCGCGCGAGTTCCGCGGGAAGCTCAATGACGTCAATGAAATCGAGGGCCGGCGGAAGGCCTATTTATTCGAACTGTTGAACGGCATCGCCACGATTAAAACGCTAGCGCTCGAACCGCGCTCGATGCTGCGGTGGCGCCGGTACAGCGACGAAGCGGCGGCGAAAAGCCTGGCGCTCGACCACACGGCCGCGCGCGCAAGGGCGGTGATCGCGAGCCTCGAGCGGGGGATGAGCGTCGCGATCGGCGCATTGGGTGCGCTATTTGTCCTCAGCGATCAGATGACTGTCGGCGCGCTCGTCGCATTCAACATGATGGGACTGCGGCTGGCACAACCGCTAATCCACGCATCGTCGCTGATGCAGGACTACCAAAAAGCGGTGCTGTCGCTGAAGCTTTTGGCGCAGCTGATGCAGACGAAAGTCGAACCGAGCGCGGGCCAGCTATCGCCGCCGATCCGAGGTCAGATTGAGTTTGAAGATGTGACGTTTCACTATCCGGGCTCGCCGATGGCGGCGGTGAAAGAGATTTCGTTCGAGATCGCGCCCGGCCAGATCGTTGGCATTGTCGGTCGCAGCGGCTCGGGTAAGACGACGATAACGCGCCTGTTGCAGGGGCTGTACATGCCGCAGGCCGGTCTTATCAAGTTTGACGGGCAGGATCTGAAGGAACTGGATCTCGCTCATCTGCGCAACCGGATTGGCGTCGTCCTGCAGGACAATTTTCTGTTCCGCGGGACCGTGCGAGAGAACATCGCCATCACAAAGCCGACTGCCTCGCTCGAAGAAATCGTGTACGTGGCGCAGATCGCGGGTGCGCATGAATTCATCCAGCGCCTGCCGCATGGCTATTCAACGATGCTCGAGGAAGCTGCGGCTAATCTCTCCGGCGGCCAACGCCAGCGGCTCGCGATTGCGCGGGCCTTGATACACGATCCTCCAATCCTTGTGTTCGACGAGGCGACGAGCGCGCTCGATCCAGAGAGCGAGGCCATCATTCAGCAGCATCTCGGTGCCATCGCGCGTGGCCGCACGATCATTCTGATTACGCACCGACTCTCTTTCGTCGCTGGTGCCGATCTCATCATTGTCGTCGATCAAGGGCGGATCGCGCAGATCGGGCCTCACGACATGCTGTTGCGGAGCTGTCTTCCGTACAATCAGCTATGGGGACAGCAGGCCAGGGTGTACCAGTGAGTGTGAGTGTCAGTCATGTCCCCGAGGTCAAGCCGAGCCTACCGGCTTCGCTGCCCGCACCGCGGGCTGGGATCGACTATGAATTTCAAAGCATCTTCACCGCCCCGCCGCGGCAACGCTTGACGCTGTGGCTTATGATTGGACTTATCGCTACGAGCGCCGCCGCACTTACGGTTGCCAAAGTCGACATTGTCATCAGTGCTAACGGTAAGCTCACCACGAGCGATAGCCAGATCGTCGTGCAGCCGCTCGAAACCTCAATAATCCGCTCGATAAACGTGAAAGTCGGGCAGAGGGTGCCTAGGGGCGAGCTGCTGGCCACGCTCGATCCGACATTCACCCAGGCGGACGAAACCGAGCTGGCCACAAAGTTACGCAGTTTGCAGGCAAGCTCCGATCGGCTAACGGCCGAAATGCAGGGTTTTCTTTACGCGCCGTCCGACCCCAATGCAGATGCGCAGACTCAGCTTGAGATCTGGCAGAAGCGACAAGCCGAGTATACAGCGCACATAAATGCGGCGGACCGGAAGGTACAACAGCTCGAAGCCGATCTCGCAGCCCATAAGACGGAGGCCACGGGTCTCGCGGAGCAAATAAGGCTCGCTGGCGAGGCTCAGGGTATCTATTCAATCCTCG
>Ga0066709_100005087_pt1 | contig 10713 bp, 7 predicted proteins | sample GraSoiAngelo_158_FD_79665 | JGI IMG/M metagenome (GOLD analysis project Ga0066709, IMG submission 79665) | Grasslands soil microbial communities from the Angelo Coastal Reserve, California, USA - 14_1009_16_30cm | ecosystem: Environmental > Terrestrial > Soil > Grasslands | place: USA... | reverse complement strand
GCGAGCCGACCAGGCGCGTGGCAACATCCCCGGCCGTACCCGCCTCGCCCCTGCGGAACCGGCGTACCCTGTCCCGGTACGCGCCGTTCCACTCGGACCAGCGGAGGTAGTTGGGGAACGAGCCGACCTGGTACAGGCCGCCCGCGTCCCACGCCTCCGCGATGAGCAGGCAGTCGCGCAGCAACGGATCGTAGGCCAGCGCCTCGGGCAACGGCGGGTTCTGCATCGGGGCGCCGTCGAGCCCGCGGGCGAGGATCGCCGCGAGGTCGAAGCGGAAGCCGTCGACGTGGTACTCGCTGGCCCAGTACCGCAGGCACCAGTGGACGTAGTCGCGGACCACCGGGTTGTTGCAGTTGAAGGTGTTGCCGGTACCGCTGAAGTTGTAGTAGTACCCCTCCGGCGTGAGCATGTAGTAGGTGCGGTTGTCCAGGCCGCGGAAGTGGATGGTGGGACCGTTCTCGTTGCCTTCGGCCGTGTGGTTGAACACGACGTCGAGGACCACCTGGATACCGGCCCGGTGCAGTTCCTTGACCATGTTCTTGAACTCGTCGCGCTGCATGCCGTACCGCCCGGTGGCGGCGTACCCGGCCTTGGGCGCGAAGAACCCGACCGTGGAGTATCCCCAGTAGTTGAACAGTTGCTCGCCGGTCGCCTCGTTGATCCGGCTGTTCTCGAACTCGTCGAACTCGAAGACCGGCATCAGCTCGACACAGTTGACGCCGAGCTCACGCAGATACGGAATCTTCTCCACCAGACCGGCGTAGGTGCCCGGCTGGCTCACGCCCGACGACGAATGCCGGGTGAAACCCCGCACATGAGTCTCGTAGATGACCAGATCCTCCGGCGGGATCCGCAGCGGCCGGTCGCCGTCCCAGTCGAAGTCGTCGAACGTCAACCGGGACCGGTACGGGTACGGGTCGTTCCAGTCCGGCGGTACGCCCCAGACGTTGCGTCCCGACATGGCCTTGGCATACGGGTCGGCGAGAATCTGGCCCGCGTCGTAACGGTCGCCCGGTTCCGGCTCGGCCGGACCGAACACCCGGTACCCGTACTCGATGTCCTCGAAGTCGAGCCCGAAGACTGTCATCGCCCAGACCCCGCCGATCCGGTACTCGTCCGGGAACGGCAGCTCGGCCACCGGTGTCTTCTCGTCGCGACGGAACAGCACCAGTGACACCGCCTCGGCGCCGCTGGAGAAGATGGAGAAGTTCACTCCACCGGGTACCAGCGTCGCACCGAACGGGAATGTGCGGCCCGGGCGGACGTTGTATCCGGCGACCTGGTCGGTCGGGAACGAGTCGATCCGATCCCGGAGCACAAGTGGACTGGTCATGTTACGCCGCTCCGCTTCAACTCGGTCTTGCTCAGTTCCTTCACACCCTCGGCCACCGTGTCGGCGACGACGAAGAACCCGAGGAAGCCGGTGGCCGAGAGGACGGACCGCAACTCCGGCGATGGACCGACCAGGGCGACCGTGCTGTTCACCACCTGTGCCTGCCGGTAGATGAGCAGCATCGTGCGTAGCCCCGCGCTGGAGACGAACGGCACCTTCGTCAGGTCCAGGAGGATGCGTTCGTCCGCCGGCAACGAGGTGAGTAGCTGTTCCTGAACCGTCGCCGCGAACCGCCCGTCCAGGTCTCCGGCGAGACTGATCACCGTGATCGAATCAACGACGTGTCTCTCTATCTCCATTCCGTCCTCCCAGTGCTCGCCGACCGGTTTCCGTCCCGAGCGGCGTCTCGTCGTCTTATCCGGCCGGCACCAACTGGACCTTGACCGTCAGGTCGTCCGGGGAACCCGGCAGCTCGACGGTCATCGCGGTGGAATCGAAGACCTCGTGCGGCTTTCCGTCGATCTCGACCTTGTCCAGCCGTACCCGACCGCTGGGCAGGAGGTCGGGTGCGACCCGCAGGGTGCGGTCGGCGTCCGCGCGCGGCTTGAACCACAACGTCAGCGGCTGCTTGGTGATGAGCAGGTTGTTGTACACCGCCGAGAGGTAACACAGCTCTGCCGAGTGGTACATGCTCATCGAGTGGCTGCCCTTGAGCCGCTCGGTACCGAGCAGGTAGGGCATGCCGTTGGCCAGTACGTTGAAGTAGACGGCACCCTCGTCGTGGTCGAGGAAGAAGGTGTTGTAGAACGCCTCCGCCTGGCGTGACTCCCGTTGGAGGTCTTCGCCACCGAGGCTGCCGAACAGGATGAGGTACGCCAGGATCGCCTGTTCCTGTTGCCACCACGCCTTGCGGTCGTGCCAGGCGAACCGGTACCACCGCTGGCGGTCGGCCAGTACCCGTTCGACCACGTCGTACCAGCCGCCCCGCTGCCGGTCGCTGCCGACCGGCGGCATGATGCTGGCGATGTGCGAGGCCAGCTTCTGGTACTCGTCCTTCGGCCGGTACGCGTGCATGCGCATGAGGTTCCAGGCGATCTTCAGGTTGTGCCCCACCACCGCCCGGTTCTGCTGCCAGCTGTGCCCGTGGTCCGGCGACCAGTCGGCGAAGAAGCGCTCGTTGACGAACGGACTGTTGTCGTAGTCCGGGAAGCGCGCGACGATCGTGTCGAAGGTGCGTTCCAGCATCTCGGCGAACACGGGTTCGCCGGTGGCGAGGAACGCGTTGATGAGGTACGCCGGCGCGTGGTCGCCGACCGAGTTCCAGTTCTTGCGGGACTTGTTGTACCCGAGCGCGTCCGCGTGCGGGCTCAGCCGGATCGGGTCGACGTGCGAGTAGTACCCGCCGCCCTCGTGGTCGCGGAAGTGGTTCTCGAACAACCGCATCGTGTGGTCGATGTCGGACCTGATGCGCCGGTCGCCGGTGATCCGGAAGGTCTGCGTCGGTCCGGCCAGAGCGTAGATCTGCTCGTACATCGGGACGGCGTCGTAGTCGTCGTCGAACTCGGAGGTGAACAGCTTCTCCTCGCGGTCACCCTCCACCTTGATTCCGTGGTACCAGTACACGATGTCGTTGTCCGGGTCCACGAAACGCATGTGGTCGCGCAGGTACTGGGTACCGCGTTCGGCGACCTCGAGGTACTCCTCGTTGCCGGTGAGCATGTAGGCCGAGGCCATCCCGTAGACCATCCGCGAGATGGTGTCGGTCTCCTGGACGTGGCTGTCGGTCTTGTCGCCGCCCAGCCGGATGATGGTGCGGTAGTCGCGGTAGTCGATCGGTCCGGAACCGAACTGCGCCCTGCGGTAGAAGTGGGCCAGCGAGTTGATCTGATTGATCCACCAGGTCGACTTCTCGAAGTTGTAGTCACCGACATCACGCCCGAGGAACACCAGGCGCTTGGCTTCGAAGGTGAACCCGCCCTGCTCCGGGTAGAACACGCCGTACGCGATGAGGTGCCGGCCCGGCGCGAGCATCTCGGCGAGGTGCCCGCTCGCGTCGGCGTACGGCTCGTCGAGGTTGCGCAGCAACTCGGCGGCCGTGTCACCGGTCAGGCCCTCCTCGAACCGCCGGCCGTCGGCGGTCACCATCGTGAACACACCGCGACTGCTGTCGTATTCGGTGACGTTGCCCGTGATGGTGTCCATGAACGGGTTGTACATAGCGTCAGGCATGGCGAACCTCCACAACACGGGCGGGTGTCATGACCGCCCCCGTTCGGCGAGCAGACGGACGATGGTGTGTGCGAAGAAGTGGCACTGGTGGACACTGCGGCCGGTGATGAGGTTGCCGTCGACCACCACGTCCTGGTCGACATACTCACCACCCATGTTGCGGACGTCGCCGACCAGGTTGTTGTGTGCCACGACCTTGCGGCCGCGGATCAGTTCGGGCACGGTGGCCAGCAGCCACATGCCGTGGCAGATGATTCCGACGAGTACCGACGGCTCGGCGAACGCGCGCTGCACGAACGCGGTGGCCGGTGCGAGCTTGTTGACGTCGTCGGTGTACCGCAACCGGTCCGAGACGATGCCGGACGGCACGATGATCACGTCGTAGGACGCGACGTCGACGTCTTCGAAGCTGCGGTCGACGCTGAACGGCACCCGGTGCTCGTGACCGGTGAAGGTCAGCGAAGGCTGACCCCACATCCGGGTGAGGAAGTGAACGTCTGCGCCTTCCTCGGCGAACCGGCGTTCGTAGTAGAAGATCTCCTCCTCGACGTAGTCACTCTCCATGAGTACGCCGATCTTCCGACCGGCCAGCGGGCCGGTGGGGCTGGGCACGATGTCTGGCATGGCACGCCTCCTGGTCGTCAGCCGACGGCCGTGACGAGGTCGACCAGGAACGGGCCGTCCCCGGCGAACATCCGCTCGATGGCCTCGTCGACCTGGTTGGGCTTCTCGACGCGGACCGCGTCGACCCGGCAGCCGCGGGCGATGTCGACGAAGCCGATGTCGGGAGCCGACAGGTCGAACGACCGCGGAAACTCGTGCTGTTCGATACCACGTTCCCGCCAGTACTGCGCGATGTTGTCGTCGAGCAGCCGGTACCGGTGGTTGTTACAGATCACGAACTTGGCCCCGATGTTGTACCGCGCAGCGGTCGCCAGGGCCTGGATGGTGTACATACTTCCGCCGTCGCCGGTGAACCCGACCACGGCCCTGTGCGGATGGGCCAGCTTGGCCCCGATCGCACCCGGGATCCCCACCCCCAGCGAGCCGCCGCGGGTGAGGAACCAGTGCCCCGGCGTCCGGGCCGGCAGATGCGCGCTGATCGCCGGGGTGGCGGTGAGTCCTTCGTCGAAGACGATCAGGTCCTCGGGTGCCCGCGCGGCCAACGCGTGCAGGAACACATCCAGCATCGAGTTCTCGTCGACGGTGACGGGGGACTGTTGTGTCCGGCGTGCCTCCTGGCGGGCGTCGGCCCGCTGCCGGTCCTCCGGCGTCATGACCCGGTCCAGCGCGGTCGCCAGTGCTTCGAGGGTGGCCTTCGGGTCGGCGACCAGGCCGAGGGACACCGGATGGTTCTTGGCGATCTCGTAGCCGTCGAGATCGATGTGCACGATCCGGGCGTCCGCCCGGAACGGGCTCGACAGGGTCGGGAACACCTCGGGGAACAGGTAGGTCCCCACGACCAGTACCGTGTCGGCCTCGGCGACGGCAGCCGCGCTCACTTCGCCGAACATGTGCCCGAGCAGGCCACGGTACAGCGGGTGCCGGCTGTCGATGGCGACTTCGGAGGAGTCGGCACCCCACACGTCGGCGCCCAGCTGTTCGGCGACGTGGGTCAGCGCCGCCTGTGCGCCCGACACCACGACGCCGTCGCCGAGGATGATGATCGGGTTGGTGGCGCCGGCGAGCAGCACCGCGGCGCGCTCGACGAGTTCGGGCACCGGTACCACCGACGTGTAGGGAATCGCCGTCCGGAGCACCGGTTCGTTGTTGGGCGCGTCCAGCACGTCCAACGGAAGCGCCACGAAGACCGGTCCGCGTGGCGGTGTCATGGCGATTTTGACCGCCCGGCGCAGTACCCGCAGCACCGACTCCGGGTCGACGACGCGGGTGGCGTATTTCGTCACCGGACGCGCCATCGCGACGAGGTCGGCGGCCATCTGCGCGTCCATCGCGTCGTACCGCACCCCGGACTCACCGGCGATCGCCACGAGCGGGGTGTGGCCGCGCTTGGACTGGTACAGCATGCCGATCGTGTTGCCGAGTCCCACGCCACTGTGGATCTGCAGCAACGCCGGGCCGCCGGTGGCCCGGGCGTATCCGTCGGCGATCCCCGCCGCCACAGTCTCCTGCAGCGCGAGGATGTACTGGAAACCGTCGTAACCCTCCAGCGCGTCGAGGAATCCCTGCTCGACGGTTCCGGGGTTACCGAACATGTAGGTCAAGCCGTCCGCGAGGAACTGCTCGATGATCGCTGACTTGCCCTGCCTGGCCACGTGTGGAGCCTCCCGTCTGCCCGCCGGCGGGCCGGTTACCAGCCGAACCGGCGAAGGCCCTTTTCCAGGACGTCGACGATCTTCTGCCCGGTGAGGAACGAGTCCGGCGTCGATCGGCCGGTGATGAATGGGTAGTCGACGATGACCGAGGTGTCCTTGCCGAAGTTGCCGTGGTACCGGCCGTCCGGGCCGGTCGCGTCACGCAGGATGTACTCCAGCGGGTACGGCGGCGGGCCCATGTTGAAGTCGGGTACGCCGAGGAAGCCGGTGCCGTCCTTGTAGTCGTACTCCTTGCAGTGGCCGGTGACGTGCTTGCCCCAGACGATGCTCTTGCGGTCTTCCCAGTCGCGGGCGAACGCGAGGCAGGCGACGCCGTAGCACTCGGCCGCGACCGGCTTGCCGGCCCGCAGGAACGCCAGGATCAACGCGTGTACCCGCTCGTTGTTGGCCAGGTCCACGATCGGCCCGCTGCCGCCGACGATGAGCATCGTGTCGTATTCGGCGATGTCGACGTCGATCTTGTCGAGCTCGCGGTGGTACGCCTCGAGCCGGCGCAGGTAGTTGTCGTCACTCGTGTACGGGCGCTCGGGAAGCCAGGACGCCAGGCTGCGCGGGTTGGCCAGCCGGCCGGACTCGTCGACGTCCCGGGTGAGCTTGGCGACCTCGGGCGAGGTGACCGACCGACCCAGCGGCGGGTCCAGGTAGTCCGGATCCATGCTCGGGGGTAGCGCGTGCGGTTGCTTTCCGGTGGGTGTGGCGAATACGACCGAGTAACCGTTCTCGTCGAAGCAGCTCAATGGGCCGACGAGTTCCTCGCCCCAGTATCCGAATTCCGACAGGACCACCAAGATACGTCTTGCCATATCCACTCCTCGGGTGCCTCGACGCGTTCGGCGACCTTGTGATCTGACTCGCACGACGGCCGGTACCGTCACGATGACAACAAAATCATGGGACGGTACCCACTTGCCGTCAACTGTCTTAACAGATCGCGCGAACAGGGCCGGGAATGGACTTCGGGTCTTCGTCAAGTCGGTTCGACGTTTGTCGAAGTTAATTGACCAACGTAAATGTGGGAGGGGAGATGACTCCCCTCCCACATCCGGGGGAACAGAGCGTTGTCAGCGAGGCTGTGGTCCGATGACCCAGTTCTCCCGCGCGGTCAGAGAGAAAACATGTGTCGGATCGGCGACAGCGTCCAGTGCAGGACGTACCCGGTCGGTGAAATGAGCCGAGGCAAGTGCGGCCCGCAGCGCGTCGACGTCGTCGAACCAGAGCTGCTCGACGCTGTCGAAGCCCGCTTCACCGAACGTGTAGAACCCGTCACGGGTATGGCAGTGCAGGTACCGCCGCAGCCCTGGGAGTTCGGCGACGATCGGCGCGTAGAGATCCAGCGTGAGCCGGCGGTACCCGGACAGGTCCAGGCCGGGCCGCCGTTTCATCAGAACGGTCAGCTTCACCCAGCTCGGATCCTTCGCGTCCAGCGGCGGGCCGGTCACGATCTCGTGTGCCTCGGTATCGACGACAATCGTCAACCAGAATGCCGCCCAGTTCGGCTCGTCGAGCCGGGCGCCCTGTAAGAACTCGTCGCTCTGCAGCGACGCGAGCTGTTCCTCGGCGTTTTCCAGCCAGATCTCCGCGATTCCCTGATGCGGCAGAACCGACGGACCCAGTTCACCGTCGAACGGAATCCTGGTGTCGATGAGGTACCGCCTGATCTGTGAAATCTTGCTGGCGTACTTCACCGCATGGACATGCACCCAGTAGTCCTGGAACTCGGCGGCGGTCATTCCTGGCTTCGGTCCCGCGAAAATGAACTGGTGGATCATCCTCGGCTCCCCCTTTTCCCCGTTACCGGGAAAGGTCCTGTTTGATGAATTCCGCCGCGCGTTCACCGATCATCACGGTCGTCGTGTGCGTATTTGCCGAAACGATCGACGGCATGATCGAGGCGTCCGCCACCCGCAGCCCGTCGACGCCACGCACCCGCAACTGGGAGTCGACGACGGCCAGGTCGTCGATGCCCATCTTGCAGGACCCGGCGTAGTGGTAGTACGAGCCGACGTTGTTGGTGACCCAGGCTTCCAGATCCGCACGGGTGGTGACCTGTGCGCCGGGCGCCACTTCGGACACTCCCCATGCGTCGACGAACGCGCGGGTGCGGTATATGTCGCGGGCGATCTCCACCATCGTCGCCGTGCGTTCCATGTCGGACCGCTCGCCGAAGTAGTTCGCGCTCACCCGGGGGTACGCGGTCGGGTCGGCGCTCGCCAGCTTCACCCAGCCGCGCGAGAGCGGGCGCACGAGGCCGGGCAGGGCGAGAATCACGTGCGGGTCGACCAGTTCGTGCACCGACGCGACCGGCTGCCCGGTCTGCACCCGGCGGATCACGTTGGCGAAGAACTGGTCGCCGAACGGCGCCCGGTGCACCATGCAGATCTCCAGGTCCGGCACCAGCATCCCGGCCTGCGATCCCCAGAACAGCGCCACCTCGGTCACGTTGCCACGCGGGTCCTCGCCGGGCTTGGACATGTACCCGATCGGGCCGATCACCAATGGGTGGTCGTGGAAGTTCTGGCCCACCCCGGGCAGCTCCACCGTGACCGGTACGCCGACCGACTGCAGGTGCTCGGGATCGCCGATCCCGGACAGCATCAGCAGCTTCGGCGACTGGACGGCACCGGCGCTGACAATCACCTCGCGGGTGGCGTTGGCGGTGTATTCCCTGCCGTCGCGCACATACGTCACCCCGGCGCAACGCGACCCGTCGAGGACGAGCCGGGTCGCCAGCGCTCCGGTGAGAATCGCGAGGTTCGACCGGGTCCGGGCCGGCTCAAGGTAGCCGACCCGCACACCGCACCGGTACCCGTTGCGGATGTCGACGTGGTGCCAGCCGGCACCGAACAGCTCGGCGTTGAAGTCCTCGACGCGCGGATACCCCAGCTCGACACAGGCATCGATGAACGTCTCGGAGATCGGGTTCCCGGTGTCCTTCGCGTCCACCACCGTGATCGGGCCGTCCCGGCCCGCCGTCGGGTTGGTGTCGTCCTTCTGGGCCTCGAGCTTGCGCAGGTACGGCAGCACGTCCGCGTAGGACCAGCCAGCACAGCCGGCGAAGGCCCACGCGTCGTAGTCCGCCGGCCGGCCGCGCGTGTGGATCATGTGGTAGATGTTCGAGGTTCCACCGAGACCGCGGCCCGCCGCGTTGTAGACCTGCCGGCCGCCGAGCGCCGGCTGCGGCTCGCTCATGTAGGCCCAGTCCAGGTCGGTCAGCAGCACCTCGTTCCAACGGGACGGGCTGACCACGGCGTCGGTGACGTCGGGGCCGCCGGCCTCCAGCAGCAGGACGGTCGCATCCGGCAGCTCGGTCAACCGGTTCGCGATCACCGCGCCGGCCGCCCCGCTGCCGACGACGATGAAGTCGTATGTGTCGGGCATGGTGTGTCGCCTCCTTCCGGGGTACCCGGGTCAGCCGGCCGCCTCGATGATGAGTTCAGCCGCCTTCTCGGCAATCATGATGGTTGCCGCGTTGGTGTTGCCGGCGGTGATTGTGGGCATCACGGATGCGTCGGCCACCCGCAACCGGTCCACGCCGTACGTCTGCAGCCGCGAATTCACCACTGCCTCGCGGTCGGCGCCCATCTTGCAGGTACCTACCGGGTGCCACACCGTCGACGCCGAGTCGCGCACGTAGCCGACCAGGTCCTTGCGTTCGGTCACCTGGTCACCGGGGGCCAGTTCCCGGCCGCGGAACGACCGGAAGGCCGTGGTACCCACCAGCTCGCGGGCCAGCGAGATGCCGTGCACGAGCACGTCGACGTCGGCCTCGGCGGTCAGGTACTGCGGGTCGACCACCGGCAGGTCCTGCGGGTCGGCCGAGCGCAACGAGACGGTACCGCGACTGTGCGGACGCGCCAGGATCGGCGCGAACGTGAACCCCGGCCCGTCGACACGGTACCGGTCGTCGACGAACTGCACCGGACCGAAGAAGAACTGCAGGTCCGGAGATGCCGCCGACAACCCGTCCCGGGTGTGCACGAACAGGCCCGCCTCCGACAGCAGCTGCGGGAACGGCAGGTCCCGCAGACTCTGGTACCCGACCCCGAACAGCATGTGGTCCTGCAGGTTACGGCCGACGCCGGGCAGGTCGACGACGATGTCGATGCCCAGGCCCCGCAACGCTTCCGCCGGCCCGATGCCGGACAGCATGAGCAGCTTCGGCGAGGCCAGCGCGCCGCAACACACCACCACTTCGGCCGTCGCCCCCGCGGTGTGCCGGGTACCGTCGACGACATACTCCACCCCGACCGCGGTGTACCCGGAAAGCAGCACCCGGGTCGCCGTCGCTCCGGTGACGACGGTGAGCTTGGAGTTCTGGCGCACCGGATCGATGAAGGCGGTCGCGGTGCTGCACCGGCGGTTGCCGGTCGTCCGCGTGGACTGGTAGAAGAACGCGGCGTTCTCCTGTTGCGCACCGTTGTAGTCCCAGTCGGGGCCGCCGTCGAACCCGAGCTCCCGTACGCCTTCGGCGAAGGCGAGGGACACCTCGGACGGTGCCGAGTACCGGATGACGTCGAGCGGACCGCCGGTACCGCGGTACTCCGACGCACCGCCGGCGAAGTTCTCCGAGCGCCGGAAGTAGGGCAGGACGTCGCGGTAGCTCCATCCCTCGTTGCCCAGGAAGTTCCAGTGGTCGAAGTCGCGACGGTTGCCGCGCACATACATCATCGCGTTGACCGACGTGCCGCCGCCGAGCACCTTCCCCTGCGGAATGTGCACCTCCCGGTCGTTCAGCGTCGGCTGCGGCACCGTCGCGTACGGCCACGTGAAGTCCGTGGAACCCCACATCGACGTCATCGACGGGATGTCGGTGCG
>Ga0066709_100005086_pt1 | contig 10714 bp, 10 predicted proteins | sample GraSoiAngelo_158_FD_79665 | JGI IMG/M metagenome (GOLD analysis project Ga0066709, IMG submission 79665) | Grasslands soil microbial communities from the Angelo Coastal Reserve, California, USA - 14_1009_16_30cm | ecosystem: Environmental > Terrestrial > Soil > Grasslands | place: USA... | reverse complement strand
CCGAGCTGCGCCCGCGCGTGCTCTTGGCCCAGTTCGGCGGCGCCGCCGGCACCTTGGCTTCGCTCGGCAATGGCGCGGAAAGCCTCGCAACCCGCGCTGAACTCGCCCGCGAGCTGGCGCTCGGCGACCCGCCGATCACCTGGCACGTCGTGCGCGACGGCATCGCCGAGACCGTGCAGGTGCTGGCCTTGCTGCTCGGCAGCCTGGGCAAGATCGCCTTGGATGTCATGCTGATGTCGGCGACCGAGTTCGGCGAGGCAGCCGAGCCTTTCGTCCAAGGCCGCGGGTCGAGCTCGACGATGCCGCAGAAGCGCAACCCGATCTCGTGCGAGCTGATACTCGCGGCGGCAAAAGTGCTGCGCCAGCAGGCGGGACTGGTGCTCGACGCGATGGTCACGGATTTCGAGCGGGCGACCGGCCCGTGGCATGCCGAATGGGTGGCGTTGCCGGAAGCGTTCGGTTATGCCGCCGGCGCGCTGCACCAGGCGCGCTTCATGCTCGGCGGCTTGATCGTCGATCCTGGCCGCATGGCGGAGAACCTGGCGATGACCCACGGGCTCATCGTCGCCGAGGCGGTGATGATGGGCTTGGCGCCATTGACCGGGCGCAACGAGGCGCACGACCTCGTCTACGACGCCTGCCGCATCGCGATCGAGACCGACCGACCGTTGCTCGACGTGTTGCAGGAGACCCCCGCGGTCGCCGGTCCGCTCGGCCCCGAGAAGCTGCAGGCGCTGACCGACCCCGCCAATTATCTGGGTGCGGCACCCGCGATGGTCGACCGCGTGCTTGCCGGCCGCTGAGGCTTGCCGGCCGCAGGCGCTCGCCGTACAAGGCGGACGAGGCCGGGTGGCTGAGCCCGGCGAAGACGGAGCGACTGCATGGACGCCACCTCACGCCGCAGATTTCTCGAGCTCGCCGGGCTCGGGGCCGCCGCCGCTGCGATCGGCCCGCGGCCCGCGACTGCCCAGGGCAAGTCGCTCACGTTCCTGCACGAGAGCTCTTTCATCAAAACCTTCGACGAGTACTTCCAGAAGACGCTCGCCCCCGCCTACCAGAAGGAAACCGGCGTCAAGGTCAATTACGAGCTGACGAGCGTCGGCAGCCTGCCCACCCGGATCAGCACGATCAGCGAAACCGGGTCGGGGGCGGACGTTACGATGATGTTCTTTCTGCTGCCGTTCTTGTTCGACGAGAAGTTGGTGGATGTTAGCGACATAGCCGAGGAAGCCGGCCAGAAGCAGGGCGGCTGGTACGATTCGGCGCGCGAAGCAGGGATGGTCAACGGCAAATGGAAGGTCATCCCGTTCAGCAATATTGGCCAGTTGATGAATTGGCGCACCGACTGGTTTGCCGAGGTCGGCTTTAAGAAGTTCCCGGAGACCTGGGACGAGCTCTACGAGGCAGGCAAGAAATTGAAGGCCAAGGACCATCCCTTCGGTTTCGAGCTCGGCCATGGCTTTGGCGACAACCACGGCTGGATCTACCCGCTGCTGTGGTCCTATGGCGGGCACGAGGTCGAGGCCGACGGCAAGACCGTCGTCATCGATTCCGACGAGACCGCACGCGCTGTCGATTTCGCCCGTAAGTTCTTCCGCGACACGATGCTCGACGATGTCCTCGGCTGGACCGATGTCAGCAACAACAAGGCTTTTTTCGCCGAGCAGATCTCGTGCACCAACAACGCCGAAAGCATCCTTTGGCTCGGCAAGCGGGACTTCCCCGAGATCGCCAAGGTCACCGACCAGGCGATGAACCCGGCGGGACCGAAGGGACGCTTCCATATCATGAGTGCCATCAGCCATGGGATCTTCAATTTCTCTCCGCAGAAGGAGGAGGCGCGCGCCTTTCTGCGCTGGCTGACCGATGAAAAGCAGCTCGGCGGCTGGTACGCATCGGCCGACACCTATTACCAGCCGCTGCTGCATGGCTACGACAAGGCGGCGATGTGGGACGTCGAGCCGCGCAACATCCCCTACCGTGACGCGTTGACGAATGCGCACCTGCTCGGCTGGCCGGCGCCGCCCAGCCGGTACCTCGCCGAAAGCATCGCCAAATACGTGGTCGTCGACATGTTCGCCAAAGCCTGCGCCGGCGCCTCGACCAAGGAGGTAATCAAGAACGCCGAGGTGCAGCTCAAGGAGATCTACCGCGCCGTCTGAGGATGTCGATCCGGTCCGAGCCTCTCACCGGATCGGCACGGCCGACGCGTCGTGCTGCCTCGCTCGGCGTCTGGCTCGACCGCCAGAGTGTCTTCAGCTGGCTGATGATGGCTCCGCCGCTGCTGTTCCTGGCGGCGCTGGTCGGCTATCCGTTCTGCTACGGCATCCTGCTGAGCCTGCAGGATCGCCCGGTCGCGCATGTCGGCACCTTCGTCGGGCTGAAGAATTTCATGACCGACTTCAAGGACGCCATCTTCTGGCGCGTAACGTTGAACACCTTTGTCTATACGGCAATCGCCACTGTGCTGAAAATGGTCGGCGGGCTCGCGCTGGCGCTGGCGATGAACCAGCAGTTCCCGATGAAGAACCTGGTGCGGGCGCTGATGCTGCTGCCGTTCATTGTGCCCACGGTATTGAGCACGGTCGCCTGGATGTGGATCCTCGATCCGGCTTTTAGCGTCTTCAATTGGTTTCTGATCGCACTGGGGGTGCCGAAGCCCGGCCCCTCCTGGCTCGGCAACCCGGTCCTGGCGATGGGCTCGATCATCGTGATCAACACCTGGCGCGGTCTGCCCTTCTACGGCATCACGCTCCTCGCGGGACTGCAGACGGTGCCGCCCGAACTCTACGAGGCGGCAACGATCGACGGCGCCGGCGGCTGGCAGCGGTTTCGTTACGTCACCTTGCCGTTGTTGCAGCCGATCATTCTGATCGTGACCTTGTTCTCGGTGATCTTTACCTTTGCCGACTTCCAGCTCGTCTATGTGCTGACCCATGGCGGGCCGCAAAACGCGACGAACTTGTTTGCGACCTACGCTTTCGACATCGCGATGGGCGCCGGCCAACTCGGTCTCGGCGCTTCGGTGGCGCTGACCATGCTGCCGGCGCTGGCGTTGTTGATCATCGCCCTGACGATCTACCTGCGGAGGAGGTGATGGTCACCGGCTACGGTCCAATCGAGCGGCTGGTAAGATTGTGGCTGCCGGTCGGCTTCTTTCTGGTGCTGGCGCTGTTCCCGTTCTACTGGATGGCGGTCACCTCGCTGAAGCCCAATGCCGAGCTCTACAACCGGCGCATCATGCCGCTCGTCGTACATAATCCGACCCTCAAGCACTACATCGACCTGTTGACCGAGACGAGCTTTCTCGTCTGGACCTGGAACACGATGCTGGTCGCGGTGGTTTCGACCGCGATCTCGCTGGTCCTCGGCGTTATGCTCGCCTATCCGCTGGCGCGCATGCGCTTTGCCGGCGCCGGCCTGATCGCGATGACCGTGGCAGCGGTCTACCTGGTGCCGCAGCCATTGCTCTTCATCCCGCTCGCCGATCTGATCAACCGGCTCGATCTCGGCAATACCTTGACCGCGGTGATCCTGACCTATCCGACAATGCTGGTGCCGTTCTGCGCCTGGCTGCTGCTCGGCTATTTCAAGACGGTGCCAATGGAGCTCGAGGAGGCCGCGCGCATCGACGGCGCGGGCCGCCTGCAGACGATGCGGCGGATCTTTCTGCCTTTGTGCACGCCGGGTTTCATTTCCGCCGGGATCTTCGCCTTCACCCTGTCGCAGAACGAGTTCCTCTACGCCCTGATCTTCCTGACGCAGAGTGCGGTGCGCACGGTGCCGGTCGGGGTCATCGCCGAGCTGATCCGCGGCGACGTGTTCTATTGGGGCCAGCTGATGGCCGGGGCGTTGCTCGGCTCGATCCCGGTCGCGATCATCTATTCGTTCTTCGTCGAGCACTATGTCGCTGGCCTGACCTCAGGCTCGGTGAAGGGGTAGAACCGCAAGCGGGGTGCCGGTTGGACGTCGTTCACACCATTGCGGATCTGCGCAGGCACATCGCTGGTTGGCGGAAGGCCGGCGCGCGGGTGGGGCTGGTGCCGACAATGGGAGCGTTGCACGAGGGTCATCTGGCATTGGTCCGGGCGGCGCAGGCTGAGTGTGACCGCGTCGTCGCGACCATCTTTGTCAACCCAAAGCAATTCGCACCGAATGAGGATCTCGCCTCCTATCCACGCCGTGAGGCGGCAGATCTCGCAATGCTCCAGTCGGCCAGTGTCGCTCTCGTGTTTATGCCCGCCGTCGCCGAGGTGTACCCGCCGGGGTTCGCGACCACAGTCCGGGTCGCGGGTTTGACCGACTGCCTGTGCGGCGCCCACCGGGCGGGCCATTTCGATGGCGTCGCCACGGTTGTGACCAAGTTGCTGCTCCAATCGCTCCCCGACACGGCCTATTTCGGCGAGAAGGATTATCAGCAACTGCTCGTCGTCCGTCGGCTGGCGCGCGACCTCGACATCCCGGTACGCATCGCGGGTGTGCCGACGGTGCGCGAGGCCGACGGGCTGGCGTTGTCTTCGCGCAACGCTTACTTGTCGCCAGAAGAGCGCCGCATCGGCCCCGACCTAGCCCGCGTATTGCGCCGGATTGCGGCCGCGTTGTCGCGTGAGCCGAACGCGGTCGGGCGCGAGATCAGGCTTGGCATCGTCGATCTGGAACAGGCCGGCTTCGTGGTCGAATATCTGGAGATCCGTGACGCCGATACCCTGGCACCCATAACGACGGTCGTGACGAGACCGGCGCGCGTGTTTGCCGCCGTCCATCTCGGGCGCACCCGACTGATCGACAATATGCCGCTGGGTACCGTGGGCGGGTAAAGCACGCAGCGAATGGGGAGGAGCCATATGCAATTCGCGATCGCCATTCCAACCGACGCCGATTCTTGGCGGCTCGTGCGGCGTGCCGAGGAGCTGGGGTTCGCGCGTGCCTGGTTCTACGACTCCCAAATGCTGAGCGCCGACCCGTTTGTGGCAATGGCCGCAGCGGCATTGAAGACGACCAAGATCCGGCTCAGTACCGGCGTGCTGATCCCATCGAACCGCATCCCACCGGCCACAGCAAATGCCTTCGCCTCATTGAACAAATTGGCGCCGGGGCGGATCGATTTCGGGGTCGGCACCGGCTTTACCGGGAGGCGGGCGATGGGGCTGGGTGCGGTCAAGCTGGCGGATATGGAAGAGTATGTCCGCATCGTCATGGCATTGCTGCGCGGCGAGACGGTCGAAGTCGAAATCGAACGCAAAACACGGCTGATCCGCCTGTTGAACCCAGAGCTCGGGCTGATCAACACGCGCGACCCGATCCCGCTCTGGGTCGCCGCCTCGGGGCCACGGGCGCAGGCGTTGACCGCGAAGCTCTGCGCTGGTTGGATCGCCACCGCGGGCGATGTCGAAGGAGCCGTCGCCGCGCTGGCCGACATGCGGGAGCGCTGGCACGCGGCCGGGCACAAGGCGGCGGCTCTGAGCGCCGTCGTAATGACCGGCGGCGCAATATTGGAAGAGGGCGAGCCCGCGGACTCGCCGCGCGCCATCGCCCAGGCGGGGCCCCGCGCCGCAATGCTGCTGCACCGCGTCGCCGATGCTGCACTGGCCGGCTTGCCGATGATGGCGCCGATGCCGCCTGCGGTCGACGCGGCCGTGGCCGGCTATGTCGAGCTCGCCCGCAAATTCACGCCGCAAGGCGCCCATTATCTCGAAAACCACCGCGGGCATCTGATGTTCGTCAAGCCCGAGGAGCGCCCGTTCGTCACCGCCGAACTGATCCGCCGAACGACCTACACCGCGACCGAAGGGGAGCTGAAAGAGCGCTTCGCGGCATTGGCCGAGGCGGGATTTAGCGAGGTCGCGATACAGATCGTGCCCGGCCAGGAGCACGCTATCGAAGATTGGGGCCGCATCCGCCGCGCCTTCGTCTAGGGAAGCTCAGATGCCGGCCCACCATTCGTAGCCCTGGTCTTCCCAATAACCGCCATTGCCCTCGCCGATGTGCGCGAAGTCCGCGACCAGCTCGATGCGCATGATGTATTTCGCCATCTTGTAGCCGAGCTGGCGTTCGTCGCGCAGACGCAAGGGCGCGCCGTGGGCGATGGGCAATGTCCGGTCATTCATCTCGTAGGCGAGGATGGTCTGCGGATGGTAGGCGCCGTCGAGATCGATGCTCTCGTAATATTTGTCGCCGGAGAGGTTCATCGCGTCGGCGCAATAGAACACTACATAGCGCGCCTCGCGCTGGGGCGCGACGAGGTCGAGCAGTGCCGCGAGGCGCAGCCCCTTCCACTTGCCGATGCAGCTCCAGCCCTCGACGCAGTCGTGCCGGGTGATCTGGGTTCGCGACGGCAGCTCTTTGAGCGCGGTCAACGAGAAACTCCGCGGCCGTTCGGCCAATCCGCCAACGGCAAGCCGCCAGTCGGCAAATTCACTTTGGGCGAGCCTCTGGTATTCGGGATCGCTCGGTTCGGTCGTCCCGTTGGCGCGGAATTCGGCGGAGAGGTCGGCCTCGCCGTACTCGCGGGCGAGCGCAGTCCGGCCGACGGCCATCCGCTGCGCAAAGCGGGAGAGCGCTTCGGCGCTTTTGAGCAGTTTGGTGAACTCGAGGTTGTCCGAAAGCCGGTCGCAGCCGCCCAGCACCAGGCCGCCGATGCCACCGGCGGCACGGGCGAGAAAGCGGCGGCGGCCCAGGATGCTTCAGATCAGACATGTTCGTCTCCAATGTCATACCAGCCGGTGATCATCGAGCGGATGTTGTTCCAGACGCCCGAGGCCAGAACCATCAGCAGGTGAACCACGACAAAGGCCAGGAGCGAGAAGGCACTGATGAAGTGGATGGTCCGCGCCGACTGGCGGCCGCCGAGGAGCCAGAGCAGCCAGGGATATCCGGCGTCCAGTTGCGGCGACATGGCGAGCCCTGCGAGAACGATCAGCGGGCACAACAGGCCCAGCACCCCGAGGTAGCTAAGTTTTTGCAAAACGTTGCAACGTTTTGCCTCGGCACCCTTCGGGAATTGCAGCCGCAAGTGCTGCCGGATCGAATGGCCGATCTGGCGCAGATCCTGTCGCGATGGCGCGAGATCCGCGCGAAGGTGCCCACCCAGTACCGCGAGCAGCGCGTAAACCACCCCGTTGACGACAAAGAGCCAGGCAAAAAAGAAATGCCAACGGCGGCCCATGGCCAGCCATTCGCTGCCGGGCAAGGTCGCCCAGGCGGGGAAACCGCTAATCGCGACCAGCGGATCCGCGAAGTACGATGCGTTACCCCAATAAAGCGCCGGATGGGCGTTGAAGATCTGCAGCCCGCTCATCAGCAGAATAGTCATGCAGACGACATTGATCCAATGCGTGATCCTCACCCAAATGCGGTGGCGGTAGACGAGGCGATCTTTGGTCATCCCTGCCTCCACAGGTCGTCACCGGGCGGGACGGCAGAATTCGCCGTCCGCCCGGCGCCGGTAAGTCAGTTCGGCATCAACACCTTGTCGACGACCTGGATCACGCCATTGCTCTGATAGACGTCGGCGATCGTGATGTGCGCGGTGCCGCCCTTCTCATCGGTCACCATCAGGTTCTTGCCGGTGCCCTGGACGGTCAGTGGCTCTCCCTGCACGGTCTTGAGCACCGCCTTGCCGCCGCCGATCGCGATTTGCTGGTCAAGCATCCTCGAATCGAGGCGGCCGGGAACGACATGATAGGTCAGGATCTTGCCGAGCGTGTTCTTGTTCTCGGGCTTCAACAGGGTCTCCACCGTGCCCGCCGGCAACGTTGCGAACGCCGCGTTGGTCGGTGCAAAAACCGTGAAGGGTCCGGTACCTTGCAATGTCTCGACCAGCCCGCCGGCCTTGACGGCGGCGACCAGAGTGGTGTGATCCTTCGAGTTCACCGCGTTTTGAATGATGTTTCTGTTGGCGTACATCGGCGCGCCGCCGACCATCGGTTCACCGGCGGCAATGGCGCCGCCCGCGACCGCAAGTGCGACCACGGCAGCAGCGCTGAGCAGTTTGATCTTCATGACGAGAACTCCTTTCCGGTCTCGTCGCGGGCCTCGGCTGTCCTTGGCCAATGCGACGATCATCTGCCTTACGGCCCGGAGATGCGAGTGGATGCAGCGCCCATGCATCCATTTGCGAGCCAAACGAGTAATCTCTTTGAATGGACTTGAGAGTGGCTCCCGCGGCGCACTGTGGTTGCGCAATATGGATAGCGAAACTACTGCCCTATCCTCTATCGGCGTCCTGATCGAAGCCGTGGGACGCGGCAGCCAGGTTGCGCTGAAGCGGCTCTACGAGCTCGAGTCCCGCCGGCTCTACGGCATCGCTCTGAGGATCGTGCAACGGCCCGAGGTCGCGGCTGATGTGATGCAGGAGGCTTTCGTCCAAGTCTGGCAGAATGCCGCCGCCTTTTCGGCAGACCGCGGTGCCGGCGCGGCGTGGCTTACGGGCATCGTCCGCTTCCGCGCCATCGATGCCGTGCGCAAGGCCGGGCGCGAGATTCTGACGGACGATCCAGCGCTCGGCGACGCAGCGCTCGAGCCGGACGTCATAGAAAAGATCGACGCGCTAGCAGAAGCGGCAGCGATGAAACGTTGCCTCAAGCTGCTCGACGACGAGCAACGGCGCTCTATTGTGCTGGCTTTTGTCGACGGCTTGTCGCATTCGGAGATCGCCGAGCGCCTCAAGGCGCCGCTTGGCAGCGTCAAAAGCTGGATCCGGAGGGGACTGCTCGCGCTGCGAAGGTGTCTCCAATCATGATCCCCCAGAACCCCGACGACCTCCATGTCCTGGCCGGCGAATTCGTGCTCGGGGTCCTCGATGAGCCTGACGCGAGGGAGGTCGCGGAAGCGCTCGCAACCAATATCGAGCTGCATCGCGCTGTTACCTTTTGGGAGGAACATCTCCACCCGCTCTCGGTTCTTGTCTCTCCTGCCCTCCCCCCGGCCGGCACCTGGGAGGCGATCGAGGCACGCATCGCCAAGCCCGCGCCGCCGCCGGTCGCGCCGCGCTTCTGGGAAAATGTCGTGCCGTGGCGCTGGTCGACCGCCGGCTTTGCCGTAGCTGCCGCGGGGCTCGCTCTCTGGATTTTGCTGATGCCGGCACCAGAGCCGAGCCTTGTCGCGGTTCTCCACCCGCCGCAGCAAGATCAGCCGAGCTGGATCGCAACCGCCGGTCGCTCTGGTGTGGTGGTGCGTGCGGTTACCGCCGCCACACCACCCAATGATCGTGCTTTCGAGCTGTGGGCCATCGCTCCGGGCGCGACACGACCGCGATCGCTGGGCGTCATCCCCGCTAGCGGCGAACTCAGGCTCGGCACGGTGCCGCCCGACCTGCGTGACGGCGCAACGCTCGCGATCAGCATCGAGCCGCCCGGCGGCTCGCCCACGCAGCAGCCAACCGGACCCGTAGTTTTCGTCGGCTCGGTCAAGCCGGTGTAAGGGTACTCGCGCAGCCGGGCGCGGAGGACCTGAAATCAGCCTTAATATCGTGTTAATGTGTCTCCACGTGGGAGATCATTGTCCGTTCTTGCTCATCTGCGGGAGGCCGCCACCTGCTCTTATGCCGCCGAGAGCCTTAAAAAGCGAGCGATTCGGCGACGCGGGACGGTACCCTGCCTGTATTTTACCTGTATTTTCAGGAGGCCCGGTCGGCCGGTGACAGCATGCTCGTAGAGATCGGTCACTTCGCGCTCGTCCTGGCACTGCTCGTCGCCGCGGTGCAGGGCGTCGTGCCGCTAATCGGCGCCTCCACGCGCAGCCGTCCGCTGATGGATTTGGCGCCGCCCGCGGCCCTCCTGCAGTTCGGCTTGGTGGCGCTCGCCTTCGCCACCTTCATGCACGCCCACATCGTCTCGGATTTCTCGGTGCGCAACGTCTTCGAGAATTCGCACACCGCCAAGCCCATGCTCTACAAGGTGACGGGCGTCTGGGGCAGCCACGAAGGCTCGATGATGCTCTGGATCTTGATGCTGACACTGTTCGGCGGCCTGGTCGCCGCCTTCGGGCGAGCATTGCCGACAGCTCTGCGGGCGCGGACGTTGGCAATCCAGGGCCTTTTGGGCTTCGGTACTCTCCTCTTCGTCATCGCGACCTCGAACCCGTTCGACCGACTGCTGCCCGCTCCGACCGACGGACGCGACCTCAACCCGCTATTGCAGGATCCTGGGCTCGCCTTCCATCCGCCCTTCCTCTATTTCGGCTATGTCGGGTTCTCGATCACCTACTCCTTTGCGATCGCCGCGCTGATCCAAGGGCGGGTCGGCGCCCAATGGGCGCGCTGGGTGCGGCCCTGGGCGCTCGCCGCCTGGTGCGGGCTCACGGTCGGCATCGCGCTGGGCAGCTGGTGGGCCTATTACGTGCTCGGCTGGGGCGGCTGGTGGTATTGGGACCCGGTCGAAAACGCCTCCTTCATGCCGTGGCTCCTGGGGACGGCGCTGTTGCACTCGGCCGCTGTCGTCGAAAAGCGCGAAACTCTGCAGCGCTGGACCGTGCTGCTGGCGATCCTGACCTTCGGCATGAGCCTGATCGGCACCTTCCTGGTGCGCTCCGGCGTCCTGACCTCGGTCCACTCTTTCGCCGTCGACCCGACCCGCGGGGTCTTCATCTTGGTGCTTATCGGGCTGGTGATCGGCGGCGGGCTGCTGCTCTACGCGTTGCGCGCGCCTCGCCTCGAGATCGGCAACCCGTTCGCGCCGGTCAGCCGCGAGGGCGCCCTGGTGCTCAACAACCTCTT
>Ga0066709_100005083_pt1 | contig 10716 bp, 10 predicted proteins | sample GraSoiAngelo_158_FD_79665 | JGI IMG/M metagenome (GOLD analysis project Ga0066709, IMG submission 79665) | Grasslands soil microbial communities from the Angelo Coastal Reserve, California, USA - 14_1009_16_30cm | ecosystem: Environmental > Terrestrial > Soil > Grasslands | place: USA... | reverse complement strand
GTCCTGATCGGGGAAATCCGCGACAAAGAGACCGCGCAGATCGCCGTCCAGGCGTCGCTCACCGGCCACCTCGTGCTGTCGACGCTGCATACCAACGACGCCGCGAACGCCGTGACGCGACTCGTCGACATCGGTGTCGAGGCGTACAAGATCGCCGCGTCCCTCCGGGGCGTCGTGGCGCAGCGCCTGATGCGCAAGCTGTGCCCCACGTGCAAGGAAGTCTGGATGGAGGCGCCGCCCGAGCGGCTGCGGCGCTGGATTCCTGCGGGCACGCCGCTGTACCGTCATGCGGGCTGCCCCGACTGCGCGATGACCGGGTACCGAGGGCGGTTCTCGATCCTCGAAATCCTCACGATGACCGCGGAGCTGGAGCGGTTGATCGCGGCGGGCGAAGCGGCGGACAAGATCGCGGCCGCCGCGAAGCGCGGCGGCATGAAGTCGCTGTGGGATTCGGGACTGGCGCATGTGACGCGCGGCGAGTCCACGCTCGAGGAGCTGACGCGCGTGGTGGACATCCCGGCCGAAGAGGAGGCCCCTCCCCCTGCGGAGAAGGCCCCTGCGCGCCTATCGGGCGCCGCGCGGCTGTCCGGCGGCGCCGCGGCGCTGCGCTTCACGGAACCACCCGAGCCGGCCGCTCCAGTCTCAACGCATTTCGATCTCCTCGAGGAGCACGCCCCCCCTCCCGCGCGGCGCTCCGGTGCCCACGGCGAGCCCGCGTCCAAAGTCCTGCTCGTGGACGATGAGGACAGCCTGCGCAAGGTGATGAAGGATTTATTGGAGCGGGATGGCTACGTCGTCACCGAGGCGCGCGACGGCGTGCAGGCGCTCGACCAGGTCGATCGCGTCGGTCCGGACATCATCGTGCTCGACCTCAATCTTCCCGGGCTCGACGGGTACGGCGTGCTGTCCCATCTGCGGTCGCGTCCGGCGACCGCTAATATTCCCGTCATCGTGCTGACGGCGAAGGGCGACGAGGACAACGAGGTGCGCGTCTTCGAGCTCGGCGCCGACGACTTTCTCACCAAGCCCTTCCGCGCCCGCGCGCTCTCGGCGCGGCTCGAAGCGGTGCTCGGCAGACGCCGCTAGTTGACTTCCGTCCGCGTCAGCTTCGTGGACACGTACGCGCTGCGCGGCGCCGGCGAGCGACTCGAAGTGCTCGCGTTGCGCCGCGGTCCCGCCGGCCGCAATCCGGGATCATGGGAGACCGTGCACGGCACGATCGAGCCGGGCGAGACGCCGGTGCAGGCGTCGCTGCGCGAGCTGCGCGAAGAAACGGGGCTCACGCCGGAAAAATTCTACAATCTGAGCCGCACCGAGGCGTTTTATCAGCACCGCGCCGATGAAGTGGCGCTCATTCCGGTGTTCGCGGCGTTCGTCGCGCCCGGCGCGACGGTACAAACGTCGGCGGAGCATGATCGCGCCGAGTGGCTGCGCATCGCGGACGCCGCGCGGCGCTTCGCCTGGCCGCGCGAGCGCAGAGCGGTGGAGGACATTTTGTCAATAGTGGGGGGTGGGGACGCGGGCTTGCTGGAAGATGTCCTGCGAGTAAGCTAGTAGCGGGCTCCCTTGTGAATCCATTCTATCATCGGATCTACCGCGTGGTCCGTCACATCCCCAAGGGACGGGTGGCGACGTACGGCATCATCGCGCGGCTCGCGGGGCGGCCCGGCGCCGCGCGCACGGTCGGATGGGCGCTCTCCGCACTCCCCGAAGACAACGATGTGCCGTGGTGGCGCGTCATCAACGCGGCGGGCCGGATTTCGTTTTCAGGTCAGGATCACAGCGCCGTGTTGCAGCGCGCGCTGCTGTTGCGTGAGGGCGTGCGGTTCGCGCCCGGTGGAGCCGTGAATCTCGGGACGTACGGTTGGCCGTCGGAAGCCTACGACAGCGCCGTGGCCTCCCACAAGCGCGCCGCCTCGACGCGCAGATCGCGCAGGTTGAAAGGCTTGCGCACGTAGCGCACGCCGAGACGCGCAAGCGTCTCTTCCGTGGCCGGTCGCACGTCGCCGGTGGCGACGATGATGCGATCCCGCAGTGCCGGCAGCGTCGTCACCAATTCCTCCGCCAGCAGCACGCCGCGTTTCCCGGGCGCCATCGCGCGCGCATCCGTGATCACGAGGTCGAAGCTGCCGCGCTGCGCGAGAGCGAGCGCGTGCTGCGGATCGCCGGCGACTTCCACGTCATGACCGTCCCGCGCGAACAGCGCCTTGATGGTCCGCTGCACGGCGGGATCGCCGTCCACCAGGAGAATGGTGCGCTTCACCGCCGGCGCCCCCCCCGCCCCCCCGGCGTTGACGGCCGGCGTGCCGTGGACGGGCGTCAGTGCCGGCCGCACGGCGTCGGCCGGCGCCGGCGGCAGATCGACGCGGAACGCCGCACCGCCGCGCGGCCCGCGGGGTTCGAGCGAGATCTGCCCACCGTGGCTTTCCACGATCGAGTACGTGATCGACAGGCCGAGGCCCGTCCCCTTGCCCGGCTCCTTCGTGGTGAAGAACGGCGTGAAGATGCTCTGCGCGATCTCGTCCGAGATGCCGGGCCCGGTGTCCGCGACCCGCAGATGCACCTGGCCGTCGAACCACGTCGAGACCGTGATTTCCCGGGGCCGCTCGCGGGGATTGTCCGTCACGGCGTGCGCGGCGTTCGTCACGAGATTGAGGACGACCTGCTGCAATCCATGGCGATCGCCGAACACCTCGGGCAGGGCGCCGCTCAGCTCGCGCTCCACGGTGACGTCCTTGAGCTTCAGCTCGTATGCCGTGAGCGCCAGCGTCCGCCGGATCACGTCGTTCAGGTCCACGGGAACGCGCTCCGCCGATCCCTTGCGCGCGAAGGTAAGCAGGTTGCGGACGATGCGTCCCGCGCGCTCGGCCTGTTCCTGAATCACCTGCAGGTGCCCGCGGTCTTTCTTGCCGAGCTCCTTCTGCTCGAGCAGAAACTCCGACAGTCCGGCGATCGACGTGAGCGGATTGTTGAGCTCGTGCGCCACGCCCGACACGAGCTGGCCGACCGCGGCGAGCTTCTCGCTCTGCACGAGCTGCGTCTCCAGCGCCTGCTGCTCGGTGACATCCTCGATCAGCACCACCACGCTCTGCTCGGGCGTCGCGCCGGAGATGAGTGCGGCGTTGACGCGGACCGTTCGCCGCAGCTGCTCGGAGCGCGCGATCAGCGGGGCGGGGCGGTCGCCGCGCCGGGCGGCGTCCAGCACCTCGAGCAGCGCGTGCGACTTACCGAGCAGCGCGGCGCCGAGGTGCACGCCGACGACATTGGGCAGCGGCGCACCCAGCAGGTCGGCGAGCGCACGGTTCGCCCGGCGCACGCGGCCCTCGTCGTCGACGACCGCGATCCCTTCGCTCAAGGCGTCGAACGCCGTCTCCCACTGCTCCTTGGCGCGGCGCACCATCTCGAAGAAGCGCGCGTTGGCGATCACGACCGCGGCGTGCGTCGCAAGAGTCGAGAGCAGGCGGATGTCCTCGGGGGCGAACACGCCTTCGCGCGGGTCGGCGATCACGAGCGTCCCGATCACCGCCCCGTGCGAGCGCAGCGGCACCGCGGCGGCGGAGCCTGCCTGAACGTCTCCGACGATCGCGGTGGGCTCAGGTCCCGAATTGCGTACCAGCTCGAGGTGCTCACGCCCGGTGGAGCGCGCTACCAGCCCGACGTCGTTCGTGGGGATCTTGCGCCCGCGCAGCGCGGCGAGCGTACCTTCGGCCGCCGCGACACGCAGGGGATCGTTGGGCCCTTCCCCGACCAGCGCCAGCAGCGCGCCCTGGGCGTCGAGGAAGCGAACGGCGTAGCGCGCCACCTGCTCGACGATGCGATCGAGCTCCAGCGAATCCGACAGGACGTACGACAGCTCCTGCAGCGAGAACAGCTCGGACAGGCGGCGATTGAGCTCCTCCGCCGCGCGTCGCCGCTCCTGCTCGGAGCGCAGCAACCGCTGCCGCAGGCGCCACAGTACGCCGCCGACGCCGAGCATGATCAGGGCGAGGGCGCCGAACAGCAGCGGGTGTTGTCGCACCAGGTCCATGCGCATCTATATTCACCAATCCCACTTGAGAATCAATCTTCTGTTCTGCCTGAGCCTCGCGAGTTGCCGCGCGGAGCCACGCCCGGCCGTGTCGCGCGTGTGGCCCGAGCTGGGCGCGATGCTGTCGGCGGCGGCATGGAGCCCTGATACCGCGCGTGTCGCCCGCGCGTTGGCGGCGGCGCACGAGGCGATCGAGCGCCTCGATTCGCTGCTGCAACGACGCGTGCGGATCGCGGCGCTCGATTCGGCGGCGCGCGAGACGCGCCGGAGTACGGGCGTCGCCCTCGCCGCCGACAGTTTCGCGGCCGGGTACGCGCTCGACCGTGCCGCGCTGGTGCTCGCGCCCGCCGTCGACAGCGCGCTGCTCGCCCTGGGCGCCCAGTACCTCTGGGTCGGCCCGGCCACGCGACGCTCGGTGGGCATTCCCGATCCCGCCAATTCGCTGCGCATGCTGGCAGCCGTCGAGTGGCGCAGCGGATCCATCAGCACCAGCGCGCGACTCCCGCAGTCCGTTACGGTGCTCGCCGCGGACGGACTCACGGCCGCCGCCTGGTCGGCGGCGTTCGTGGCGTTGAGCTGTGACAGCGTGTTGGTACTGGGGAGGGCCATGAACGTCGTCTGCGCGGATTCCGCGGGCGTGCGGTGGACTACGTCCCTCCAGAATCGGGTTTCGCGTCCAGCTGCGCGCGCGCCTTGACGCGTGCGCGCTCCTGATCGAGCAGCCGCAACGAGCGGCTCCAGGCGTCGGTCGCGAGCCCCTGGTAGCTGACCGTGAGCTGCTCGCGGACGCTGATGCCCGGCTCGAACAGGTAGATCGCAACCGCCTGCTGCCGCGCATCGAGCTGGAACGAGCTCCACGTCGGGGACAGCGGCACGATGCCGATCGGGCGAAACAGCCGGCCGCGGGACGTGATGTTGAGGTCTTCGGGATTGAAACGGGCATCAGGGACGACGCCGAGAAACGTCACCATGACCAGAGTCGGATTCTGCGTTGCGCCGCGGCCGGCGGCATCGGCGATGTCGGCGGCCCGACTCTGCACGAGCTGGGAGAGCGAGCGGTAGGTGTCGGGTGCGAGTAGGCGGATGAGCTGCTCGTCGAGCGGCAGGACCTGGATCTCGACCGTGCCGGTGCTGAACCGCATGACGACGTCGTCGCGGCGGAGGGTGCCGTAACCGCGTGGCACGGTATCCTGCGCGACCAGACACAGCAGCAATGCGACGATCACTGCATCACACCTGACAGCAGTCCTGCAATCGCTTCATTCAAGTCGGCGATCCCCTCGCCAGTCTTCGCGCTCGTCACCACGACCTGATCCTCCGGCAGCTCCAGCTCCTCACGCAGCTCGCGTTCGCGGGTGCGCCGCCGTCCAGTCGAAAGCTTATCGCCTTTCGTCAGCGCCGCGAGCACGTGGGTTTGCCCTTCTACTAATACCTCCTGCATCGCCCGATCGTCAGTCGAGGGGGGATGGCGGATGTCGAGCAGCCAGACGACCCCGCGCAGCCGCTGCCGCAGCAAGGCATGCTTGAGCAGGCCCCGGAACGCCGCGCGTTGCGCTTTGCCGGCGCGCGCGTAGCCGTATCCCGGCAGGTCGAGAAAATAGTGCGACCCGCCGATCAGGAAGACGTTCAACATCCGCGTCTTGCCCGGCGTCCCCGACGTTTTCGCGATCCGCCGTCCCACCAGCGCGTTGAGCAGCGACGACTTGCCCACATTGGATCGGCCGATGAACGCCACCTCGGGAAGCGGCGGATCGAGGGCCACGTCGGCCCGCGGAAACGAGCCGACGAACCTCAGGACGCGCGTCCCAGCACGTTCAGGTAGAAGCGCGTCACGTTGCGCGCGTACGATTTCACGTCGAACAGGTCGCGCGCGCGCTGCGCGGCCGCTGCGCGCATGGCGGTGAGGCGCGCGGGATCGCCGGCAAGCTCGACCACGGCGCGGGCCAGCTCCGCGGGCGCGCGCTCCGCGACGAGGATGCCGGTCTCGGGCGTCAGGGCCTCGCGGTTTCCACGAATGTTGGTCGCGATGGGTACCGCGCCGCATGCCATCGCCTCGTGCAGCACGCGCGACATACCCTCGGTGTCCTGATGGGACCCGCTGATCAGGAGGTCCGTCGCCTGCATCCAGCGCTCGATATGCTGCTGTTGCGGGAGCACGCGGACGTCTGATGCCGCCCCGCCCGCAGCCGCGCGCCGACCGATCTCTTCGAGGATCTCCGGGGGATCGGGCGTACCGATGAGCAGCAGCAGGGGCATGCGGTTGTTCGGGAGCTCGCGCCGCAGCAGGCACACGCTGTCCACGATGTCGAGCACTCCCTTGGGACGGTTTATCTGGCCGACGAAGAGCAGCATGAAGCGGTCGTGGGGCAGCCCGAGTGCCGTACGCGCGGCGCGGCGGTTGCCGCCGGCGGGTGGCTTGAACTGCCGGAGATCCGATCCGCCCCGGATCGTCGTGTACTTGCCGCGCTGCCGCGCGCGGCGTGAGAAGCGACGACCGGCGTCGTTGGACTCACCGATCATGCCGTCGGCCAATCGCTCGAGCAGCGGGTCGAGGCTGTAGTGCGCGGTCTGCCAGATGAACCAGACCAGTTTCGTGGGGGTGCCCAGCTTGGCGAGGCCGCAGGTGAGCGCGTTGCGAGACGCATCGGGTGCGATGATGTCGACGCGACGCTGCTGCAGCACCCGGCGGATCGCGCGCGACGAGCGCCACACCGGAAGCAGGGTGCGTGGCTTGATGTGGTACAGCGGGATGTGGACGACGGGGCAGTCCAGCGCGAGGAGATGATCGGTGAGCTCACCAGGCGCAGGGCAAATCGCCAGCGGCTCTACGACGTGTCGGTCGAGATGTTCGATGAGCAGCGCCATGCTGCGTTGCCCGCCCATTCTCAGGTGAGAATGGTGGCTGACGAACGCTACCCGGATCAGGCTTCTTTCTTCTGGCGGGGACGCTCGGTCACGAGGAGCGGCGCGCGCCCGGACGTGACACACTCGGCGGTGATGGCCACCTCGCGCACGTCATCGCGGCTCGGCAGCTCGAACATGATCTCCGTCATCATCTCTTCGAGGATGGCGCGTAACCCTCTGGCGCCGGTGCCGCGCTTCATCGCCTTCGCCGCGATCGCTTTCAGCGCGTCCTTCTCGAGCGTCAGCCGCACGTCCTCGAGGTCGAACAGCTTCTGATACTGCTTGGCGAGCGCGTTCTTCGGTTCGGTGAGGATGCGGACCAGCGCGTCCTCGTCGAGCGCGTCGAGCGGCACGGTGACCGGGAGGCGGCCGACCAGCTCGGGGATCAGGCCGTAGCGCAGCAGATCGTCCGGCTCGACGTCGCCGAACGGGTTTTTCTTCACTTTTGCGGCGACGCCCTCGGCGACTTCCTCTTTGGTAAAGCCGATCTGCCGGCGGCCGGTGCGCGACTCGATGATCTTCTCGAGACCGTCGAACGCGCCGCCGCAGATGAAGAGGATGTCCTTGGTGTTGACCTGGATGTACTCCTGCTGCGGGTGCTTGCGGCCGCCCTGGGGCGGCACGCTCGCCACCGTGCCTTCCAGGATCTTGAGCAATGCCTGCTGCACGCCTTCGCCCGACACGTCGCGGGTGATGCTCGGGTTCTCCGACTTGCGCGCGATCTTGTCGATTTCGTCGATGTAGACGATGCCGCGCTCGGCTTCGGAGACGTTGAAATCGGCCGACTGCAGCAGCCGCACCAGGATGTTCTCGACGTCCTCGCCGACGTAGCCCGCCTCGGTCAGGGTTGTGGCATCGGCAATGGTGAAGGGAACATCGAGGATCCGCGCCAGCGTCTGCGCCAGCAGCGTCTTCCCCACGCCCGTCGGGCCGATCAGGAGGATGTTGCTCTTATCGAGCTCGACTTCGGTATCGCGACCCGAGTGGGAGTTGATCCGTTTGTAGTGGTTGTAGACGGCGACGGCGAGGGTCTTCTTGGCGCGGTCCTGCCCGATCACGTATTGGTCCAGCACGTCCTTGATTTCGGCGGGCGTGGGGACCTGCGTGATGGCTTCCGCGACTTCGCGCTCTTCGTCCTCCGCCAGGATCTCATTGCAGAGCGCGATGCACTCATTGCAGATGTAGACCGACGGCCCGGAGATGAATTTCCGGACGGAATCCTTCGATTTACCGCAAAACGAGCAGCGGAGATGCTTGTCGTGGGACATCGTCTTCTAGTATGGGAAGGCCGGTGGAGCGGCGCAAGGGATCACTTCTTCGCCTTCCCGTCTTCCTTGATTTCCTCGAAGTTCGAGATGACGTGATCGATCAAGCCGTACTCTTTCGCCTCTTCGGCCGACATGAAGCGGTCGCGGTCCATGTCCTTTTCGATCGATTCGACGGTTTTACCGGTGTGCTTGGCATACAGCTCGTTGAGCTTGCGGCGCAGGAACAGGATTTCCCGCGCCTGGATCTCGATGTCCGACGCGGTGCCCTGCGTGCCGCCGGAGGGCTGGTGCATCATGATGCGGGCGTGCGGCAGGGCGGAGCGTTTCCCCTTGCGGCCGGCGGTGAGCAGGAACGACCCCATCGAGGCGGCCATCCCCATGCAAATCGTGTTCACCGGAGCGCGCAGGAACTGCATGGTGTCATAAATGGCCATACCGGACGAGACGAGTCCACCTGGGGAATTCACGTACAGGTAAATGTCTCGTTCGGGGTTGTCGGCATCCAGAAACAGCAGCTGCGCGATGATGATGTTGGCGACATCGTCGGTGATGGACGTGCCGAGGAACACGATGCGGTCCATCAGCAGGCGGCTGAAGATGTCGTAGGTGCGCTCGCCGCGGCTGGAGCGTTCGATGATGTACGGGGGATAGATGTGGCTTTCGTTCTCGATCACGTCTGCTCCACGGTGGACTGCGACAGGAGATAGGCGAACACCTTCTCCTCGGTGATGCTCCGCGCGACATCACGGAGCCGCTTGGCTTTCTCCAGCGACGCGTACAGCTGGGCCGCCGTCATCCCGCCGCCCCGGCGCTCGGCGAGCTCCTGGATCTTCTGGTCCAGCTCGGCTTCGGTCGCCCGCAGATTCTGCGACTCGACCACGTCATCGAGCACCAGGTCGCGCCGCACCTGCGACTCGGCGATGCTGTGGAATTCCTGCGCGAACTGCTGCCAGCGCTCTTCGGGGATCTCGTAGGCCTGTGCGTACGCCCCGAGCACGCGCTCGACCAGCGGGCGCGGCGCGACGACGTTGTTCGCCTGGACGATTTGCTCGACGAGCGCGGAACGCAGCTTCGCGTCCGCCTCTCGTTCCGCCTCTTTCCCAAGATCCGCGGTGACCGCAGCCCGCAGCGCCTCGAGCGACTCGAAGTCGCCCATTTCGCGGGCAAACGCATCATCGAGCGGCGGGAGCTGTTGGCGCTTCACCTCGCGCAAGCTGACCCGGATGTCGCGCGTCTGCCCGCGCTTGGCTTCCTCGGCAAAGTCATCGGGGAAGCGGACGGTGGCATCCACCGACTCGCCCGGCGTCAGGCTCATGACCCGCTCTTCCACGTCCGGAATGGCGCGACCCTCGCCCAGGACGAACTGGTAGGGCTGCGGGTCCTTCTCCTCGCCGTTTTCCCGCGTCGCGATGATGACGTCGACGAGATCCTTGGGCTTCGGCTTCTCGCCCGCGACCGGGGTCCAGGGCGCGCGCTGCTCGCGCATCGTGTTGAGCTGCGCATCGATCTGGGCGCCCGTCACCGCCGGCACCTTCCGCGTGAGACGGAAGCCGCCGAGGCGCTGCAGCTTCAGCTCCGGCTTCAGCTCGACGTGGAATTCGAACGTGACGGGAGCGCCTTCTTCCCATTTCAGATTGTGGATGTGGGGATCGGCGATGGGCTTGAGCTCTTCCTGCTTTTGCGCGACGCGCCAGCTCTCCTGCACCAGCTCGCGCAGCGTCTCTTGCCGGATGTCATCGGCGAATTTCTTGCGCACCACCGCGGCGGGGGCCTTGCCCTGCCGGAAGCCGGGCAGGCGGGCGCGCTGCTGGTAGACCTTCGTCGCGCGGTCTTCGGCCGCCTTCACGTTATCGGGCGGAATGGTGACCTCTATCGAGGCTTCGCCAGGTTCGGCTCTGGTCTTCTTTACAAGAATCTCGGGCATCGGTGATCCAAATCTAATCGGTGTGGGAATGGGAGCAGGGAGCACGGAGCTGGGAGCAGACACCGCGAGGATAGTGCTCCCTGCTCCCCGCTCCGTGCTCCTTTTCATGCGACCGGAGGGACTCGAACCCCCACGGGTTGCCCCACCAGCTCCTAAGGCTGGCGCGTCTGCCAGTTCCGCCACGGTCGCGTGAATCAAGGGGAAATGTATAATTGTCCCCCTTCCTTGTCCCGGAGTGCCGTGATGCGTAGCGCCCAATCGTTCTCACTGCTAGCCCTCGTCCTGGCCGCGCCCCTCGCGGCGCAGTCGAAGGAGCAGCTCTGCAACGACCTCCAGCATCGGCCGATGCGGGTGGGGCAGTGGTCCAGCTACACCTGGACCGGGGGCCACAGCGACGGCACCACGATACGCATGGCTGTGGTCGGTACCGAACCTGTGGAAGGGAAGCCGTACTACTGGTATGAGATGCAGACGAACGATCCCAAGAAGGGACCGAAGGGTCGGGCGGTCTTTCAGATGCTCGTTCCCGGACTCGGCTTTCAGGCCGGTGCGGTGCGGGCCTTGATCGTGAAGAGCGGCGACGAACCCGCCAT
>Ga0066709_100005080_pt1 | contig 10718 bp, 9 predicted proteins | sample GraSoiAngelo_158_FD_79665 | JGI IMG/M metagenome (GOLD analysis project Ga0066709, IMG submission 79665) | Grasslands soil microbial communities from the Angelo Coastal Reserve, California, USA - 14_1009_16_30cm | ecosystem: Environmental > Terrestrial > Soil > Grasslands | place: USA... | reverse complement strand
CCGTGCCCGTGGACGTCGTTGACGCGCTTGAAGTCGTCGATGTCGAGCATCAGCACGGCGACCGGTGCGTGCGTCTTGCTCGCCTGCTGCAGCGTTGTGCGCAGCCGCGAATGGAAGACCGAATGGTTGAAGAGGCCCGTCAGCGAATCGGTCTGCGCCTGCTGCACGAGGTGTGCGCGACCTTCCGCGTTGTCGAGGGCCAGCGCGGCCGCGTCGCCGAAGCGCTGCGCGAGCTCGAACTCGCGCTCGTCGAACGCGGCGTGCTGGCCGAGCCTGTACACGTTGAGGACGCCCTTGATCGCCGAGCGCGCGACGAGCGGGACGGAGACCAGCGCCTCGGGCTCGTCGGGCGGCGTGCCGGGGATGACCCCGACGCGCGGATCGAGGTGTGCCTGGTTCGCGAGCACCGGCTCGCGGCGCGACGCGGCCCAGCCAGTGATCCCCTGGTCGAAGCCGACCCTCGTCTTCATGATCTCGCGAGCCCACTTGTCCCGCGCGAGCACAGGCACGAGGTCGTGGTGCGCCTCGTCGGCCTGATAGATCGTCAGCGCGTCGTACGGGATCAGCTCCGAGAGCGCCCCGGCGATCCGGTCGAGGACGGCGTCGAGGCTCTCCTCGGCGAGGACGTCGTGGAACACGTCGGCGAGCCGGCGGTACGACTCGACTGCGCGGTCGGCTGGATCGGCGGGGACGAGCCGCAACGTGGATGCGCGCTGCGTCACCGCGCGCGCCGGGAGAGTCGATTGACGGGCCGCAGAAGTGCTCCTTGTGAGGCTGACGGATCTCAGCATTCCCGGCGAGTCCCGGCCTCGGCATCCCCCCCTGGAGGGAAAAGCGGCCGAATGGGTATGGCGAAAGGGTGAGCGCGGCGGAGTACATCCCCGACGGGCCGACGCTGGAGAAGCTGCGAGAGGCGGCGGCCGCGTGCCGTGCCTGCCACCTGTGGGAGCTCGGTACGCAGACAGTCTTCGGCGAGGGATCCTCGGATGCGCAGGTGATGTTCGTCGGCGAGCAACCGGGCGACCAGGAGGACCAGGAAGGGCGGCCGTTCGTCGGCCCGGCCGGGAAGCTGCTCGACCGCGCGCTCGAGGAGGCGGGAATCGACCGGTCGCTCGCATACGTGACGAACGCGGTGAAGCACTTCAAGTGGGAGGCACGGGGGAAGCGGCGGATCCACGCGAAGCCGAACTGGACGGAGCTCGCCGCCTGTCGCCCCTGGCTCGACGCCGAGCTCGCGGTCGTGTCGCCTCGCGTCCTCGTCTGCCTCGGCGCGACGGCCGCGCAGTCGCTCCTCGGCAAGCAGTTCCGGGTGACGCAGCATCGCGGCGAGTGGGTGGAGTCCGAACTCGCCGAGCACGTCACGGCGACGATCCATCCCTCGGCGATCCTGCGGCAGCGGGACGACGAGAGCCGCCGCCGGGAGCTCGCCGCGTTCGTCGATGACCTGCGGATCGTCGCGGGAGTGCTGTAGCGCAGCGAGCGCACTAGTGGCTCAGAGCCACAAACTCCGGCGGGCGCCTACCGGCCCGCCGCGGCCGCTCGGGCCACGACAGACCGCGCGCCGGGGCTAGTCGCCCCAGTCGAAGTCGCGCGAGCGGCTCCAGAGCCCGGTGTCCTCGAGCTCCGGTCCGCTGTGCTCGGCGGTGTCCTCGCCGGGCCACGCGAGGACGGGCTCCGCCGTGTGGGTGACGATGTCCGGCTCGACGCCGTCCATGGTCTCCTCGATGCGAGCCTGCTCCTCGGTCTTGAAAAGCGGGTGGTTGTCGAACGGGTCCTCGACCTTGTACTGGTCGAGCGGCATCGCAGGCTCGAGCTCCTGATTGCGCTGCTTCAGCTCGAGGTGATCCTGGATGACCTGCGCGAAGAGGGACGGAGTCTCAACCGACATAAGGGCCTTTCCTCCTGCTTGGGGGCGGAACCGGGGGAGTGTACCCAGTTTTCAGGAAGGATTGTTGAGGGGAGGTTAGGAAAAGCTACGGACGCCGCACGAGCGCGTCGGCGACCTCGACCCGGTTCTTGCCGTTCCGCTTGGCCCGGTAGAGGGCCTCGTCTGCGGCCGCCAGCAGCGCGCCGGCGCCCTCCAGCGCGGGATACGAGGCCAGGCCGAAGCTGCACGTGACGCCGATCGGGGTGCCGTCCGGGGCCAGGACGACGCGGTTCTCGAGCTCCGTCCGGATTCGCTCGGCGAGCTGGGCGCCGCCGGCGGCGTCGGTGCCCGGCAGGAGCAGGAGGAACTCCTCGCCGCCCCAGCGGCCGGCCACGTCGGCCTCGCGGACCGTCGCGCGGAGAACGGCCGCGAACTCGCGCAGGACCAGGTCGCCGCACGGATGGCCGTGGCGGTCGTTGACGGCCTTGAACTCGTCGAGGTCCGCGAAGACGACTGTCAGCGAGGTGCCGAAGCGCTCGGCGCGCGCGAGCTCGGCGGAGAGCGCGTCCTCGCAGCGCCGCCGGTTGGCGAGGTCGGTGAGGTCGTCCGCGAGCGCCTGCCGTTCGACGATCCCGTGCAGCCGCGCGTTCTCGAGCGCGACCACGGCCTGCGCCGCGAGCGAGGTCGCCGTCAGGCGAGCCTCCTCGTCGAACGAGTCGCCGACGATGACGAGCGTGCCGAAGCTCGAGCGGCCCGCATTGAGCGGTAGCTCGAGCCTGTCCCCGCCTCCTTCGATCTCGCCGACGTGCAGGAGCTCGGCCCGTGTGTCGCCGACGATCGCGGCTCCCGCGGCGCTTGTCGCCTGGACGGCCGTGTCGAGGACGACGCGCAGAAGCTGATCCGGATCGTGCGTCGCGCCGAGCGCGTCCGCGAAGCGGGCGAACGCCTCGCGCAGGCGCTGGCGCTCGGACTCGAGCTCTGCGAGGCGTTCCTGCAGCTGGTCGGCCATCTCGTTGAACGCGCGGCCGAGCTGCGCGAACTCGTCGCGCCCACGGACAGGCACGCGCTCGTTCAGGCGCCCGCGTGCGATCCCGCGAGCCGCCTCGACGAGGCCGGCGAGATTCCGGACGATCGAACGTCCCTCGAAGTACGCCACGATCGCCACGAGGACGAGCACGGCGAGCATGAACACGAGCAGCCGCTCGCGCGTTTTCGCGGCCGCCGCGTCGATCGCGCGCTGAGGACTGATGACGGCGAGTCGCGTCGCGCGGAACTCGTCCAGCGAGCCGGCGCCGAGCGCGCGATACCGCGCGCCGCCGATCGTGACGACCCGGGCCGTACCCGGCTTGAGGCTGGCGAAGCCGAAGACGGGCGGCGACGAGGCGACGACGCGCGTGCCGTCGACGATGATGAGCGCGTCGTCCGGATTGAGACCGGACGACTTGCGGAGCTGGACGGCGAGCCGCGTGTCGAAGGGCACGAAGACGATCACCGATCCGGCGAGACCCTCGCTCGTGAAGACGTCGGCCGTGCGTCGCGCGGAGAGCAGCGGCGGCGACGGCCCGACCCGCAACCCGTACGGGCTCACGACCTCGACGTTCCGGCGGCCGTGCAGCATCCGCGCGACCGCGCGCTTGTCCTCGTGCTCGAGGCTCCGCTGGAAGGCGCGCCTCTGGGCGAGCCCGGAAGCGACGGCCTGGGCCGCGTCGAGCTTCTGCTGGTAGGCGGCGAGCCCGGCCCGCAGTCCCGCCTGGAGGCGGGCGTCGACGCGACGCGTCTCGCCGTGCGAGGCGACCGTCGAAAACCCCCAGAACGCAGCGGCCACCGGCAGCAGCGAGAGCAGGAGGAAGTACAGGACGAGCTTGACCTTGAAACTAGCCATGGTGTGTCTCTTCAGTCTTCAGGCCCGAAGGCTCCGTGCCGATACCTCGATCGAGTGATGTCTTCGGCAAAAGAGGAGCCGACCATGAGGGGTATCCGCCGCGTGCTTCCCGCAGTTGCCGCCGTCGGCGCAGTCGCCGTCGCAATCTCCATCCCGCGTACCCTCGAGGGCCCGCATGGGACGCTGATCGAGGTCGCGGCGCCGCCATCGTCCACCAGAACGGTCGTCAGGGCCCCCATCTTCCCGCGCGCCGTCCCGAAGCGGGCCCAGCGCGTCCACGTTGCCCTCCCGGCCCGGCGGCAGCCCGTCAGGCTCGCGCCGTCGCCGCAGCTCGCCTCTCGCGTGATCGTCCACGCGGCGCCGCGACCCGCCGCGAAGCCGCAGGCGCCGCACGCGCGCCTCACCCGGCCGCGCCCGGTCGCTCCCCCGCCCGCCCCGGCGCCGGCGCCCGCCCCTGCTCCGGCCCCCGCCCCTGCCCCTGCCCCCGCTCCGGCGCCGGCTCCCGCACCTGCCCCTGCTCCCGCGCCGCAGCCGGAGTCCTCGGTGCGCGTCCTCGCCGTCCAGGTCGAGCAACCCGCGCCCGCCGCGCCCGCCCCCGTCGAGCCCGCGCCCGTCGAGCCCGCGCCTCCGCCGGTGCCGCCGGCGCCCTCGGGCGACGACAAGGATCACGGCGACGACCACGGCAACCACCACGACGGCGACGACCACGGCAACGGCCACGACGGCAACGGCCACGGCGGCGGCGGTCACGGCGGCTAGGCGCCGGGGCCTGCGGCTACGATGACCCGGTGGCGCCGCTCAAGTTCCTGACCCGTCGCGCCGGCCCGCTCGGGCTCGCGCTGACGGCGTACGACATCTACCGACGCCTGCCGCCGAGGCAGCGCAAGCAGGTGCTCGACCTCGCCCGGAAGCACGGCCCGAAGGTCGCCTCGTCGGCGCTGAAGGCCTACGGCCGCACGCGCCGTCGCTAGACCGGAATCTCGGCCGCGATGCGCGTCCCGCCGCCTGACGGGCTCTCGACGCGCAACCGGCCGCCGAGCGCTTCGATGCGGTCCGCGAGACCGCGCAGGCCGGACCCGTACGAGGCGTCCGCGCCGCCGACGCCGTCGTCCGAGACGACGACGACCGCCCGCTGCCCGTCGCGGGTCACGCTGACGTCGACGTGGGACGCGCCCGCGTACTTCGCGACGTTCGTCAGTGCCTCGGCGACGAGGTAGTAAGCCGCCGCCTCGACCGGCTCGGGAAGCCGCTCCGCCGGCGGCTCGTGCAGCGCCACCTCGACGGGCGCCCGGTCGACGAGCGCCGCGAGCGCCGGCCCGAGTCCGCGCTCCGAGAGGACGGCCGGATGGATGCCGCGTGCGAGCTCGCGGAGCTCCGAGAGCGCCTGCTCGAGCTCGCTCTGCGCGGCCACGACGAGCTCTCGCGCCGCCTGCGGATCGGCGTCGAGCTTGGCGCCTACGATCCGCAGCTGCAGCGCGAGCGAGACGAGCCGCTGCTGCGCCCCGTCGTGAAGGTTCCGCTCGAGGCGACGGCGCTCGGTGTCGCCGGCCTCGACGATGCGCGCACGCGACGCGGCGAGCTTCTCGTAGGCGTCGGCATTCGCGAGCGCCTGCGCGACGAGGTCGGCGAAGTCCGTCAGCCGGCGCTCGGCACTCGACTCGAGCGGCGCATCGAGTGACGTCGCCACCAACGCACCCCAGAGCCGGCCGCCGACGTGAACCGGGGCGGCGACGGAGGAACGGGCACCGGCGGCGCGCAGCCGCTCGACGAGCCCGCCGGTCTCGCCCTCGTAGTCGTCGAGGCGCTGTGCCTCGCCCGTGCCGTGGACGCGCGCGAGGACGTTGCTCTCGGCGAGCGGAAGCTCCGAGCCGACAGGAAGCCCGAGGAGGTTCGTGCGCGTGACGCCGAGGAGCGTTGCATGGCCGTCGTCCTCGAAGCGCAGTACGGCAGCGCTCGGCGCCGCGAGGACGCCGCTCACCTCCTCGGTTACACGGGCGAAGAGCTCGGCCGGATCGACTTCGGCGGCGACGAGCGTGGCGATCCGCCGCAGCGCTGCCTGCTCGTGCGCGAGCTCGCGCTCGGCGCCGACTGCGCGGAGCCGCTCCGCCGTGATTGCGGCGAGCACGAGCGACGTCACCGCCGCGACGGCGACGAACAACTGGGTCGAGAGAAGGCTCGCGGTGGTCGAGTCGCGCACGAATGGCCCGTCGTTGTGAGCCGTGTTCCAGACGATGAGCGACGAGGTCAGGAGCACGGCCGTCGCAGCGCCGCGGGTGCCGAATCGCAGCGCCGCCCAGATCAGAGCGGGAAAGACGACGTAGGGCACGTCGCGTTGCGTCGGAAGCTCCACGAGTGCGACCAGCGTCGCGAGCAGCAGGATCCCCTCGGCAGCGGACCGGCGGTCGAAGCGCGCGCGGGCGGTCGCCCAGACGAGGATGGCGGGCGCGACGACGAGCGCTCCCGACAGATCCGCGAGCCACCACGTGTGCCAGACCTCCCACGTCTCGTGCCCGGGGATCACGTTTCCCAGGCGGAGCGAGACAGTGCCGAAGGTCGCGCTGATCACGGTGCCGGCCGTGGCGGCGACGACGAGCGAGAGGACGTCGCCGACGCGCTCGAGCCCGAGGCGCCCCTTCGTCAGGCGCCGCAGGAGGAGGGCCGCGACGAGCACCTCGAGCGTGTTCCCGGTCGTCTGCCCGAGTACCGTTCCGAGTGGTGTCGAGTAGTCGCCGACGGCCAGGTCGGCGATCACGATCCCCGGCCAGAGCCCGGGTCCCCAGATCAGCAGCGCGGCGATCCCGACGCCGACGGGCGGCCACAGCGCCGTGACGGTGTCATGGAAGTACCTGAGGTGCAGGCCGGCTTTCCCCGTCAGGTAGTACGCGGCGGCGACGAGGACGATGCCGACGGCGCGGCGGGCGAGCCACGCGCGCCGGTCGGAGCCGGAGACCGACTCCTCGAGTCGCGAGACGACCGTGCTCATCCGTCGATGATCCGCTTCTGCGGCAGGAGATTCAAACGCCGAGCGCGGACCGCGCGATCCTGTCCTGCTCGCGCAGGTGCGCCGTCGGGTAGCCCTCGGAGGGGCTAGCCCGCCACGGCCGGCCGACGTAGAGGAGCGGCACGTCGTCGGGCTTCGCCTCCTCGAGGCGGTGGCGGATCGCGCGCCACGCGCCCATGTTCTGCGGCTCCTCCTGCGCCCAGACGATCTGCTTCAGGTTCGGATACGCGGCGATCGCCTCGCGCGCCGCCTCGACCGGGAACGGATACAGCTGCTCGATCCGGACGACCGCGACGTGCTCCGCCGCCGCGCCCTCCTCGTGCCCGGCGATGTCGTAGTAGACCTTCCCGGAGACGAGGACGAGGCGCGTCACGCGCTCCGCGTCGACGACGGGCTCCGGCAGCACCGGGTGGAACTTGCCGGAGTCGAGCTCGGTCAGCGTCGACGCTGCCTGTTTCAGCCGCAGCAGCCCCTTCGGCGTCATCACGACGAGCGGGCGCGCAGTCGCGTCGAGCGCCTGCCGCCGCATCAGGTGGAAATGCTGCGCGGCGGTCGACGGATTCGCGATCCGGATGTTCTCCTGCGCGGCGAGCTGGAGGAAGCGCTCGAGCCGAGCGCTCGAATGCTCGGGCCCGTTGCCCTCGTAGCCGTGGGGAAGGAGCAGCGTCAGCCGCGACGTCTCGCCCCATTTCGAGAGCCCGGCGACGACGAACTGATCGAGGATGATCTGCGCGCCGTTGACGAAGTCGCCGAACTGCGCCTCCCAGAGCACGAGCGCCTCGCCGGCGGCGACGGAGTAGCCGTACTCGAAGCCGACCGGGCCGTACTCCGACAGCGGCGAGTTGTGGATCTCGAACGATGCACCCGCGTCGTCGAGGTGCTGCATCGGCGTGAACCGTTCTCCCGTCTCCACGTCGTGCAGGACGACGTGGCGGTGCGAGAACGTGCCGCGCTCCGTGTCCTGGCCGGTGAGCCGGATCGGGATCCCCTCGACGAGCAGCGACGCCATCGCGAGCGCCTCGGCCTGGCCCCAGTCGATTCCGCCCTGGTCGAGCGCGTCGCGCCGGCGCTCGAGCTGCTTCCACAGCTTCGGATGCGGCTTGAAGCCTTCCGGGACGCGCAGCAGCTGCTCGTTCAGCGCGCGCAGGCGGTCGGCCGCGACCGCGGTCACGACCTCCTCCTCGGTCGACGCGGGGATGCGTCCGTCGCGCACCGGCTGCGAGACCGTCGCGCCGAAGCTCTGCTTCAGATGCTCGTGCGCCTCCTTCAGCTGGCGCTGGAAGCGGTCGTACAGCTCCTGCGACTGCTCGGCCGAGACGACGCCCTCCTCGGCGAGCCGCTGCGCGAACTGCTCGCGGACCGTCGGATGCTGCGCGATCAGCGCCGCCATCAGCGGCTGCGTGTACGCGGCCTCGTCCTGCTCGTTGTGACCGTGCCGACGGTAGCCGACGAGGTCGACGACGACGTCGTGGCCGAACTTGCGGCGATACGCGAGCGCGAGCCGGATCGACGCGATCGCGGCCTCGGGATCGTCTGCGTTGACGTGGATGATCGGGATATCGAAGCCCTTGGCGAGGTCGCTCGAGTACCGCGTCGAGCGGCCCTCGGTCGGATCGGTCGTGAAGCCGATCTGGTTGTTCGCGATCAGGTGCAGCGTGCCGCCGGTCGAATAGCCGTCGAGCGCCTGCAGGTTGAGCGTCTCTGCCACCTCGCCCTGGCCGGCGAACGACGCGTCGCCGTGGATGAGGACCGGCAACGCGACCGCGGGATCGTGGCGACCCTCGCGCGTCGAGCGGTCGGTCTGCTCCGCCCGCGCGCGGCCCTCGACGACCGGGTCGACGGCCTCGAGGTGGCTCGGGTTCGACGCGAGCGTAACGGTGATGTCGCCCACAGGCGTCGTCCGCACGCCTCTCGCGCCGAGGTGATACTTGACGTCGCCCGTCCCGCCCTCGTCGCTCGAGACGACGGCCTCGATCGTCCGCTCGCCCTCGAACTCGCGGAGGATCTCCTCGTACGGGCGCCCGACGACGTGCGCGAGCACGTTGAGGCGGCCGCGGTGCGCCATCCCGATCACGACCTCGTGCGCACCGCCTTCGCCGCCGAGCTGGATCGACTCGTCGAGCATCGGAATCATCACGTCGAGCCCTTCGACCGAGAACTGCTTCTGGCCGAGGAACGCGCGGCGCAGGTAGTGCTCCATCCCCTCGACCTCCGTGAGGCGGGCGAGCAGGCGCGTCTTCTCCTCGGCTGAGAGCGGCTGCCGGTAGCGGCCGGACTCGATCGCCTGGCGGAGCCAGACGCGCTCCTCGTGGTCGGAGATGTGCTCGATCTCGTAGGCGATCGTCCCGGTGTACGTCTCCTGGAGGTGCGGCAGGGCCTCGGCGAGCGTGTCGCCCGGGACGTACAGGCGGAGGACGCGGGCCGGGATGCGCGCCTGGAGACGCGGCGTCAGCTTCGGCACGAGCCGCTCGGGCTCGAGCGCCGGATCGCCGGGCGGGTCGGAGCCGAGCGGATCGAGATGCGCCGCGAGGTGCCCGTGCATGCGGTAGGCCTTGACGAGCGCCATCGAGGCGGCAACACCGCCGATCAGCTCGTCGTCGACGGCGGCCGGAGCAGGCGCCGGTGCAACGGCGACCGGTGCGTGCCCGTTGCCGTTGCCGCCGAGCCGCTCGAGCAGCCGCTTCAGGCCGGGATAGGTGTCCAGCAGCTCCTCGGGTGCGCTCTCGAAGAGCGCACGCCACTCGGCGGGGACGGCTTCGGGGTTCTCGAGGTACTCCTCGAGCAGAACCGCGGCATAGCCCGCGTTGAGGCCGTCGACTTCCATCACAGGTATTGAAGCAATGCGGCTCGAGCCGCCGGACTCCTCCCTACCACAACGGATGCTTGAAGATGACGGCCGCCGTCATCCCGAGGAAGAACGAGACCGCGCCGACGAGCACGGCGGTGTAGGCGAGGCGCTGGTAGCGGCCGCCCATCGCCGCCGCGATCAGCCCGAGCAGCAGCGAGATCGGGATCAGGCGGAGCGGGTGCCACGCGATCCCGATCACCTCGACGAAGAGCGCCAGGGCGGCCAGGAACCCGGCGACGGCCTCGTGCGGCGCCAGCCGGTCGATGGGCTCCGAGCTCACCGGTCGAGCTTAGCCGGCCCTGCGGCGGCGGCGCGCGCGGACCGCGCGTACGTGCGGGCGGGTCCTCCGCGCGGGCCGGGGCGCAGCCGGCGTGGCGTCCTGCGCCGGCGCGTGCCGCCGGAGCCGTCGTCCCCGCCGAGCACCGCGGTCACCGCCGCGCCCTCCTCGGGCCTCGGCTCCGCCTTGATCGCCCACCAGACGACCCAGCAGAGGTAGACGATGGGGATCTTCAGGATCACCATCAGGAACACGATCTCCCAGATCGAGTCGGGTGCCACGAGGCCAGTTTAGCGCCCTTGCGCGCAACGAAATCCCGCGCGGGCACGTTAATTCCTCAACTGAGCGGGGAGTAGCGGATCGTATGAGCACGGACCAGCTCAAAGTGCTGATCGACCAGGGCGAGGAGCGTGGCTGCGTCAATCTCTCCGCCTTCAGCGAGCTCGTACAGGAGCTCGAGCTCGAGGACGACGCGATCGCCGCGGTCTACGAGCAACTCGAGGAGCGCGGCATCGAGCTGACGGACGACTGCGCCAACGCGAGGGTCGAGCAGCCGACGTACGTCAACGGCGACCTCGCGGTGATGACGACGGACTCGCTGCAGCTCTTCCTCAACGAGGCCGGCCGGTACCCGCTGCTGACCGCGGCCGAGGAGGTCGAGCTCGCGAAGCGGATCGAGCACGGCGACAAAGAGGCGAAGGACATCATGATCAACTCGAACCTCCGCCTCGTCGTGTCGATCGCGAAGAAGTACCAGGGTCACGGACTCTCGCTGCTCGACCTGATCCAGGAGGGGATCATCGGTCTGATCCGCGGCGTCGAGAAGTTCGACTGGCGGCGCGG